>Ga0075030_100000050_pt1 | contig 73833 bp, 65 predicted proteins | sample LitLauG_LLR_2012_FD_71393 | JGI IMG/M metagenome (GOLD analysis project Ga0075030, IMG submission 71393) | Freshwater sediment microbial communities from Pennsylvania, USA - Little Laurel Run_MetaG_LLR_2012 | ecosystem: Environmental > Aquatic > Freshwater > Creek > Sediment | place: USA... | reverse complement strand
CGCTGTGGGGAAGTCGGATGAGTACGTGTAGCCGGTGACGTAAGCATTGCCATCACTATCCGCAGCGATAGCGGTTCCAGTATCAAGGGAGCTGCCCCCAAGATACGTGGAGTAAACCAACGCCGATCCCGCAGGGTTGATCTTGGCCACGAAGGCATCACAAAAGCAATAGCCGCTGCCTGCTCCGCCGTTGTTTGGCTGTATGGGATTCATCGTCGGGAAGTCGGTAGAGCTGGTTAAGCCGGTGATGTAAGCGCCGCCCGCGCTGTCCACGGCGATGCCGTTGCCTCCGTCATCCCCGCTGCCACCCAGATACGTCGAGTAAATCAAAGGATCGATGTACAACGGCCGGCTAGCATCATATTTCGCAACCTCAAACCCGATGCGATTCGTGGCCGTGATGGCGTAATGCGCCGTCACTTCATGCCTCGCTCCATCCTTCTCTTGATACGCCACCGGCCGGTGCCAGCGAACTTCAGCCTTGCCCACTTTGAACACCAAGTCGCCATGTGCATCCTGACGAATCCGCAACGCTCCGCGAACGTCGAAAGCTATGCGGCGCGGATCTGCTCCCGGCGCCACGATGAAGTCATATTCCAGTTGCCGTTGGTTGCCGTAGTAAACCAGGTCGATGCCGGAGTAAATTTCCTCGTACTTCACCTTCGAGAAGGTTGTAACGTTCGTCCGCCACTTCGTTGGATCGTTGCCGATGAAGTAGTTGCTTGTGCCTGCCAGTTCATCCATGCCTGTGACCTTGGCGGCAGGATTGGCATTGCGGAGCTTCATCCGCAGCACGGGAGCGGCTCCCTCAGGGGCTAAAGCCCGCAATTCCTTGGCGCTGACTGGCACGGCTGAAGCCGTGCCCTTCGCGTTTTTTGTCTGCTTTCCGTGCATCGTCAGCACCGCTTCGTCCGCCGTGAGAAAAAGCGTGTAGGCGCCTGTGCGCGACAGGAACTTCACTTGCGCATCGGCCTGTCCGTGGTTGGCCTCGAAGCTCAGCGGTAATTTGCCATAGCTGTCAAGAACCCTGGCTTGGGCTTTCGCGTCGGGCTGAGGCACACCGGCCTTAGAGACAACGCTCGCGGTCGGCTTAATTGCCGGAACAGGATTCGACTGCGACCGCAAGAAAGCTGTGGTCAAGAGTAAGAACGGGCAGACGAAGCAGACGCGCTTCATAGGGTCACTCCGCGGTTAATCACAATTAGAGGATATCGGGCAGAAGCTAGGCCCGGCTCGGCCACCGATGGGGAGGATTTCGCAGCGGTCGAGAATGGACAATTGTCCTCTCGTACAGTCTTGTGGTCAAGATGAAAAGCCTTGCGTCGCCCATCCCTGACGGGTGTCGGAGCCTAGATGCGCTCGGCAGGACAGCCGAGGGCGGCTGTCCTAACGCGCACCGTTGCAAATGCCCGACTTACCTATTGCCGCGGGGTCTCCCGATCCTGCGGGGACGCAGAACCGGCTTGGTTCACCACCTGTTTCACCGGCTTCGAAGTGCTGCCGAGGAAGGTCGCGTCCCCGCCGTACACTGCCGTGATCACGTGGTTGCCGAGAGAGAGCGTCGAGGTCGTATAACTCGCCGAACCGCCGCTCAACGTCCCCGTGGCCCATACCTTTGTGCCTTTTATGAACGTGACGGTTTCGCCATCGGGTGGCGCACCACCCACGGACGTCACCGCCGCAGTAAAGGTCACCGCTTCTCCCTTGGTGGACGGATTTGGCGACGCCGAGAGACTCGTCGTAGTCGTAGCCGTCAAATGGAACTTCGATACAAACGCGTCGTGGGCGCCGGCTCGGACCGCCTGCAGCGGATTGCTGGTGGGAAAATCGTTGGAGCCGGTGGCGCCGGTGGCGTAAGGATCGCCGGCGCTGTCCACCGCGATGCCGTTGCCAGAATCAAAGGCGGCGCCGCCAAGATATGTTGAGTAAAACAACGCCGAACCATCGGAATTAAGCCGAGTGACAAAGGCGCTCCCAGCACGGCTACAGCTGGGACATACCCTCCTCAAGGCCCCGGGCGTGGTCGGAAAATCGGTGGAATAAGTTTGCCCGGTGACGTAAGCGTTGCCCGCGCTATCCACTGCGATGGCAGTGGCTACATCGTCGCCGCTCCCGCCGAGATAGGTGGAGTACAGCAAGGCAGACCCCGCGGCGTTCATCTTGGTCACGAACCCATCGAAATTGTCTATGCCTCCCGCGTTGGCTGCCTGGAAGGGGTTCCTGGTGGGGAAGTCGTTTGATTTGGTATAGCCGGTGACATAAGCATCGCCCGCGCTATCGATCGCAATGCCGAGTCCCACGTCCCCTATGCTGCCCCCAAGAAAAGTCGAGTAAACCAGAGCCGATCCCGCGGGATTGAGCTTCGTAACGAAGACATTGGCGCAGGAATTCACACTATTGCAGACTGTCTGGAAGGCGCCTGGCGTGACAGGAAAGTCGGTGGATTGGGCCAACCCAGTCACATAAGCGTTCCCCGCACTATCGGCGGCGATCGCCCCTCCAAAATCAAAGTAGCTGCCGCCCAAGTATGTGGAATAAACGAAAGCCGATCCCGCGGGGTTGATCTTGGTCACGAACGCGTTTTGGCCGCCGCGCAAGGCCGGCTGAAAGGCATTGCTGGTCGGGAAGTCGGGGGAATCGGTGAAACCGGTGACGTAGGCGTTCCCCGCGCTATCCACTGCGACGCCACCAACATTGTCCAGTTGGTTGCCGCCCAGATACGTGGAGTAAACCAGAGCTGAACCCGAGGGGTTGATCTTGGCCACGAAGACATCGGTATTGCCTCCCCCATAAGCCGGCTGCAAAGGATTCATAGTGGGAAAGTCGTTGGATTCGGTGAATCCGACGACGTAAGCATTGCCGGCGCTGTCCACCGCGACGCCGGTGCCAGAGTCGTACTGGCTGCCACCCAGGTAGGTGGAGTAAACCAGGGCCGATCCAGACGGGTTGAGTTTCGCCACAAAGGCGTCGCCATATTCGCCGCAGCAAGTTGTCTGGAAAGCGCCGGGCGTGGTGGGAAAGTCGGCGGAGTTGGTGAAGCCGGTGATGTAAGCGTTGCCTGCGCTGTCCACGGCGATGCCGTAACCATCGTCTTCTCCCCTGCCGCCCAAATACGTCGAGTAAATCAGCGGATCGATGTAGAGCGGACGGCTGGCGTCATATCTCGCCACCTCAAAGCCCACGCGATTCGTGGCTGTGATGGCGTAGTGTGCCGCCACCGGCTGTCGCGTGCCATCTTTCTCCTGATAGGCGACGGGCTTGTGCCAGCGAATTTCATCCGAGCCCGTCTTCATTTTGAATACCAACTCGCCGTGCCGATCCCGCCGAATCCGCGTTGCGCCGGCAATGTCGAACGCGATGCGGCGCGGGTCCGCGCCCGGCGCAACGATAAAGTCATACTCGAGTTGCCGCTGGTTGCCGTAGTAAACCAGGTCAACGCCGGGATAGATCCCCTCGTACTTCACTTTCGCGTAGGTGGGAACCTTCGTCCGCCACTTCGCTGGGTCGTTGCCGATGAAGTAGTTGCTTGTACCGGCGAGTTCATCCACGCCAGTGACCTTGGTGGCAGGGTTGGCGTGACGGAGCTTCATCCGCAGCACGGAGGTGTCTCCCTGGGCGGGTAACACCTGTTTTTCTGTGGCACCGAGCAGTGCGCTTCGGCTTCGCTCAGGGCGGGCGCTTGAAACCGTGGCCTTCCCTTTTTCTGCTTTCTTCCCGCCGAACGCCAGCACTGCTTCGTCCGTGGTAAGAAAAAGCGAATACGCCCCTGTCCGCGACAGGAACTTCACCCGTCCGTCAGTCTGCCCCTGGTTGGCCTCGAAGCTCAGTGGCAACTTGCCGTAGCTGTCTAGAACTTTTGCCTGGGTCTTCGGGTCGGGCTGAGAAGCACTGATCGAAGACACATGGGCCGGAGGTTCAACGCTTGCGGTCGATTTGATTGCCGCAACAGGATTCGACTGGGACAGCAAGAAGGTTGAGGTCAAGAAGGTAAAGAGACAGACAAAGCGGGCATGCTTCATAGAGTCGTTCCGTGGCAATCAGAGGATCGGGCAGAAAAGGACCCGGCTCGGCCACCGACCAGGGGGGAGGAATTTGGCGGCGGTCTAGAACCGGAGCATTGTCCTACCATGTCGATTGGCGGTCAAGGCGAAAAGGGTTGCGGCGACGTCTTGCCAGCGGTTCCGGGCCCAGTTGTACTCCGAGGACAGCCGGGGCGGCTGTCCCTACGCGACCTATTGCAAATACTAGACTTACCCCGGGAACTCCACAGGCCTGCTCGGAGTCTAAGTAGTTAAGCGGGCAAGGGCTTTGGTAGTCGTGTCGGAGAAGTGTCGGGAGAAGTCGAAGATTCCCGCCGCTCGGGGCAAAAGTGACCCTATAATTGGGGGTAACGCCGTCATGGCGGGAGCTACTACATTGGGCGATCTTGCCAGCGCTATCGGAGCCCGGTCTGAGGAATCCGCCGTCATCGCTGCCTTGAAGGCGGGGTCGGAAGAGGCCTACTCCTGGCTGATTGGCGAGTTTCATCAGCCCATCTACGGACTCATCTACCGCATCGTGAACGATCCGTCGGACGCGGCGGACACCACCCAGGACGTGTTTCTCAAAGTCTTCCGCGGAATGAAACATTTCCATGGCGAGTCCAGCCTGAAGACCTGGATTTACCGCATCGCTTTGCATGAGGCGGCGAATCGCCGGCGCTGGTGGTTTCGACATAAGGCACAGGAAACGCCGATTGATCCGGTCGTTGGCGGGGAGTGTGAGTTTTCCGGCGAAGACCGGCTGGTCGATCGGGGCGAGTCTCCCTTTGAAAAGTTCGCTCACACCGAGGTGCGGGCGGCGGTGGAGCAAGCCTTACAGCAGGTGCCCGAACCTTATCGGACGGCTTTGATTCTCCGCGACCTGGAAGAGATGTCTTACGAGGAAATTGCGGAAGTTTTGGCGATTTCGCTGGGCACGGTGAAGTCGCGCATCACGCGCGGACGCTACGCGCTGCGCCAGAAGTTGACCGAGTACGTTCGGGAAGTGGGTCCGGAGTTGGGGCTGCTCGCCCCGGCCGAGGTTGCTGCCGACGCTTCTGTATCTGCGCATGACCGGCAGAGCGGCAGGCTCCGAAGCGCGCGGGAAGGTTCGCGCGGTGGGAGAGAGGCGGAGGTGACGCCATGAAGTGCGATCAGATGAAGTGCGATCCGAACTGCGATCCGAAGTACGATGAGATGAAGCGCGACGGGATGGCCGGTGCGCCGATGACCTGCGCTCAAATCAGAAAACTGTTTTCGCCGTATCTCGACGGCCGCGTCAGCGGATCGGAAATGCGGGCGCTCACGCGCCACGTTGCGGAGTGTGCGGCTTGTGCCTGGGAATATGCCGCGATGCAGCGCACGCAACAGTTGCTGGCCAATCTCGGCCCGGCAAAGGCCCCCGCCGACATGGCGTTGCGGTTGCGCCTGGCGATTTCGCGCGAGGCGGCGCAGAAGCGGCGTCCGCGGTTTGCGCGCTATGAAGGCCTGCTGGTGCGGCTGGAAAATGCGCTGAACGCTTTTATGGTTCCGGCGACGGCGGGGCTGGTCAGCGCGGTGTTGTGTTTCGGACTGCTGCTGGGCTTCTTTGCCTTGCCGGCAGAACTGCGGGCCAGCAGCGGAGACGTTCCGCTGATGCTGTACACTGCGCCGCAACTGCAACAGTCGGCGTTCGGCGCGTCGCTGGGCAACATGGGCGACGATGCGGTGGTAGTTGAGGCTTACGTGGATGCCAACGGGCGCGTGCAGGATTACCGCATACTGTCGCAACCGGACGACGCGCAGGCGGTGCTGCCACAGTTGAAGAACCTGCTCATCTTCACCACCTTCCGGCCCGCGCTTTCGATGGGTCGGCCAACCACGGGGACGGCGGTGCTGTCGTTCTCCAAGGTCAGCGTCAAGGGATAAGAATCACAAAGGGACAGCCGCCCACAGCTGTCCAGGCATGACGGTCATTAGCAATCTTTGGGGTTACTCCGTGATTGGCACTCGCGGCTCGCCTCCGGCAAAACTGGCGACCCAACGTTTATCCCTTAGGCCAAAGGCTCGGCGAGCGGCGCTCGCTCGACAGCCAAGGGCGGTTGTCCCTACGTGAGCATGTCCCTTCGTGAGCATTGACCGCGAATTCACCAGTTCGTACACTATTTTCTAGCACATCCGTCCCATGTCCAAGTATGTCTCATAGCAATAGGAACATCCTGGCACAAGGCGTTCGACCGGAGTTCGCTGCGACCTTTGCGGCGGTCTTGCTCGTGGCGTCCGTTTGGGCGCAGAGCCGGCCGCAGGTATCTCTGGAAACCAGCGAAACGCTGTTCACGGTGCTGACCGCCATCAACACCTGCGGCTATGACCAGGAACTGAGCGCTTCCGACCCCCTGCGGACGCAGATCCGGTTGGAAGTTGCCAAGGCAGTGGCGAATACTGCAGGAGTTCAGGAAGTAGTCGGTCCGATGTGCTTGTTCTACCGCCAGCACCAGGTGCCCGATCCCGCGAGAGACCTGTCCCACTATGTATCGCTCGCCCTTTATCTGCAGGAGCCTCCGGCTTTCACCCTGAAAGTTAAGCAGGCGGAACTGCCGCCCGATGCCGAAACAGTGGCGGGCATGCTGCCGCTGATGCAGGCTTTTTATCAGAAAATCGGCTTGCACGCCATCTGGCTGCAACACCAGGCACGCTATGTGGAATTGACCGATGTTTATCACGCTCCGCTGGCGAAGATGACTTTCGACACCGAGATTTACTTGAAGGTGCCATCGGCGGGTTACCTGGGACAACAGTTCACCGTCTATTTGGACGCAATGGGCGCGCCCGGACAGACCAACGCGCGCAACTATGCGTCGGATTACTATGTGGTGATCTCGCCGACAACGGGCACGGCCATCAAGCTGCAGCAGATCCGGCACACGTATCTGCATTATCTTCTGGATCCACTGGCGCTGAAAAACGGCGATTCGTTCAAGCGGCTGGAGCCTTTGCTGGCGGACGTGAAGAATGCCCCGATGGATGAGGCTTTCAAGACCAACATTTCGCTGCTGGTAACGGAGTGCCTGGTGCGGGCAGTGGAACTGCGCTTGAACAGGATTTCCGATGCGGAGCGGGCCAAGAGCATCGACGAAGCCGATAAGCAAGGGTACGTGCTTACGCGGTACTTCTACGACGCGCTGGGCAGGTTTGATAAAGATCCGGCGGGCATCCGCAATGCTTACCCCGACATGGTGGGCTCGATTGAAATCGGCAAAGAGATGAAACGGGCGTCGCTGATCGAGTTTTCGGGTGAGGCGGCGCCGGAGCTTCTGCATCTGGCGGGTCCGCACAGCGAGCACCTGCTGCTGAACGCGGAGCGCCGGCTGGCGGCCGGCGATGCCGAAACCGCACAGAAACTGGCGCAACAGGCGCTGGATGAGCAGGAGGAAGACTCGGGACGCGCGTTATTTATTCTGGCGGAAGTCGCCACCGCGAATCGCGACATGGATGGAGCGCGCACTTACTTTGAACGGGCGCTGCAGGCGGCGCGTGAACCCAAGGTGATTGCCTGGTCGCACATTTACCTGGGACGCATTTTCGATTTGAAGGAAGACCGGCTAGCCGCCGTGGACCAGTATCGGGCGGCGCTCGATGCGGCAGGTGGAGCGCTTCCAGAAGCGAAGCTGGCGGCGCAACGGGGATTGGATCAGCCCTATGAGCCTCCGGTGGCGAAGCAGCCGGAGTGACACAAAAGCTCTTCAAGATTTCGAGGTTGCCAGTTTCAGAGAAAGAAATATGGCGAGCTGCGCTCGCTGGACAGGCCGAGGACGGCTGTCCCTACGTCGAGATCTAAAGGTTTGAAATTTTGCGTTATGGGAGAGAGCATGAAGCGAGCGGTCATTCAAGGGTTACTGAGTGTAGCGGTACTGTGTTTCGCGGTTGGGACCAAGGCCCTGGGCAGTGCACAAGCGGCCCAAAACCCGCCAGCCGCCGGTCAGGCAGCACCACCGCCACAGGGAAAGCGTCCACCGCAAACTAAGACCCAACCGGAGTTTGATGCCTGGAAGGCCGCATCCGGCCTGACCGACGCTGCGGCGGCGGAAAAAGCAGCGGATGATTTCGCCACAAAATTTCCCGACAGCGAAGTTCGCGTGCTGCTTTACAAAAACGCGATGCGACTCGATCAAAATGCCAACAACGCCGAGAGGACCGAAGCGATGGGACGCAAAGTGCTCGGCCTCGACGGCGACGATCCCGAGGCGCTGGTGGCGGTGGCCGGAGTGATCGCCGAGAGAACGAAGGACACGGATATCGACAAAGATCAACGTTACGCGGAAGGGATCTCGCTGGCGCACAAAGCCACACAGACCGTGGACACCGACGTCAGTGTTCCCCCGGGCACTCCGCAGGATAAGATCAACGCTTACAAGGCATATCTTCGCTCGACCGCCTTTTCGTTCATCGGCACCATCGAGTACAGTAAGGCCAATTACCCCGCGGCACAGGAAAATCTGCAAAAGTCCATTGACGCGGACCCCAGCAACCCGGACCCGGTCGCGGTGCTCCGTCTGGCGCTGACTTTTGATAAGGAAGAGAAATATCCGGAAGCGCTGAAGTGGGCCAATCGCGCGGTGGAAATGACGCAGGATAACACCGCGATTGGAACCCCTGCGCGCCGGGAACGCGACCGTTTGCAACAGCTCACCGGTGGCACGCCCCCGACTCCACCCAAGAACTAACCGCACTCCGGTAGAGACGACGGTTCGTCTCATCAAGCTGCGGAATAGAATCGCGGTTGCAATTGGCTTGCTGGCGCAGCGCCGGGGCCCCCAGCACTTCGGGTTTTGGCGTGGGAGGGGTAGAGCGGTTTACTGCTGCGGTAAACGGCTTGTTTTCTGACTCGGCTTTACGGTTTGCTGAAAAGCTCAGATTCGTATCGGGGCATCGCTTTAGCGATGCCATAAGTGCTTTAAATTCAGATACCCCTTTAGGGGCCGGGGTCGGAGATGTAGGTTTTCAGTTTCTCCGGCGCCTGTCAAACCGCTGGCCAGTCCCAAGCCCGTGCAAGCCTCAGACGCGGCCAGCCGCGTCTCTCATAAGTAATGATGTCACGCGAAATCATGGCACTTGAAGAAAGCCTGGGGCACCACTTCCAGCGGCGCGAACTGCTGGAGCAGGCGCTTACCCATAGCTCGCAAGCGCGCGAAGTGGAGGCGCTGGGCGCGGCCAGCGCTGCGTCGGCCGGGCCGCTGAGCGGAGCATCCATCGGCGATAACGAAATGCTCGAATTCCTGGGAGACGCAGTGCTTGGACTCGCCACCAGCGAGGCGCTTTTCCAGCGCTTCCCCGAATTTCAAGAAGGACATCTTTCCAAGCTGCGCGCTCATCTGGTAGGGCAACGGCATCTGCTGCGTGTGGCCGAGCAACTGCAGATCGGTCGTTACATGCGTCTCGGCCGCGGCGAAGAAAAAAGCGGGGGCCGCAACAAAGCGAGCCTGCTGGTGGACGCATTGGAAGCGGTCCTGGCCGCGCTCTATCTCGACGGTGGCTGGCCGGTGGCGCGAGACTTTATCGTGCGCGCCATCGTGGAGCCGGAACTGGCGCACATGAAACTGGAGACGAGCGCCATGCCGGTGATGGATTTCAAGTCCGCGTTGCAGGAAGCCCTGCAAGCCAGAGGCGGACCGCAGCCAGTCTACGCTCTGGTGAAAGAGGAGGGGCCGGAGCACAAGAAAACTTTTACCGTCGAGGTGAAAGTGCCCGAGGCCAAACTGGGTCAATTCGTGGGGCGCGCCCAGGGGGCGACCAAGAAGCGGGCCGAGCAGGAGGCGGCGCGCCAGGTTCTGGAGCATCTGGCCACTTTGCCCAATGCTGGGCATAAACCCACTTTGTCATCCTGAGCGAACCCAAGGATCTGTCATCCCGAGCGAAGCGAAGGATCTGCTTTTTGCCGGCGCACGAGAAACAGCAGATTTATATTGCGAATTCGTCTTATGTCGTGGAGTAACAAGATTTCCGCCGATGATTGGCCTGCGACGATTCAGTCGGTCGCGGGAACCGTGGTGATCGCCGTTTTTGCGGTGACCTTCCTGGTGCAGGCGTTCACCATCCCTTCGGAATCCATGGAGCAAACGCTGCTGGTCGGCGATTACCTGCTGGTGGATAAGTTCTGCTACGGCAATCCCGAAGGCCGGGGCCGTCTGATGCCCTACCGCAAGATTCAACGAGGCGACATCATCGTCTTTCACTATCCTATCAATCCCGCGCAGGATTTTGTGAAGCGAGTGGTGGCCTTGCCGGGAGATCGCCTGCGCCTCATCGACAAACGCGTCTACGTCAACGGAGTTGTCCAGGTTGAACCTTACGTGCAGTACAACTCCAAGCAGCACACTTTCTATCTCGACGATTTTCCGCAGACTACTTCTCCCATCCTCGAAGTGGATGCTCGATGGTGGAAGGAAATGCCGAAACTGGTCGAAAACCACCAGTTGATTATTCCCGAGGGCCAATATTTCGTGCTGGGCGACAATCGCGACGACAGCCGGGACAGCCGCTTCTGGGGATTCGTGCCCCGCGAAAATATCATCGGACGCCCGCTTCTGATTTACTGGTCGTCGGGCGGCTTGAACAACGACCTTCCCGGATCGCCCACCGTGCGTGATAGGCTTTATCATCTTGCTTACGCGGTCACACATTGGTTCCAGATAACTCGCTGGGAACGGACTTTCAGGCGGGTGCGCTAATAAATGCAGTGAAAAAAATCCCTCGATAACGGATAGAACGTGCCTAAGAAGGAAAAAGAAGTCGTTGTGGACGAAAAGCCGCATGAGACCACGGTGGAATTCCTGGCTTCACTGGCGGGAGTGCTGGTCACCGGCTTGTTCATCATCACATTTGTGCTGCAGGCGTTTGAAATTCCCTCCAGTTCCATGGAGGACACGCTGCTGGTCGGGGACCACGTCTTCGTGAACCGCGAGCAGTTCGCCGCGCCCACCCATTGGATGGGTCCGCTGCTGCCTTATCGCGACGTCCGCCGCGACGAAATTGCGGTGTTCATGTCGCCGGAGCAACCGGGCCTGTTCCTGGTGAAAAGGATCATCGGCATCCCTGGTGACCGCATCCATTTGCGCGACGATGTCGTCTATCGCAACGGCGAGAAGCTCGTCGAGCCCTTCGTCCGCCACAAACGGGAGGAACACAACCCCTATACCGACAATTTCCCTGCCCTGCCGCCCACGCGAGAATACGGAGTAACCAACCAAAAATGGGCTGGGCAAATGCCTTCCCACATTGAAGGCGACGATATAGTCGTGCCTGCGGACAGCTACTTTGCCATGGGCGACAACCGCGAGAACAGCTACGACAGCCGCTTTTGGGGCTTCATCCCGCGGAAGAACTTGATCGGACGCCCCATGTTCATCTACTGGTCGTTTATTACTCCCGAGGACCAGTACCAAATGCGCGACATGGGCGATCGATTGGGGTTTCTGGCGCACATCATCATTCATTTCTTTGATGAAACGCGCTGGTCGCGGACTTTCAAACCACTGCGCTGATGAAGAGACGCTGCGAAGAAATTTTCCGCAACGAATGCCAAACGTGCCCGAGAGTATGGAAGACAAGGAACAGGCCGAAGTTACCGAGAGGCCGCACGAGACCCCGGTGGAGTTCGTAGCCTCCGTGGCGGAATTACTGGTCATCGTCCTGTTCATCATGACGTTTGTGCTGCAGAATTTTGAGATCCCCTCCAGTTCCATGGAGGACACCATGCTCATCGGCGACCACGTCCTCGTAAACCGCGAGCAGTTCGCGCCACCAACCCATTGGATGGGTCCAATGCTCCCTTATCGCGACCTCCACCGCGGCGACATCGTGGTGTTTCTGTCGCCCGAGGAGAAAGGACTGTTCGTGGTGAAACGCATCATCGGAATTCCCGGAGATCGCATTCACCTGCGCGATGGCGACGTTTACCGCAACGGCGAAAAGCTGGTTGAACCCTATGTCCAGCACAAAGTGGCGAACTACGATCCCTACCGCGACAACTTTCCGGCCGTGCCTCCCTCGGAAATGTACGGCGTGACCAGCCAGGATTGGCACGCCACGCTGTCCTCTTATGTCCAGGGCGACGACGTCGTGGTGCCTCCGAACGGTTATTTTGGGATGGGCGATAATCGCGACGTGAGCAAGGACAGCCGCTACTGGGGCTTTATTCCGCGGAAGAATGTAATCGGACGGCCCATGTTCGTCTACTGGTCGTTTATCACCCCGCCTGACCAATACCAAATGCGCGGCGCGAGCGACCGGCTGGCGTTCCTGGCGCACATCGTCATTCACTTCTTCGATCAAACACGCTGGTCGCGCACCCTCAGGATCGTTAGGTGAAATGGCTACGATCCAGGCGCGGGGTGGCTGCGATTGTGGCTCTCCTGCTGGTCTTGTTTCTGTTCCGGCCGGGCGTGCGCCAGTTGCGAAATCGGATTTGCACTTCCATAGGCAACGCCCTCGGACGCAGAGTCGCGCTCGACACCGTGCGCTTGCGTGTCCTGCCCCGGCCCGGCTTTGATCTGGAAGGGCTCGTCATCTACGACGATCCCGAATTCAGCGCGGAGCCGATGATCCGCGCCCAGGAAGTCTCCGCCGCTATCCGCTTTCGTTCCTTGCTCCGCGGGCGCCTGGAGATTGCCACGTTGAGCGCCAACGAGCCCAGCATCAACTTGGTGCGCAACGATCAGGGCCGGTGGAACCTGTCCAGCCTGCTCGAACGCAACGCGCAAATTCCCGCCGCGCCGACTGCAAAACCCGCTTCCGAACGCCGGCCTGCATTCCCCTATCTCGAAGCCAGCCATGCTCGCATCAATTTCAAGATTGGACAAACGAAGAAGTCTTACGCCCTCATGGATGCCGACGTGGCGCTCTGGCAGGATTCGGAGAATTCCTGGGGCGCTCGCATGAAGGCGGCGCCAGTGCGCACGGATTTTAATCTCACCGACACCGGGTTGCTCCAGATCGACGCTACCTGGCAGCGGGCTTCCAGCTTGCGGTCCACGCCGTTGCGGCTCGCCGTGCAATGGCAAAAAGGCCAACTCGGTCAGATCACGAAGCTGCTAAGCGGGAGAGACCGGGGCTGGCGCGGCGGAGTGAATTTCACGGGGAATGTCTCCGGCACTCCGGAAGCACTGCTGCTCGAAAGCCAAATCGCGATCGAAGACTTCCGCCGCTATGACATCGTGGGCAGCGAGAGCGTGCGCCTGGCCACCAGTTGCTCGGGACAATACAACGCGGTCACCAGCGCTCTTGCAGACCTGTTGTGCGAATCGCCGGTGAGTGGCGGGATGCTCCACTTACGCGGGGCAGTGTCCCTGGTGTCGCAGGCCCCCAATTACGACCTGGCACTCCAAGCCGAACAGGTTCCCCTGAGCTCAATGGTTCGATTGCTGCGGCAGGCCAAAAAACAAATCCCGAGCGACCTGACTGCGACTGGATTGCTGAACGCCGAGTTCCGCGCCATACAAATCGCGGCCGGAGGCCACAACATCTTGCCGCAATGGACCGGCAGTGGCTCGGCGACCAACGTCCGCCTTTCGTCCAAAGGAGGGGGTGCCGAAAAGGATGAGGTCGTATTGGGTACGATTCCGCTGGCGCTGGTCCCGGTGGACATGGCGGTCGCTGCCTCGCGCGCAGGCCGGCATGGCCACGCGCCGACAAAAACAAAAGTGGACCAAGACCACGAGCCCGCGGAGACTCACCTGCGGATTGGGCCAGCCACGCTGGCGGTGAACGCCTCGGCGCCGGCGAACGCTGGCGGTTGGATTTCCGCTGCCGGCTATCGTTTCTTTCTGCGCGGCGACGTGGAGCTGAAAGACCTTTTTCGTCTGGGGAATGTACTGGCCTTACCCGTAGCGCGCCCGGCGGCAGAAGGCTCGGCTAGGTTGGATATGAGCGTTTCCGGTCCTTGGCGGGGATTTGCCCCTCCCGCCGCGCTGGGAACCGCGCAATTGCGCAATGTACGCGCCGAATTGCATGGGCTGAATGCACCGATTGAGATTGGCTCGGCAAGCTTGGCTCTTGATCAGGACACGATGAAGATGGAAAAGATCTCTGCCCGGATCGGAAGCACTCATTGGACCGGCGAGGTCACGACGCCGCGGCATTGCATTGCTCCCGGCGTCGCTCCAGCGTGTGTAGTTCAGTTCGACCTTGCCGCTGACCAGCTCTCGGCCGGAGACTTCGCCGAATGGTTCGCACCTCATCCCACTCAACGTGCGTGGTACCGCATCTTGAATTCAGAGGATGCGCCGGGCCCTTCCCCGCTGTTGGCGATTCAAGCGCGCGGCGACCTGCATGTCGGCCGGCTTGCATTGAAGAAGCTGCTCGCAACCCAATTGTCGACACAGGTGGATGTGGATCGCGGCAAGATCACACTGACAGCTCTGCGCGCGCAACTGCTGCAGGGAACACATCAGGGCAACTGGGTCATTGATGTATCGAACGACGTATCGAACCACGAGGCGGCTGTTGGTAAGGGGGCTCAACCCGCGCAGCCCGTGCGCTACCACGGTACCGGCGCCTTGCGCGACATTTCGCTGGAGCAGGTAGGCACATTAATGGACGATGCCTGGATTGCCGGAACCGCCGACGGCAAGTTCGATCTGGAGGGATCCGGTGACAGCTTTCGCGAGTTGCTGGCCCGTTCCGATGCGAAATTGCAGTTCGTGATGCGGAACGGCAGCCTGTCCCACATTGAAATTCCGGACTCGCCCGCTCCACTGCCAGTGCACCGTTTCACCGGAGAGCTGCGGCTGAAAAAAGGCGAGTGGCGAATCTCCGCCGGCCGGCTGGAATCGCGCGCCGGCATTTATCAGGTGAGCGGGACCGTTTCCTCCAGCCAAGAGGTCGATTTCGTTTTGACGCGTGGTGACGAACAATCGTGGGCGCTTACCGGGACGCTGGCCGATCCCCACGTCGAGCCTGCCGATCGAACCGAAGCCAAGCGCGCAGAAGCAGACGCGAAGACCGCCAAACCCTAGACTGATATTGTCATCCTGAGCGAAGCGAAGGACCTGCTTTTTTGCCGCCGCACAAGAAATCGACGACAATCCGGGTCATGCCGCGTGGGACGCGAAGCTACGGCACATAGCCTGCTCCCCGCAATACTCTCCCTGGTAACGCGCCGGTCATTTTCCCGCCCTCGATCACGGGCACTCCATTGATGAGCACATACTCCATGCCTTCCGACAACCGGTTCGGGTCATCGTACGTTGCCACGTCACGCACCGTTTCCGGATTGAAAACTACCACGTCCGCCCACATTCCCTGCTTCAGCACGCCGCGATCGGTCAGCCGCATACGCTGGGCAGGAAGCGCCGAAAACTTGCGGATTGCCTCTTCCAGCGTGAGCTTCTTTTCTTCTCGAACGTATTTACGCAGCACGCGCGGGAAGGTGCCATAAGCTCTGGGATGCGGGTGCTCATCGCCGAGAATGCCGTCGGGCGAAGCGCCCGAAGCATCGTTGTCCACCGAAACCCACGGCTGCTGCAAGGCCAGCGCGACGTCGGGCTCTGACATGCCGAAGACAGCGCACCCGGTGAACGCTTTATCTTCGATCAGCAGATCGAAGAGCGTGTCCATCGGGTCCTTGTTCATGATCTGGGCAACTTCGTTGAGACGCTTGCCCTGAAATTTCTTCAGCGAGGGATTCTGGACCACGCCGATGATGACGTCCTGCGGGCCGCTGATTTCGTCCCACTCGTTGTCCCAATCCTTGGAAGGCGTCTCCATGTCCTTGCGAATGCGGACGCGGGTTGCGGGATCTTTCAGCCGCTCAATTAATTTGGCATCGCCGCCGTCATGCGCCCACGCGGGAACGAAGGCGGACATGCTGTTAAACCATGCCGTGTATGCGTAAGTGTCAGCTTCCACGTCAACGCCTTCAGCGCGCGCCTGGTTGACCCGTGCAATCAGATCCGGCATCTTTCCGAAATTGGCTTTCCCCGCGATTTTGAAATGCCAGATCTCCACCGGAATGTGCGCCTCGCGCCCGATGCGGACCGCCTCGTCGATTGCCTCCAGAGCGCTGTCGCTCTCGTTGCGCATATGGGTCGCATAGATTCCTCCCGACTTCGAGGCTTCGGAGGCGAGCGCAATCAGTTCTTCGGTCTTCGCGTAAGGCGCGGGCGCATACATCAGCGAAGTCGAAACTCCCACGGCGCCGTCGCGCATGGCGTCGCGAACCAGAGCCTTCATCTTTTCGAGTTGCTCGGGCGTAGGCTTCACATCGGCGTCCCCCAAAACCATGCGCCGCACCTGAGTCGCTCCTACGAAGCTGGCAAGATTGATGCCCATGCCCTGTTTTTCCAGGCGCGAGAAATATTGGCGGAACGTCCTCCAGTCCGGATTGATCTTGTAATGCTCGTAGCCCAGGCGATCGGCCGCGATGATGGCATCGTTTAAGGGAGCGGCAGATCCACCTTCTCCCGTGATCTCGGTGGTGATGCCCTGATAGATTTTCGAAGGCAGGCGCGGGTCCACCAGAATCGTCGTTTCCGACTGGCCCAACATGTCAATGAATCCGGGAGCGACGACTTTGCCCTTGGCGTCAACGGTGCGCTTGCGCGCGGCCGCAGAAAGATTGCCGATGGCGGCAATGTGGCCGTCGCGGATTCCGATGTCGCCCGAATACCACGGAGAGCCGGTGCCGTCGACAATGTGGCCATTGGTGATGACGAGGTCGAAGGGCGCGTCGGTGGCGCGATCGGCGGCAACAGCGGCGGCCGAGAACATCAGCAGGAATGACAGCGCGAAACGGCAAACTGGATTCATGAGTCTCTTTCCTGGGCGGCTTTTCCCATCGCGAGCTGCGAACCGCGCGGTCGGCCAACCACGCAGCCAAGCATAATCCAGAGCCCGAGCGCGAGCCACTCCCAGCCGGAAAAACTTCCCGGCACAAAGGGCAAAAACTTCATCAGCACCATCGCCAATCCAACCAGCGCACCCAGCACAGAGATCAGGCGGTCGGCGATTCGGGGCCTCATCGACAAATAGGCAGCGCACACGGCAAACCATCCGATGGCGGAGGCGACCGATCCCACTTCGGAGATCGGAACCAGAATCACGCTGCCCAGGAACATGCACAAAGCCGTGGCGATGCCAACCCAGACGACGGCCGTGGCTGGTGTTTGATTCCGCGGATGCACGCTGGCCAGTCGCGCATCCACCAAACCGCGTCGGCCCATGGCAAACAACAGGCGGCTGGCGGCGACGAAATTTCCGTTGAACACCTTGAAGAGCGAAAGCAATGCTGCGCTGAGAATGACGCTCACGATCCAGCGCGACCCGACGGCATGTTCGAAAGCAACCGCAGTCATGAAAGGTTCGCCGGTCAGCGAACGCCAGGGGGCCACAAAGCCCACCGCCGCAATCACAATCATGTAGAACAAGGCGCCAACGGCGATCGCCGCAAAGATGGCGCGAGAAAAATCTTGCGGGCGGAAGTGGGAATTGGCTTCTTCAGCGGCCTTGGTCACCGATTCGTATCCCGTCATGTAGTAAGGGACGATCTGCAGCACCAGCAGAATGGAAACAAACCCTGTGTGGGTGAACAACGGCGGGAAATTCGCCGGAGAACCTCGGGCAACGCCCGCGGCGACGAAGGCGACGAAAAGCGCCAGCGTGCCGAACGTGGTCCAGTTCTGAAAGGTGGCGCTCAGCCGGACGCCGCGATAGTTCACCACCGTGACCAGCGCCGTGAGCGCAAGCCCAATGGCGAGATGCGGCAAGTAAACCGGCTTGCCTGCCACGCGATAGAGTTCGATGGAATCGAGTGCTGGAAAGATGTAAGCGGCGATGCGGCCCACGGCCACCGCTTCCCAGGGACAGACGATGAAGTAGGCGAGCATCATCATCCATCCGGTGAAGAAGCTGACCGGCCGCGGGAAAACCTTCGCGGTGTAGGCCACTTCGCCGGCTGCGTCGGGCATGGCCATTACCAACTTGCCGTAGACATAACCGATGGGCAGCAGCAAAATGCTGCCGATGGCGAAACCAAGAATGCCGCCGAGCGGGCCGCCACGCAGCAGCCAATCGTCCATCACGACGAGCCAGCCAACTCCGACCATCGTTCCCCAGCCGAGAGAGAAGTAATCGGTGACGCGCAATTGGCGGGCGAGCTGCGTCATCCGAGTTGTTTCATTGGGAGGGGAAGATTGCCGAGCTTCGCTCGGCGGACAGCCGAGGCGGCTGTCCCTACGCGTAACCGGCCCATGGGCGCGGATTATATCGCATCGCGCCCTTTGGTCTGGCTAGTTCAGGCGACCGCGTAGCGTGGTGGCTGGCATCCGTTTGCGCGCAGGATGCAGATTGCTTCTCGCAGGGATGAAATCTCAAACACCGAGGTGAGGTGGGTCGCCTCGAGCACTTTGCGGAAGAAAACCGGCGGATTCACCAGCTTCATCTTCGCGCCCTTCTGCGCTGCCCAACGGCGCACCAGCAGCAAGGTTCCCAAGCCACCGGCATCCAGATGGTCAACTTCGGAAACATCCAGCACCAGCACGCGGACACGCTCAAGTTGCTCGATCCGGCGCCGGAACTGGTCGAGCGCTGCTCCACGCACCATGCGTCCCGAGCAGTTCACCACCGCCACGTCTTGCAAGCATTCGACTTGAAATTTGAGTTCCATATGTCTTGTCATACGAACCTGCTTTGGAAAAAGTTCCGTGCTCGCTGTCTTGGAATTGGACGCTGGCGAGGGGGAAACGTGAGCACGAGAAATCACCCCGAAGGGCATGAAATTCTTGAATCCGCTGAATCTCTTGGGCAGTAACATCATCAATGAACTCGTCGGGTTAGACCTGGTTATTGCAACATTCACAAACCTTTAACATTTGAGGAGGAGAAGAGAAATGTCCAGTACACCCACGACCGCTGACGCTGAACTGATCATGAAACTTTACGACCTGCGGCGGGAAGCCGAAATCCGAAAAGCGCGCAACTGGTGGCTCGGCTTCTGGCCGGAATCCGCAGACGAAATCCTGAAAATCGCAACCGCTCTGGGAAGCCAGGAGAACAACTGGCTTCGCCAGGTTGGCGGATACTGGGAGATGGCTGCCTCTTTTGTATTACACGGCACGCTGAACCGGGAATTGTTTCTGGAGCCGAGTTTCTCCGGTGAGATGTTTGTGTTTTTTGGAAAGGTTGAGCCCTTCGTGAAAGAGCTGCGAGAGAAAATGCAGAACCCCGCCATCTTCGCCAACGTGGAGAAGGTGATTGCAACCTCAACTGGAGCGCCAGAGCGTTTGAAACAGACGCAGGAACGCCTTGTTATGCTCCGCAAAGCGGCTCAATCCGCTAAAGCGGCGTAGGCGTTCTGTGAAGCAGCGGCCACTCGAAGACAATGCGTCATAAGGTCTGTCGTCCTGAGCGAAGCGAAGGATCTCATGCATAGCGAGTTCAAATGCATAGGTCCTTCGCTTCGCTCAGGACGACATCTGTTGTTGATAGGCCACTCGCTACAAACCCGCCTCGATGCGCGATCTGGGGTCGAGAAGATCGCGCAACGCATCGCCGATAGAGTTGAAGGCGAGGACTGCGAGCATTACCGTCACCGCCGGAAAGAGCACCAGATGCGGCGCGTCGAAGAGATGCGAACGCGCGTCGTTCAGCATCGATCCCCAACTGGCGGTGGGCGGCGGGACGCCTAATCCCAAAAAACTCATCGTCGCCTCGGCCAGGACCGCGCCTGCCATGCCGATCGCCGCCTGCACAATCACCGGTTGAATGATGTTGGGCAGAATGTGCCGCGTAATAATGTGGAAGTCTCCGGCGCCGAGCGCGCGCGCCGCTTCCACAAATTCGCGTTCGCGCACGGCCAGCACCTGCGCGCGCACCAGGCGAGCGTATCCGACCCATCCTCCCAGCGACAGGGCTAGAACCAGATTGAAAATACCGGGACCGCGGAAAGCCACGAAGGCGATCGCGATCAGAATTCCGGGGAACGATAGAAACGCATTCATCAGCACGACGTTGACGAAGCGGTCGATGGCTCCGCCGTAGTATCCGGCAAGGCTGCCGATGATGAGGCCGAGCAGGAGCGAACCTGCCACCACGGTGCTTCCGACGAACATCGAAATGCGAGCGCCCCAGATTAGGCGGGAGAGGATGTCGCGTCCGAGCTCATCGGTTCCGCACCAGTTCTGCGCCGAGGGAGATTGCAAGCGGTTCGGCAGGTCGATGTGGGCGGGATCCTGAGGGGCGATCCAGGGCGCGAAGATCGCGGCGATCGCAAAGATGCACACCAGCACGACTCCGATGGCCGCTAGCGGATTGTGGCGGGCAACGCGAGGGAGCGAGATAGCTAAGGTGGACATCTTTTTCTTGTTGCGGCGGCGACCTGGCTCACTTATATAGAAAATGCATGGGAGGAGCAATGCTTGGTGTAGTTTACTAGAATGCTATTAACCCTAGTTACCGGTACTCCCCTCCCCCCTGGTCTTCTGCAATCATGGGGTTAGGGACAAACTTCCACTGCGGTCTTTGATTCTAAACGAGTTAATGTAAAGTATTCCGGAATCAATTGGTTAGGTCGATTCTTGGCCTAATTCTCCTGAAACTCATATTTTCGGCGGCTTTTTAGAGCTGGGTCGCCGCGTTGAACATGATTACCATGTAGCACGATTATTCACTTGACGTAACTAAGCGAAAGTGCTATTCTTTTCTCGTAATGAAAGCAAATGTCACTGTTTCTTCGGTTTACGCGGTTCTGAGGCAGCCTCGGCAGGCGGTATTTCCGCCAGTTTATCGTAAATATCCTGCCGGACACTCTTTACCAGTTTCCGAAGTGGAACGTCCTCAAACGGACGCCCCATTTTCTTCTTGCGAGGTCTAGCCATGACGCTCCTTGACGTACAGAACCTGTTCAATACCGATGATAAATGCCGCGAAGTATTAGTCAAGCTGCGTTGGCCCGCTGGCGTCGAATGCCCGCGCTGCCACGGGAAGAAAATCTCCTGGATCAAGGCCAATAAGCAATTCGACTGTGCCGAGTGCGAATACCACTTCTCTGTGCTCGCTGGTACAGTGTTCAACGATTCCCACCTACCACTGACCACTTGGTTTACCGCAGTCCTCTTGCTGGTCGAAGCCAAGAAAGGCATGAGCGCCCTGCAACTCAAGCGCACCATTTGGGGAACCAACAAAGGCTCCTATAAGACGGCTTGGTATCTCTGCCATCGTATCCGCGCTGCCATGAACGAAGTAGACCGCCCCATGTTGGACGGTACTGTCGAAATGGACGAAACCTATGTTGGCGGCAAGTCGCGAGGATACGGTCACAGTTGGCGCGGCGAACGTCACACCAAACAAGTTGTAATCGGAATCCGACAGCGCGGCGGTGATGTTCGTTTCTTCCATGCTGAGGACGCCCGCAAGGGAACGCTGGCGAAGTACATCCAAGAAAACATTAGCACCGACGTGGACGTAATCATCACCGACGAACTGCCCGCCTATAAGTCCGCTGTTGGCGACATGAAACATGAAACGGTCAACCATAACGCGAAAGAATATGCCCGCTACGAAAACGGCGCTTGCATCTCGACTAACACGGTGGAATCCGCGTTCTCGCTCTTGAAGCGCGGAATCATCGGATCGTGGCACAAAATCAGCGCCAAGCACCTTGAAGCCTATCTGAACGAGATGACTTTCCGGTTTAACCGTCGCAAGCGTTCCGATCTGTTCATTGATACGCTGCGCCACATGATTACCGCGCCAACACTCACGTTCGACAACTTGACCGCGAAACCGCCAGCGGAACAGGTCAGCGAAGCGGTTCCGTTCTAAGGAATCTCTTATGATGACCGATCAAGAGTGGGCGCATTTTGTTGAAATCTACCGGGAACTCTGCAAGGCCCGTGCCGACAATTGGGCGCTGAGCAGTATGCTTAGAGCCGTCCGTCTCGCCTTGCGTGATGAGCGCCCAGATCAAGCTATGCTGACAGTTTCGGACTGGGAATCGAGAATGTCTGAGATTCGTCAATGCAGCCTTTACAAGCGTCTGCTAGAAGAGTCAGAAGAAGAGCTTGCTCAAATTCAAGCCCAGCGCGATGAAACCGTCCTGATCGAATACTTGTCAAAAGCGCCTCCGCCCGAATATCTGAATTAGCGTGACCATCTGACACGTTCCCTCCAAAATAGAAAACCCGCCAACTGGCGGGTCGTAAGCGTACAATTTGGCGTTATGAAACCGCCACTAGCTGTCTTGCTATTCGCGATCTTGGCCTTGGCTGTTACAGCCTTCGGCCAAACGCAGGCACCAGGAATTTATTTAGATCAAAGTGGCACACTGTCAGCACTCACGCCAGCAGCATATTCAGGCACGCAATCATCGAACAGCATGGTAAAGGCGAGCATCTTCTGGACGTTTCGCGGAAGTCATTCGCCAGTCCAGTTATCAACAAATCGCCCGCAGTTCCGTCTTGTCTGTGGGCTTACCGGAGGAGTTCCACTTCTCATGCTCTGCGGGCCGACGCTGAAACAGCCTACCGATTTAATAGTTGTGCGATTGGACGAGAAATCGGATCACAGGGAAGCCCGCACAATCACTGGCAATATGCTCGGAGGCGGTCACAGCGGATTCGACCCTAAGAAAACCACGACAGCGACCGCAACCAAGCGTGACGACGGTAGCTGGGATGTCTCGCTCAGTAGCGACCTTAAACCCGGAGAATATCTAATCACGACTGGTACTCACCCGCAGGGATTTGACTTCGGCATTCAAAAGTAACCGTGCCCTAAGCCGATTGTGGAAACTGCGACGCCCTAGAACCTTCGTGCCCTTCCCACTTAAAAAGTTGCATTCGTACCTGTTCCTTCGCCAGTTCCGTTTCAAGTGAGGACGTATCCTCACGATTCTTGTAAGCCTTTGCCCATCCGCGCAAGAGATGCGACTGCGGATCAAAGCGCCACAAACCATGATCGAAGGATATGACCGCGTAGATTGCTGGTGGGCCGATCTGCTCTCTGTCCGCTTTCCGTGCGGCTTCCATTGCTTCGTGAATGTGTAACAGAGTGCTAGGCAAACCGCGCATCAGCATCTGCCCGCGCTTGTTTAGGTGATTCATCGCGGCCCGTGCTCCACGACTGCCGATAACGTACACGCCAGGACTCATGTCCGATTGCAATTCCTCTTTACAGCTTGCCCGAAAGAGAACAGGTTGCCCGTCAATGAAACCAGACACGATTAACTCTGCCTTAAACGGGTAGCCTTCGCAGATGGCGCGGCCCTCGGCAATCGCCTCCGCACAGGTGTAGCCTTCCGGTGCTTCGCCTTGCAAGATTCTTTCCCACGGCATATCGAAGTGGGTTTTCAACGCCCAGTCGTAATACCGATGCAAGACTTCCCATCGTGCTGCATCAATGGCGCGGCCTATATCTTCGCGACAAATAGTTTTCTTTTTCTTGGAAAGCCGCCAGAATTTTCGTTTCAGCGCATAGGCAACGTCAGTACAGATGCCAAGTCTGCCAGCGATTGCACAGCTCACATTCTCAAAGCGTGGAACTTCAGAATAGTGCCACTGCTTGCCGACTAGATCGTGAGGGTCAACGGAACTGCCCGGATACGATGCTCGCATGTCGCTGCCCAAAACTACGCAGCGCCCATCCTCACAGAGCGCACCGATGCCTACCGTCATTCGCTGGGGTTTCTCTTTGTCCTCTAAGACTTCAAACTGAGGATATGAGGAAAAAGTATCGTCCATAGCACGTTACGTCAAGTGAATAACCGTGCCATGTAGTTATCATGGGACCGCTTGTGCGACCAACCTCTTCACCGCCCATAATCATCCTTCATTTTCGCGCATTGTGGGTTGAGTGTCAGTGATGGGGCACACCGCGGTTTGTGATGAAAGAAGGGAGGCGTCAGATTGGGGAAATGGCCAGAGCGCCAGCGTGATTCTTGCCGAAAGGAGAGCGATGAGTAAAGTCAAAGAGGATGTTGAGTCGCTGTTGAAGAAGCTGCCGGACAGCGTTTCGGTCGAAGACATTCAGTACCACCTCTACGTTCTCGACAAGGTTCGTCGTGGGCTGGAGGGTGCCCGCGTCAACGGTACCCTCACACAGGAGGAAGTCGAGAGTCGCTTCAGCAAATGGCTCACCGAATAGTCTGGTCGCGTCTCAGGGTCTCCAGTCCGCAGCCTGTTCCTCACGGAGATCCTCTGTTTCAGCATTCACTGCACAGTAGAATCCCTGACGATCGTTGTCGTGAAGGCGGCGATGCCTGATTTAGACTCATTCTCGTTTATGTAATCTTTCGACGATGATAGCCAAGGCTGTGGCTATGGACACGAAGGCCAGAACAGCGATGAACAAATAGTCTTTTGCACTACCAGGATGCATTAGGTTAACAATCAACAGCACAATTGTTGCCAATGAGAGAACGTAGAACACAACTCTTTTGGGATCGCGGAGTGTCACTTTATAACTTATATCGCACCTAGTCGTCGGTGGCAAGGGCCTAGAACGTCGCGCACTGACCCTGCTTTTGCGCGGCCGTGTTTCCGCCCCCGGCGATGGAGGAGTTATTCTGGCATTGCAGGTTCTTCGTAACCTTGTTGCTGAAGACCTGCGTCGACGCGGTATTGTTTTGGTCCTGTAAGTTCCCACCAACAGTGTTATAGAAGATCGCAGTTGAGCTTGTGTTGTTGTGGACCTCGAGATTACCACCGATCACATTAACGGGGCACGCTGGAGAGGCAGAGCCGATTTGGACAGCGGTTCCATTGTTCTGAAACTGCAGATTACCTTTCACCGTTGCACCACAAACTTGATTCTGCGCCGTCCCAGACGGAATATTCTGAATCTGCAAGTCCCCATTGATCACAGCGAATGGGCCAATAGAGAAAATGCCGCCGCTGTTGATTTGGACGTTTCCGGTAACAGTGGCTCCGGCGAGCACCAAGCTTCCCCCATTCTGCTGCACGTTTCCGGTAATGCTGCCATTCACGAAAGTGCAGGTCTGACCTTTCGAGACAGATACATTCCCGTTGAAAACACCACCGTAAACACCATTGCAGATGCTGCCAGACTTTAAGGCAGGCGGCAGTGCTTGAGCGGCGCCGTTTAACGCGGTTATCAACCCAGGCTGGGTCAAGAAAATCGGGAAGCCGCCAGTAGCCGCGACAGCAGACGCATTTTGGACTACTAACAACTCTTGGACCTGAGCAATGGTTGCGGGATCTGCGCCCAGCTGATTAAGCGGCGTCAGAATGGAGGGCGGCAAACCGCTACCAGCAATTGAGTCCTCAAAACTTAAGACTTGATCAGCAGTAAGTGTAACTGCCGGATCTCCGCTGCCAACTATCGCACTCTGATAATTCGTTAGTAGTGCTGGCTCCGCAGCAAAATAACCGCCCAAAGACGATGCATATGAATCGATGGCATCAACTTGTTGTGCCTCCCAAAAGACATCACCTGCATCGTGGGCGCTCTGAGCACGGTTCTCCGAGGTAATAATTGCACGAACGAACGCTAATTGCCATTCCTGGTTTAGAAGCAAAGCATTATAAGTATTGGCCTCAGCTTGCGTGATGTTGCCTGGCTGCGGCAAGAGAAGGGGTAATGTTAGAAGCACTGGCTGAGCAATTTGCTTATAATTCAAATCCGGAGGGTCTAAGGCAAGTGCCGTGTCAATACCTGCCACAATGAGCGCTGCGACGGCGGCGGCCCCACCTCCTCCAACCGTGCAGACCTTCGAAACGAACTCGGGTATCACGGCGCAGACGAAAGCGATAGCAGCAGCACTGGCTCCAAAGTCTTCCACATAAACCTTGGTTGCGTTGAGTTCGTCCTTCGTAGCTTGGCTGAATCGATGTGGATGAGGAGTAGTTGTGACCGTGACCGTGGCTGACTCGTCATATGAAGTACCACAATAAATAGCATTACTATCAGCTCCCGAGATGAAGCCGGAGAGCGTGCCTGCGGCCGTCGCTTTGAAAGTATAGCTGTTCGTAAATCCATAGGTGCCAATGTTTGCGATGAAATCGCCAGTTGACGTTTGTAGTACAACAGGCTCGTTCTCTTCGCTTTCATCTGGATCGCAACTGGACGCTTGAACTTGAACCGACACTTGATCGCCCGCCTGAAACGTGGCGAGGAGAAAAGTCGATGGACCACTCATAACCGTGGTTTGAGCTGAGACACTGGCGCACGAAAGCAACAGAACGATCAGGAATACCGACGATCGTTCCACTTTCATTGTGACCGCGCGTAAAACAGTGTCAATATTGTGTGTGGTCGCCACAGCGAACAAGCTGAGAAGTCGGAGTTGAGATTTCATCGGGTTCCTCGTAGTTGACCGCAACCTTGCTGCGCGCCAAAGGTGCACAAACACTAAAAAGCTCCGTTCAATATAACGACGTCTGCATTCTTTTCCCTTCACTTTGTCTTGAAACAAATTTCAGAGATGATTCCGCCCGCTGACTTGGTTCGCTGTAGAGCGGGCCATGACCCTTTCTACCGCGGTTAGGAAGCATCAACGCCGCCAACCTTCGTCAACAACTGGAGTTAGGTCAGCCTTCAGGCAACGGTTTCCACCCAGACGACGCAGATCGCCCACGGGTCGCCGGTGAACGTGAACATGACCACGCCACAAACAGAGAGAAATGCGGGGACAGGACAGGGCGGGACGTTCTCGAGCTTCTGGGCGTGGCTGGCCTCCTGAACGCTCCTAACTTAATTAATAAATAAAGAGTTTACTCGTAACACATTTAAACTCAAAGACCTGAAGCGATTCACCCCTAATCCTTTGATTCCAAGAGACCGCAGCAATGGGGGACAAACCGGCAAACATCGAGCGCTCCGGAATTCCAGCTCCGACTGGATTATTGCCTTATCCTCGGGTTTACCGCCGAGTACAGCAAGTCAGTCAGAAAGTTCACCGCTACATAGGTCAAGCCGATCGCCAGAATGCATCCCTGCACCAGGTAGTAGTCGCGGTTGGCTATGGCTTGGATGGTTAGGCGTCCTATGCCGGGCCAGGAGAAGATGGTTTCCGTCACAATCGCGCCAGCTAAGAGTGCGCCGAATTGCAATCCTAAGACGGTCAGGATTGGGATCATGGCGTTGCGCAGGGCGTGACGATAGACTACGGTGCGCTCGGGCAGGCCTTTGGCTCTTGCGGTGCGAATGTAGTCTTGGCTTAACTCTTCTAACATCGAGGTGCGCACCATCCGGGTCAGGATTGCGGCTAGCGCTCCTCCCATGGTGATGGCGGGAAGGACTAGATGCGCGAACGTGCCGGAGCCGCTGACGGGGAGCCATCCTAGCTCTACAGCAAAGAACAGGATCAGCACCGGACCTAGCGCGAAGTTGGGAAAGGACAGGCCGAAGAGGCTTACTACGCTTAGGACGCGGTCATCCCATTGATTGCGTCTTTGGGCGGAGCGCACACCTGCTGGAATCGCCAGGACTATCGCTATGAATAACGACGCCAGGGTCAGTTGCAGGGTGAAGGGATAGCGCTTGGCTATCAGGCTGGTTACTCCCTGATTGAAGCGCAGCGATTTGCCTAGATCTCCGTGGAGGACGCCTCGCCAGTAGTTCAGGTATTGCTGGCCTAGCGGGACGTCCAGGCCGTAGGCGTGTCTTGCCGCTTGGATGTCTCCGGCGGCTGCGCCTTCTCCTAGCATTTGCTGGATGGGGTCGCCGGGGACGAAGTGGATTAGCAGGAAGACGGTGGAGACTACTAGCCAGATTACTGGCAGGGTGTAGAGGGCGCGGGAGATTAGGTAGCGCGGCATTAGTGCCCAGCCCCTGAAGGGGCATCTTTCGCAAAGAATTATCGGCATCGCTAAAGCGATGCCCTGATACGAATCTCATGCGCTGGCGGTTTCGTGTCAGCACAGATCCAAATCGTCATCCTGAGCGCAGCGAAGGACCTTTGGATTCGATCGCGCCGCCGAAATGCATAGGTCCTTCGCTTCGCTCAGGATGACAACTCATATTCAATCTATTTACCTGATTTCAGTCGCCGGCACGCTGCACAGAGGCTGGCGACTCCGGCACCTCAGATTCCGGGGGCGCGGGCACTGGCTCGATTCTTACCGTCGCTATGCGATGGCCGTCCATTTTTTCTACTACGAAATGGCGGCCTTCGTAATTGAAGGCCTCGCCTCCCGCGGGCATCTTCTGCAGGCGCGAGAGTACGAAGCCGGCTAGCGTCTCGAAGCCTTCGTCTTGCGGAAGTTTCAGGTCGTATTGGGTTTCGAGGTCGCGGATGTTGATGGCTCCGTCCAGCACCAGCGGCGCGTTGGCGTCGGTCACCGCGGGCTGGGTGGTGGCCACGTCGAATTCGTCTTCCAGTTCGCCTACCAGTTGCTCGAGCACGTCTTCCACGCTGACCACTCCAGCGGTGGAGCCGAATTCGTCTACAACCACTGCCAGATGCCTCTTGCGCTGCTGGAATTCTCCTAGCAGCTCTAGCAGCGACTTGGTTTCGGGGACTACCAGCACATCGTGCATGATCTGGCCGATCTTGGTCTGCGCAATGCGCAGGGCGGCGAATGGGGCGGAGGCTAGTCCCAGGCGCAGCCTTGTCCAGCGCATCAAGTCTTTGGCGTAGAGTACACCGATAATATGTTCGGGACCGCGTTGCGGATCATAGACCGGGACTCGCGAGTGCTGGTCCTCGACTACCCTTGTCAGGGCTTCGTCCAGGGTGAGGTCGGCGGGCAGGGAAAAAATTCTTGTGCGCGGCACCATCACTTGGCGCGCGGTGATGCTCTCCAGTTCCAGCGCGTTGAGCAGCATCTCTTCCTGGGCGGGGGAAAGCTGGCCGGAGTGGTGGGCCGCGGTCACGATCAGCTTGAGTTCGTCGGGAGAATGGACGGAGCCGTGCCTTATTTCGCGGGTGCCGAAGGTGCGCAGGACGAATCCGGCGACTCGGCTCATGCCGATGGTCAGGGGACCGGTGATGGTTAAGAAGACGTCCATGGGCGCGGCTACCGCCAGGGCTACGCGCTCGGCCCTTTGCAAGGCTAGCGATTTGGGGACTAGTTCTCCGAGGATTACGTGCAGGCAGGTGATCATCACGAAGGCCACGCCTACGGCCACGGCATGAGCGTAGATTATGGCGTGCGGGATGCTGCCGATCCAGGCCTCGAACAGGCGCGCCAGAACGGGCTCGCCCAGCCAGCCCAGGGTCAGGCTGGTGATGGTGATTCCTAGTTGGACTCCGTTAACTACACGGCTGAGTTGCTGGTGGAGTTTTAGGACGGTGCGGGCGCCGACGCGGTGGGCTTCGATCAATTGCTGGATGCGAGTCTCGCGCACGCTGACCAGCGCGAACTCGGCCGCGGCGAAGAAGGCATTGGCCGCCACCAGGAGCAGGATGACGAACACCCGCAGCAGCACGTATGCAATCATGGAACTCTAATTCTAACATTCCAAAGGGGCAGTGGCCTGCGTGGGGACGGGTGGCGATACAATCGGAATTGGGACATTTCAGGTTGCGGAACGCGTTGCGGACGCGAAATGCGCTGCCGAGCCTTGCTCGGTTGGACGGCCGGGCGGCGGCTGTTCCTACGTATAACGAACGTGGTCGCTTTCTTTTTTGTTGTCCCGCGGTCTAAGTATGTGCAGGGCAACAGGGATCGAGAATTTTTGCGGAACTATTCCCCGGTTTTTCCCGTAACAACAGGTGCATGACAGTTTTGAAGTTTGAATTCAAGCAGGAGGCGGTCGTGGAAGGTAATGGCAATGGCAGGAAAAAGCGGCGTAAGCGAATCATCATCTGGAGCTCGATAGCGGCGGTGGTTGTGGTCCTGGTGGTGGCGGGCGCGCTGATTGCGTCCAGTGGCGGCGCCAAGATCGACCCCTCGAAGCTGGCCAAGGTGGAGCGTGGAGACTTGGCGAAGAGCGTGGTGGCCACGGGCAAGATCGAGCCCATCACCAAGGTCGAGATCAAATCCAAGGCCAGCGGCATCGTGAAAAAGCTCTATGTCGACTATGGCGACAAAGTGAAAAAAGGCCAGGTGCTGGCCGAACTGGACCGCGAAGAGATTCAGGCCCGCGTCGACCAGGCGCGCGCACAGCTGGAGGCATCGAGCGCCAGTTTGAACGGCACAAAGGCCGACCTGGAACGCGCCAAGGTGGATGCCGAGGGCCCCGACGTCCCGCTGCTGAAACGCGCATATGTCCGCGCGCAGGGGATGGCCAAGGATGGCGTGGTTTCCGCTTCCGCGCTGGACGACGCGCAGAAGAATTATGAAATGTCGCTGAACAAGCAAAATGTTTCCAAAGCGCAGTTGCTGGTTTTGCAGGCCAAGATTGGTCAGGCCCAGGGGCAGGTGGCGCAGGACCGCGCGAACCTGAAACAACTCGAAGAGCAGTTGGGATACACGACGATTGAATCCCCGATCGACGGGATCGTTCTGTCACGCGACGTGGAAATTGGCGACGCGGTGAGCTCGATTCTGGTGCTGGGTTCGTCGGCCACGCTGGTCATGACCATGGGCGATACCAGCGAGGTTTACGTCAAAGGCAAGGTGGACGAGAGCGATATCGGCAAGGTTTATCTGGGACAGCCTGCACGGATCAAAGTTGAGTCGTTTAAGGACAAGACCTTCACCGGCAAGGTGACGAAGATTTCTCCCATGGGCGTCGAAAAAGACAATGTCACTACTTTTGAGGTCCGCGTCTCCATCAATAATCCTGAGGGCGTGCTCAAGGCCATGATGACGGCCAATGCCGAGATCATTCTGGAAGAGCATAAGAATGTGCTGCAGATTCCGGAAGGCTCGATCATTTACGACAAGGACAAGAAAGCATCGGTGGAGATACCGGATTCCAAAGCCAAGGACGGCAAAAAGAAGCTCGCCGTCAGCATCGGCATCTCGAATGGCGCGAAGACGGAGTTGCTGCAAGGGCTGAAGGAAGGCGACCAGGTAGTGCTGCAGTAAAAGACAGGTTGCCAGTACAAAGACAGGTCGCCAGTCTCAGGTGTCAGGTCTCAGGAAGACAAACGATGGTGTGGAGAACGGAGAAGAATCCCCATGACTCAGATTTGGTCTTATCGCGCTGCGCGCACGCTCATTTTTATTCTTGTGACTTCGCTGGCCGGATTCGCCTCCACCATCGGAACTTTTGACCGCTCGTTCCAGGTCAATGGCTCCGTCGACCTGGAAGTGCTGACGCGCTCGGGCGACATCACGGTGCGGAACGGTTCGGGGGGCACGGTGTCCGTTCATGCCACGATTCACTCGGGGGATGGCTGGTTCGGCGGCGACCACAAAGCGGAGGCGCAGGAATTGCAGAACAACCCTCCCATTCGCCAGAACGGCAACAGCATTCGCATCGACTACGTCAACCTCCACAATATTTCGGTCGACTACGAGATCACCGTCCCGGAGAACACCGCGGTTCGCACCCATACCGGGAGCGGCGATCAGAAGATCGAAGGCCTGAAGGGCAACGTCGAGCTCGAAAGTGGGGCGGGCGACTTGCAACTGGCGCGCCTCGCCGGCGATTTGCGTTTCCAGACGGGATCGGGAAACGTGCGCGGGCGCGAACTCTCCGGTCCGGCGCGGGTCAAAGCGGGCAGCGGTGACATCGAGATCGAGGAGGTGGGCGCGGGCGACGTGGAGATCCGCACCGGCTCAGGCAACATCACCGCCAACGGCCTCAATGGTGGATTTCATGCCGAGTCGGGGAGTGGCAACATCCACGGTAACGGCGCGCCCAGGAACATGTGGAGCGTCCGCACCGGCTCCGGGAACGTGACGCTGCGCGTGCCCCCCGATGCCGCCTTCGATGTTGACATCTCCTCAAGTTCCGGCAGCGTCACGCTGGGCCATCCCGTGACCACCACCGTCCAGGGCCGCATTCAGGAATCGAGGAAGAGCGTGGTGGGCAAGGTGCGCGGCGGTGGGCCGATTATTTCCGTGCACACGGGATCGGGCGACGTGCGAGTCGACTAAAAGCGTTTGACCACAAAGGACACGAAGGGTCACGAAGAAAACCCAGGCCGGCTCACACCTCAGTTAGTTAGTGTACTTTGTGGTTAACGCTCTTGCCTTGACGCATCGTGGTGCCGCGTCCGATACTTCGTCAGTTCCCTGAGGGCTTTTCAGGCCCGACGAGGTACGGATTGGCACACACGGCGATCATCACGCTCACCACCGATTTCGGACTCAACGACCACTTCATCGGGGCCATGAAGGGTGTCATTCTGGGAATCGCGCCCGAGGCGCAGATCGTCGATATCAGCCATGCGGTGCAGCCCTTCGACATTCTGGATGGAGCGCTGACCATTTCACAGGCCTATTCCTATTACCCTTCCAGCACGGTGCACATGGTGATTGTCGATCCGGGAGTGGGGACGGCTCGGCGGCCCGTGCTTGTGACGGGCGACCGCCACCTGTTTGTGGCTCCCGACAACGGCGTGCTTTCGCTGATCTATGACCGCGAAGAGCGGCTGTCCGTCCGCCATGTTACGGCCGAGCACTATTTTTTGCAGCCGCGCAGCAATACCTTCCACGGACGCGATGTCTTCTCTCCGGTCGCGGCGTATCTGGCCAAGGGAGTTGAGCCTGAGCGCTTTGGCGAAGAGATTACCGATTATGTGCGCTTCGCCGCGCCCCGGCCCAAGCCGGTAGACGAGCGGACCTTGCGAGGAGTGGTGCTGAAAGTGGATCGCTTTGGCAATCTCATTACGAACATCACCCCGAAAGATGCGCCGCAACTTTTCGGAGCCGCGCCGCCCGCTTTCAAGATCGCGATTGGGAACAAAGTACAGGCAACGCGTCTTTGCGCAAGCTATGCGGAAGGCACGCCGGGCGAAGTCTTCGGAATCCTGGGAAGCATGGGTTTTCTGGAAGTCGCCAGCAACCGGGGATCAGCCCTCCAACTGATGGGCGCGGGCAAAGGCAGCGAAGTCAATTTGGTGATGGAAGGGCAGTAAGACAGGATAAGAGAGACCTTCTACGAACTCTCCCCCCAGGTAGCTAAAGAGCTTTCGCCCTGGGGTGGACGTAGCGATCCATCTCCGCCGTCCATTTCAAAAAGCGCCACAGGCTGCCGCGCTCTGTCCACAAGAATTCCCAGAACTCCAGGAACCCGATCTGCGTCATCTTGACGCCGGTGTAGGTTTCGATGCGCCACAAAAGATAGGGACTGCGCCACGGGGCAATCCGGTGGCCACGGGTGGAGTTCCAGAGAAAGCGCAGCATCGGCCGCATCGGGTTTTAGTATAGCGCCGCGACTATAAGGCAGGTCTCAGGTGGCAGGCGGCTTTTCCGAACACCTATGACCTGCGACCTCAGACCTGTTTTTTCACTTTGTGATCTCGACGCTGGCGCGGGTATTTTCCCACTCCATGCGCAGCGTGCATTTGGTGCCGCCCTGGTCGAACGCGATGGTGAAATTCTCCACTGGCGCCGCTGTTTTGGAAACCTTCATTGGCACGCGCGCCAGGTCTTCTTTCTCGCCGGGATAATCGGTTCCCCACTCGCCCGTTTTCTTGCTGATGACCAGCCACCATTCATTGGCCTTGGGAACGGTGAAGATGGTGTAACTGCCGGCCGGTACGGCTTTGCCGCCGACCATGAAATTGGTGTCGGTTACGAAAGTCGTCGCGTCATTCGCGCCGGTACGCCAGATCTCGCCGAATGGCACAAGTGCCTTCTCGCTCGCCTCCCCGAAAATCTTTCGGCCCTTTGCTCGCGGACTGGAATAGTCCATCTTGATGCTCTTGCCATCGGAGAACTTGCACTCCGCGCTGGCCGGCGGACTGGGGCGCTTGGATTTGTCCTGCGCCATGTTCATTTGCGCCGAGGCGAGGGTGGCAATCGCAAACAAGGCTGCGATTAAGGCGAACTTCTTCATGATTGGTTCCTCCTGGAGTAGCAGTCCAGCGATCAGCCATCAGCGGTCAGACAATTCTGGGCCAAGATTGGTTTTAGCTGAAGGCTGGTGGCTACTCCCCAAGAATTATACCGATATCCCCGCTACAATCTCAGCATGGCCGTGTTCAACGAGAAGCAGGAAGAGCTTGAGCATTTCGAACTGCGCATGGGCGTGCCGCGCGGACGCCTGGCCGTCACCATGGATTTGGTCACCGACGCCATGGCGCTCGTCGGGCAGCATGGCGTCTACTGCCAGAGCCAGCGCTGGCCGGGCAAACCGGTCATGGACGTGCAACTCATCATGAAGAACCTCACCGACGCCAAAGAACTGATCCAGAGTGTGATGGAAGAACTCAAGCCCAAAGCCTGACGGGCGCGTCCCCGCTTACTGGCCATGGGCAGGATCGTGACCGCGCGGAAAATCCAGCCGACGCTGGAATCAAAATCCTACGAACACCGGTTCCGGATCGAGCAGGATCCCCCACGCTTCCTGGACGCGGCGCTGGATGGCATCTTTCAGCCCGACAATGTCGCTGGCCTTCGCGTCGCCGCGGTTGATCAGCGCCAGCGCATGCTTGTGCGAGATGCCGGCCGCTCCCGCCGAGTATCCTTTGGAAAACCCCGAATGTTCCACCAGCCAGGCTGCCGAGACTTTGTGTTGAGCGTCGAGGGCTGGATAGCTGGGAATCTTGAGATCTTTCGCAGCGGCGCGTGCGGCTAGTTGGCTGAACTCCGCCTCGCTGAGCACGGGATTTTTGAAGAACGATCCGGCGCTGCGGCAATCGTCGTCTCCAGGGACAAGCAACATACCCTTGCTCCGCCGAATTGCGCGGACGGCGTCGCGCACTTCGGCGAGCGAGGGTGGCGTCTTTTTTCCCGCGGAGCGTTCGGCAAAGTGCGCTTGCAGATCGGCGTACTTCAAACCGGGAGCGCCGCCCCGCTTCAAGCGATAGTTCACCCGTAAGATGATGTAGCGCCCGCGCTCCGTCGTGTTGAAAATGCTGGCGCGATATCGGAATCCGCAGGCCGGCTTGGGCAAGACCACAACGCGGCCTTCTTTTAAATCGAGCGCGCGCACCGATTCGATGGTGTCGGCGACCTCCTGCCCGTAGGCGCCAACGTTCTGCACCGGCGTGCCGCCGACGCTGCCCGGAATGCCACTGAGGCACTCGACGCCCGCACAGTTCTGTACGATGGACTGCGCGACAAAATCATCCCAATTGACGCCCGCGCCCACGCTGAAGAGCACGGTGTGGCCAGTAGCTTCAGCGGCAGGGGGGGTCGCGATTCCGCCGATCGCGATTCTCAGTACCAGACCGGGCCAACCGCAATCGGCGACGACCAGGTTGCTTCCCCCGCCCAGGACGAAGAGCGGCAGGCCGCGGGCTTTCGCGAACTCGACGGCCTCGGGAAGGTCGTCTTCCCTCTTCAGTTCCGCAAAGTAGCGTGCCGCCCCACCCACTCGCAGAGTGGTCAGCGGCGCCAGCGGAACATTCTCCTGAATCGTCATCAAGCCGATTTCACTCTATAGTTAAGAGAGCAAGTTAACAGAAATCTCATGTGTGCTGTGTGCGAAGGCATATTGCGAACGCGGCTACACCTCGAAGCGGCTGCCGCTAAAGTGATCTTTTCGGATTGTCATCCCGAGCGGGCCGAGGGATCTGCAGTTCGCGGCAAGGTGCATATCCCTCGCTCCGCTCGGGATGACAAGACTTTGTGAGAATCGGAAATACAGGAGAGTCCATGTATCCAGAAATAATGGTGGTCCCGATGCGCGAGGAACTGACGCGCCTTGGAATTGAAGAGTTGCGCAGTGCTGCCGACGTTGACGGCTTTGTGCGGAACGAACCCGGCACAACGATGTTGGTGGTGAATTCGATTTGCGGATGCGCTGCGGGACGCATGCGTCCTGCGGTGCGGTTGGCGCTGCAGAATGCGATCAAGCCCCGCAAGATCGCCACCGTTTTTGCCGGGCAGGACATGGAAGCGACCGAGCGTGCCCGCTCTTATTTCACGGGATACCCACCGTCGTCGCCCTCCATCGCGATTCTTCGTGATGGCAAGCCGGTCTATATGATGCATCGGCACCAGATCGAGACCCGCGATGCCGCTGCCATCGCCGCCGATTTGAAAGCCGCTTTCGAGCAGCACTGCGCGGTTGCCTCGGCCCGCTAAAATCCTTAACCACAAAGGACACGAAGGGACACGAAGGAGAATCGTTGGATATTCCTTCGTGTGCCTTCGTGTCCTTTGTGGTTTAATGCCGTTCACGGAATCTCTATGAAACATATCCTGCTCCTCCTGTTTCTCGCATTCTCTACAGTGTCCTGGGCCGCCGAGCCCTGGCACGTCGCATCGACGCAGGTGGATGCCGTCTATCCCCAGGTCGAAGAGCTTTATCTGGATCTGCATCGCAATCCCGAGCTGTCCTATCGCGAGGAGAAGACCGCGGCCAAGATTGCCGACCATCTCCGCAAGCTCGGATACGACGTCACCACCGGCTTTGGCGGCACGGGAGTGGTTGGCGTGCTCAAGAACGGCCCCGGTCCGGTGGTCATGCTGCGCGCCGAGCTCGATGCTTTGCCGGTGCCGGAGAAAACCGGGCTTTCTTATGCCAGCCATGTCACTACGCATGACGACCGCGGGGTCGAAGTACCGGTGATGCACGCCTGCGGACACGATCTGCACATGGCGATCGGGATGGGGACCGCGGCGCTGCTGGCGCAGAATAAAGACCGCTGGCATGGGACTTTTATCTATGTCGGTCAGCCCGCGGAGGAGCGCATCGGCGGCGCCAAGGCCATGATCAAGGAGGGTCTGTTCACGCGTTTCCCCAAGCCCGACTTCGCTTTTGCCGTGCACGACAGCAGCGGACTTCCTGCCGGGAAGGTCGGCTACACACCTGGCTTCAGCGCTTCGAATGCGGATTCTGTCAATGTCACCGTGTATGGCGTCGGCGGGCACGGATCGGCCCCGCAGCAGACCATCGATCCGATCGTGATCGCGGCGCGGACGATTGTGAGCTGGCAGACCATCGTGTCGCGCGAGATCGATCCGCAGGAGCCGGCCGTCATTACCGTGGGCGCGATCCACGGCGGCACCAAGAACAATATCATTCCCGACGAAGTGCTGATGCAGTTGACGGTGCGGTCGTATAAGGATGACGTGCGCAAGCACCTGCTGGCAGCCATCGAGCGGATCGCGGACGCGGAAGCCGCGGCGGCGGGCGCTCCTAAAAAGCCGCTGGTCGAAATCATGGAGGGCGTTGGCGCAGTTTACAACGATCCTGCCACCACCAACCGTCTCGCCGAGCGGCTCAGGCAGGTCATGGGAGATACGAACGTCGTGCTCGGACGCCCGATTATGGCGAGCGACGATTTTGCCGAGTATCGTTACGCGGGAATTCCGAGCGTCATGCTCGAATTGGGCGCGGTCAACCCGGAGAAATACGCGGAGGCGCAAAAGAGCGGGGCCAAGATTCCCGGCCCGCATTCGCCTTACTTCGCGCCCGATCGCGAACCTAGCCTCAAAACCGGAATTGAAGTCGAGATGGCTGCGATCCTGGAGTTGATGGGCAAACCCTAGCATTGTGGACGCGAACCCCTTCTGCCACAAAGGCCACTAAGGTACACGAAGGAAAACGGCGGCTGGCCGTGCCGATCCGGGAGGGAAGCGGCCCGTTCCATCACAAATATGAGTAAGCTGCATCACAGCTTTTGACGGGTGGATTGGTGGATCATCGAGAAGAATCGGCGCCGCAATTCGGCACTACAAATCGGCGATCCGGCCGGCTTCCGGCTGTGGCGGCGACGTGGAGTATTCGTATGACAACGGGAACGCATCTGGCGTCATTCGTGCACCGCGATCCAGCGGAGTCGCTCACCTTAGCGCAAGAAGAAGCGCTGCAGCGCGCGGTCGCCAAGGTGGTAGCGCTAGGCGCACAAGTGGGAGTTAGCGCCGAGCAGATGATTCAGTTGCTGCAGTCGGGCTTGAGCGTCGGCGAACTGCTGGATTATCTGGCAGCGCGAACCGGAAAAATAGCCTGAAGTGGCAAGTCTCAGGTCTTAGTTGTCCGTCCCAGGAAGCCCGTCGCAGCCGATCTTACGACCTGACATCTGAGACCTAGCGCCTGAAGACTGTCTTTGAGCGTTTGCCGTGCGGCTTGCGATTGAGTAATCTCTAGCGATGCCAATTCTCCGAAAAGTCAGCATCTCTGGAATCATGCCTGTGGCCCACCCCAATCGGGCGGTCAGCCTGCGACCCGCGCTGTGCGCGTTGATTTTTTTCGGAGCGATTGTGTTCGGAGCGAGTGCAATAGGACTCGCCCAGGAAACGCCGCAGCCACAGACTCAGACTCCGACCGGCAGTGCCGCCGATCAGAAGCCGAATGCGCCTTCCAAAGTGCCGGGGGTGGCTTTGTACAATCTGCTGCAGGAGAAGTCCATCGTTTTTCCCGACATCGCATTGAGTACGGAGCGGCTCTCTACGGGACAAAAATTTCAATTATTCGTGGACAACAGCATTTCCGTGCATACCGTCACGTGGGCGATCCTGGGTTCGGCGGTGGGCCAGGCGGATGACTCTCCCACGGGCTTTGGAGAGGGTTGGGATGCGTATGCCAAGCGCTTCGGGTCCTCGATGGGGCGCCAGGCGTCGAGCGAATTCTTCGGGACGTTTGTGCTGGCGTCCGCGCTGCACCTGGACCCGCGTTTTTATCCCGAAGTACGGCCCGGTTTTTTCCACGCCGTGAAGTATTCGGTGCAGAGGGTCTTTGTCACCCGCAACGATGCTGGGCGGGACGTCCCCAACTGGTCGGGATTGGCGGGGCCCATGATGGCGGAGGGACTGGCCAACGCGTACTGGCCGGACCGGAACCGGACCGTCGGAGATACCTTCCTGCGTTATGGTCTGGATCTGGCAACCCGGGCGGGTGGAAACATGCTGCGCGAGTACTTTCCTGTGTTCTATGGAAAGGTCCGCCACGCGCCCCGGCCGACCGCCGGACACAACTGACAGATAGAGACGGCGCTGGCCCCGGCGGCGGGAGACGCGGCGAGCCGCGTCTCTGCGAAAAAGGGTGCCTTGGCTTTCCCACATGCGCATCTAAAATGAAAAATGATCGAGGCCGGTTTAGCCTTGTTGTTTAGCTTCGTGGCGCTGCGAGCGCGGCGCAGCGCTAGTTCGCGGAAAGAGGAGATCGAGATTGAGCAATCGGATACTGTTCTTGCTTGTCTTTTGCGGGATCGGCGCATCGGCTTTGGGACAATCAAGTTTCCCTCGTTTTAACTTTACGGCTGGCGGCGGACTTGGCATCGGCCGCGGCGAGGTCGCAAGCTTTGTGGGCAATTCTTCGCAAGCGGTGGTGGGAGGCGGCATGAACTTGAGCCGCTTGTTCGGCTTCGACGCGGAATACATGTACTACGGCCTCGGCTTCAAATCGAGCGTGGCGCACGGTCCCGCGAACTTGAACGACGCCAGCGGACATCTGCAGGCGATCAGCCTGGACGGGATCGTCAACGTTCCCTACCACGCGGGGAAATTGGGCGCCTACGGAATTTTTGGCATCGGCTTCTACCGGCGCAGCGTCTCGACGACCAGCCAGCCGCTCTTACCACTCAGCATCTGCCAACCCGTGTGGATGCGATGGTGGGACGTTAACTGCGTCGGCAACCCTCCGAGGATCCCGCCTCCGCCAGCGCCTGCGCAAACCCTGTCCTCGAATTCCAAGGATGCAGGCGGCTTTAACATTGGCGGGGGAGTGACTTACCGCCTGAATCATCTCGGGCGGTCCAAGGTCTTCGTCGAATGGCGCTACCACCGCGCATATCACAGCGACGGCCTGACCATTGTCATGCCAGTCACGGTCGGGTTGCGCTGGTGAAGCCGTGCTGCGCACGGCTGGGACAGCCGGGCGCTGTCCCTACGCTTAGCAGGTCAGCTGGTCGCGGGTTAGTTTCAGGCCGGTCAGGTTACCGAGGATGGTGACGGCGATCTGCTCGGTGCGGAAGAACTCTTCGGCGGTCTGCTGCAAATCCTCTACCGTGACGGCTTCGATGCGCTCGATGAGTTCATCGAGTCCGTAGAAATGGTCGTAGTACATTTCCTGGCGCGCCAGGTTCGACATGCGCGCGGTTGAAGATTCGAGCGAAAGCATCAGACTGCCCTTGAGCTGGTCCTTGGAGCGGCGTAATTCTTCTTCCGGAACCGGCGTCGTTTTCAAATTGCGGAATTCCTCCACCACGCACTCGACAACTTTGACCGCCGACTCGCGCGAGGTGCCTGCGTACACGCACATCGACCCGGTGTCGCGGTAGGGGTTGAGGTCGCTGTAGATGGAATAGGCCAGCCCCTGGCGCTCGCGGATGTTCTGAAACAGGCGCGAGCTCATGCCACCTCCGAGCAGCGTATTCAGGATGTAGGACGCGTAGCGGCGTTCGTGCGCCATGGGATGCGAGGGCACGCCGATGCAGATCTGCACCTGCTCGAGCGACTTCTTGTTGCGCAGGTTGATGCGCGAAAAAGTCTTGGGCTGGGGCGAGTGCAAGCCGTTTTTCGCCGGCTTCACGTGTTCGAAATGCTTCGCGACGAGCTCGACAAAGTGTTTGTGGTCGAGATTCCCGGCGGCGCTGACGATGAGATTGCCGGGAGCGAAGTGGTGTCCATAGAAGCGGGAGACGACGGCGCGCTCAAATTTCTTGACCGTGTCGCGCGTGCCAAGGATCGGCAGGCCGAGGGCGTGGTCTTTCCAGAAACTCTGGGTGAAGATCTCGTGGACGAGGTAGTCGGGGTTATCCTGGTCCATTTTTATTTCTTCGAGGATGACGCCGCGCTCCTTGGCGATATCGCCGGCATCGAACACGGGATGAAGCACGAGATCGCTGAGGACATCCATAGCGAGCGGAAGGTGCTCGTCGAGGACCTTGATGTTGAAGCAGATGCATTCCTTCGCCGTGAAAGCATCCATGTTGCCGCCGATGGAATCGACCTGGCGGGCGATGTCTTCGGCGGAACGGGATTCGGTGCCCTTGAACACCATGTGCTCGATAAAGTGGGAGATGCCGTTCCATTCGGAATCTTCGTCGCGGGAACCGGACTTGAGCCAGATACCGATCGCGACCGAGCGGATGTGGGGCATCTGCTCGGTGATGACGGTGAGGCCGTTCGGCAGAATCTGACGACGAATGCTGCGGGTTTCTTTTACCATTGTTTCCTTAGTTTCCAGTTTCCTGTAGAGGCGCGGCTCGCTGCGTTTCCCGCCGGTTCGAAAACCGACGGGGCGAGTCCCGACTCTACAGTGGGAGGCTGGCGCTCCTGTTATTCTCCCACAATCCGGGCCGAGCCGGCGGCGGTTGCACTTCAGTCTTATTTTTGTTCAACTTACAGAGAATTCTTGCATCGCAATTTCAGTATTACACTGAGACGGGCGGCAACACCCGGCGCTTGATTCTCTAGATGACTACGCCATCCAATTCGCTCTTGGGACTTGACCTGCAGGAGCTTACTAGTCTCGCGCTGGGGTCGGGACAGCCTGCCTACCGGGGCCAGCAGCTATTTGATGCGATCTACCGGCAAAAGATTGGGCGGCTGGACCAGGTTTCGACCCTGCCTCTCGAATATCGGGCTCGTCTGGCGGAGCAGGGCTGGGGAGTGGGGCTTCCGAAAATTGACCGCAAGTTCGTTTCGAGCGACGGCACGGTGCGATACCTGGTGGAACTCTCCGACGGCGAGACGGTGGAAACGGTCTGGATGCCGGAGGGCGATGGCGGCGAGAGTGGCGACGGCAGCGAAGCGGGCGACGAGATGGAGGGTGGGACTGGCTCGCGGGAGTGGCGCCGGGCGACGATTTGCGTATCGAGCCAAGTGGGATGCGCCGTGAATTGCAAGTTCTGCTTCACGGCGCTGCTGGGGGTCAAGCGGAATCTGGAGGCGGGAGAGATTGTCGGGCAGATCGCGGCCGTGCTCCGCGGCCAATGGGTAGTGCCTCCGCTACAGCGGGTCAACATCGTGTTCATGGGCATGGGCGAGCCTTTTTTGAACTACGACAACTTCATGAAGTCGGTGCGGCTGCTGGTGTCGGGGGTGGAGATTCCGGAGTCGCGGATGACAGTGTCCACGGCGGGAATTGTGCCGCGGATTTATGACTTCGGACAGGAGACGGTGCGTCCGAAGCTAGCCATTTCGCTGAATGGTTCGAATGACGCGTTGCGCAGCCAGGTGATGCCGCTGAACCGGAAGTGGAACCTGGGCGAGTTGATGAAGGCGGCGCGGGAATTTCCGCTGCGGGCGCGGGAGCGGCTGACGTTTGAGTATGTGCTGCTGGCAGGCGTGAACGATGCTGCGGAGCAGGCGCGCGAGGTGGTGGAGTTGGTGCGCGGTATCCGGGCAAAAATCAATTTGATTGCGTTAAACCCGGGGACGGAGTTGCCCTACCGGACGCCGGAGCAGGAGCGGGTGCTGGCGTTTCAGAGGATCCTAGGGGCGGCGGGAATTTCAACTTTTGTGCGGCGTCCGCGCGGGCGCGACATTTTTGCGGCTTGCGGACAGCTGAAGCGGACGGTGGGGTGAAGGCATTTCCAAGCTTCAGGGCTTCAAAGTTTCAATGCTACCCCCTCACCGACACCGGCCTTTTCCTTGCAAGTCCGAACCCTCGAAACTCTGAACCCTTTTTGCGGTGCTTTTCGGAGCTAGTGTGCACTGTGAGTGTGGTCTTCATCTTCAGCCGATCGGAGTAGGCCAGCAACTTCTCCACGCTCACTTGGGCTATCTTTCCACGGGTGAGGTTGCTGACCGAAGGCTGATATTCGTCGAGGATCTCAACCAGCTGGCTCTGCGTGTATCCTCGCTTTTCAATTTCCCGGAGGATCGCGTCGAGCAGCGTCGCCTTGACCTTCAGCGCCGACGCTTCGGAACGGGACAATCCAAGATCGTCGAACACATCTCCGTTGGTGATGTGGCTCGGCCTATTTTCCGACTTCACCTGTTTTTCTCCCTTTGAACACGCTCTAAAACCTGTTTCAGCCTAGCTCGCGCGCTCGCGACGTCTCGCTTGTCCGTCTTACGGCTCTCCTTTTCGAAGCAGTGCAGCACGTAAATCACGCCGCCAATCTTCGTTAGGTACATCAGCCGGTACCAGGCCCGCTCGTCCGATTCCTTCAGCTCCCAGACACCTTTTCCGATTGACGCCATTGAGCGCGTCTCGCACGCTGGAAACTCACCATTCTGCAGCCTGCGCAACGAGTAGCCAAGGCTCAGTTTCACATCTCGAGGGAAGCCACTCAGAATTTCTTTCGAGTCCCCCTCCCAATGAATCTCTGCGTTCTGTATCCGGGCCTTCCCTTCAACCACCCAACTGAAATTATACAATATTTACTATAACACGCGAGAAAAGTCCAGTGTTTCAGGGACGGCGTATTTCGCTAATGTTGACCTTTCCTTGAGACTCCGGACTACGAGCTGCCGGCGGCGGCCCAGTTGGGAGAGGCGAAAGACGGCCGGCTGGCGGCGCTTGCCGCCACCTGCAGTTCCATCCGGAAAGCGGGGTTACCAGGAGTAGCGGGCTGCAAGAGACGGCCGCCATGTTCTTCGACGATGCGGCAGCAGGCGCTCAGGGACAGGCTGCGGGCCTGGTCTCCGCTTTCGGAGTTGAACACCGCCCAGAACGAGAGGGGATCCGAAGTGGGATCGGCGGAGGGATTGTATGAGGCGAAATCCACCAGAACGACTTTGCCTTCTACGTGCGTGCGAACCAGCAGCGTGGAAACAGAGGCGCGGCGGAGATGGGCGCCGATTTGTCCGGCAAGGTGCATGCAGACGTGGAGAATCTGGTTGGAGTCGGCGAGCACGGGCGGAAGCGCGGGGGCAAGTTCAAGTCGGATCGAAACGGCTTCCGCTTCCAGTTGGGGAGCCAGCAGGCGTTCCGCCGTTTGCAGCACGGAGTTGAGATCGACGACGGCCAACCGGGCAGGGGCCTGGCGGGCAAACGTGAGAAGGCTCGCAACCAGCGCTGTGGTGCGGCGGACTTGCTCTCCGATTTGCGCCGCCTGGAGTTGCTCCTCCGGGGGCAGATTCGACGCGTTGAGCAGATCGGAGTATCCCAGCATGGCGGTCAGCGGGTTATTGATCTCGTGCGCGGCCCCGCCCACCAACTGACCGAGCGATGCCAGCTTTTCGGATTGAATGAGCTTTTGCTGAACCGCCTTAAGGTCGTCAAAGGAGCGGTGGGACCTTTCGAGAAGCAGCGCGAGCTCGTCCCGGAGCAGGCCCTGCCGCCAGAAAACCACGGTGCCCATGACCACCAGGGTGAGCAGGCTCACCGTAACTCGGAAGGTCTTGACCGGGGACGGAAGCGACGCATCCCAGGCGGAGTGCATCGCGGTCCAGAGGAGGCTGAACAGCGCCACCATGCTCAGTCGTGTGATCCAGATGCCCAGGATCGGCCGCGAGGGCTGGGAGTCCGATAAGTCGAGGCGGAGAGCGAGCAAGGGAGCCGCGGCCATCCAAGCGATGGAAATGGTCAGCGGGATGTCGTAGATGCTGCCGCTATAGTAAAGCTTGTGACCGATGGCCCAGTTGGCAACGTAGGAACTGGCGGCGTACAGAGCGTTGGCCCCAAGCAGCTGGCCGTAAAGCTGACGCCAGCCGCCGCGAGTGGTGTAAGCGAGGGCGGCCAGCGAGCCCAGCAGCACCACTTTTTCGGTCAGGTAGGCGAAGTTGAAATTCGTACTGTAAGCCACTTCGTCGATGTGCACGGTTTGCCAGGCGATGACGGCGTAGACATAAATGAAGACCCACCAGGTGAAAAGCAGGGCAAAGTCCAGCATGCGGATGCGTTCATCGCGCTCATTTTCCCGCAGATGAGGCAGCACTGCGAGCGCGGCGATCATAGGCACCAGATGCAGGAACAAAACGATGTCGCCGAGGAACGGATCGGGCACATCCACACGCTTGACAACTTCAAAATAATTCCACATGCCCTGGTAAGTAAGCCAGAAGAGCATTCCGGCGCTCATGAGAATCCAAAAGAGCCGAATGTGGAAGGTGGGGCAGCGGGAACGCGAGGTGTTGGACAGAAAGATGGCGGTGGCGATCAGCAGAAGCACACCCTGGATGAGGTCGCTGGCGATGGTCAGGGCCGCGCCGCGGGGAATGAGCAGAGACGCCGCCGTCTGCGCGGCGACCAGCGCGATCAGCAGAGAAACCCAGAGTTTGGTGAGTGCGGCCAGGGCAAACTACTCCGTACCCCCATTCTAGAGGTTGATCTGGGCTTGCCGAGGTTACTAGAGTAAGCTCCAGAGGTAAGCAGGAAGTGAGAGATTGTGAAAGTAAGAAGCCCTGGAGCTGGGTTCGGATTGCCTTAGAATTATTGCTTTGACCTTGGAATCAGACACTTAACGGTGAGAGTCTCTTGTCCTGGATGATCCCTCAATACCGCGATCTATGGCGCTTCCGGGCGCCGCTTAGCGCGGGAGAAATCCGGCGCACCGAGCGCTGGCTGGCAACTTCGCGGGTGGCGCTGACGATTGCGGCGGAGTTTGCCCTGTGGATGCAGCCGGCGCGCGGGCTGGTGTATTCGCGCTGGCTGTACTGGCTCCTGACAGTGTACCTGGTGCACGCGGTGGTGGTGATGTTGCTGGTGCGCTTCCGGCCGCAGTCCACCAAGGCCTTTCGTCTGGTGGTGCATGCTGCCGACATCCTCTGGCCCGTGCTGATCTCCATGTTCGCGCCCGCGCAGCGAGGACAGTTCTTTTTGTTCTTCGTGTTCGTCATGGCTGCCGCCGCCTATCGTTGGGGCATGTGGGCGACGGTCGGAACGGCGGCCATCGCGGTCGCACTACTGGAGGCAGAAGCCTTTGCCGTACAAGCCGGTCTGGAACCGCTGGTGGATCGATGGTTGCAGAGATTGCATATAGCTCCTCTCGGAGTGAGCGTGCGCGAATTGGATCCGCAACAGCTCTTCATGAGTTCGGTGTATCTGACGGTGCTCGGATTCCTGCTCGGCTATATGTCGGAAAACCAGAAAAAAGTGCGGGCGGAGCGCGCCGTGATCATGCGCGTTCTGAGCTCGACGCGCGTGGAGGCGGGACTCACCGGGACGATGCAGCAGATTCTCGGCGAGGTCATGACCATCTACGGCGCGCGCCGGATGATGAGCGCTTCCCAGGAAACGCACAGTTACCGGGTGTTTCTGGCCGAGGTCGGTCGTGGCGAAAATGGCAGCGGAGCGTTGCGCTGGCGCGAAGCATTGCCGGAAAACGAAAAGGTGTATCTCTTCGATGCACCGGCGGACGCGGTTTACGCCTCACGCAGCGCCGATGGTTTTCATACGGTGTTACTGGATCGCGACGGAAAGCGGCTCAAGGACATAAGCATCGAATTCGTGGAGGCCTTGGCCCGCGTGGAGAGATTTGACGTGCTGGTTTCGGTCGCTCTGCTGTTCGGATCCGAATGGTCGGGCCGGGTGTTCCTGTTCGATCCCCAGATGATGGGACAACCGGAAGAGGAACTGCGATTTCTGCAGGAGTTCGCGCAGCAGGTTGCGCCGGCGATCTACAACGTGTACCTGATGCGGCGTCTGCGAGAACGGGCGGGCGCACTGGAACGTGCGCGTTTCGCACGCGAACTTCACGACGGAGCCATCCAGTCGCTGATCGCAGTGGAAATGCAGTTGGACGTGCTGCGGCGCCAGTCGGGAACGCAGGCGCCAGTCGTGAACTCGGAGCTGGGCCGCATCCAGAAGCTGCTGCGCGAAGAAGTTTTGAAGCTGCGAGAACTGATGCAGGCCATGAAGTCGTTCGAAGTGAATGCGGACCGGTTGCTCGGTTTCATTTCCGACACGGTGGAACGCTTCCGGCGCGAAACCGGAATCGCGGCGGAGTTCGTCAGCGAACTGGAACGGGTGGATTTGCCGCCCAAGGTTTGCCGGGAACTGGCGCGCATTGTGCAGGAAAGCCTGGTAAACGTGCGCAAGCACAGTGGGGCGCACCATGTGCTGGTGCGGTTGGCGCAGCGGGCGGGCAACCTGCAACTGGCGGTCGAGGACGACGGGAAAGGTTTCGCTTTTTCCGGACGGCTGTCGGATGCGGAACTGGAGACGACCGGCAAGGGGCCGGTGGTGATCCGGGAAAGGGTGCGCCTCCTGGCGGGCGAACTCACGATAGAATCAACTCCGGGACACGGCGCACGGCTGGAAGTCCGGATTCCACCGGCGAGAAAGGCCGATCATGGATAGGCCCATCACTCATAAGCCAAGTACGGATAGGTTCAGCACGGATAAGGCAGGCACGCATAAGCCAAGCATCGAGCATCCGAGCACGCATCATCCCAGCACGCATCAACCAAGCACACATCACCCAAGTATGGATAAGCGAACCCATTCCATACGCATCGTGATTGCCGACGATCACCCCATTTTCCGCGACGGACTGCGGCGCCTGCTGGAATCGGAAGACGATATGAAAGTGGTGGGCGAGGCCTGCGACGGCCACGAGGCGGTGAAGCTTGCGACCGAGATCAAGCCCGACATTCTGTTGCTGGATCTCGCGATGCCGCACCACACCGGGCTCGATGCGCTGCGCGACCTGAACACGCGCGCCGGCGGGTCGGGAGCCGTGCGCATCATCCTGCTGACGGCGGCAGCGGAAAAGAAGCAGGTGGTGGAGGCATTGCAGTTGGGAGCGCGCGGAGTGGTGCTGAAGGATTCCGCCACGCAGCTGCTGCTCAAGAGCATTCATGCGGTGATGGCCGGCGAGTACTGGGTGGGGCGGGAGCCCGTCTCGAATCTGGTGCAGTACCTGCGCAACCTGATGCAGAGTACGAACGAGGAAACCAAGCAGAAGAAATTCGGGCTGACGCCGCGCGAACTGGAAATTGTCTCCGCCGTGGTGGCGGGCTATGCCAACCGCGAAATCGCCGAGTATTTCAAAATCAGCGAGGACACGGTGAAGCACCACCTCAGCAACATCTTCGATAAGTTAGGGGTCTCTACGCGCCTGGAGCTGGCGTTATTTGCGGTAAACCAGGGACTTCCGATCAAAACAATTGTGTAATCGGGAGTACGGGCCTCAAGTAAGTTTCTTCGCAAAAAGAACGGAGAAAGATCATTACGACGAAGGACCGCGAAGGTTTTTCACTTCCGTCATGAGCTTAACCCGCCTGGTCTAATCGTGGCACCATGGTGCTATCGAAACTCACCAGCGTGCCATTGGGTTGAGGGGTCGATTTACGATACTTTAACCCTAACGACGGCGAACTACTGTCCCGCGTGAAGACTCGCGCTTGGGGCGCGTCGTCGACTTGGGGGGGCTAACAGTGAAGCAAGCAATGCGTCAACTTTGGACTGAGGAGAGTGGCCAGGACGTCGCCGAATACGCGGTCATGCTGGCGGTGATCCTGGTGATCGTGATCGGCACCGTTCGCCTGATTGGTGGCAACGCCAACAACGTGTTTTCGCAAGTCGGAAGCCAGATGGGGCAATAACCGCGCTACCCGCCCCCGCTTCGTCTAGCAGGGGCTTCCCCCGATTTCCATTCTGCAGGTTCTCTCCCCAAGACAAGGTTTCAGAGTCGCAAGATTTCAGAGTTTCAACCTAAGAACGCCGGCTAGCGTACGCCCATTAGGTTCGGACAACGCGAACCCATACCACCAAGGTCACGAAGGCACACGAAGGAAATTTCTTGAAACGAAAAACCTTTCGCGTCCTTGGTGGTGGATGATTTTAGTGCACGCTATTGCAAGACTGGGCCATCAACCGACGGCCCTGCGACCTTGAACCTCGCCCCGTCCTACTGTCCCGAAGGAGCTGCCGCCGTTTTCTCCGGAGCCGGAACGGCTTTGTCTGGAGCGGCAGCGCCGAGACGTGTGAGGAACGGGAAAAACGGAGTCACTTCGAAGGGCATCTTCTCGGCCGCGGTTGTGACGGCAACGGGCTTGGTCTTGATCAATTCCAGCGAGTTGTTCCAGGGATCGACCTTGACCCGGCCACCCAGAGGGAGCGCCGCCACCTGGTCAACCTTCTTCGGATCGTATTGCGGAGACGCAGTCATCAGAGACGACATCCGGGTGGCGTCGCCATTGAGCAGGCTCTCGCCCAGGTGCGCCCGGATCAGGTTCTTCAACTGCGGCGCGCGCGACTGGACTGCTTTGAGGAACAAGCCGGCATTGTTCAGCTTGTCTTTGTAAGGCGAATTGTTGAGCAGTTCGATGGCTTTCTTGTCAGCCGCTTCTTCTTCGTTGCGATCGCGCGCGAAATCCATGCGTTCAAAAGTGCGCTCGTCCGGGAAGAACATACGGTCGTTGAAGGCGAGCTTGGTGTTGAGCTGGTGGCCGAGCGCGATGTGCGCCAGTTCATGAGTCAGAATCATGGCCAGGGACGCTTCGTCGGGCAGCACGTCTATCATGCCGCGGCTCACCACGATGGTGTGGCCAATGGTGAAGGACTCGATCGGCGTAGTCATCAAGACCCGGCATTCGACCTCGGGTTGAATGTCGAGGTTGTTGGTCACCATCATGTTATTGACCACGGTCTGCAGCACCTTGTCGACCTCGCCTTTGGGCGCCATCAGGCCGATCTGCTGCAGGCGGTCAATGACGTTGACTTCAGCCTGACGTTCCCAGGCGCGCTGGGCTTCGATGGGGGTAGCGTCCTGCGCTTTCTGACTCTGGTCCTGCACCGCCTGCGGAGCGTCGACGGTGATTTCGGTGAACTCGGAGTTGCGGCGGAAATCCTTCAGGTTGTAGCCCCAGAGCCGGGTTTGCGCCTTGTAATGCAGCGTCTGGCCCAGACGATACTTTAGATCGGACTCCTCGGAATAAATCAGCGAAGGCAGCCACACGCCGGGACGGAGATTCTGCCGCCAACTATCGAAGTGCAGGTAAAAACTCGCTCGCGGATGGGGATAGTAAGTCCCATTGAAGCGGACGATATTGTAGTCCTGGTCTTCGATCCAAATGCGGCCCAGGAACCGGCCCTTGCCCGCGTCTTTCTTGGGGGCGACGTCCATGACCACGCAGCGCACTTCGCCGAGGAACTCGCGGCGCACGAAGGTGAAGTCGTAATACTTGCGCTGAAAATCCTCGTCGAGAACCACCATCTGGGCAAACCCCAGCGGCAGAAACTTCATGGAATAAATGTTGCTCAGTTTGCTGAGCATGCGCTTGCCCAGCCCGGCCGTGGTGGGCGAGGTGAAGGTGCGGTCGTCGGTGCCGTCGCTCATATCCAAACGGCCCAGGAAATAGACATCGCTCGCGGGGACAGCGGCACCGAGATCTTTGTCGGGCTTCAGGTTCTGGAGATAGGTTTCCACCAGGGGATGAAGCTGCTTCATCTGCGCCATGAAGAAATGTTCGCGTTCCACCGCCCGGTCAATGACCTGGTCGAAACTGTTGGCGGCGGCACTGGCCTGCTGCGCGGCGGCGTCGCGGTTGGAGAGTTGAGGTTCCGGCGCGGTCTGGGCGACTCCGGTCTGGGTGAGCCAGGCCGGGGTCGACAGTACCGTAACGCAACCGACCAGTAAGAACGTAAGGAGTGCGAATCGGGGGTGGGACATTTTATTCTGTTTCATTCTACCTTTGATGCATGAGCTGCGCCGGGCCTACGATGCCAATAGAAACTCAATGTGCAACACGGCCTCGAAATCGGCGGGGTGACCGTCTTTCAGAGCGGGCTTGAACTGGATCTTTTCCGCGGCGCGAACCGCGGATTCATCCAGCCCATGGCCAAGGCCGCGCACCACTTTCACGATGCGAATCTGCCCGTTGGCGGTAAACACCACCTCGAGCAGGACCTCACCCTCAATCTTAAGCTGCCGCCCTTCCTCAGTGTAGACCGGACGAGGCTTATAGGTGATCTCCACCGGCAAAGTGTTGACGACGGCGGCGACGGTCTTGGTTTTGGGCTGAGCGGCGACCACGTCCGCATCTCCGAAAGCGCCCTGGCGAACCGTCCCGCGCGAACCAGAAATTCCGGTGCTGTTGCCGGTAGCGACACCGCTGCCAAATCCGGTGCTGGCAACCACCCCGCGGACACCGTGCGATCCGCCGGTGCCGTTGCCATAGCCGGCGCCATTTGGCATATCGAATGAGCCGGCCTGCGCGATCGTAATCGGACGTCCGTTATTGTCACGATTGGGCACCCCGTTAGGATCGCCGAAACCACCCGTCTGCACTTTCGATGGCGCAGCCGCCATGGTGGGCGTGGCGGAACTGCCCGTGGAGAACACATTGGTCTTGACCGGCGGGCGCGGGATCATCGGCTTTACATCCGGCAGAATTTCCTTCTGGGCTGCGAGAGCTACCTTCGGTGCCTGCTCCTCCGGAACGGGAGCTTTTTTCTGCACCAACTCGGCGGGAACGCGCATGGCTTCAGGCCTGGGCGCTACTGGTTCAGTGATTTTCGGAGCCGGAACGGGAAAATGCTTGACCGGCGCTGGAGCATCGGGCACCGGCGGCGGCGTGTTGACCAGGCTGATGAAGTGGTAGTCGTGCACCGGCAACACCAGGACATCCGGGTAAAGAACGGCCGTGAGCACAAAAAACGCCATCACCAGCGACTGCACGCCATAACCGAAAACGAACCTTTCCCAACGAGTACGAGGCTCGGGAAGAAGGCCTAAGGTCAATTCTGAAGGCTGGGATTCCATGTACGGCACCTCGAGTAGCTATTTACTTAGCGCTTCCGCAAGAAGCGGTCAATCCCACGAACGGGCATCGCAAAGGCCGCGGGGGACGAGCCCAAGGACGACACTTCAGTTAGCGAAGTGCACGCCGAAGGCCATTTTCGGCGCAGGCCCTCCACTTCTAAGATGCTGCTAAGCGGCTACTTACATAGGGAAAAATCTATCGTACCAGAGTGCGAGACTCCATCTGCAAGGTTTTTCCTATTTGGGGAAGGGAAAATTTTGTGGGAAATCGGAAGATTTTGCCCGGCAAACCCGCTAACCACAAAGGCCATGAAGTATCACTGAGGTTTCCTTCGTGTACTTTCGTGGCGTTTGTGGTGAACGGGTTTCGCAGCAGACTCTCGGGGCCAGCCCAGTGCTACTCGTCCTCCTCCTCGTCCAGTTTGATGCGCAGCGATTTCAGAAACTTCAGGTCCTGATCGCTGATCTTGAGGTCGGCGTTGGTGCTGAGGGTTGAGACTAGCGATGTCTTGTCTGTGGTCTGTTCGCCCTGCTTGCTTACGCCGATGGTGGCCTCGAGGACCAGGAAAATGTCGTAACCGCCTTCTTTGATGCGGGCCACGACTTCCGCGATCGATTCGGAATCGGATAGAGACTCGTTGATCGCTTCGCCGAGTTCTTTCATAAGCTGCTTCAGTTGCTGATCCACGAATCCCCCCTGGAATTGGACGCCACTGATACTGACGGGGGACATCACATGCGGCTGTGATGGCGCCCATCGTCATTGTACGCCCGCCCGCTGCTAAAATCGACCGATAGTCTGTGGTTCCCGAGGGATGATCGAGGGATGATCGACGGCCAGGCGGCAAGAAAAATCGCGCTGATCTACCGGGCTGCGGTTACCATGATCGAGCGCAGCCGGACGGGCAAAGCCGTGCTGGCTGGCCTCCGCGCGAGTGCCCGCTCTTTTGGGCGAGTGCTGCACCAGCTCTGGCTGGAAGTGACCGGGTTCACCTTCCTGGCCATCGCCGCGATCGGGGCCATGGCGGTCATGCGCGAGTATGGGAAATACCAGTCTGGCCATGCGACTGGGCCAGGGCGGCTGCTGTTGGCCATTGGCTTCACGGTTTCATTCGCCTGGTTCGGAGTAAGCTCGTTCTGGCGGGTAAAACGAAGAGCGAAGAGCTTGAAGCTAACCGTCGAGACGCCGAGAGCGTCAAGAAACTCGAAACGAAGGGTAGAAACATGACGCAACTCAAGACGCCGGAACGGGAAACCAAGCAGCCAGCCACACTCCCCACCCATGAAACGTCGTCTCACATCGCCGTGCGCCCGCTGTACTCGCCCGCCGAGTTGGGAACGTGGGACTATGACCGCGATGTGGGGTATCCCGGAGAATTTCCATACACCCGCGGCGTGCAGGCCACGATGTACCGCGGCCGACTCTGGACCATGCGCCAGTACGCCGGCATGGGTGACGCCGAAGAATCGAACAAGCGCTACAAATACCTGCTGGCTAACGGGACAACCGGTTTATCGGTGGCGTTTGATTTGCCGACGCAGATTGGGCTGGATTCGGACCATCCTCTGGCCGTGGGAGAAGTGGGCAAGGTTGGCGTGGCCATCGATTCGATCGAAGACATGCAGCGGCTGTTTGATGGTATTGACCTGACCGTGATTTCAACCTCGATGACCATCAATGCCACGGCGTCGATTCTGCTGGCGCTATATGTGGCCGTGGCGCGGCGTCAGGGCGTGGATATCCGCAAGCTCTCGGGTACGGTGCAGAACGATGTGCTCAAGGAGTACATCGCGCGCGGAACATATATCTATCCGCCGCATCAGGCAATGCGCATCATTACCGACATTTTTGCCTGGACGAACGAGAACGTGCCGGAGTGGAACACGATCTCGATCTCCGGTTATCACATGCGCGAGGCGGGATCGACGGCGGTGCAGGAAGTCGCGTTCACGCTGGGCAACGGCATTGCCTACGTGGAAGCGGCGATTCGCGCGGGTCTCGATGTGGACAAGTTCGCGCCGCGGCTTTCGTTTTTCTTCAATGCACACAGCAACTTTCTGGAGGAGGTTGCGAAGTTTCGCGCCGCGCGCCGTATGTGGGCGAAGATCATGCGCGAGCGTTTTAAAGCAAGGAATCCAAAATCGTGGATGCTGCGCTTCCACACTCAGACCGCCGGTTCCACGCTGACGGCGCAACAACCGGAGAACAACATTGTGCGGACGGCGATCCAGGCGATGGCGGCTGTGTTAGGCGGCACGCAGTCTCTGCACACCAATTCGTTCGACGAGGCGCTGGCCTTGCCGACAGAAGCATCGGCGCGCATCGCGCTCCGTACGCAGCAGGTAATCGCATTCGAGTCAGGAGCGCCGCAGACGGTCGATCCACTGGCGGGGTCCTATTACGTCGAATCGCTGACCAGCGAAATCGAAAAGCGGGCTGTCGATTATCTGGAGAAGATCGAAGCCATGGGTGGCATGTTGAAGGCCATTGAACGCGGATACGTGCAGCAGGAAATCCAGAACGCCGCCTACGAATATCAGCAGACGGTGGACCGGGAGGAGGCGGTGGTGGTCGGCGTGAACCGCTTCCAGATCGAACAAGAGCACTCCGTCCCGATCCAGCGGATTGATCCGATGCTCGAACCGAGGCAGGTGGAGCGCCTGCGCGCGGTGCGCGCCAAGCGCAATCCCGAAACCTGGCAAGCCGCCATGCGCGCGGTCGAAGACACGGCGCGGTCGGGAGAGAATCTGATGCCGCGGATATTGGCGGCCGTAGAGGCGAATGCCACGGTCGGCGAAATTTCAGACGCCATGCGGAAGGTGTACGGGGAATACAGAGAAGTAATGGTGATTTAGGGATTCCCACAAAATCAGATCAGGGGGTTGGCCGGTTTGTAGTCGCAGGCCGTGCGACAGGCTTCACAGTAAAGCAAGCCGTCGGTGCAGAGCCTGATGTCGAGTTGCGACTGACACAGAACGCAGTATTTTTCGCAACCGCAGCTCGCTTCCGTTCGCTCGCATTGCGCGCAGACGATGTGGCTCACGCCCGGCTTTGAGGACATGGTTGGAGTGTAGTGCGGCCGAGGCAGGGAAGGAACGTAACGGAAGTCACTCAAAGACCCGACACCTACCTCTGTGTTAACTTAATCAGTTCCAGGTTCCGGCAGCCCAGCCACTGTCGGACTGATGTTCAACAGACGTTTAGCTGAGGTTCTTCTTGTCCGCAGTTGAAGCAACTCCCGTAGAGCGCCAGATCGTCCGCAAAACCGCGCTGAACGCCGTCCATCGCCAGATGGGGGCGAAGATGGTGGAGTTTAACGGCTGGGACATGCCCGTCGAATATCCCGCCGCGATCGGCTGCGGCATTGTGGCCGAGCACCTGGCGGTGCGCTCGGGCGTTGGTATTTTTGATGTCAGCCACATGGGCGACATCCGCCTGGCCGGGCGGGAAGCGCTGGCCGCCGTGCAGCATATCTCCATGAACGACGCGTCGCGCCTCGCCATCGGGCAGGCGCAGTATTCGGCGTTGCTCTATCCGCAAGGGACTTTTGTTGACGACGTGATCGTCCACCGTTTGGGCGAGGACGAGTACCTTCTCGTGATCAACGCGGGCACGCGCGAAAAGGACTTCAATTGGGTGCGTGACAATACCCGCCAGTTCGATTGCAAGGTCGAGCATCTCTCCGACGACTTCACTCAGGTTGCGATTCAGGGCCCGAAGGGCGTGGACGTTCTGCAAAAGCTGACCGACGCCGACCTGAACGCGGTGAAGTTCTACTGGGTGACGCGCGGCACAGTCTGTGGCCTGAAGAATATCTTGATGGGCCGCACGGGTTATACCGCCGAGGACGGGTTCGAGATTTACATCCCGCCGGACGAGCCGACCAGCGCGCGGGTGTGGCATGAGATTCTAGAAGCAGGTAAAGAATTTGGTTGCGTCCCGTGCGGATTGGGTGCGCGCAACACGCTGCGTCTCGAAGGAGCGCTATCTCTCTACGGTCACGAAATTTCGGACACGATTAACGTGTGGGAAGCAAAGTTAGATCGCTTCTGCAAGATGGAAAAGCCCGAGTTTATTGGCCGAGCAGCGCTGGAGAAAGCTAAAGCTGAAGGCGTGAAGAAAACGCTGGTCGGCTTGGAGATGGTCGATCGCGGAATCGCTCGCGACGGATACAAGGTTTTCGACGAAGGCGGACGCGAGATTGGCTACGTCACCAGCGGTTCTCCAGCGCCGTTCTTGAAGAAGAATATTGCGCTGGCCTACGTTCCGCCCGCGCAGGCTGCGCTGGGAACTACGGTAAGAGTAGAAATCCGAGGCCAAGGTGTAAAGGCACAAGTGGTACCGGCGCCGTTTTATAAGCGTCCAAAAAGAGCTTAAACCACCAGGGGCACGAAGGTTCACGAAGGAAAAGCTAGAGCCAAGAGCTAGGAGCCAGAAGCCGATGTCCTACCCAACCGACCGCAGATACACGAAAGAACATGAGTGGATCACCGCCGATGGAACGATTGGCATCACCAACCACGCCCAGGATTCGCTCGGCGACATCGTGTTCGTCGAGTTGCCCAAGGTGGGCGCCGAGATCACCACCGGCAAGGCCTTCGGCACGGTCGAATCGGTGAAGGCCGTCTCCGATTTGTTTGCGCCGGTTTCGGGTACGGTAACAGGCGTGAATGAAGCCCTGGCCACTGCTCCGGAGCAGGTCAACAAAGACGCTCACGGCGCCTGGATGGTCAAAGTTAAGGTGAAGGATCCAGCGGAAATGAACGCGCTGCTTTCGGCGGCGGACTACGACAAATTTGTCAGTGAAGAGGCCGGACACTGAAAAGCGTCAACCACCAAGGACACGAAGGTCCACGAAGGAAAGACCGGAGAAAGAAGGATTCTCCTTCCTGTACCTTCGTGTCCTTGGTGGTTGACGCTTTCGTCGACACCAGAGTAGTTCGCGACATCACAATCGTATCCGCCGCTGAATACATCTAAAGAAAGTTCCTATGAGATATCTGCCTAAATCTCCCGCGGACCGCGCTGCCATGCTGCAGGCGATCGGGATCCGTTCCGTGGACGAACTCTTCTCTCCCATTCCGGCCGAGTACCGTTTCACCGGCGACCTCGCAATCCCCCAGCAAATGGCCGAGTCGGAAATCGTGGACTGGTTCAAGCAACGCGCCAAAGAAAACGGCGAAGGCTACACCAGTTTTCTCGGAGCCGGCGCCTACGCTCATTACCGGCCCGTGGTCATCGACGCCCTGGTGCAACGCGGCGAGTTTCTGACCTCCTACACTCCTTATCAAGCCGAGTTTGCGCAGGGCACGCTGCAGGCCATCTTCGAGTTCCAGACGATGATCTCTGAACTCACCGGCATGGACTTGGCAAACGCCTCGATGTATGACGGCTCCACGGCCGCGACCGAGGCGGTGATGATGGCGGTCCGCGTTACCGGCAGACAGTCGGCGGTAATCGCGCGCAACCTACATCCCGAGTATCGCGAAGTGCTCACCACCTATGCGACCCACCAGGCGATTCCGCTGAAGTTGGTCGGGTTCACCGGCGCCGGACAGGTCGATCTGAAAGAACTGGAGAAAGCCGTCACCGACGACACGGCGTGCGTGCTGATTCAATCGCCGAACTTCTTTGGGACGATCGAAGACGTCGAAGCCATTGCCGAGATTGCGCACAAACGCGGAGCGCTGCTGATTGTCTCGATCGCGGAGGCGGTGTCGCTTGGGATTGTCGAACCGCCCCGGACGGCCGACATCGTGGCCATGGAAGCGCAGTCGTTCGGAGTGCCGCTAGGATTCGGCGGCCCTTACTGCGGCGTGCTGGCAACGAAAGAGAAATTCGTAAGGCAGATGCCCGGACGCTTAGCGGGCCAGACCGTGGACAAGAACGGCAAACGGGGCTTCGTATTGACGCTGGCGACGCGCGAGCAGCACATACGGCGCGAAAAAGCGACCTCAAATATCTGCACCAATCAAGCGCTGGTCGCGCTCATGGTCAACATCTTCATGACCGTGTATGGCAAAGTTGGGCTGAGAGAACTGGCGAAGCAAAATCTGGCGAAGACTGCGTATGCGGCCGACCAGTTCAGCAACCATGCGAAAGTCCTGTTCGCGGGCGCGCCGCGCTTCAACGAGTTTGTGGTCGCGACCAGCGAGGATCCTTACGCCATCAACTCGCGGCTGCTCGAACACAAGATTGTCGGCGGTCTGCCCATGAAGAAGTTCTATCCCGAACTGGGTAACGCCGCTCTCTGGTGCTGCACCGAATTGACGACGCGGTCGATCATCGACAAGACGATCGATACAGCAGTCGGACTCGTCGCAGAGAGTGAACGCTCAGTGCGAAGTATGAAAGAAGTCGCGGAGGTGACGCGATGAAGCATATGACCCGTAAAGCGACGCGTCACATCAGCCAGAACGAAGGCTTGATTTTCGAGAAGTCCTCTCCCGGCAAAGCCGCCTGGAAGCTGCCGCTGCTCGACGTTCCGGAAGTCGATACAGCGAAACTGCTCGGCAAGCAGGAACGAAAAGATCTCGGCAATATGCCTGAAGTCAGCGAGATCGAAATCATCCGTCACTTCACGCGCCTTTCGACCTGGAATTACGCCATCGATCTCGGCATGTATCCGCTCGGCTCCTGCACGATGAAGTACAACCCGCGCGTCAACGAGTTTGTGGCGCGGGTCGAAGGCCTGGCCAACGGCCATCCGTATCAGGCGGAGAAAATTTCGCAAGGCGCCATGCAAATCATGAAGACGCTGAGCGACTGCCTGCTGGAAATCACCGGCATGGACGCGATCACGCTGCAACCCGCGGCGGGCGCGCAAGGCGAACTCACCGGATTGCTGATGGTGCGTGCCTATCACCAGTCCAAAGGCAACGCGCGCAAGAAGATTCTGATTCCAGACTCGGCGCACGGCACCAATCCCGCAACCGCAGCCACGGTCGGGTACGCCGTCGAGAATCTAAAATCGAACGACCGCGGCATGGTGGACGTGGCCGCGCTGTCGGCGCAGATGAATGAAGATGTCGCCGCGCTCATGGTCACGAATCCGAATACGCTCGGCGTTTTCGAGCAGGAGATCCACAAGATCGCCGAACTCATGCACGCCAAGGGCGGCCTGCTGTACATGGACGGCGCCAACATGAACGCGCTGGTCGCGAAAGCCCGGCCCGGCGATTTCGGTGTCGATGTAATGCACCTGAACCTGCACAAGACTTTTTCCACGCCGCACGGCGGAGGCGGCCCCGGATCAGGCCCGGTTGCGGTGAAAAACATTCTGGCCCCGTTTTTGCCGACACCAGTCGTCATCACCAAGACGGATGGCACGCTAGGCTTCGAATACAACCGTCCGCAGTCGGTGGGGCGCGTGCGCGCATTTTACGGAAATTTTGGTATGTTCATCCGCGCGCTCGCCTACATTTTTGCCAACGGGCCCGATGGCCTGCGGCAGACGACCGAAGACGCGGTGCTCAACGCGAACTACATTCGCAAGGGACTCGAAGGAGTTTACGATCTTCCCTACGCGACGCCTTCTATGCATGAAGTCGTATTCAGCGACAAGGTGCAGTCGAAGAAAGGCGTCAAGACCATGGACCTGGCCAAACGCCTGATCGATTACGGATTCCATCCTTATACGACGGCGTTTCCGCTGATCGTTCCCGGCGCACTGATGATCGAGCCGACCGAGAGCGAGCCGAAAGAAGAACTGGATCTTTTCATCGAAGCCATGAAGTCGATTGCGGAGGAAGTGGAAGAAGATCCGCAGTTCGTGCTCGACGCTCCGCACAACACGCGCATTTCGCGGCTGGACGAAACGGCGGCTGCGCGCAAACCGGTGCTGCGCTGGAAACCGGACGGAAAATTGACTTAATCATCGAATAACTGCCGATTTACAACAATTTTTCCTTGTCATCCCGAACGAAGTGAGGGATCTGCAGTTCGCCGCAAGATGCAGATCCCTCACTTCGTTCGGGATGACAATAGACCGGAGGATTGATCGGTCGTCGCCACCGGGCGCCTTGCTAGAATCACCTGAGTCCTTGTCTTATGCCCGACGATCCGGCCACCCCCGCGACTTCCCGAGAAACGGCGCGCCACTTGGCCGAGCATCACTACTACGCCGCGCTCGACCTGGTTCTAGAAGGCCACCACGAGCAAGCGGTCGCGGAGTACCGGCAGGCGCTGGCCGCCGATCCCAAGTTCACCGATGCTCTGCATGGACTGAGCCGGGCGCTGCAGGACCTCAACCGCTTCGACGAAGCGATCGTTGTTGCCCAACAAATTTCAGAAATCGATCCCGACGACATTCTGGCGCACACCAGCCTCTCGATCTTGTATCAGAAGAAAGGAATGGTTCCCGAGGCCGAGGCGGAAGGCAACAAGGCGCGGGTGCTGGGGTGGAAGCGGCAGTTGAAGAAGGGGAGTGGGTAGTGGGCGGATCACGACGACTGCCGACTGGGTCCCTCAGACTGCTTCCGCTGTCGCTCTGCGAGAATCTCTTGAAGTCGTTTTCTTTCGATTGCCACCCCTACCCGGGCGTTCTCGGCCAACTTCTGTGCATACTCGAGCAGCTTCTCAGCCATGTTTCTGTGCCTTCCCGGCGAGCCGTGCCTTAACCATTTTTTTCACCAGCGCGGCCGGCAGAGGCTTGTCCACTGGAAAGTGGATGGTCCCTTTGGAGGTCTTGTATCCCTTAAGTTCGTTCTTGAAGGCTTCGATCACCGACGCAGTCGGGAAAAAACTGCAGTGGTTCGAGAACGCGGCGAACCACACGAGCGGTCCGTTGTAGATGAAGGCGGGGATCCTATAGCTGATGGCCTCGGTGGTTTCCGCCGGCACAGTTGATCGAATCGCGGCGCGCACTTGCTGCAAAGTGCTGCGCGCGGGCTCGGGAACAGCGGCCAGGTATTCGTCCACGGACTTTGGAGCTGGTTTTGGAGCGACGGTGCGTTTCTTGGTTGAACGACGAGCGCGGGAATTCGCTTTTTTCATGCGGGCAATATAGCCGGGGGCGCTCGCTGAAGTCCACTCGCTGCCCTTGCAAGAGCGTTGTTTGTCCCGTCGAGATATGGACCGACGACTACCCGCTGGACCTCAGCGGCTGAAGCCGTGTTCAGCACGACGGGTTTACCGCAGCGCTGAAGCGCTGCGCCACCCAAAAGCAAGTTCCCTTCCGCGCACTCTGCGCCCTCTGCGGTAAAATTAACCTATGCGAGAAGTCGTCGTTGTTTCTTCCGTCCGCACTCCGGTAGGCCGCGCTTTCAAGGGTACGCTGAGGGCCACGCGTCCTGACGAACTGGCTGCGGTTGCGATCAAGGGCGCGCTCGATCGCGTTCCGCAACTTGATCCCAAGGAAATAGAGGACGTCATCCTGGGCTGCGCTATGCCCGAAGCCGAACAGGGGATGAACGTGGCCCGCATTGCCTCGCTGCGCGCGGGGTTGCCGGTGGAAGTGTCGGCGGTGACGATCAATCGCTTCTGCTCGTCCGGCTTGCAGGCGATTGCCATGGCGGCGGAGCGCATCATGAGCGGCGGCGCCGAGGTGATGGTCGCGGGCGGGACGGAATCAATGTCGATGATTCCGATGGGCGGGAATAAGATCTCGCCGAATCCCTGGCTGGTGGATCATTATCCGGACGCTTACCTTTCTATGGGCCTGACTGCCGAGCGGCTGGCGACGCGCTTCAGCATTACCCGCGAAGAGTGCGACCAATTCTCGTTGCGCAGCCATCAGAAGGCGCTGGCGGCAATTGCGGCGGGCAAGTTTGCGGAGGAGACGGTCGCGGTGCCGGTCAGCTTCACTGCTCCGAATGGATCGAAGCCGAAGAAGACTGAAATTTCTTTCAAAGTGGACGAGGGGCCACGCGCTGAAACTTCGCTGGAGGCCCTGGGCGCGCTGAAGGCTGCGTTTCATGTGAAGGGCGTGACCACGGCGGGCAATTCTTCGCAAATGTCGGATGGCGCGGCGGCGGCCGTCGTGATGTCGGCGGAACGGGCTAAAGCCCTGGGCATTACCCCACTGGCTCGCTACGTGGCGTTCGCAACGGCTGGATACAAGCCGGAAGAGATGGGATTGGGGCCGGTGTTTGCCATTCCGAAAGCGCTGAAACTCGCCGGCTTGAAGCTCTCCGACATCGACGTGATCGAACTGAACGAGGCGTTTGCGGCGCAGTCGCTGGCGGTAATCCGCGAGGCTGGGCTTGATCCGGAGCGAGTGAATCCTAACGGGGGAGCAATCGCGCTGGGACATCCGCTGGGATGCACGGGGGCTAAGCTTACGGCCAGCGTGATTCGCGAATTGAAGCGGCGCAAGGGACGCTATGGCATGGTAACGATGTGCGTTGGCGGAGGTATGGGTGCGGCGGGGATTTTCGAAAATCTGTCGTAAACGGGGTTTACTCAATTTTTTAATCGTTAAGTGGTGGACTACTTCCAGGCAGCGTTAGAATGGTGGTGGTTCCTTTTCATGCATCCACCCAGCGGTCTTCATTTAGAAATCAAAATCTAGAGGATCAAAACATGGCCACGACAGCAATCCCCAAGACCAAAATTCTCGGCGGGAGCTTCCTGCTGGAAGAGCGGCAGACTGCCGATGTCTTCACCCCAGAAGATTTTTCCGAGCAGCAGCAGATGATCGGGCAGACGACCGAAGAGTTTGCGGTCAACGAAATTCTGCCCCAGGCCGAGAAGATCGAACATAAGGACTTCTCGATTTCGCGCGGCCTGCTGAAAAAGGCCGGCGATCTAGGCCTCAGCGGGGTTGAAATTCCCGAAGCCTACGGCGGCCTTGAAATGGACAAAGTCACCGCCGCCATCATCGCCGACAACATTGCCAAGTACGCCGGGTTCGCCACCACCTGGGGCGCGCATAGCGGCATCGGCTTGTTGCCGTTGGTCTATTTCGGCACCGAAGAACAGAAGAAAAAGTATCTGCCGAAGTTGGCCACGGGAGAAACGGTGGGCGCCTACGCCTTGTCGGAAGCGACTTCCGGGTCCGACGCCCTCAATTGCCGCGCCCGTGCCGTGCTTTCCCCGGACGGCAAGCACTACATCCTGAACGGCGAAAAGATGTGGATCACCAACGCCGGCTTTGCCGACTTGTTCACGGTGTTTGCGAAAATTGACGGCGAAAAGTTCTCGGCGTTCCTGGTGGAAAGAACTTTTCCTGGATTCTCCATCGGCAACGAAGAGCACAAAATGGGCATTCGCGGATCGTCCACCTGCCCCGTCATTCTGAACGACTGCAAGGTGCCGGTCGAGAATCTGCTTGGCGAGATCGGCAAAGGGCACATCATAGCCTTCAACATTCTGAACATCGGACGCTTCAAACTGGGCGCGATGTGCGTGGGCGGGGCACGGGTTTCGATCGAACATGCCGTCGCCTATGCCAACCAGCGTAAGGCGTTTGGCAAGACGATCGGCGAGTTCGGCCTGGTGCGCGAAAAAATCGCCAACATGGCGACGCTGATCTATGTCGGCGAGTCGCTCGTCTATCGCACCGTCGGAATGATGGACGCGTTGCTCTCAGAAATCGATTCCGCGAGTCCCGACGCCGCCAAAGAACGGCGCAAGGCGATCGAGGAATACGCCGTCGAGTGCTCGATCCTCAAGGTCTGGGGCTCGGAGATGATCGACTACGTGGTCGACGAGACGATGCAGATCCATGCCGGCTACGGCTTCGTGGAAGAGTATCCGGCGGAACGGGCCTACCGCGACGCCCGCATCAACCGCATCTTCGAAGGCACGAACGAAATCAACCGGCTGATCATCACCGGGTTCTTGCTGAAACGGGCGATGAGCGGCCAGTTGCCACTGATGCCGGCGATCAAAAAGCTGATGGACGAAGTGCTCAGCGGTCCGTCTGCCGGCGAGGAGATCGAGGGCGCGTTAGCGGAAGAACGCAAACTGGTGGCGCAGGCGAAGAAGCTTGGCCTGTTCGTCTCCGGCGCGGCCACGCAGAAATATATGCAGGCGATTCAGGACCAGCAGGAAGTCATGGGCGCGATCGCCGATATGACGATCGAGATTTACGCCATGGAGTCGGCGGTGCTGCGCGCGCAGAAGATGGTCGAGCAGAAAGGCGAGGCGTCGGCTGCACTACCGGTTGCGATGACGCGCGTCTATCTGACGCAAGCCTTCGAAAAAGTCGAAGCGGCGGCGAAGAAAGTCATTGCCGACGTGGCCGAAGGCGATATGCTGCGGACGCAGTTGGCCATCGTGCGGCGGCTGGCGAAGTATGAGCCGTTCAACACAATTGCCCTGCGCCAGCAGATTGCGCAGAAGACGATCGAGGCGGGGAAGTACCAGTTGGCATAAACACTCAACAGATTGTCATCCTGAGCGGAGCATGAGGATTCGCGAAAGCGAATCCTCATGCGGAGTCGATTGTCGACTGTTTAGAGGCATTTTCACGACGACATCAAAAGCGCCGCGCACCATCCACGGAGAGAGTTGGCCTGACGCGTCATTGGCGGCGTTGAACGAGTAGGGATCCTTCGACTACGTGGCTGCTTCGCTTCGCGAAGCAGCCACTCCGCTCAGGATGACATTGTAGGGAGAGTCAGCTACGGGTGCATGCGCCCTCACTCCTTGGGAAAGCCCGGGTCCGCCTTCACTTCTTCAATCTGCTTGGTATGCCGCTCGGAGTGGGCGGAGATCAGCAGAATCCATTGATACGCATCGAGCGATCCCAGCAGGGGATGCGGGCCGAAGTGGTCGCGCAGATCGTCGTTGGTGGTGCGGACGTAGTCCATGGTCGCTTTGCGGCTGTCCTCGAAGGCTTTGATAAGTTCTTCGCGCGTGGCCCAGCGATTCGTGGGCTTCAGGAACTCCGGCGCTTGCGCTTTGCGACTGCGGTCCGGGACCTTGGTCAGAACGATCTCGTCTTTCCCCGCAACCTCGGGACGCTTCTCGGGATTCGCCGGGGACATCATGATCTGCTTTTGCACCAACCCAAAGATCATCGACTCGGAGACGGCGATGTGTTCCGCCACCTCCGCCACCGACCAGCGGTCCGGGGCAGGCTTGAAGCGCCACTGCTTGTCCGACAATCCAGCAATCGATTTCAGAAATGCGTCGTGCGTAGCTTGCAGGCTGTTGAGCGCAACCTCGCGCTCGGAGGCCGTCAAAGGCGTAGGCGCAGGTGTGGGCGCGGGCGTTGCGGTGGTTTGAGCGAAACTGGCCAACGCCAGCGCTAGAAGCAGGCACAACACCGCTGAAAACTTCCATTGCATTTTCATTTTTTAACCCCGTGAGATTTGAGAAAGACGGTAAGGCAATTATGCAGGGCCGACGGGCAAAGCGCAAATTGGTTTAATCGAACCAGCCGCTGCGGTAGGCCACCCACCACGAGATGAAGACGATGGGAATGCTTGCGCCCAGCGCCCACCAGAGCGGCAGAACGAAATCGGCGGCGAGGCCGAGCACGGTGAAGGAAATCCAGAAAATCTTGCGCTCCATACTCTGGATTGTAGGTCTTTTGCGACGGCCATGATCCCAGTCAGGCCGGGTTTTGCAGGGCGGCGCATCCCGTAGCAGGCGGTTGCCCCATGCCGGCCCAGAGGTGTCCGCTTACCGCGGGATCCGCCCTATCTCCTTATCGGCGCAGCTGCCCATCTCCTTCAACAAAATATTTATGAACGAACTCCCCCTGAGACCGTTCTTCATGAATAGGAGCGAGCGTGATTGCAGAATCCGGAATGTCGGGCGAGGCCCGGAACTTGCCGCAAAAAGCCTTGGCGCAGAAAGCATTGGCGAGGCAAGAGCAAGAGGGAGCCCTGCCGGAAACGGCTGTCCGCGAACATGCCCGGCTCGTGTATCGCATCGCTTACTCGGTCTTGCGCAATCCCGCCGACGCGGAGGATGCGACGCAGGAGATTTTCCTGCGCGTGCTCCGCTCCGGCAAGAGCATGGCCGGAATTCACGACCAGAAGGCCTGGCTGGCGCGGATTGCATGGCGTGTAGCCGTCGATCGGCGCAAGAGTATGGCCAAGACTGCGGCCGGAACTGAGGAAGCCGGGGAAACGCTGGTAGCGCCCGGTCGCGGAGCGGAGGGAGTCCTGCTGGAGCAGGAGCGTAGCGCAGTTCTGGAACGGCTGATTTCGGGACTGCCCAGCCAACTGCGGGACGCTCTGGTGCTCTCGACGCTGGAGGAGATCGCGCCGGCGGAGGTAGCAGTCATGCTCGGAATCAGCGAGGCTGCCGTGCGTTCCCGCGCATTTCGCGCTCGGGAGATTCTGCGGGAAAAGCTCGTTGCCCTGCTGGGGCCGGGACAATCGACATGAGCATCGACATGAACGACGACATGAATATGGATCCCATCGAGAGAGAGCGTGAAGTTGAGCGGTGGCTGGACGCGGCGCTTACGCAATACGCCAAAGCCGAGCCGCGAGCGGGGTTGGAAGGTCGAGTCCTGGCAGGCCTGCGAGCGGAGCGGAGCCGGCTTGCATCGCGGCGGCGCCGGTGGTGGGGAGCGGTGGCGGCCGTCGCAGCGATGGCAGCAATCGCCGTCGCGGTCTGGTTGGGACAGGCCAACCGCGCATGGACTCCCGTCGCCGGGGTGGGTACGGTCGCGATCCGGCGTAATGACCTAACCGGGGATCGTCCAGCCGTGCATTCGGTCCCTCAACCGCGGGCTGGCCAGATCGCCAAGAATGCATCCCGGCGTCCGCCGACTCGTCGGGTCACTCACACTCCTGAAGTTGCGAGGCTGGAGCAATTCCCTGCTCCCGCGCCGCTGAGCGACCAGGAAAAATTGCTGGCCCGCTATGTGCGGGAATTCCCGCACCGAGCGACGCTGATGGCGAGGGCCCAAACGGAATTCCGGAAGCAGGACGAGCTTGAAATGACCGAACCTTGGCTGTGGCCGAAGAACACAGACGCAAACGGTTCGGAAAACGGTTCGGAACGACCGGATTAGGCATCGGGGATGGATCAATAGATGGATCCATAAGGGACAAATCAATCGCGGGCACACAAATAAAGGAGAAGACTAATGTCGAAAAAACAAATGGTTTGGCTGGTGATACTGGGGATGGCATTCGTATGGAGTGCGGGAGCAGCACGGGCACAAGAAGCCGCAAGCGTCAAAGCGAAAGCAGAGGACACGGAAAAAGCGGCCGCCGCATTTCGCATCGACTTTGCCTTGGATGAGTCCGACCAGGGCAAGACGATCAACACCAGGCATTACTCGATGAACCTGGTGCCCGGCTTTGCGACTTCCAATGAGATCAAGATCGGGACGCGCGTTCCGGTAGAAGGAAAAGAAGGGGCGATGCAATATATCGACGTCGGTACGACCATCTGGTCGCGGATGGTCGAGCGCGGCGATACTCTTCAACTGGAGGTGCGCGCCGAACTCAGCAACTTCGCCAATCCCGAACAGGAGACCCGGACCACCATGCCGCTGCTGCGTCAGCTCCACATCAGCGCGAGCACGGTGGCCACGATCGGCAAGCCCACAGTCGTCGGCATTGTGGACGACCCCAATTCCAAACGGCAGTTCGTGCTGGTCGTAACGGTGACAAAACTGAAGTAGCGAAGGCATCGTGCCCGCTGTTCTCGTAAACTTTACAAACGCAGGGTGGGGGCGAACAGCTCCCACCCTTTTTTTGGCTCAAGGATTCGCTCATGCCCTTGCCGCTGGCGGCTCCACGGCATCGGCCAGGCGCCTTGCTTCCTGAAAGATCTCCAGGAACATCTGGCGAGTGAGCTTCCCCGTCTGGGTGTTCTGATTGGAAGGATGGTAGGAAGCCAAGAGGGCGCGGCCGTCGGGCAGGACATATTTTGCGCCGTGGCGAAATTCGTACTGGCGCTTGCCGGTGATCAGCTTTCTTCGCTGCAAATAGTTAAGGTAGGCTTCGAAGCCGATTCTTCCCAAAGCGACAATGACGCGCAGGCCTTTGAGGCCTTCGAGTTCGCGCTCAAGATACGGAGCGCAGTTGGCCAGTTCCTCGGGCAGCGGCTTGTTGTCAGGCGGCGCGCAGCGGGCTGCGGCAGTGATGTAGAGACCCTGTAATGCAAGCCCATCATCGCGATCCGTCGCCGTCGGCTGGTTGGCAAATCCCGTCTCGTAGAGCACCGGGTACATGAAGTTGCCGGAAGCGTCTCCAGTAAAAGGACGGCCCGTGCGATTGGAGCCATGGGCGCCCGGCGCGAGTCCGAGAACGAGCACGCGGGCTCGGGGATCGCCGAAGCCGGGAACAGGCTTGCCCCAATACTCATGGTCGCGGTAAGCGCGGCGCTTCTCGCGGGCAATGCGCTCCCGGTATTCGACCAGACGCGGACAAAGCGTACAGGCAATGACTTCGGCGTTCAGAACCTTGAGCCATTTAGGATCGACCATGTGCCTCAATTGTATGTGCTTGTGTGGCGCGGACGCCCCCGTCCGCGGCCGTTGCTCTTGCTTCTCGTGCCACGGCGTCGCGTGTCCCCACCCGTTTGCACTAGCCACAGGCTTTTCGCGGACGAGGGCGTCCGCGCCACACAACAACTCAATCCCGACAAACGCGGCTCGTTACTTTGGTGGGTAGAGAAGCCCCCTCCGCCGTTTGACGTTGCTCTTCCAGAGTCTTTACACTCAAGTTTGCGGCATATGCGTCGCAGCGGAGCAATTCTCTCCCGACTCTACTGCCGCGGCCGCACTGGAAAGGCAATTGTGAGCCCCGCTGAGGCGAAAGATAGCATGGCGAAAGACGACGCCATCAAAGACGAAGCCACCAAAGACAGCGCCACCAAGCGCGAGATCCAGGTCGAGATCCCGGTCGAGGATGTCCAACGGCAGACCGAATCGCTGATCCAGAAATATCAGAAGGTGGCCCGCATTCCCGGCTTCCGTCGCGGCCATGTTCCGGCGTCGATTATCCGCCAGCGTTTTTCTGAAGAGATCAAGACCGACATGGTCGAAGCGCTGATCCCGCGCTTCTTCCGGCAGGAGGCTGAGAGGCTGAGCCTGCATCCCGTATCGCAGCCGCGAGTTACCGATTTGCATTTGCATGATGGCGAACCGTTGCGCTTCAAAGCCGCGTTTGAAGTGCTGCCCGAAATCAAGCTGCAAGGCTACAAAGAGTTGCGCGCCGAGAAACCGGAGATCGCTGTTTCCGAGGCCGATGTGGAGCAGGCGCTCACCGACCTGCGCGAGCGTCACGCCAGTTTCAATCCGGTGGAGGGCCGCGCCCTCGCGGATGGCGATTTCGCCCAGGTTTCGCTCGATGGCAAGCCCAAGGCCGAAGCAAAGACCGAAGAGGCGAAGCCCGGCGAAGGCCAGCCCGTGCACATGGATGAAGTGCTGGTCGAAATCGCAGGCCAGAACACCATGCCCGAATTCACTGCAAATCTGCGTGGTACGAACGCCGGCGATGAGCGCACCTTCGACGTGAATTATCCCCCGGATACGCAGGACAAGCGCCTGGCGGGGAAAACGTTCAGCTACGCGGTCAAGGTGCAGGCGATCAAACAGAAGAGCCTGCCCGAGTTGAACGACGAGTTCGCGAAGCAACTCGGCGAATTCCAGACCATGGACGATGTGCGTAAGGCGATCCGCGAGCAGATGGAAGCAGAGCGCAAGCATGAAGCCGAACATGCCGCCAAGGAGAAACTGGTGGGCGAACTGATTCAGCGCAACGATTTCGAGGTTCCCGATTCGCTGATTGAACAGCAGATCGACATCCGGCTGGAGCGGGGACTGCGGGCGCTGGCGGCGCAGGGCCTGACCGCCGAGCAGATGAAGAAAATGGACTTGAACCGTTTGCGCGTGGGACAGCGCGAACAGGCGATTCACGACGTAAGAGCCGCGCTGCTGCTCGAACGAGTGGCGGAGGAAGAGAACGTGCAGGTCAGCGATGAAGAAGTCAATCGGGAACTGGAAGCGCTGGCCCGGCAATCGAAGCAGACGTCGGAAGCTGTACGCGCTCGTTTGACACGGGATGGGGGCCTCGATAGGATACGAACAAGAATCCGCAACGAGAAGACCCTCGAATTTTTGTATCGCCAGTCCGCCTGATCGTTCACAGTGACGACTGATGCGGACTATTTCGATCTTCCCCCGAGCCGACGAGAGCGAGTTAGAGTAGGAGTGTGGAAAGGGTGAACGTGAATTCCAATTCCAATCCCAAAGAGGCACAAATGATGCTGGTACCCATGGTGATCGAGTCGACTGGCCGTGGCGAACGCGCCTATGACATTTATTCCCGGCTGCTGCGCGACAACATCATCTTTATCGGCACGCCGATCGACGACAATATCGCCAACCTGGTGATCGCCCAGATGCTGTTCCTGGCGCAGGAAGATCCGGAGAAAGACATCCAGCTCTACATCAACTCGCCGGGCGGTTCGATCACGGCAGGCATGGCTATTTACGATACGATGCAATATGTGAAGAACGACGTGACCACGATCTGCATCGGTCAGGCGGCTTCGATGGCGGCCCTGCTGCTTTCGGCGGGACAAGCCAAGAAGCGGCTGGCGCTCCCGAACTCGCGCATCCTGATCCACCAGCCGTCGATGGGCGGGCTGTCGGGCCAGGCGACCGACATTGACATTCATGCCCGCGAAATTCTGCGCATGAGAGAGATTACTAATCAGTTACTGGCCAAGCACACGGGCCAGAAGCTGGATAAAGTGGAGAAGGACGTGGAACGCGACTTCATTATGAATTCGCAGCAGGCCAAGGAGTACGGAATCATCGACGATATCATCTATAAGACAAGATAGAGGCCAGTCTTAAGATATGATCGGCAGTTCGTGAATCAGTGCAGAGACGGGTTTAGTACCAGAAAAGGAGTACGGCAGTGAAAACCAGATCGGGTTCGGAGGAGATGCTGCGCTGCTCGTTCTGCCACAAGTCGCAGGACGCGGTCGCCAAACTGATCTCCTCCCCGAGCGACTATCCCCGGGCATACATTTGCGACGAGTGCGTAGCGGTCTGCAACTCGATCCTCGAAGACGACCGCTCGACAACTCCTTCGGCCGCGGTTCCGAACCAGCTGCCCAAGCCGCAGGAAGTCAAGACGTTCCTCGACGAATACGTCATTGGGCAGGAGCAGACCAAGAAAAAGCTGGCCGTCGCTGTCTATAACCACTATAAGCGCATCTACATGAATCGCCAGCGCACCGGCGACGGCGTCGAACTGACCAAGTCGAACATCCTGCTGATCGGGCCGACGGGAACCGGCAAAACCCTGCTGGCGCAGACGCTCGCCCGCATGCTCGATGTCCCGTTCGCCATCGTGGACGCAACCACCCTGACCGAGGCTGGCTATGTCGGCGAGGACGTCGAGAACATCATTCTGAAACTCCTGCAGGCGGCGGAAGGCGACGTAAGCCGCACCCAGACCGGCATCATCTATATTGACGAAATCGACAAGATCGGGCGCAAGGACGAGAACCCCTCCATCACCCGCGACGTGTCGGGCGAAGGCGTGCAACAGGCGCTGCTCAAGATTCTGGAAGGCACCATCGCCAACGTGCCGCCGCAGGGTGGACGCAAGCATCCTCATCAGGAATTTACGCCCGTCGATACCACCAACATCCTCTTTATATGCGGCGGCGCTTTCGTCGGCCTGGAAAAAATCATCGGGCGGCGCGTGGGCAAGAAGGCGCTCGGCTTCCGCACTGGAGCGGAAGAGGAAACCGAACAGACGGTGGCGTCATCCAAGCGCAACTTTGAACTGGTCTCGGAAGCACAACCGGAGGACCTGATCAAGTTCGGCCTGATCCCAGAATTTGTCGGCCGCCTGCCGGTGATGGGAGTGCTGCAGCAACTGGACGAAAACGCGCTGGTCGAAATTCTGACGCGCCCCAAGAACGCGATTGTGAAACAATACCAGCGCCTGTTCGAGTTTGAGAACGTGCGGCTCAAGTTCAGCGAGGACGCGAACCGGGCCATCGCGCGACAGGCCATGGCCCGCAAAGTTGGCGCCCGCGGCTTGCGCATGATTCTCGAGGAACTCATGCTGGAACTGATGTATAGTCTGCCCAGCCAGAAGAAGGTGAAGGAGTTTGAAGTGACCCGCGAGATGGTGGAGAAGCGCAACGTCTCGCTGGCCATGATCGAGAAAGCGGCAAGCTAAGCCCACTCTAGCACCGCAAAGAGCGCGTCGCTAGAATGGGGCACCCTAAAGCGACCAGAGACGGGAGACCGAGTTGTCGAACCCTAGTTCCAAAGAAAAGTTCGAGAGCAAGAAACTGCCGATGATGCCCATTCGGGATGTGGTCATCTTTCCCTACATGATGACTCCGTTCGTGGTGGGGCGGGAATCGAGCGTGCGCGCGCTCGAAGAAGCTCTGGCCAGCGATAAGAAGATATTTCTCGCGACGCAACATGACGCCAGCATCGACGAACCCAAGGCCGGAGACATTTTCCAGGTTGGGACCATCGTCAACATCGTGCAGAGCCTGAAACTGCCCGACGGCAACATCAAAGTCCTGGTCGAAGGCATCGAGCGCGGCAAAATCCTGCAGGTCGTCGAAACCGATGGCTATCTGCAGGCCACCGTGCGCGTCGCCCGTTACGCCACCGAGACCACGCCGCAGATTGAAGCGGGCATGCAGCGCGTCACCGGCATGTTCGAGCAGTATGTAAAGCTCTGCCAGTCGTTGAACTACGAAACCATGATCGCGGCCGTGCGCATGGAGGATCCGGCCAAGCTGACCGACACCATCGCCGCCAACCTGCAACTCTCCATCGAGGAAAAGCAAGGACTGCTCGAAATCTTCGATCCCGCTGAAAGATTGAACCGCATCGGCGACGTGCTCGACGTGGAAATCGAAAAGCTCAACATGGACCGCACCATCCAGTCGCGCGTAAAGCGGCAGATGGAGAAGGCGCAGAAAGAGTATTACCTCAACGAGAAAATCAAAGCCATCCAGAAAGAACTGGGTCGCGGCGAAAAGAGCGAGTTCGACGAACTGAAGAAGAAGGTCGAAGCCGCGGGTATGCCCAAGGACGTGCGCGACAAGGCCATCCAGGAACTGAAGAAGCTGGAAGCGATGCCGCCCATGTCGGCGGAGTCCACCGTTTCGCGCAATTATCTAGACTGGCTGCTGGCGGTGCCGTGGAAGAAGCGCTCGAAGGAAATCCGCAACATTACGCGTGCCGAAAAAACTCTGAACGAGGATCACTATGGCCTGGAGAAAATCAAGGAACGCATCCTGGAATTTCTCGCCGTTCGCCAGTTGGTGAAAAATCCCAAAGGCTCGATCCTCTGCTTCGTCGGCCCCCCGGGCGTAGGCAAAACCTCGCTGGGAATGTCGATCGCCAAGGCAACCGGCCGCAAGTTCGTGCGCATGTCGCTCGGCGGCGTCCGCGACGAAGCCGAAATCCGCGGCCATCGGCGCACCTACATCGGCGCCCTGCCCGGCCAGATCATCCAGATGATGAAAAAGGCCGGCACCAAGAACCCGGTGTTCATGCTGGACGAAGTCGACAAAATGTCGATGGACTTCCGCGGCGATCCCTCGGCGGCGCTGCTCGAGGTTCTCGATCCCGAACAGAACTTCATGTTCGTCGATCATTACCTCGACGTCGAGTACGACCTCTCGCAGGTCTTCTTTGTGGCGACCGCGAACGTGATCCATACCGTTCCCCCCGCCCTGCAGGACCGCATGGAAGTCCTGCGCCTGCACGGCTACACCGAACCGGAAAAAGTCGAGATCGCTAAACAGTTCCTGGTAAGGAAGCAGATGGCGCAAGCGGGGCTGACGGACAAAAACGTCCAGTTCCCCGACGAAGCAATCCGGCAGATCATTCGCGGCTTCACCCGCGAAGCCGGGGTGCGCAACCTGGAGCGGGAAATCGGCAACATCTGCCGCAAAGTTGCGCGCAAGGTGGTGAAAGAAGGAGCGGACTTCACGGCCCCGATCCAGCCGGAGAAAATTGGCGACTGGCTCGGCGTGCTGAAGTTCCGCGACACTTTGGCCCACGAAAAAAGCGAGGTCGGCCTGGTGACGGGTCTGGCCTGGACCGAAGTGGGAGGCTCGATCCTCAGCACCGAAGCCACCGTAGTTGACGGCAAGGGCAAGCTCACCCTAACCGGCAAGCTGGGCGACGTGATGCAGGAATCGGCGCAAGCAGCGATGTCCTACATTCGCTCGCGCGCGGCGCGCCTCGGACTGCCCCGCGACTTCTACCGCAACCTCGACATTCACGTGCACGTTCCCGAGGGCGCGATCCCCAAAGACGGGCCTTCCGCCGGAATCACCATGGCCACGGCCATCGCCAGCGCGCTCAGCCGCATCCCCGTCCGCCGTGACATCGCCATGACCGGCGAAATCACGCTGCGCGGCAAGGTCCTCGCCATCGGCGGCCTGAAGGAGAAGCTGCTGGCCGC
>Ga0075030_100000048_pt1 | contig 74863 bp, 71 predicted proteins | sample LitLauG_LLR_2012_FD_71393 | JGI IMG/M metagenome (GOLD analysis project Ga0075030, IMG submission 71393) | Freshwater sediment microbial communities from Pennsylvania, USA - Little Laurel Run_MetaG_LLR_2012 | ecosystem: Environmental > Aquatic > Freshwater > Creek > Sediment | place: USA... | reverse complement strand
GTCGTACACGTAGTAGTAAGCCGCGGCGGTGGGGGCGGCAACCAGTTCGGCCCGGCCAGTGGATCCGACACGATCGTCCCCGCCGCGGCTTACTACTACGTGTACGACAGCACGCAGACCGGCTGCTCGGCGCCGGGGACCACGCTGGCGTCCACCAATGCCGCGCCCAACGACGACAGCTGCTACCGGTACACGCCGGTCACGGCGAGCAGTGCGCCGGCGGGAATCGACGGAAAGCAGAATTTCGCCAACTGGTACTCGTTCTATCGGACCCGTCACCTGATGATCGTCAGCGCCGCGGCCAACGCGATGTTCGACCCGACCTTGACGGGCGCCCGCGTGACCTGGCGCGCGTTGAACAGCTGTACCGACATGGTGAGCGGCCAGAACTGCGCCGGCTGGGACGGGTACAACGTCGACAACCGGCTCCGCACCTTCAACGACGTTCCGTCGACCAGCGGGCAACCCGCCCAGCGAGGCAGCTTCTACGAATGGCTGGCGCACCTGCCGGCCGATCAGCCCACGCCCACCCGCTCGACCTGGACTTACATCGGCGACTATTTCAGCCAGGGGCCCAACACCGCCTTCAGCAGCAATTCGCTCGGCGCGAACGGGCCGTACGGCATGAACCCGAATCAGCCGACCACCGATCTGAAAAGCGCCGAGGTCGCGTGCGTTCAGAACTACAACATCACGCTGACCGACGGACAGTGGAACCAGGACAGCAATGCGACCGGTGCGTACTTCGGCACCGCCGATACCCTGGCGACCATCCTGGGCGACGGCAAGACGTCGTACCCGCCGCCCAGTCCGACCGGGACGGCGGCCGCCGCGTCGCCGGGGCCGCCCACGACGCACACGGCCTGGAGCGCCAAGCTCTACGACAACGACCCCAACGGCGATACGCTGTCCGACATCGCGTTCCACTACTGGGCGACCAACCTGCGGCCGGACCTGAACGGCAGCCCGACCGCGGTGACGCCCTATTACCAGGTGTTGACCGGCACGGTCGCCAACCCGACCACCGCCGACTACTGGAATCCGCAGAACGACCCGGCCACCTGGCCTCACCTGGTCCAGATGACGATCGGGGTCGGGATGACCAGCACGATGAACCTGCCCAATCTGCCGTGGTGGGGCAACAGCGCGTCCACCCAGTACCAGTTGACGACGGGCACCACCAACAACCCGATCACCAGCATCGGCTACTCGAACCTGTGGGACGGGACCATCGCCTGGCCCACGATCAACAACTCGGCCATACAGGGGGATACCGGCAAGGCGTACGACCTGTGGCACGCGGCGCTGAACAGCCGCGGGCTGGCCTTCAGCGCCGAATCGCCGGCCGACCTGGTGGCGGCGATGAAAGCCAGCCTAAACCGGGCCAAGGTGACGTTGAACGCCCAGTCCGCGGTGGCCACGAGCTCGACCAGCCTGAACAACGGCACCGTGATCTACCTGGCGAGCTACAACTCCTCGGACTGGCACGGCACACTGGCTTCGTACGGGATCACCAACGGAACGATCAATACCGGTTGCAATTGGACCACCGATGCCAGCGGCGCCAGCTGCACAAGCGCCGTCTTTGCGGCGCCGGCCAGCCGCAGCATCATCACGTCGAAGACGCAAGCCGCCAAAGCGACCGCATCGGTCCAGAGCGGAATCCAGCTCTCGACCGCCGACTCGACGTTCAGCGGAATGTGGCAAACCGTTCCCGGAATTACCTCCAGCAACGGGCCCAACATCCTGAGCTGGGTGCGCGGCGACGTGAACCAGGAGGTCCGCAAGGGCGGCCAATACCGCAACCGCCCGATCTCGGTGCTGGGCGACATCGTCGACTCGGCCCCGATCTTCACGTTCCAGGAGAATTTCGGCTACTCGGTCTTGCCCGAGGGGATGAGCGCGAACCCCAACTACCTGGCTTTCGTGCAGACGGTGAAGAACGCCGGCAACGGCAGCATCTACACGGGGCAGGGAATGATTTACGTGGGTGCCGACGACGGCATGCTGCACGGTTTCGACGCCGGCACGGGCAACGAAGTATTCGGCTACGTGCCGCACGACGTGATCAACAACCTGCCGGCACTGGCGGATCCGACCTACGCGCACCGGTTCTACGTGGATCAGACACCTTATGTGGGCGACGCCTTCTTCTGCTTCGGCCCCAACGGCTGCAGCTGGAAAACCGTTCTGATCGGCACCACCGGCGCTGGCGGCCAGGGCGTGTTCGCGCTGGACGTCACCACGCCGAAGAACCTGGAAAGCGGCGCCGGCGCGGCGACCAACAACGTGCTGTGGGACCTGGACGGCCAGGGTCCAGGCAACCCGAATGGCGATCAGGACCTGGGCTTTCCGATCGGAAGGCCGATGGTCGCGCGCCTGAACGACGGCAGCTGGGCCGCGATCTTCGGCAACGGATACTTGAGCACCAACGGCTGCGCGGTGCTGTTCGTCGTGCGGCTGGATAGCGGGGCCATCACCCGGATCGGAACCGGCGGAGGCGCGGGAGGAACGTCCTGCGTTTCGACCAATCCCAACCTCAGCAACGGGCTGGGCCCGGTCACGCTGTTCGACATCGACGGCAACGGGACCACCGACTACGTGTATGCCGGCGATCTGCAGGGCAATCTGTGGAAGTTCGACTTCACCGGCGCAACACCGAGCAGCTGGAAGGTCGGACTGGGAGGAAGCCCGCTGTTCACGGCTCCGCCCGGAATCAGTTGCGTGCCGGCGAAGAACTCGACCGCGTCCAACACCTGCCAGACGATCACCAGCGCGCCCGCGCTCGGCCCCCCGCTGACCGGCCTGAGCGGCACCATGGTGTACTTCGGCACCGGACGCATCTTCGCGATCGGCGATGCGTCCACGACGACCCCCCAGGCGTTCTACGCGATCCTGGACCAGAACAACCCGGTTTCCGGCGGAGTGGGTCAGCTGGTGCTGCAGACGACCGCCGACATCGGCACCACGCGCACCGTCAGCAACAACCCGGTGGCGCCACCGAGCCTGGGCTGGTACATGAACCTGCCGGACCTGGGCGAGCGGGTCACGATATCGCCGGTGCTGGTCGGGGGCTACGTGGTGTTCGCGACCGACGTGCCCAGCGCGAGCTCCTGCACTTCGGGCGGCACCGGCTGGATCATGGCGGTGTCGGCGAACACGGCGCCGGGCGGGCAGAGCAGTTTCTTCGCCTCGACCCCGAACGTGAACGGCGTGCAGTCCACGGTCGGCGTGGCCGAGGGCATCTCGGTGCTGTCCAGCTCGAACGGGCCGACGCTGCTGGTGGGAGGCACGCAAGGCATCCAGAAGATCCAGGCGAACCCGAACGTTCCGAAGGGACGCATCTCATGGCACGAACTGGTTCGCTGATTCGGTCCGCCCTGCGCGGGGGTCGGCCCCTGCGCCGCGGCGGCTGGCGGGGATTCACCCTGGTCGAGCTCCTGGTCTCGCTGGTGGTGGTCGCGATTCTGGCCTCGATCGCGATCCCGTCGTACTCGGCGTACATCGTGCGCGGCCAGCGCGCCGCCGCCAAGTCCGCGCTGGAGCAGGTCGCGCAGTTCCTGGAGCGCAATTACACGGTGAGCGGCTGCTACGACTTCACGAACGCAGCCAGCTGCACCGCGCGGGGCGCCGCTGCCGGCGGCGGCCCCGTCGCCATCCCGATCCCGTATGCGCCGACCGACGGGCAGGTGACCTACGCGATAGCGCTCGGGCCGCTGCCGGCCGGCGCGCTGGCGGGACAGGGTTTCAGCGTGACCGCGACGCCGTGCGGAACCGCGGGCACCTGTCCGGCCGGCAGCAAGACGGCATTCGCCGATGCGGACTGCGGCGCATTGACGCTGGACAACACGGGCACGAAAGGTGCCGGCGGAACGATCGGCGCGGCCGACCCGGCCTCGTGCTGGGGCCGCTAGGGTTCCTTGAACGACGCTCCGCCCTGATCGGCCATCCAGGCCACCGCGCGCGCCACTTCCTGCGGATCCAGGTCGGCGCCGCCGCCCTTGGGCGGCATGCCCTTGTAGCCTTCGGTCGCGTGCTTCACCAGCGTGTCGTATCCCTGCGCGATGCGGGGCGCCCACGCCTTCCTGTCGCCCAGCGCCGGCGCGCCGGCCACGCCGGTTCCGTGGCAGGCCACGCACAGGCCCGCGTACACCGCCTGGCCCGGGCGCGCCGCATGAGCGGGACCGCTCGACGCGAAATCGAGCCGCGCCACGGGCGCAAGGCGCGCGGCGACCGCATCGGGGCTCATCTCCTCGGGCGTTTTCGCGTGCAGCGGCGGGAACAGCCAGGTGCCCGCCACCACGATCACCACGGCGGCCGCGACGTAGATGAGCAGGTACGGCGGGAAAAGGCGTTTGGAAGGCGACACGGGCATTTTCCTGCTGCGGGGTCAGGTGAGGCCAAGTATATCGACCGGCGTGGCCCCGCCGGTTGGACGGTCCCGGCCGCAGTCGGTAAGCTGTTTGCCGACGCGCCTGTAGCTCAGTGGATAGAGTGACGGCCTCCGAAGCCGTAGGTCGCAGGTTCGACTCCTGTCAGGCGCGCCACTGATCCTGCGGGCCATGACCGGACTTCATCGCATATCACCCACGCCCACCGAGATCACGCTGCACTCGGAATCGCGCGTGCTCGAGATCGCGTTCAGCGATGGACGCGCGTTCCGGCTGCCCTACGAATTCCTGCGCGTGAACTCGCCCTCGGCCGAAGTGCGCGGGCACGGAGCGGGCCAGGAGCAGCTGCAGGTCGGCAAGCGCGACGTGACGATCGTGTCGGCCGAGCCGGTCGGGCACTACGGGATGCGGCCGGTTTTTTCGGACGGGCACGACACCGGGATCTTCTCCTGGGACCTGCTGTACCAGCTGGGCCTGAACCAGGAGAGCCTGTGGGCGCACTACCTGGAGCGGCTGCAGGCGGCCGGGGCCAGCCGTGACGCAGCCACCTCCGCGCCTGGCGGCGCTTCGGCGGGCAGGCCCGCCGGAGCGTGCGGTTCCAAGGCGGGACATTGAGGCGCGCAGCATGAGCGAAGACCGGACCACGCATTTCGGATTCCGGCGCGTCGGCGAGGACGAGAAAGCCGCGCACGTTGAGCGCGTGTTCAGCTCGGTGGCGCCGCGCTACGACCTGATGAACGACGTGCTGTCGGGCGGGATGCACCGCTTGTGGAAGGCGTTCACGATCCGGCAGGCTGCCGTGCGCCCCGGCATGCGGGTGCTGGACGTGGCGGCCGGCACCGGCGACCTGGCCCGCGCGTTCGCTCGCGAGGCCGGCACCGAAGGGCTGGTGGTGCTGACCGACATCAACACCCAGATGCTGTCGGCCGGCCGCGACCGGCTGCTCGACGAGGGCCGGGTGGTGCCGGCCGTGCGATGCGATGCCGAGCATCTTCCGTTCCCGGATCGCACTTTCGATGTGGTCAGCGTCGGTTTCGGGCTGCGCAACATGACCCACAAGGAGCAGGCGCTCGCGCAGATGCGGCGCGTGCTGCGGCCCGGCGGCCGCCTGCTGGTACTGGAATTCTCGAAAGTCTGGCAGCCGCTCGCGCCCCTGTACGACGCCTATTCGATGCGGGTGATGCCATGGCTCGGCGAGCGCATTGCCGGCGATGGGGCGAGCTACCGCTACCTGGCCGAGTCGATACGGATGCACCCGTCGCAGCCGGAACTGGCCCGGATGATGGAACAGGCCGGATTCGAACGCGTCCAGTGGTTCAACTTCGCGGCGGGCATCTGCGCCCTGCATGTGGGCTACGTGCTGTGAGGAGCGGGGGGCCCCCGTGGTGAACCCGTGGTCGCGGCTGCGGCGCTGGCTGCAGCGCCTGGCGGCGCTGCTGAGGCGGCGTACGCCGCCGGCACCGGGGCCTGCCGCCACCTATGGCGAAGGCTGGCACGGAATCGGCGGCCCTTCGTATGGGCCGCGTCCGACCACGGTTCGCTTCGAGCCGCGCGCCATTGCCCGGCCGGACACCGTTCTGGCCGGCGCGGGCGCCGAGGTGCTGCAGGTGGCCTCGATGCCGCGCCGGCCGTTCGGGGTGCCGGCCGGCTTCGACGCGCCGGCCTTCCTGGACAGCGCACGGCAATCGTTCGTGCGGCTGCAAGCGGCCTGGGACCGCTCCGACCTGAACGAGCTGGACGAGTGCACCACCGACGAGATGTTCAACGCGCTGACGCACGAGCTGCGGGTGCGGGCCGGACCGAGCCGCACCGAGGTGATCGAGCTGTCGGCCAGCCTGCTGGGGATCGAGACTGCGGCCGGTGAGCATCGGGCCAGCGTGCGCTTCTCCGGCAACCTGAAAGTCAACGGCGAGGACGAACGCCTGGACGAGGTCTGGAATCTCTCCAGGCCGGTCGACGGCTCCGGTGGCTGGCTGCTGGCCGGCATCCAGCAGCTGAACTGAGCTGGCGGCCTGCGCCTGTGCTGCAACGACTCGCATCCGACGCCGCGCTCGAAGGCCTGAACCACCTGCTGCGGCGCGAGCGAAGCGCGCGCGACCTGCTGCGACCTCTGGCCGGGCGCGCGGCGCGCATCCGGGTCGGGCCCCTGCGGCTGCAGTTCGCCATCTGCCCGGACGGCTCGCTGCGGCACTCGGACGCCGATCCGGACGTGCGCATCCAAATCGACGCGCGCGCGCTGGCGGCGCGGCTGTCCGACCCGGGCACCGTCCTGCAGGATGCGCGCGTCGACGGTGATGCCGAGCTCGCGCAGGCGCTGTCGCGCGCGGCCGCGCAGCTTCGGCCGGACCTGGAGGAGGACCTGTCGCGACTGGTGGGCGACGCCCTGGCGGTGCGGATCGTGTCTGCGCTGCGGACCGTGCGGCGCGAGGCGGCCGACACCGGGGAGCGCGCGGCGCGCCAGTTGGCCGACTACCTGGCGGGTGAGCGGGCCTGGCTGGCCTCGCGCGGTCCGTTCGAGCGATTTGTTGCCGAGGTGAGCGAGCTGGCGCAGGCCACGGAGCGCCTGGCCGAGCGGGCCGGCCGGCTGCGCTGACGCGATGCTGCGCCTGCTGCGCCTGCTGAAGATCGTCACGGTCGCGTTCCGATACGGCCTGGACCAGATCGCGCTGGCCAACCTGAGCCATCCGCTGCTGGTGCGGCTGGTGCGGCTGGCCGCGGTCGGACGGCGCCTGCGCCGCCCGCGCGCGGAGCGCCTGCGCCTGGCGCTGGAAAGCCTCGGACCGCTGTTCGTGAAGTTCGGCCAGCTGCTGTCGACCCGCCGCGACCTGCTGCCGGAGGACATCGCCGACGAGCTGGCGCGCCTGCAGGACCGCGTGCCACCGTTCGACTCGGACCTGGCGGTGCGCGAGATCGAGCGCGGCCTGGGCCAGCGCATTGCCGACGTGTTCTCCTCGTTCGACCCGACGCCGGTGGCCAGCGCCTCGATCGCCCAGGTGCACCTGGGCGTGCTGGCGCACGGAGCGCATGCGGGGCGCGAAGTGGCGATCAAGGTGCTGCGGCCCGGCATGTGGGCGGTGATCGATCGCGATTTGCAGCTGATGGACGCGGCCGCCGTGCTGGTCGAGCACCTGTGGCGCGACGGCTGGCGGCTGCGGCCGCACGACGTGGTCGACGAGTTCCGCAAGACGCTGCAGGACGAGCTGGACCTGACACGCGAGGCGGCCAACGCCTCGCAGCTCCGGCGCAACTTCGCGGGCTCCCCGCTGCTGCGGATTCCCGAGATGATGTGGGACTACTGCCGGGAGAACGTGCTGGTGATGGAGCGCATGCACGGCGTGCCGATCGGCCAGGTCGACCGGCTGCGCGCGGCCGGCGTCGATCTGAAGAAGCTGTCGCGCGACGGCGTGGAGATCTTCTTTACGCAGGTGTTCCGGGACGGCTTCTTCCACGCCGACATGCACCCCGGCAACATCTACGTCAGCATCGATCCGGCCGAGCGCGGGCGCTACATCGCGCTGGACTTCGGCATCGTGGGTACGTTGACCGACACCGACCGCGATTACCTGGCGCGCAACTTCCTGGCGTTCTTTCAGCGCGACTACCGGCGGGTGGCCACGACGCACCTGGAGTCGGGCTGGGTGCCGCGCGGCACCCGCGTCGATGAGCTGGAGAACGCAATCCGCGCAGTGTGCGAGCCGGTCTTCGACCGGCCGCTGAAGGACATCTCGTTCGGCCAGGTGCTGGTGCGGCTGTTTTCGACTTCGCGCCGCTTCAACGTGGAAATCCAGCCCCAGCTGCTGCTGCTGCAGAAGACGATGCTGAACGTCGAAGGGCTGGGCCGCCAGCTCGATCCGGAGCTGGATCTGTGGAAGACCGCCAAGCCGTTTCTGGAAGCCTGGATGAAGCGTCAGGTCGGCTTCGCCGGCCTGGTCGACCGGCTGCGCACCGAGGCGCCGCAGTGGAGCCGCCTGCTGCCGCAAATCCCGCGCCTGCTGGCCAGCGCGCTGATGGCGGTGGAGGGGCAGGAGCGCGTGCTTGCCGAGTTGCGCGAACTGCGCCGCGCCAACGCGCAGCGCAACCGCTGGATGGCCATCGGCGCCGGCCTGCTGGCCGCGATCGTCGTGATGCTCGGCTGGGCTTTTCTCGGGTTCCGCCTGCCGCGGTTCTGAATCCGGACCCCCGGTGACCGAGTTTCGCGCCCGCGATCCCACCCGGCCCGGCTTCTGGGACGAGCGATTCGAGGCGGACGTGACCCCGTGGGACGCCGGCGGTCCGCCCCCCGCTTTCGCCCGTTTCGTGGCGAGCGGCCGCGTGCCGACCGGCGCCTCGGTGCTGATCCCGGGATGCGGCCGCGCGTGGGAGGTGGATGTGCTGGATCGGGCCGGTTACCGCGTGCTGGCCATCGATTTTTCACCGGCCGCGATCGCCCGCGCCGGCGCGCGCCTGGGGGCACGCGCCGGCCGACTGCTGCGACTGGCCGATTTCTTCGCCCTCGACGCGCCGCCGTTCGACTGGATTTACGAGCGCACCTTCCTGCCGGCCCTGGTGCCGGAGCTGTGGCCCGCCTGGGCCGGGCGGGTTGCGCAGCTGACGGCGCCGCAGTCGCTGCTGGCCGGGCTCTTCTTCATCGATCCGGCGGTGCAGCCGCCATCGCGGCGCGGGCCGCCGTTCGCGATCCGGCGCGACGAGCTCGACGCGCTGCTGACGGCGCACTTCGAATGCATCCAGGACGAGGCGGTGCCGGCGGGCGAATCGGTGCCCGTTCTCGCCGGCCGCGAACGCTGGCTGACGTGGCGCCGCCGCTACCTATAATCGATGCGGTTCGCCCTCACCCCCGTCCCCTCGCCCGCGCAGCGGGCGAGGGGACGGGAGGGCGAACAAACGGGAAACTTGCGATGAACATCGTGATCCTGGCAGCCGGCCAGGGCAAACGGATGCGGTCGGAACTGCCCAAGGTGCTGCATCCACTGGCCGGGCGTCCCTTGCTGGCGCATGTGCTCGATGCCGCGCGGTCGATGGCCGAGGCGCTCGGGCTGCCGGCCGAGGTGGTGGTCGTGGTCGGACACGCCGGCGAGCGCGTGGTGCAGGCGTTCGCCGGGCAGCCCGGGGTGCGCTTCGTCGCGCAGCATCGGCAACTGGGCACCGGGCATGCGGTGTTGCAGGCTTCGCCGCTGCTGGACGATGCGCAGCCCACGATGGTGCTGTACGGGGACGTTCCGCTGATCGAAGCGGAGACGCTGCTGGCGCTGCTGAGCGCGGCCGGAGACGGCGTGGGCCTGTTGAGCGCGCACGCGACGGATCCGACCGGCTACGGGCGCGTCGTGCGCGACGCCGCGGGCCGGGTGATCCGCATCGTCGAGGAGCGCGACGCGACTCCCGACGAGCGCGCAATCGACGAGGTCAACACCGGCATCCTGGTGGCGCCGACCTCGCGCCTCAAGTCCTGGGTGACGAAGCTGGCCAACGACAACGCACAGCGCGAGTATTACCTGACCGACGTGATCGCGCTGGCCGTGAGCGAAGGCGCGCCGGTGGCAGCCTGCCTCGCTCCCGACGTGACCCAGACGCTGGGAGTGAACAGCAAGTCACAGCTGGCCCACCTGGAGCGGATCGTCCAGCGCCGCAGGGCCGAGCGCCTGATGCAATCCGGCGCGACGCTGGCCGATCCGGCCCGCATCGATGTGCGCGGCGAGTTGAGCGTCGGAGCCGATGTATTCATCGACGTCGGCTGCGTGTTCGAGGGGCGCGTTGCGCTGGCCGACCGGGTCCGGGTGGGACCGTACTGCGTGCTGCGCGACGTTCAGGTCGGGGCCGATTCCGAGCTGGTCGCCTTCACCCACCTGACCGAGAGCCGGATCGGGGCGCAGGTGCGCGTCGGTCCGTTCGCCCGCCTGCGCCCCGGGGCGCAGCTGGACGATCAGGTGCACATCGGCAACTTCGTCGAGGTGAAGGCGAGCCGCGTCGGCCATGGCTCCAAGGCCAACCATCTGGCCTACATCGGCGACGCCGAGGTCGGACCGCGCACCAACATCGGTGCCGGCACCATCGTCGCGAACTACGACGGAGCCAACAAGCACCGGAGCCGCATCGGCGAGGACGTCCAGGTCGGCAGCAACTGCGTGCTGGTGGCGCCCATCACCGTCGGCGACGGCGCCACGATCGGGGCCGGTTCGACCGTGAGCCGCGAAGTGCCGGCCGGCGGGCTGACGCTGGCGCGGGCCCGCCAGGTCACGATTGCCGGCTGGAAACGGCCGTTGAAGAAATCCGGCGACTGAGGCCAGGAGGCGACATGTCGAACCCGTCAAGGCAATCCGCATTGCACGGCGAAGTCGCGCGGCTGCTCGGGGCGCTGGGAGTCGATCCCGCTTCGCTGCACGGCGAACTGCTCGCCCGGACGCCGATCGACGGCGGCGTGACGGCGCGCGTGCCCGATGCGACGCCGGCACAGGCGGCCGGCGCGATCGAAGCGGCGCACGAAGCTTTTCTGCACTGGCGGCGCGTTCCGGCGCCGCGCCGCGGCGAGCTGGTGCGCCGCCTGGGCGAGGCGCTGCGCCAGGCGCGCGACGACCTGGGGCGCCTGGTGTCGATCGAGAGCGGCAAGATCGTCTCCGAGGGCCGGGGCGAAGTGCAGGAGATGATCGACATCTGCGATTTCGCAACCGGCCTGTCGCGCCAGCTGTACGGGCTGACGATCGCTTCCGAGCGGCCCGGCCACCGGATGATGGAGACCTGGCATCCGCTCGGGGTGGTGGGCGTGATCAGCGCGTTCAATTTCCCGGTCGCCGTATGGGCGTGGAATGCGGCGCTGGCGCTGGTGTGCGGCGACCCGGTCGTCTGGAAGCCGTCCGAGAAAACGCCGCTCACCGCGCTGGCGGTGCAGGCGATCTTCGAGCGCACCGCACGCGCCTTCGAGCGCGAAACGGGCGTGTCAGCGCGCGGCCTGCTGCACGTGCTGACCGGAGGGCGCGCGACCGCAGCGGTGCTGGCCGACCACCCGGCCGTGCCGCTGGTATCGGCGACCGGTTCCACCGCGATGGGACGGGCGCTGGCCCCGAGACTGGCGCAGCGCTTCGCGCGGGCGCTGCTGGAGCTGGGCGGCAACAACGGCGCGATCGTCTGCCCCAGCGCGGACCAGGAGCTGGCGTTGCGGGCGATCGCGTTCGCCTGGATGGGAACCGCCGGCCAGCGCTGCACGACGTTACGACGCTTGTTCGTGCATCGCGACCTGGGCGACCGCGTCGTGCAGCGGCTGGCGCAGGTGTCGGCCTCGGTCGTGGTCGGGGACCCCCTGGACGCCGGCACGCTGGTCGGCCCCTTGATCGATCGGGCGGCGTTCGACGCGATGCAAGCGACGCTGAAGGACGCGGCGGCCGAAGGCGGCGTGGCGCAGGGGGGCGGCCGTGTGCAGGAGCAACGCTGGCCGGACGCGTACTACGTGCGGCCGGCCGTGGTTTCGATGCCCGAGGCGCGCGGTCCGGTGATGCGCGAGACCTTCGCGCCGATCCTGTACGTGATGCAGTACACGGACCTGGATCAGGCGGTCGCCGCGCACAACGCGGTGGCGGCGGGCCTGTCCTCCTCGATCTTCACACGCGACCAGCGCGAAGCCGAGCGCTTCATCGCGGCCGACGGCTCGGACTGCGGACTGGCCAACGTGAACATCGGTCCGTCGGGTGCCGAGATCGGCGGCGCCTTCGGCGGCGAGAAGGAAACGGGCGGCGGGCGCGAATCCGGCTCCGACTCCTGGAAGACCTACATGCGGCGCGCCACCAACACGATCAACTTCTCCGGCGAGCTTCCGCTCGCGCAGGGCGTGAAGTTCGACATCGGCTGAGGCGGCCGCGTCATCACGGGGCACCCAGCGCCCGGTTCAACACCGTGGCCAGACGGGCGCCGGCCAGCGCCAGCTGCGACCGGATGACGCGCTGCGCGCGCCTCTGGTAATCGACCGGCAGCACGACGACCCCGGCTGGCACGCTGTCGCACGCGAATCCCGGGACATCGAGCGCGACCTCGCGTGCCAGCCGGTTCGCCTCGGCCAGCCACTGGTCGGCGGGCGCTTCGCGCACGGCCGGAGCCAGCCGGCCGGCGCGCGCGATCAGGGGCCGCAGCGCCGCGGGCGACGGCTGCTGGCCGGTGCCGGCGTGCAGCGCCAGGGACACCAGTCGCACGTCCCAGGCGGCATGCAGCGTCCAGGGCGAGCCCTGGGCGCGGCCGGCCAGCTCGACGCGCACGCCGTTGCCGCCCTCGGCATAGTCGGCGGCGTGAAGCGGCTGATGCATATCGCCGACCAGGTGCACGATCCATTTCAAGGCCTCGCGGCGGTCCTGCAGCGGCCGGCCGCGATCGGTCAGCTGGTTCAACAGGGGTTCGATCCGCCCGCTCGCGCACTGCTGCCGCTCGCACCACGCGCGGCTGCCGGAAGCCACCCGGCACACCGGCATGTCGTCGTAGTGCCACTTGGGACGGTCCGCTTCGGTGCCGCGTATCTCGTCGGCCCACACCGACACCTCGGCCAGCGTGGTTCGCCCGGAGGGGCGCCCATCGCGTCCGCGGTCATCCGCCAGCAGGCGCGCGACTTCGTCCCGCGCGACCGCAGTGAGCAGCGCATCGGCCACCGCGCCGACGGCGCGATGACCCAGCGGGCCCCACGCGGCCGCAACCTGAGACAGCAGCGCGAGCGCGATCCCTGCGGCAACCGGGGTGATTCCGCCGCGAATCGCCCCTCTCCCGCTTGCGGGAAAGGGGCTGGGGGCGAGGGCGGTGAACCGGCCGGACATTTTTCGCTCAGAATAACTGCTCCGGCGGGATGGGAGAGGTAAATGAGCGGAAGACGTCAGTTTCTGAAGGATGCGGGTGCGGTGGGCGTCGGTATTGCGGCCGGTGCGGGCCTGGCGGTCGGAACCGGTGCCGCGGTCGCGGCCGATGCGGGCACGTCGGCGCTGGGCGCGGGCGGCGCGGTGCTGCCCCCGATCACGCTGCTGACGATCCGCCACGCGGGCGGCCGCGAAAGCCTCGGCGTGAGGTTCGACGACGGCGTATTCGACGTGGCGCAGGCGGCCGGCCTGCTGGCGCTGACCGCGCCGGCAACGCTCGAGCAGCTGCTGCGCGAAGGCAGCTGGGCCCAGGTCGAGGCGGTGATCGCGAACACGCGCTCGGCCAACCTGACCCAGGCGCTGCTGACCGAGCCCTCGATCACGTACGGGCGCCTGTTCACGAACCCGGGCAAGATCGTGTGCGTCGGGCTGAACTATCGGAAGCGCACGCAGGAGACCGGGATGCCGATCCCGAAGCAGCCGGTGCTGTTCAACAAGTTCAACAACACGCTGACTTCGCACAATAGCGTGATCCGGCTGCCGGGGCGAGACGTCGCCTACAAGTTCGACTACGAGACCGAGCTGCTGGTGGTGATCGGCCGGCACGCGCGCAACGTGTCGGAGGAGGACGCGCTCGGCTGCGTGGCCGGCTACTGCACCGGCCACGACTTTTCGGCGCGCGATTTGCAGCTGGAAACCGGGGGCCAATGGATGATCGGTAAGACGCTCGACTCGTTCGCGCCGATCGGGCCGTACTTCGTCTCGGCGGCGCGCGCCGGCGATCCGAACAACCTGAAGCTCGAGACGCGCGTGAACGGCGAGCTGCGCCAGTCCTCCAACACCAACGACATGATCTTCAACGTGCGCCAGCTAATTGCCTACATCTCGCGCCATTTCGCGCTGGAGCCGGGAGACATCATCTTCACCGGCACCCCGGAGGGCGCGATTCAGGGCAAGGCGCCCGAACAGCGCGTCTGGTTGAAGGCGGGTGACCGCGTGACGAGCACGATCGAAAAGCTGGGAACGCTGAACTTCACGCTGTCATGAAATTGAAAACGCCGCCGCTGTGCGGCGGCGGCGTTTTCAGAGCGACGGGTTACTGGCGGACGGTGGCTGGGGACGCCTGGCTCGCCGAAGCGGCCATCGTCTGCTCGGGGGTCGGGGCCTTCTGGTGCGTATCGACGTAGTGCGCGATGGCGCCGACGGCGACAACCGATCCGATCATCAATCCGAAAGTCAACAGCGGCCCCGTGACGGGACTCCTCCGCTTAGCTTTCATTCAGTGCTCCAAAGTTAGTAAAAGAGTCTGCCGCGATGCGGGGCGCAACATCCACCGCCACATCGCTGCTTCGGACACCGCGAGGCTTACGCCGACCGAAGCACTGGGACCAATTTTTCCGCAACGCACTGCAGCAGACAAGTGATATGGATCAAAACCATCCGTACGGACGATCCACGTTTTTATCTGTCTCTGATACGGACGGACGACTACAGATTAAGCCTTAGCGAATTTTTTCGAGATGCGGCATGACGCGCGCGAAAACTTAGGTTACGGCTCGAAGGGTCATAATTTTTTTCCGCCCCCACTTAACGATACGGACTTCGGGGCGGCGCCTACTGCGATCGCGCTAGGAGCGAGAAATGTTCCACGCTCGGCGCCGCCGCGAAGTACGGTCCGACGATCGCGCGCCACTGGCCGAACGCGGGAGAGCCGCGGAACCCGATCGTGTGATCCTCCAGCGCGTCCCAGAACACCATCAGCAGGTAGCGCTCCGGCGATTCGATTCCCCGGTTGATCTTGTAGCCGCGAAACCCGGCCGCTTTCGAAAGCACCGTCGTGACGGCGGTCTGGATCGCAGCGTCGAACTGAGCCTGCGTTCCGGGACGGATGCGGATGTCGGCGACTTCGAGAATCACGGTTCACCTCCTTGCTGCAGCGGCCGCTCCGGTTGCGTGCCTCGACTGCGGTCGCCGGAGCCGGGTCGCGCAGTCACGGCCGATGCGCCGGCGAACACGACGATGGCCACCGCGGCCAGGGCCGCTTCCGTGTACAGCATCGCGGACGCACCGAACCGCGTGTACGCCCAGCCTTCGGCCAAACCCATGTACAGGATCGGCATGTTGGACAGGGACGCGAACACGTTGTACTCGGTAGCGGCTGCCTTTGCGCCGATCGTTTCGAGAGCCACGGCCGAAAAGGCGGCGTATCCCATCCCGTTCAGCACGGCGTACACCAGAGTGAAGGCCGCGTACATGGATTCCGAGTGCGGGGCCAGCGCCATCGCCACCGCGCACAGCGCCTGCGCCGCGCCGTACAGCAGGTACGCGCTTTTGCGGCTGATCCGGTCGCAGAAGTAGCCGCCGACAAAGCAGCCGGCCGCGGAGGCTGCGCCGCCGAGCGTTCCGTTCACGAGTGCGACGGTGTTCGCGCTCGCGTTCCAGCCGTCGGCCACCGCCGCCCACAGGTTGGAGGCGGCACCGGTGGTGATCGGCAGGAACACGACAAGCAGCGCGAGGAACCCGCGTCGCGACCGCACCAGCACCCACAGATCCTTCAGCACGAGCAGCAGGTTCGACCACTGGTGGACCAGGGCCGGCGGAAACGCGTGCCCCCGGCCCGCAGCCGGATCGCGGGAACGGGCGCGCGCCGGCTCGGAAATGGGCAGCAGCGCCAGCCCACACAGCAGGCAGGCCAGGCCGAGCACGGCGGCCGAGATCCAGGGCGCGGACAGGTGCTGCGCCATCCACAGCCCGGTACCTCCACCCAGGCCGGCGCCCCCCAGGTTGCCGGCCTGAAACCAGCCGCTGGCTCGCCCCTTGATGCCTTCCGGCGTGTGGTGCGCGATCAGCGCCTCGACCGACATCGCGACGAAGGTGGTCGCCACGCTCATCAGGAACACCAGGGCCGACAGCACCGGCAGCGACGCGGCGTCGGAGGGCACCAGGCCGCACGCGAGCATGCCGATCGCCGTCAAGGCGACGCCGATCAGGTACCAGCGCTTGCGGGTCAGCGTCGTGTCGGACACCGGCGCCCACAGGAACTTCCAGGTCTGCGGAAACAGCTCCATCGCGGCGATGGCCGCCACCTGCACCGCGTCGACGCCACCGCGCGTGAGCTGGTAGGCCAGCGCGACCGTCACGTAGCCGCCGCTGATGCCGAACGGGAGGATCAGCACCAGGTAGACGAACGGGTGCGGCGGCCTTGGGACGGCAAAGTCGGCGCGGCTCATGCGATGGCGGTCATCCGTGTCCGTGCATCCAGCGCCGCAGCAGCGGCACCAACGCCAGCAGCAGCACGCCCGGCCCGATCGAGCTGGCGACCAGGAACTGGTACAGAGGAACGTGCGACTGCGCCAGCAGGCTTTCCAGCATGCCGGCCAGGTAGTTGCCGGCGCCGAAGAAGCAGAACCACATGCCCATCATCAACCCGACCATCCGGGCCGGCGCCACCCGGGTCACCAGCGAATAGCCGATCGGCGACAGGCACAGCTCCCCGATCGTGTGCACGACGTACACGCCCGTCAGCCACAGCGGGCTGATCTGGCCGAAGCGATCGGCGCGCTGCTGCGCGATCGCCATGACCACGAAGCCCAATCCCAGGATGATCATGCCGATCCCCATCTTCGCCGACGACGGCAGCGGACGCCGCGTCCGATCGAACCGGGTCCAGAAGGCCGAAACCACCGGACCGAGCGCCAGGATGGCGATCGAGTTGATGGACTGGAAGAAGGACGCCGGAATCTCCCACCCGAACACGATTCGGTTCGTCAGCTTGTCGGCGAACAGGTTCATCGTGCCACCCGCCTGCTCGAACCCCATCCAGAAAAAGACGTTGAACAATCCCAGCACGATGATGGCCAGCACCCGCTCGCAGTCGTCGCGGCCGCCCGAACGCTGCGCCGAGAACAGAAGCCAGGCCAGCACCATGAACGGGCAGGCGACCTTGAGCTGCCACGGCACGAGCGCCCACGCGGGGCCGACCACCGCCCACGCCGCCAGAACCGCGTAAACGAACGGGATCGCGGCCAGGCTCAGCAGGCCGACGTGCATCCAGTCGCTCAACAACAGATGGCACGGCCCCGCGCGCCCGGGCGGCAGACCTGTCGCGCCGAATCGCCCCTGGCCGTACGCGAACTGGATCACGCCGAACGCCATGCCAACCGCTGCCGAGGCGAAGCCCCAGTGCCAGCCGACGCGCTCGCCCAGCCAGCCCGCCACAATCGGCGCGATGCCGGCGCCCAGATTGACGCCCATGTAGAAGTAGATGAACCCGGCGTCGCGGCGCGGATCCCTTTCGCCGTACTGCTGGCCCACCAGCGACGTGATGTTCGGCTTGAAGAAGCCGTTTCCGACGATCAGCAGTCCGAGGGCAACCTGCAGCAATGCCGGCACCGCCATCGCCGCGTGCCCGAACATCATCACGGTGCCGCCGATCAGGATCGACTTGCGGAACCCCAGCAGCCGGTCCGCCACGTAACCGCCGACGATCGGCGCCAGGTAGACCAGCCCGGTGTAGATCGCGTAGACCTCCAGTGCATCCTCGCGCGCGTACCCGGCCGCATTGACCAGATACAGAACCAGCAGGGCGCGCATCCCGTAGTAGCTGAAGCGCTCCCACATTTCGCTCCGGAACAGGGTCCACAACGCGGGCGGGTGGTGCCGGCTGGACGGCGATGCCGCAGCCGGTTCGGGAAGCGTGGAAACCATCGAGGCGGGTCTTGTGCGGCCGGATCCGGCGGGGCTCCGCTTGGTGTCAGCCGTACAGTAGCCTGGATCGAGCGGACGGTGAAGTGTGCGCGCGCGCAAGCCCGGAATCGCGTACGGTCGATGCAACTGCTCGGGCCGCGCGGGCCGCATAATGCGGCCCGCATCGACGAAGGACTTGACGATGAATTCGTCCCTGTTAGCTGCAACGACCCGCCGCGCGCGGGCGCCGGAGCGGGCGACCGCGCGCAATGATGACGATCTGCGCGGCCCAGTGCCGCTGGCCCGGGTGAAGGAGGCGCTGGCTCGTTTCGGCGATGGGCGGCCCGCGCTGGTACTGGATGTGGCGCGCGTGCGCGAGAACGCGCGCCGGTTCGCCGCGGCGCTGCCGGCGGTGCGCGCGCATTACGCGGTCAAGGCCAATCCGGACCGGCGCGTGCTGCTGGCGCTGGCGCAACAGGGCGTGGGATTCGAGATCGCCTCGCTCGCCGAGCTCGACCTGGTGCGGTCGATCGGGGTGCCGGCGGAAGGGATCTTCTACAGCAACCCGGTGCGTCCGGTCGAAGCGATCGAGTACGCGGCGCGGCGGGGGGTCCGCTGGTTCGTGGTCGATTGCGTGCCGGAGCTCGGCAAGTTCGCGCGGGTCATGCCCGACGCCAGACTGTACCTGAGGATCGAGACCAGCAATGAAGGTTCGGACTGGCCGCTGAGCGGCAAGTTCGGCGCCGGCGCCTCCGACATCGAGCCGTTCATCGCGGAAGCCCGGCGTCTGAGGCTGGACATCGCCGGGGTCACGTTCCATGTCGGCAGCCAGTGCCGCAACCCGGAGAACTGGCGCACGGCGATCCGCAGCGCGCGCGGCGTCTTCGAGCGCCTGACCGCCGCTGGTCTGCGTCCGCGCCTGCTCGACCTGGGGGGCGGCTACCCGGCGCAGCTGGCGGCGCCGGCGCCAACGATCGATGCGATCGGGGCCCTGATCATGCAGGAGCTCGCGCAGTTCAGCGGCGGCGTCGAGGTGATCGCGGAGCCCGGGCGTTTCATGGTGGCCGACGCCGGATGCTTCGTGGCGCACGTGATCGGAACCGCGACGCGCAACGGGCAGCGCTGGATGCACTGGGACGCGGGCGTGTTCGGCGGCCTGTTCGAGACCGTCGATGGCATCCGGTACAACCTGCATACGGAGCGGCGCGGGCCCGACGTTCCGTGGCACGTCGCCGGCCCGACGTGCGACTCGGTCGACGTGTGCATGCGCGAGCAGATGCTGCCGGACGATCTGGTTGCCGGCGACCCGGTCTACGTGCTGAACGCCGGCGCGTACACCACCGCCTACGCCAGCGAGTTCAACGGTTTCCCGCTGCCGCAGGTGATCGTGCTGGACAGTGGAGACGACATCGCGTGAGGGCGGACGCTGCCGCCTGCCTCGCTTCCGGGCACCACGTGGGGCCCAGCGGGCGGCCCGATTGTTGTGCCGCATCAAGACCCTGAACGCCCTGAGCGAAACGCTGCATCGATTGATCGCCCATTAACAATCGCGATGCGCGTTGAATGCGGGTCGCCTCGGTGACGTGCTTGCAGGTGTCCACGCCGGCGCCGATGCTTTTCAAATTGTTTCGGCGTTCCTTCGAAGGGATTAGCCGAGGGACGGGAAAATAACGGTTGTTCGCGACCGTGGCGCGGCAGATAGTCGTCGTTCCGGCACGGCGGAGGGCAAGCGCGATGAACACCAGATTCCTGATTGCAGGCGCAAGCATCGCACTGACTGCGGCCACGATGCTGGCCGCGTGCGGGGGCGGTTCCGGTTCCTCCGGCGGCATGTCCGCTTCGCCGAGCATGGCAGGCGCCAGCGGCGTGATCACCGGGTTCGGCAGCGTGTTCGTGGACGGCAGGGAGTTCGCGACCGACATGCACACCCAGGTCCTCGACGGCGACAACGACGACGCGCCCTCGACGACCTCGAACCTCCAGGTCGGCATGACCGTCGATGTCGATGCCGCCGGCAGCAGTGCCACGATGCTGCGCTTCATCAGCGCGGTGCGGGGCGAGGTCGACGCGGTCGACTCGAGCGGCATGATGACCCTGACCGTGCTGGGCCAGACGGTGCAGGTCACCGGCGGCACATCGTTCGCGGGCAACGCCGGCAACGCCTCGGCCGGATCGGCCGTCAAGCAGTTGAGCGACATTCACGTGGGCGACTACGTGGTTGTATTCGGCTACCTGGAGTGCTCGACGTCGAACTGCAGCTCCGGGGCCACCGACATCGTGGCCACGCTGGTCGTCGAGCCGGCGTCGATCGGCAAGTACCGGGTGCAGGGCTACGTGAACAACGGCAGCTCCGGCGGTTTCACGATCAACGGCCTGACGGTGAACATCACGGCCTCGACGATGTGCAACACGATGAACTGCGCGTTCACGAACGGCGATTTCGTCTCCGTGCGCTCCTCCATGGCGCCGACCGGCACGTACGCTGCCACCGGCAGCACGCTGACGCTGGCGGCCGACGACGTGAAGCTTCGGTCGATGGCGCCCACGTTCGCGGTCGGCAGCACGGTCACGATCGAAGGGCCGGTGACCCAGCTGGCCGGCACCATGTTCGTCGTGCGCGCAATCTCAGTGGACGCCTCGGCCTCGGGGCTGTCCTCCACTGTGGCCGGCCTGGCCGACAACCAGATGGTCGAGGTCACCGGGACCATATCGTCCAGCGGCACGCTGGTCGCCACCTCGATCGTGGTGGAGCAGTCCGCAACGTTCCTTCTGATGGGCCCGCTCGATTCGGTCTCGAGCAGCGGCCTGACGGTTCTGGGCCAGAGCTTCAGCGTGACCGGCGAGACGCGCTTCGCCGACTGGGCGACGGACGTGCGGCCGTTCAATTCGACCAACTTCGCCACGGTGCTGGCGGCCGGCGATCAACTGGTCGTCAGCGGCTACCCGGGCACAGGCGGCAACGTCGCCACCCGGGTCGAGCGCATTCAGAAGCCTGCGTCCCCGGCCGCCGCAGTGGCGGGCATCGTCAGCGCCGACAACCCGTCGATGGACACGCTGACCGAAGCCGGCATCACGGTCACGCTGAGCCCGACGACGGTGCTGTTCTATCCGGGTGGCGGAAACATGCCGACCCTGACGGGATTCTTCGGCGCGATCACGCCGAACACGACGTTCGTCGGCGTGTACGGCACACCGGGGTTGCCCGCCGGCAGCAGCGCGATCACGGCCGCCGACGCCTTCATGCTGCGCCTGGACGCGCGCTGGATGAAATCGACGCGCTGATTCCCTGGAGACTCCCCTCTCCCGCTTGCTGGAGAGGGGATCACCCGTTACCGGTACCCTCCGTCCGGCATCAACACCTGCCCGACCAGGTAGGGCAGCGTCAGCAGATGGGCCACGCACTGGCCCATCTCGTGCGGCGTTCCCCAGCGTCCCATCCAGATCTTCGCGCTCTCGCTGGCCCGCACGTCGTCCGGCAGCGTGTCGTTCAAGGCGGTCTGGATCCAGCCGGGCGCCAGCGCGTTGACGCAGATGCGCAACGAGGCCAGTTTTTCGGCGGCGTTGCGCATCAGCAGATTGGCGCCCGCTTTGGACGCGTCGTAATGGGCGGACACCGGGTCGTACGCATTGACACCGTTGGACGATGTCACCAGCACGATCCTGCCCTTCCACTCGTCCACGACCGGGTTGTCGCACATCATCAGGCCCGCGTACTTCAACACCAGGAACGACCCGGTCAGGTTCGCGTTCAGCACCGCATCCCACTCCTTCTGGGTCTGTTCGAAGAACTCGGTATTCGGCGAGACGGCGGCGCTGTGGACCACGTGGCGGATATTGCGCGCGCTCCGGGCCGCCTCGGCAAAAAACCCGGCCACCGAGTCTTCCCGCCCCACCTCGCAAGCCAGCGCCACGACCTCGACGCGCGGCGCGGCGGCCCGCAGCCGCTCCAGGGCCGCAGCGGTCTTGTCCGGATTGCGGCTGGCCGATATCACCAGGTCGCCGCCGCTTCCCGCGATCGTCTCGGCGATGGCCAGGCCGATTCCGCTTGCGCCGCCGGTGACGATGGTGGTGGTGCCCGAGAAGTCGAACGATACCTTTGCCATCGCGTGCTCCTGTGGTCGGATGCGCGCGGCCAGCGGAAGGCTAGCCGGCGCGACGGCCTGCTTGCAGCGCCGCATCGACGCTGCGGAACAGGTCCTGGTGAAACGAGCGCGTGTGCCGGTCCCAATACTTCTCGGTGCTCGCCAGCTCATCGCGCAACCGCTGGGCCGTGGCCAGATCACCGGCCTGCGCCGCCCAGATCGCGTACTGGGCCCGGGTCTCGACGCTGTCGAAGCGCGCGAGTGCCGCCTCGAATTCGCGCCGGGCCTCGTCGGGACGTCCTTCCGCCGCCAGTGCCTGTGCGGTCAGCACGCTGACCGGTTCCGGGCGGAACTCGGGATTGCGCTGGCGCAGCGCCATCAGCAGCTCCAGCGCCGCAGTCGGCTGCAGGTTCTGCAGCCGGGCGCGTGCTGCGCTCAGCCGAATCTCGGGATCGCTTGAGAACGGACCCTGCAGGCAGGCGTCGAACTGCTGCACCGCTTCGGACGCGGCCCCGGCGGACAGCAGCGCGTTGGCCAGCCGCATCCGGTTCTGCACCGTCGCCGACAACTCGAACGCGCGACGCGCCTGCCGCAGTTCGCGTCCCGGGTCCAGACTGCGGGCGACCGAGCGCGCCGCCGTCCCGACGTTGCGGTTCATGCGCGTGCCGGGCAGGACTTCGACGACCAGGTACACCAGGCTGCCGAGCAGCGGAAACGAAAACAGGATGAACAGCCAGTAGATCGACCTGCCGGTGCGCAGCGCGTGGATCGCGAAGATCAGCGCAACCAGCACGTGCAGGCCGAGACCGAAAAACGGCATGCGGTTCAGCTCCCATCGTGAATGGCTTGCAATGATAGGCGAGGCCGGTGCGCACGGCCGCGCCGCGGCGGCCGAACTGCTAGATTGCGCCCGGCTCGAATCCTTCAGGACACGCCCACGTGATGTCATCCTCAGTTTTCCGCGCCGCCGCTGCGCGCGGCCTGCCCGCGCTGCTGGCCGCCCTGCTGGCGATGCCTGGCCACGCCCAGTGGAAGTCGGACCTCGAGGCGTGCGGGCGCACGACCCTTGTGCCGGACGAGCAGATCGAGATCTGCAGCAGGGCCCTACAGGATGACAGTCTGCCGGTGCGCGATCGGGCCCTGGTCTACGACAACCGCGGGGTCGCGTGGAAGGCCAAGGGCGACATCGGCCGCGCCATCGCCGACTACGATCGCGCCATCTCGATCGCGCCGCGCTTTGCGAACGCCTACAACAACCGTGGCGCCGCCTTCGGCGCGCGCGGCGACATGGACGCGGCGATGCGCGATTTCGACCAGGCCGTCCAGCTGGACCCGCAGCTGGTCTCGGCCTACCAGAACCGCAGCCGGGCGCTCCGGGCGCGGGGCGATCTGGATCGTGCCATCGGGGACCTGGACAAGGCGATCGGGCTGGATCCGCAGAACGCGGCCAATTTCGAGGAGCGGTCGGGCGCGTGGGCGGCCAAGGGCGATCTGGACAAGGCGATCGCCGACATGAACCAGGCGATCCGTCTGAATCCGAATCGCGACGAGCTCTTCGTTGCGCGCGGCGCGCTGTGGGACCGGCAGCACGACACCACGCACTCGATCCCCGACTATGACGAGGCGATCCGGCTGAACCCGCTGTCCGCGGCCGCCTACAACAACCGGTGCAACACCTGGCTGCTGAAGGAGGCCTACGACCAGGCGACCGCCGACTGCGTGGAAGCGCTGCGGCTCGATGCCAAGCTCGTGCAGGCTCACTTCAACCGCGGCCTGCTCTGGGCGATTGCGCTCGACACCGCGAAGGCAAAGGACGAATTCGACCAGGCCATCCGGCTGGATCCCGACTTCGCGCCGGCATACAAGAGCCGCGCGCAGCTCGAGTTCTACGGCGGCCAGTTCGACGCGGCCGAGGCCGACCTGGAGCGGGCCGCGCGGCGCTTGCGCTCCGATCCCTATGTGACGATCTGGCTGTATCTGTCGCGGGCGCGGGCCGGCCGCGTCGACGCGGCCGCGCGCGAGCTGGCCCAGAACGTGCCGGATCCCGGTGCATCGGCGTGGCCCGCGCCGGTGATCGATCTGTTCCTGGGAAGGCTCGATCCGGGCGGCGTGTTCAAGGCAGCGCAGCAGGGGGACGCGCGCGCACAGAGCGATCAGCAATGCGAGGCGGCCTTCTACGTCGGCGAATGGCACCTGCTGCACGGGCAGAACGGGCCGGCCCTGCGCCAGCTCGAAGAAGCGCAGCGCAGCTGCCGTCGCAGCTTCAGCGAATCCGGTGGCGCCCGCGCCGAGCTGGAACGGATTTCCCGCTAGGCGCGGGTTCGCCTCAGGCGGGGCGCCGGCGCGCGGCCGGACGCCGCCCCGGTTTGGTGCAGTGCAAAAGAGTACCCATCAGAAGGGCAGCATTTCGTCATCGCAATGCCGGCCTTACGCGTTATGCTGCAGTGCAGTATACGCTTGCAGGAGCGCCAGAGATGACTGATTCGATGATCCGGGAACCGGTTTGTGCATCGCCGGTGGTTCCCCCGCACCCGATCGCACTGTCCTATCGGCTCGCAGCCCGGATCGCCAACGTCGCGCTGACGGCGCAGGTGCAGATCGCCCATGCCTGTGCCGTGGCCGCCGGCGAAAACGCCGAACGCGCGGCCGAGTGCATCGAGAAGGCCTGGCCCGATACGCCGTTGCGCGCGCTGGTGGTGCAGGCCTACCGCGAGCAGGCGCGCAATCGCCGTCAAGCCGCGGACGCCGTGCTCGTGCGCGCCCGCCGCAACTGCGGCCTGGCCTTCGCCCGGATCTAGCCGCCTGCGCGCGGACGCTCGGGCGCCGCGCTTCGTCACCGTCGGCCGCCACCGCGGGATAATCCGGCACGATGCCGGAACGCCTTTTGTTCGCCGCCGCGGCCCCGTTCGAGTCCGCCTGCCAGGTCGGCCTTCTGCCCGAAGGGCACCGGGCCCGGCGCCTGCACGGCCACGGCTATCTCGCCAGGGTCCGCGCCGCCATCGAGCCGGGCTGGGGCGGCTTCGCGGGCGGCGAAGTCGGCCGCTTGCGCGAGCGGCTCGAGCGGTGCGTCGAGCCGCTCGACTACCGGCTGCTGAACGACCTCCTCGAGCAGCCGACCGACGAGAACCTGGCGCGCTGGGTCAGGGCGCGGCTCGAGGCCCCGGGCATCGAGCAGGTCGGCATCCAGAGCACGCCGCACGCGGGAGCCGACCTGGACCGCAACGAGTGCGCCCACATCTGGCGCCGTTACCGCTTCGAGGCGGCGCACCGGCTGCCCAACGTGCCGGCTGGTCACAAGTGCGGGCGCATGCACGGGCACGGGTTCGAGGTGATCGTGCACGCCGACGTGGCCCTGGGGCGCCGCGACATCGGCGTCGACTACGACCAGCTCGACCGCTGCTGGGCGCCGATCCACGCCGAATTCCACCAGGCCTGCCTGAACGACGTTCAGGGGCTGCACAACCCGACCAGCGAGCTGATCGCCAGCGCGATCTGGCACCGGCTGAAGCGGTCGCTTCCGGAACTGTCGTGGGTGACGGTCTACGAGACTGCCGCCTGCGGCGCGCACTTCGACGGGCAGCGCTACCGCATCTGGACCGAACTTTCGCTGGACAGCGCCGTGCGCCTGAAGCGCGCCCCCGAGGGCGATCCGGCGCGGCGCATCCACGGCCACACGTACGCGCTGCGCCTGCATCTGAACGCGCCCTTGGACCAGGTGCTCGGATGGACCATCGACTTCGGCGACGTGAAGGAGATCTTCAAGCCGGTCTTCCTCGGCCTCGACCACCAGCCGCTGCACGAGCTGCCGGGCCTGGAGGACAACGACGCGGCGACCCTGGCGCGCTGGATCCGGCGCCACGTGCAACCGGCGTTGCCCCGGCTGGACCGCATCGACCTGTTCGAAACGCGCGGCTGCGGCGCCATCCTGGCCTGGGGCGAGGACGAGCCGGCTCTGCCGGTGTGAGCGCCGCTAGGCGCGGCCCGATTCGTCGCGGTCGTCGCCCCACGCGTCGACCCGCGTGTCCCGGCCGAGTCGGGCGGTACACAGCAGCAGGCACACGACGATCGCGGTCAGGCCGATCCCGGCCGGGACCACCGCGTGGCCGCTGTCTTCGTTCAAGCGGTACACGAGATTGCTCAGCGTCAGCAGCGAGGCGAGCACATTGCCGACGACGTGCATCCAGCAGATCCTGGATGGCCGGATGCAGCCGGTGCTGACGTAGCGAAACAGGCCGTCGGCCGCCGCCACCGCGCCCGTGGCCAGCCCGGCGCTCAGCAGCCACTCCGACCCGCGCGCCCAGAAATGCACCGCGGTCGCCCAGTACAGGCCGTCGCTCAGCAGCGTGCCCAGCATGAACGCCGCCGGCAGCGAAATCACCGACAGGTACAGCGAGTCCCAGCCGTCGACCCCGCCGTCCGGGCCGCCATCGCTGCGCTTGACATCATCGACGATCGCCATCGCAACCTCCATGATCAGCCGGGGACCCGTTCCAGCTGCTGACCGCCCGATGCGCAGGGCGCGGCGGACCGGCTCCATTGGTGGCGCAGCGAGTGGTCCGCCAGCGTGATGTTTCCAAGGAAGGGGTTGCGCTGGACATCGCTCAGGCTTGCGGCGGGCAGCTGCAGCTGGGTCGAGCGTGCGCTGGGGGCGCAGGCCACCTGCATGCCGGCGCGGATCGCCCGGCGGCGCAGCTGGGTGTTGAAGTTCAGGTTGCGCGCGAACAGGGTCCTGATGCCGCGCGCCGCCGCGAGCAGGCCGGCCCGTTCGAGCAGCAGCGTGCCGATGCCCTGGCCACGGGCCCATGCCGATACGCTCAACCCCAGATCCGCACCGCCGTCCGTGAAGTCGATGTGCAGCACTCCCGAGATGTCGGGCGCCGGATCGACCACGACAAACACGTCGCCGATCGACTGCAGCAGGCCTTCGACATAGGCGACGATGTCCACGTCGGTCATCACCCAGCCGAAACGCAGAAAGCGGTCCGCTGCGGGCAGAGCCAGAAAGTGGCTGGCCAAATCGTGAAAGTGAAGATTGGTCGGACAGATTGCGGTTCTCATGTGAAAGGTCTCCCTGGCGGGTGCTCGATCGACAAGCACTCGCAAGAACGTCAAGCGTCTTGAGCTTGCGCGGTCAGCGCGGCCACGGGCGGCGGCGCTCACCGGCAGTCGGAATCAGGCGGTCACGGCATCCATGTTGTGCCTCCCGGAGTCGGAGCGTCTCCTCGGAGTTGCAGTCGGCTCCGTCGGTTCGCATGCGGACTGCAACTCGAGGCCGGGTATTTTTCGAAGCCGGTCCCACTATGAACGCGTCGCGCCAAATTCTCAATGCGACTTAACCCACGAAAACGGTAAACCGATGAGACGCCAAAGACCGCGAATGCACGGTTGAAATGGGGAAGAACTTCCCGGGCCTGCCCACATCCGTTGTTAAGAATTACCGCGTCCATCGGCCGTAAAGGCGAAGGCCTGGGTAAGCATTAGTTGCACTTCAAAACGAACGCTTACACGTGCGGGTCGGCGCCGCGATTGCGTGGGCCGTTACGGAATGATCGGGATCGTGCAACCGGTCAACCCGCTCTTCTTTCATCAGAGAGGATCCAATGCGAAACCAACTTCGGATCACAGGCCGCCTGGGCTTTGCCTCCCTGGCCTGCTGCATCGCGCTCGCCGGCTGCGTGGTCGCGCCGGCGCGGCCCGGCTACACCTCCGGTGGATACGTGGCCGTCGCGCCTCCTCCTGCACAGGTGGAGGTGATCGGCGTGGCTCCGGCTCCCGGTTACGTGTGGATCGGCGGCTACTGGGGCTGGACCGGGGCGCGCCACGAGTGGGTCGGGGGACATTGGGAGGCGTCGCGCGCCGGCTACCACTGGGTTGCGCACACGTGGGAGCGGGAAGATCGCGGTTGGCGCATGAACCCCGGGCACTGGGAACATGAGCGGCACTGACCGCATAATGGGCCCATGGCCCATGCAGACGGCGCTGCGGGCGCTCGCGCCGACATTCACAAGGTGGTCGACGGTGTCTATCGCACCGAATCGCGCCGCGTGCTGGCCACCCTGATCCGTCTGCTGGGCGACTTCGACATCTCGGAAGAGGCCCTGCACGACGCGTTCATGGCGGCCGTCGAGCAATGGCCGCGCGACGGCATCCCGCACAATCCGCGCGCATGGCTCGTGTCGGCGGGCCGCTTCAAGGCGATCGACCGCATCCGCCGTCGCAGCCGCTTCGACGTTTCGCTGGAGGAGGTCGCCGAGCAGATCGAGGCGATTCCCGCGCCGGATGCGGCGAGCGGACGGGAGACGGTCGAGGACGACCGGCTGCGCCTCATCTTCACCTGCTGCCATCCGGCGCTTGCCCCCGATGCGCAGGTCGCGCTGACACTGCGCGAAGTATGCGGCCTGACCACGGAGGAGATCGCGCGCGCCCATCTGACGGCGCCGGCGACCGTCGCACAGCGCATCGTGCGCGCGAAGGGCAAGATCCGCGACGCGCGCATTCCGTACGAAGTGCCCGGACGCCCGGAACTGGAGGAACGCCTCGACGGCGTCCTGCGCGTGATCTACCTGGTCTTCAACGAGGGGTACCTGGCCTCTTCGGGTGAAACCCTGATGCGTCAGAGCCTGACCGCCGAGGCGATACGGCTGGGACGCCTGCTGGTGGAACTGCTGCCGGAACCCGAGGCCGTGGGGCTGCTGGCCTTGATGCTGCTGCACGAGGCGAGGCAGGCGGCGCGAGCCTCGCCCGAGGGGGACCTCGTGCTGCTGGCCGAGCAGGACCGTTCGTTGTGGAACCGGCAGCAGATCGCCGGTGCGATCGCGCTGGTCGAAGGCGCGCTCGCCACGCGGCGCTTCGGCCCCTACACGCTGCAGGCGGCCATCGCCGCCGTGCACGCCCAAGCGCCCAGCGCCGAGGCGACCGACTGGGCCCAGATCGTCGGCCTGTACGACGCGCTGCTGCGCGCCGGTCCTTCGCCCGTGGTCGAGCTGAACCGCGCGGTCGCGCTGGCGATGCGCGACGGACCGGCGGCCGGGCTGACCGCGATCGACCGGATCCTGGAGCGCGGCGACCTCGCCGATTACCATCTGGCCCACTCGGCCCGGGCCGATCTTTGCCGGCGCCTGGGAGACCGGGGCGAGGCCCGCAGGTCGTATGCGAAGGCCCTCGCGCTGACCCGGCAGGCGTCCGAGCGACGATTCCTCGAACGGCGCCTGGCCGAGCTCGAAAGGTGACGTTGCCTGCGGACCACTGTCTAAATGCGGCGCCGCCATTCGACTAACAGCTGAGACGACTGTTCGATCGTGCGGACCGCGGTAAGCACGAGAGCCACAGGGTCTTGAAATTTCGCTGCCGGACCGACGGCGAACGTCAAACCAAACGGAGAACGCGGATGCGATTCATGGTCATAGTGAAAGCGACCAAGGCGTCGGAAGCAGGCGTGATGCCGGACCCGAAGCTGCTGGCCGACATGGGCAAATTCAACGAGGAGTTGCTGAAGGCGGGCGTGATGCTCGACGGGGCAGGACTGCAGCCGAGCTCGAAAGGAGCGCGCGTGCAGTTTGCGCCGGGCAACGAGCGCACCGTGGTCGACGGGCCGTTTGCCGAGACCAAGGAGCTGGTCGCCGGCTACTGGATCTGGAAAGTGCAATCGAAGGCGGAGGCGCTGCAATGGCTCACGCGCTGCCCTCATCCGTTTCCAGGCCAGGAAGCCACGATCGAGATCCGTCAGCTGTTCGAGGATTCGGACTTCGCGTGAGGCGAGTGTGATCGGGTGATGAGCCACACGGTTCGCGGAAAGTCCAAGCTGCTCGGGCACTGGCGGTGAGCGGCTTGCACGGGGCGGATGCCGGTGATCACGACGATCATCGGCATCCGTTCGAATGGGGTGAAATGGCGCGCATCGCCGTCGTGGCGCTGGCGGCGGCGGCCGTCGGGTTCCGGGTCTGGGAGCCCTTTTCCGCCGTCAGCGTGATTGGCGTGGCGGGCCTACTGATCGGCTGCTGGCCGATCTGGAAGGAGGCGTTCGAAAACCTGCTGGCCCGGCGCATGACGATGGAGCTGTCGATGTCCATCGCGATCGTGGCCGCTGCGGCCATCGCCGAATTCTTCACCGCGCTGGTGATCACGCTGTTCGTGCTGGTCGCCGAGGTGCTGGAAGGCATGACGGTCGCGCGCGGCCGGCGCGCCATCGGCGACCTGCTGGAGTTGCTGCCGACCGCAGTGTCGGTCCGGCGCGACGGGCGCGTCGTGCAGGCCGATGCCGCGACCCTGACCGCGGGCGACCTGGTGCTGGTCGGTCCCGGCGGACGCATCCCGGTGGATGGAACCGTCGTGGCCGGCCTTTCGTTCGTCGACGAAGCCTGTATCACCGGCGAGTCGATGCCGCTGGAAAAGACCGCTGGTTCGAGCGTTTTCGCCGGTTCGATCAACCAATCGGGCGCCCTCGAGATATGGGCTGCGCGGGTGGGGCGCGACACCAGCTACGGCAAGATCATCGAGGCGGTCGAGCAGGCCGAGCGTTCACGCGCTCCGGTGCAGGCGCTGGCCGACCGCATGGCCGGGTACCTGGTGTACTTCACGCTGGGCGCGGCGCTGTTGACCTGGCTTCTGACGCGCGACATGCGCTCGACGATCTCGGTCGTGATCGTGGCGGGCGCCTGCGGGATCGCTGCCGGCACGCCGCTTGCAATCCTGGGAGCGATCGGCCGCGCCGCGCGCGCGGGCGCCATCATCAAGGGAGGGCTGTTCCTCGAGCAGCTCGGGCGGGTCGATGTGGTGGCGATGGACAAGACCGGCACCCTCACGTTCGGGCAGCCCGAAGTGCGGGCGCTGATCGGCCCCGACCCGGCGATGCTGCTCGACGCGGCCGCTTCGGCCGAGCTGCGCTCCGAACACCCGCTCGGGAAGTCGATCGTTGCCGCCGCGCGGGCCCGGGGTTGCGCGCCGGCGGAGCCCGAGCGGTTCGCCTATACGCCGGGCCGCGGCATCCGCGCCACCGTCGGCGCGGACACGGTGCTGGTCGGCAGTGTTGCGCTGATGCGCGACAACGGTATCGTGGTTCCCGAAGAGCACCTCGCCGCGCATCCGGACGCGACGGTCGTGCATGTGGCACGGTCGGGCGCGCTGCTGGGCGCGATCGTGGTGGCCGACCGGATTCGCCCGCAGGCGGGACAGGCGATCGGAGCGATGCATGCGCTCGGGATCCGGACCGTGCTGCTGACCGGCGACCGGCGCGTCGTCGCCGAAGGAGCGGCCCGAGCGCTCGGAATCGCCGAGGTGGCGGCTGAGCTGATGCCGGAAGAAAAGCGCAAGTACGTGAAGCGGCTGGTCGGGCAGGGATGGACGGTGGCGATGGTGGGCGACGGCATCAACGATGCGCCGGCGCTGGTCGAGGCCGACGTGGGCGTCGCCATGGGCTCCGGCACCGGCGTGGCGCGCGAAAGCGCGGACGTGGTCCTGCTGGGCAACGACCTGATGAAGTTCGCCGAGACGCTCGCGCTCGCCCGCCGTACCCGCCGGATCATCTGGACCAATTTCGCCGGCACGATCGGCGTCGACGCGCTCGGGATCGGGCTGGCCGCGTTCGGCTTCCTGAATCCGCTGCTGGCGGCGTTCATTCACGTCACCTCGGAACTGGCGTTCATCCTGAATTCGGCCCGCCTGCTTCCGGCCCGCGCTGCGTCAGTCGTCCCCCAGTCGATGAAGCTCAAGGTCGTCGACCACGCGCTTCACGCCAGCGACCCTGCTGCTGATCAGGACGGCGTCGCGTAGATCCGAGGTATCGACGACGATCCCCTCCAGCGTAACGACGCCATCCCTTACCGAAACGGTGATGTGCGAGTCGTCGACATAGGGGTTGGAGCGCAGGGCCGTTTCCACCTTCTTCGTCACCTCCCGGTCGCTCGCTCTCGTACTCGTAATCACGACCTGCTCGGCACCGACGGAGCCACGCGTACCCGCGTCCTGCGCGAGCGCGGGCATCGCCCAGCAGCACGCCACACGCAGTGCCGCCGCCAGCAGAACACCGATTCCGGATCGAATGTTCACCGATCGAAACGCCGCTTCGCTTCCGGGGCCGTCGTCGCCCGCCGTGGTCGCCTCATGGCGCCGAGTGTATCGGCCGGGATAGGATTCGTGAATTGGCCGGCCGGCGTCGCTGGATCGGCCTCGGGGAGAGTCCGGGATGAGCCGTGAAGTCGCGCAGGGCGGTTTGGCCGGCGGGCGTTGCTGGATGGCGATCGCCGGCGCCCTGTCGGCGGTGCTGTGCACCGCCTGCGCGGTCGGACCCGACTTTCATCGCCCGCCGCCGCCCGATGTGCACGCTTACGTGCGCGAACCGTTGTCCGGCACCGCCGCGTCCGAGCCGACTGCAGCCGGTCTGCAGCAGACCTTCAGGGAAGGTGCCGAGGTGCCGTCGCGCTGGTGGACCGGCTTCGGATCGCCCTCGATCGACGACCTGGTCAGCCGCGCCTTCCAGCGCAATCCGACCGTCGATGCGGCCCGAGCGTCGCTGCGCCAGGCGCACGAGTCGACCGCGGCGCGCTTCGGCGCCTGGTACCCGTCGGTGCAGGCGGGCTACTCGGCCGGCCGCGCCGGCAACGCGGCAGGCACGATCGAGCCCACGCTGGCTTCGGGCATCCCGGTGTACACGCTGCACACGGCGCAGGTGAGCGTCGGGTACGTGCCCGACGTGTTCGGCCAGAACCGCCGCGCGGTCGAATCGCTGGCGGCCCAGGAGGAATCGCAGCGCTTCCAGCTCCAGGCGGCCTGCCTGACGCTCGCATCGAACGTGGTGGCGGCTGCCATCCAGCAGGCGGCCCTGCAGGCGCAGATCGACGCGACCGGGGAGATCATCGCGGGCGAGCGGCGGTCGCTGGAACTGCTGCGCGAGCAGGTACGGCTGGGATACGCGGCCGCGCTGGACGTGGCCTCGCAGGAGTCGGCGCTGGCACAAGCCGAGCAGGCGTTGCCGCCGCTGATGAAGCAGCGGGAACTGACGCGCGATCTGCTGGCGGTTCTCGCCGGCGAGCTGCCGGCGCAGGCCCGACCGGAGCGAATCGACCTGGATGCGCTGAAGCTGCCCGAGGAGCTGCCGCTGAGCGTTCCTTCGAAACTGGTCGAGCACCGGCCCGACGTGCGCGCCGCCGAGGCGATGGTGCATGCGGCCAGCGCCGAAGTGGGCGTGGCGGTCGCCAACCGGCTGCCCCAGTTCTCCATTTCGGCCGACTACGGTGGCACTGCGACGGAGCTGTCGCGGATGTTCGCCGACGGCAACCGGTTCTGGGCCATCGGCGGCAACGTCTCGCAGACGATTTTCGACTTCGGCGCGCTGCGGCACCGCCAGCGCGCCGCCGAGGCGGCGCTCGATCAGGCGACCGCGCAGTACCGGGGCGTCGTGCTGACCGCGTTCCAGAATGTCGCCGACAGCCTGTACGCGCTGCAGGGCGACGCCGATGCGCTGGCGGCCGCGTTGAAAGCGGAAGCCGCCGCCCGCAGGACGCTTGACCTGACGCGCCGCCAGCTCGATGCCGGTGCGGTCAACGTGCTGGCGCTGTTGAGCGCCCAGCAGGCCTGGCAGCAGTCGCGGATCTCCCGCGTGCAGGCGCAGGCGGCGCGCTACACCGACACTGCGGCGCTGTACCAGGCGCTCGGCGGCGAGCTGGCGGACGACACCGCGAAATAGCAATCCGTCCCGACTCTCCCCTCTCCCCGGCAGAGGGAGAGCCCCAACCCCGGCTTCCTTGAACCTTTGCAGCGCGCCGAGGATATACCGCTACCGCCACGGCAAGGCCGTTGAATCCGTTGGCGCCGCTGACACCTCTGCGGGAGGAGGTGTCGTGCCTTCGATCGGTTTGATGGATTCGTGACACGTTCGTCATGACGCGCACTTGCCTACCTAGGGGGGACCCAGCATGATCAAGCGAGCTTTTAAGGGGTCGATCGGTTCATATTTCGTTGCCGGCTTCGCCGCAAGCGTCGTCTGGATGCTGGCCGGCAGTGTGCTGGCCAAGGACCTGGCCGGCGGATCGGGATTCAACAAGCCCGGGCATATCCTGATTGCCGACCAGTTCAACAACCGCGTCATCGAGACGGACCCGAACGGCAACATCGTCTGGTCGTTCGGGCTGGGGCCGAACGATTTTTCGGCGCAGTCGATCATCGGCACCAACGACGCGCAGCGCGTCGGACGGTTCACCCTGATGGCCGGTACCGGCACGCCGCCGGGCGTGATTTCCCAGGCCCCCAATGGCGCGGTCGACAATCGCGTCATCCTGGTGAGCCCGAAAGGCAGGATCGTCTGGCAGTACGGCCAGTTCGGCCAGACCGGCTCGGGGCCCGATCTGTTGAACGTGCCGGTGCAATGCACGTGGCTGCCGAATTTCCACGTGCTGATCACCGACCAGGCCAATAACCGGATCATCGAGGTGAATCTGCGCAAGGAAATCGTCTGGCAGTATCCGGGCACCAACACCAACCCGACCGATCAGCTGAACAATCCGAACTCCGCCGAGCTGCTCGACAACGGGCACATCCTCATTTCCGACGAAAACAACAACCGGGCCATCGAGGTCACGCGCGATGACGTGATCGTCAAGACGTTCACGGCGGGCGGCTCGGTCGGTCCGGTGGCGTTCTCAAGCCGCCTGGAAAGCGGAGACACGCTGCTGACCGATGCCGGCAACTCGCGCGCGGTCGAAGTCGACGCCAACGACAACATCGTCTGGCAATTCGCCACCAATACGGACCCGCTCGGCGTTCCGACGCCCCCGGGGCCACTGCCGACTCGGGCGATCCGGCTGCGCAACGGGGACACGCTGATCAGCGACCAGTTCAACAATCGCGTGATCCGGGTGAACCACGCCAAGCAGATCGTCGCCAGCTACGGGCTGCCCCTGATGGGCGGGGTCCTGCCGGCGCTCGCAAGCGGTACCGTGATCGGGAACAACGTCGGCTACGACCTGCACACCACGCAAAATGGTCTGTATTCGCCGTACGATGCGAAGGTCGTCGGCGACTACACCGGGTTGACGCCGCCGGTCGACTTCGACGACGAGGAGTAGCCGCGGGCGTCGCTTGCGGAGCTGGGAGCCGCCGATCCTGCCGCGCTGACGCGTCAGCCGCCGTGCGGACCTCCGGCGGCTTGCGCGCCGCCCAAGTCCGCTTCAGGGCGACCGGCGCGAAGCAGGACGGCGCCGACCAGCGAGGCCGCGGCCGCGAAGGCGGCGCCGCAAGCGAATGCCGCGTGATAGCCGGACGTCAGCGCGGCGATCGGGGCCGCACCGACCGCGAGCAGTCCGTCGGTGCGTGCGGCCGCGAGGCTGGCAAGCACCGCCAGTCCCAGCGCGCCTCCCATCATGAACGACGTGTTGATGATCCCCGAGGCCAGCCCGGATTCGCCCGGTGACACGTCGCTCATCGCGGCGAGCAGTACCGGATTGAACCCCATGCCGGCGCCCACCCCCAGCAGGACCATCGCGGGCAGCACGTCGGTGACGAATCGCCCATCGGGCGGCGCCTGCGCGAACAGCGCAAGGCCGGCCGCTGCCAGCAGCAGCCCCGCAAGCAGCGGCAGACGCAGTCCGAAGCGCATCACCAGCCGCGCGGACAGCCCGAGCGAGAAGGCCGCCATGATCAGGTTGGCGGGCAGGTAGGCCAGGCCGACCTGCAGCGCGCTGTACCCGAGCACCAGTTGCATGTAGAGCGCCGAGATGAAGAACCACGCGAACATGGCGGCGGCCCATAGGACGCCCACCACATTGGCGGTTGCGACGTTGCGCAACCGGAACATCGAAAGCGGCATCAGAGGGTGCTGCACGCGCGCCTCGATGCCCAGGAAAAGCGCCAGCAGCAGCGCCGCGCCCGCCAGCAGCGCGACCGTCTGTGGCGATGTCCAGCCGGCCTCGTTGCCGTTGACGATCGCGTACACCGCCAGCATCGATGACGCGGTCACCGTGACCGCGCCGGCCACGTCCAGGCGGGCGGCAGCGGGACGGATCGGGTCCGGCGCCAGCAGCAGCAGCGACAGGGCGAACACGATGGCGCCGATCGGCAGGTTCACCAGGAAGATCCAGTGCCAGTTCAGCGTGCCGGTCAGGAAGCCGCCGGCCAGCACGCCGATGCTTCCCCCGCTGGCGCAGACGAACCCGAAGATGCCCATCGCCTGCGCGCGCTCCCCAGGCTCGCTGAACAGGTTCATGATCAGCGACAGCGCGACCGCGTCCACCACCGCGCCACCGACCCCTTGCACCGCGCGCGCGGCGATCAGCAGCGGCTGCGAATGCGCCATTCCGCACGCGAGCGACGCGATCGAAAACAGCGTCAGCCCCAGCAGGAACAGCCGGCGCTGGCCGAACAGGTCGCCCAGGCGTCCGCCCAGCAGCAGGAAACCGCCGAACGTCAGCAGGTACGCGTTGACGACCCAGATCAGCGACTTGCCGAAATGAAGATCCTCCCGGATCGACGGCAGCGCAACGTTCACGACCGTCGTGTCCAGCACGATCATCAGCACCCCGGCGCACAGGAGGTACAGCGAAAGCCAGCGCCTTCGGTCTTCGACACCGATCGTCATTTCCGAGTCTCCCTATCTGTTCCATCTGGTCGATCGGGTCGGACCCGATTCGACCAGCCCGCTCGAATTTCTTTCCCAGGGCCCGGGAGCTTGGGGTGGGTCATCAGCGCAAGCCCGCCAGGTACAGGCTCACGTCCGTGATGTCTTTGTCGGACAGTGGCTGGGCGGCGCTCGCCATCGAACCGTCGATGTCGGGACGTTCACCCGTCTTGAAGCCGCGCAGCTGTTTCACCAGGTAGTCGTATTGCAGGCCCGCGATGCGCGGAATCTGCTGCTGCCCGGTCAGCGTGGGCAGGTGGCACGAGCCACAGTGGTTGCCGGCCACAACCGCCTTGCCCGCCTCGTACCTGGGATCGTCGGCCGGCAGCGCAGGTTCGGCCGCCTTCTGCCCCGAATAGTAGGCGGCGATGTCCTTCATGTCGGCGTCGGTCAGCTTGGCCGCGAACGGGCTCATCAGTTCGTTCACGCGGCGCTGCTCGCGAAATTGCACCAGTTGGTAATAGATATAGAGGGGCGTCTGCCCGGCGAGCGAAGGTATCAGGGGATTGGTGGAATTTCCGTCGGGCCCGTGGCAGGCGGCGCAGGCCTCGGACTTGGCCTTGCCGGCGGCGGCATCCGCGCCCATGGCGGGGTGCCCCTGGATCACTGCGGCCGCCAGCACGGCCAGGCGAGCCGCCACGAACACGCGCAGGATCGGGCCGCGCTGCACGATCGCGCGATTACTTCCCGTACGAGATCCGGTAGATGGCCCCGGCCACGTCGTCCGATACCAGCAACGCCCCGTCCGGCGCCACCTGCACATCGACCGGACGGCCCCAGAACGTCTCTGCCTGCAGAAAGCCGGTGGCGAATGGCTCGTACTTCACCGGGCGGCCGTCGCCGTCCAGCACCACGCGACTCACGTTGAAGCCCTGCTTCCTGGTTCGATTCCAGGAGCCGTGCTCGGCGATGAAGATGTTGTTCCGGTATTCGGCCGGAAACTGACGTCCCGTGTAGAAGCGCATTCCGAGCGGCGCCACGTGCGGCCCGAGCTTCAGCGCCGGCGCATCGAATTCCTGGCACGAGCGCCCCTTGCCGAACTCGTCGTCCAGCAGGTCACCCTGGTGGCAGAACGGAAAGCCGAAATTCATCCCTTTATGCGTTACGCGGTGCAGCGTGTCGTTCGGAACATCCTCGCCCATCCAGTCCCGCCCGTTGTTGGTGAACCAGAGTTCCCTGGTCACCGGATGGAAGTCCATGCCGACGCTGTTGCGCACGCCGGAGACAACGGTCTCCAGCACACCCCGCTCCGGATCGACGCGCGCGATCTGCGCGTGCGTGACCGGCGGAATCAGGATGTTGCCCGGGGAGCCTATCTGGAAGTAGAGCCAGCCGTCGGGGCCCAGCGTCATGAACTTCCAGCCGTGCGCCTCATCCTTCGGCAATGCATCGAAGACGACCACCGGTTCGGGCGGACTGTCCAGCCTGGACTCGATGCTGTCGTAGCGCAGGATGCGCGATACCTCGGCCACGTACAGCGCACCGTTCTTGAACGCCAGGCCGTTGGGGCGGTGCAGACCCTTCAGCAGCGTCTTGACTTCGCGCGCGGTGCCTTTGTCGACGACCGCGTAGACGCTGCCCACGAATCGGGTGCCGACGAACAGCGTTCCGTTGCGGCCGAAGGTCATCGAGCGCGCGTTGGGCAGGCCGCTTGCCCATACCGCGATCCGGAAACCTTCCGGCAGCTTGATCCTGTCGAGCGGGATTTCCTCCGGTGCCAGCGCGGTGATCCCGGGCGGATGCGGCGCCAGGTTCAGGCTCTCCTGCTCCGGCTTGCGGCCTTGCGCCCAGGTTGGCGGCACCGCCGGCGCAGCGGCGGGCGCGGTCGGTACCGGTTGCTGGGCCATTGCGCCCGCCAGCGCGAGCGCGGCGGCCGCCGGCGTCAGGCAGACCACGCACCATCTGGAAGTGAAGGTCAGCATTCGTCCCCCCTGGATGATCGGACCGGATGCCGTCGAATGATAAGACCTGACCCCTGGAAAGCCTCGCTGTTCTTCGGCCGCGGCGGCATCAAGGGTTTATCAGCGAGTTTCGAGTTTTTATGTAGAATTTCCTACGGTCATGTTATATATATCACAATGGCGAAGCTGAAGTCCTGGCATCTGCTGGTGCTGACGCTGCCGACCGAGAACGCGACGGCCCGGATGCGCTTCTGGCGCGCCCTGAAAGCGATGGGCAGTGCGGTGCTGCGCGACGGCGCCTACCTGCTGCCGCAGCGCGACTCCCATGGCGCGGCGCTGCAGGATCTGGCCGACGAAATCGCGCAAGCGGGCGGGACCGCCAATTTGATCCAGGCAGTCAGCCGCGACCGCGCACAGGATGACCTGTTCCGCGCGCTGTTCGACCGCACCGAGGAGTACGCGGCGTTCGCGAAGTCTCTCGGCGCCGCCCGCAAGTCCCTTTCCAGGCATTCGGCCACGCAGATCAATCGCGAGCTGCGCCGCCTGCGGCGCGAATACGAGGGGCTGCGGGCGATCGATTTCTTTGCGGGCGAGGCGGCAACGCAGGCCGAGGCCGGCTGGATCGATTTTGTCGGCGTGGTGCAGACCGTGTTGTCGCCCGACGAGCCGCAAGCCGCCGACGGAACGATCCGGCGCCTGGACCGGAAGGCCTACCAGGGGCGCACCTGGGCCACGCGCCGCCACCTGTGGGTCGATCGCGCCGCCAGCGCCTGGCTGATCCGCTGCTTCATCGACCCGAAAGCGCGCTTCGTCTGGCTGGAGAAGCCCGCGGACTGCTCCAGGAAGGCGCTCGGGTTCGACTTCGACGGCGCCGCTTTCACCCACGTCGGCGAGAAGGTGACCTTCGAGGTGCTGCTCGCCAGCTTCGGGCTCGATCGGGATGCGGGGCTGGTGCGGCTGGGCGAGCTGGTGCACGCGATCGATGTCGGCGGCTCCGAGGTGCCGGAGGCCGGCGGGTTCGAGGCCTTGATGACCGGGGCGCGCCAGCGCGCGCCCGACGACGATGCGTTGCTGCAGCAGGTGGCTCCGATGCTCGACTCCCTGTACGTCTTCTATTCGGGACCCGCAGTCAGGGACCGGCGCAGTGGGCGATGACGGCTCAGGCCGCCCGCGCTACACGCTGTGGGAGCTGGCGCGCTATGCGCTGAAGCTCGGCACCATCGGCTTCGGCGGCCCGGTGGCGCTGGCGGGCTACATGTACCGGGACCTGGTCGAGCGTCGCAGATGGATTTCGGAGGCCGACTACAAGGAGGGCCTGACGCTGGCGCAGCTGATGCCGGGCCCGCTGGCGGCCCAGCTCGCGATGTATCTCGGTTACGTCCATTACCGCGTGCGCGGCGCCACCCTCGTCGGGGCGGCGTTCGTGCTGCCGTCGTTCTGGATGGTCGTCGCGCTCGGCTGGCTCTACGTCCGTTACGGAGGCCTCGCGTGGATGCAGGCGGTGTTCTACGGGGTTGGCGCGGCGGTGATCGGCATCATCGCGATCAGCGCCTACAAGCTGACCCGCAAGAATATCGGGCGCGATCCGCTCCTGTGGGCGATCCATGTGTTCAGCGCGGCGGTCACTGCGCTGACCGCGTCGGAATTCGTGTGGGTGTTCCTGTTGGGAGGCGTGCTGGTCTGGCTGGTCAGGGCCCCGCCCAGATGGCTGAACCGCGGCGGCACCGCGTCATCACTGGCCGTGTTCGCGCTTCCGGCATCCGGCGTGGACTGGCCGCAGCTGGCGCAGGTCCTCGCCTTCTTCGCCAAGGCCGGCGCCTTCGTCTTCGGCAGCGGCCTGGCGATCGTGCCGTTCCTGTACGGCGGGGTCGTCACCGGGCACCATTGGCTGACCGAGCGTCAATTCGTGGATGCGGTGGCGGTTGCGATGATCACGCCCGGACCGGTCGTGATCACGGTCGGATTCATCGGCTATCTGATCGCAGGACTGCCGGGCTCGATCGCGGCCGCGGCCGGCACCTTCCTGCCCTGCTACCTGTTCACGATCATCCCGGCTCCGTACTTCAAGAAGCACGGGAAGCGCCCTGCCGTGGCCGCGTTCGTCGACGGGGCCACCGCGGCCGCGGTTGGCACCATCGCCGGTGCGGTCGTCGTGCTCGGCCGGCGCTCGGTGGTCGACTTGCCGACGCTGCTGGTCGCACTCGCCGCCATGGCCGCGCTGGTCCGATTCAAGAAGTTGCCCGAACCGGTGATCGTGGCTGGCGCTGCCGCGCTCGGCTTTCTGCTGAAAGGAGGACCGATATGAAATGGGTAACCCGCGAACGCCCGAAGATCGACCGCATCGCCTGTCCCTGGCTGATCGCCCGCTTCATCGACCGCGAGCCGGAATTCCTGTACGTGGCGCCGGCGCGGGTGTTCGAGGTCGCCAAGGGCACCGGCGCCATCCCGTACGACATACCGGGCGCCGAACTGTCGCACGTGGGCGAGCGGTGCAGCTTCGATGCGTTCCTCGCCAGGTATGAACTGGAGGAACCCGCCTTGAAGACGCTGGCGCTGATCGTGCGCGGCGCCGACACGTCCCGGCTCGAGCTGACCCCGCAGTCCGCCGGGCTGTATGCGATTTCGCTCGGCCTGTCCCACTGCTTTTCCGACGATCAGCAGATGCTGCAGCACGGGCTCATCGTGTACGACGCGCTGTACGCCTGGTGCAGGCATTGCCAGGGTGAAGCACACAACTGGCCGCCGAAGTCCGTCTGACGGGGATCCGGCAACGAGAGGCTGCGCTACGGCTTCGCGGCGTCAGAGATCCTGCGGAATCAGGGACCTGACGACGTTCCCGATTCTCCCGTGAATCCAGTGTGTCCTCTCGGGCTCCCGATCCTTCAAGCAGGTCTCGGCGACATAGTGATGCACCACGTCGGAGAACGTCAGGGCGCGCGCGATCGGCCATTCCGCATAGCTTTCACGGGCTCCCTCGATGAGCAGGCGCGCGCGGGCGTCATCGATACCCAAGTGCGTCGACAGGACCCGTTCGTACAGAGGCTCGCCGACGAGATCGGGCGCAAGCGCCTGGATGCGCCGGAACCCGTCGAGCGCCTGAAGGCTGAGCAAGCGCGCCGACTTCCGGATCCACAGGAGAAATCTGAGCGGTTCGAACATGGACACGTGCGCACCCTCCCATTTGACGCCAGCCTAGCTGGCGGTCTTGTCGGGCGCCTTGTCGAAGGTCAAGTCGGACCAGCGATCGATCCTGTCCCTGATCGGAAATGCGCGGCGCGTGATAATCGGCGCATGCGTTCCTATGAATCGGTGCCGCAGTGAGTGTCGTTCTGCAGTCGGTGCTGACCTGTCCCTGCTGCGGCTTCGCGCGGCAGGAAACGATGCCCACCGACTCGTGCCGGTTCTTCTATCAGTGCCTCAATTGCGGGACCCTGTTGAAGCCGAAAGCGGGCGACTGCTGCGTGTTCTGTTCGTTCGGCTCGGTGCGGTGCCCGCCGATGCAGCAGGCGGGCTGCTGCGATTCGCACCCGGCGCACTGAGAGGTCGGCCCACCGGAGCCGCCAGAAATCGATCAGCGCGGTCGGCGCTGCGCGCTGGACACCGCGCTGCTATCGAAATACGATAACGAAACGCGATAACGCGACGGCAACTGAATGAACGAGGTCGACCGCGACTTGTTTTCCGGACTGATCCGCCTGCACGTCCTGTATCACGCGGCCGAAGAGCCGGTCTACGGGCAGGGCATGATCGAAGAGCTGCAGCGGCACGGCTACCGGATCGGTCCGGGCACGCTGTACCCGATGCTGCACGGGCTGGAGCAGAAGGCGTACCTCGCCAGCCGCCGGGTCGCCGCCAATGGGAGCTGGCGTAAGGTGTACCGCATCACGCCGCGCGGCCGGCGCGCGTTGATGGCCGCGCGCGAGCGGGTCAAGGACCTGTTCGGAGAGCTGTTCGAGAAGGGGTGAAAAGGGGAATCGCGATGCACGCATCAGCGCGCTCACGCCGTCGCGTGCCGCTGGCGGCCGGGTGGGCCGGCATCGGCCGCGGGATCGCCGATTACGTCCCGGGCATTGCCGCCAGGGGCCCTCTGGCCGCGGCCGAAGCGGGCCGCTTCGCCCAGACTATGGTCACCGCGCCGGCGCCGCCGCCCGTTCCATGACCGGCAGCGCCTCGGGTTCGGGAGCGCCGCGCGCGACACGACCGGCCGGCCGGGCCACGGAAGTCCTGCTGGCAGCGCTGCAGCTGGGTCTGACATCCTTCGGTGGCCCGATTGCACATCTGGGCTATTTCGAGCGCGCCTACGTACGCCAGCGCGCCTGGTTGACCGGCGACGAATACGGCAGCCTGGTCGCCTTGTGCCAGGTCCTGCCTGGGCCGACCAGCAGCCAGGTCGGGTTTCTGGTCGGACTGCAGCGTGCCGGGTGGGCGGGCGCGCTGGCGGCTTGGCTCGGCTTCACGCTGCCTTCGGCGTTGTTGATGTTGGCCGGGGCGGTGCTGGCGGCGCGGCTTCAGGGGCCTGTCGCCGAAACCGTCGTGCACGGGCTGCAGCTGGCGGCGGTTGCCGTCGTTGCGCAGGCGGTGTGGAGCATGGCGCGCCGGCTGTGCCCGGATCGGGCCACCAAGGCGATCGCGCTGGCGGCCGCATCGCTGCTGCTGGTGGCCGGCGGCGCATCGACGCAGCTGGCGGCGCTGGGCGGCGGCGCCGTGGCCGGGGCCGTGGTGTGCCGCCAGAGCCGTCTGGACGGCGGCCAACTGGCGCTGGCGATCCCGCCTGCCGCCGCGTGGGTCGCGCTCGGACTGTTCACGCTGCTGCTGACCGCCCTGCCGATCGGGGCCGCGCTGTACCCGGACGGGCTGATCGCCCTTTCCGACATCTTCTACCGGGCCGGCGCGCTCGTGTTCGGCGGCGGCCACGTGGTGCTGCCGCTGCTGCGCGACGCCATGGTGCCGGGAGGCTGGATTTCGGACGACCGCTTCCTGACCGGGTATGGGCTGACTCAGGCGGTGCCGGGCCCGCTGTTCACCTTCGCTGCCTACCTGGGTGCCGCCTGTAACCACGTTCACCAACCCATGTTGGGTGCCGCGGTCGCGCTGCTGTTCATCTTCCTGCCCGGCTTGCTGCTCGCCGTGGCCGGCGCCGTGTTATGGAGCCGGTTCGCCCGGTACGAGCGCGCGCGGGCGGGGCTGGCGGGCATCAATGCGGCCGTGGTCGGACTGCTGGGCGCGGCGCTGTACAACCCGGTGTGGGTCACCGCGGTGCGCGGCGCAACGGATGCGGCGATCGCCATCGGCGCGCTTGCGCTGCTGGAGCGGTGGAAGCTTGCGCCGATCGCGGTCGTCTTCGTGTGCGTTGCGCTGGGCGGCGTCAGCGCGCTGCTGTGACGCGGGAGTATCGTCCTCGCATCAGGATCCGAGTGGGGTGCCGCCTTCGATGACCTACGAGCTCTACTACTGGCCGGGCATCCAGGGTCGGGGTGAATTCGTGCGGCTGGCGCTGGAAGAAGCCGCTGCGCCCTATGTCGACATCGCGCTGGCGCCCGAGCAAGACGGCGGCGGCGTGCCCGCGCTGCTGCGGGTCCTCGAGGATGCAGACCTCGAGCACCTGCCGTTCGCGCCGCCGTTCCTGAAGGCGGGCCGCCGGTTGATCGGGCAGACGGCCAACATCCTGTTGTTCCTCGGCGATCGCCTGCACCTTGCCCCGCGCGATGCAGTCGGCCGACTGTGGGCGCATCAACTGCAGCTCACCATCGCGGACTTCGTCGTCGAGATCCACGATACGCACCACCCGGTTGGCGGCGGTCTCTACTACGAGCAGCAGAAGGGGGAGGCGAAACGGCGCGCCAGGCAGTTCCGGGAAGAGCGGCTGCCGAAGTTCCTCGGCTATTTCGAGCGCGTCCTGAGCGGCAACCCCGCGCGCGGGCGCTGGATGGTCGGCGCGCGCATTTCGTACGTGGACCTGTCGATGGCCCAGATCGTCGCGGGGCTGCGCTACGCGTTTCCCGCGGCCAGCCGCAAGGCGCTGCGAGCGTGTCCGCGGCTGCGGACGCTGCACAACGAGGTCTTCGCCCGCCCGCGCATCCGTCGCTATGTGGCGTCAGGCCGCCGCCTCGCTTTCAACAACGACGACATCTTCCGCCGCTACCTCGAGCTCGACGGATGAGGCGCGGCGCTCGCATCGCGAGGCTCGCGACGCCCGTGTCCATACGCCTCGCACAACGCCGGCGCAGCCTTCGTTACTTGCGTCCGGGCGCCGGCTTCAGGGCCGGTGCATCGTCCGGGCCCGCAGGAACGGCACGACCACCGCCGCGACGGCGTGCGGATCGTCCGCAAACGGCCAGTGGCCGCTGTCCTCCAGAATATGGATCTGCGCGCGCGGAAAGGTCTCGAGCTGGCGAGCCGCGAACCCGACCGGGACGTACGGATCGTGGGCGCCCCAGACGATCAGTGCCGGCAGGTCGTGCGCGCGCAGGGCGTCGGCGACCTGGCGCATCGCGGCCGAGGTGTCGCGCGTGTTCCGGTAAAGCTTCAGCACGGCGCGGCGCGTACCGCGGTCGAACGTGCGGAACACATGGTCGAAATAGGCCGGTGGCAGTCCGCGCGGATTTCCGTGCTTCAGCAGCAGCCGCATGCCCGCCCGCGTGGTCGCGCCCATGAACAGCTCGCCCAGCAGCGGCGTCTGCCAGATGCGGGCCAGGTAGTGCCAGCGATAGCCGATCAGCACGCCGGTGTCGATGCAGGTGACGCTTGCCACGGCCGCCGGGTTGCCCGCGGCCCAGGCGAGTCCCCATGGGCCGCCGAAGTCGTGCATTACCAGGTGGGCGCGACGCACATCCAGGGCCGCGAGCAGGCGCCCGAGGTGGCGCGCGTAGCCGCGCACGCTGTAGTCGAAACCGGCGGGCTTGTCGGCCGCACCGAAGCCCGGCATGTCGAACGCGACGGCGCGCGCGAACGCGCCCACGCGCACGAGAAGATCGTCCCAGTCACGGGTCGAACCCGGGTTGCCATGCACGAACACCACCGCTTCCGGCGCGCCGGCCGGCCCGGCCTCGACGACCGGCGAACGGATGCCGTCGACCGAAATCGATGCGGCGCGCATCGAGGCGCCGGGCGAAACGCCTGCGGCGGCTTCGAGACCCGACATGCCGCTCTCCGGTGACGAAATCAACGGTACGACGCCGAATATAGTCGGAAAGGGCGGAAGGCGGCGCGGCCGGCGAAGCGCGACTCTCCACCGCCTCGAATTTGGGGTGATTCGCCGCCGTTTTCGCGGGTTCGCCGGCGCCGCGCGAATGCGATACCTGACGCATGCGCGCGCGCGTATCCCGCACCGTCCTGGCATGCCTGCTCGTGTCCGCGGCCCCTGCCGCGGCGCCGATGACCTTTGCCGACCTGCGCCAGCTGATCGTCGAGCGCGACGCGCGATCGATCGAGGAACTGCTGCCGTTTCTTCCGGCGGACCTGCGCTCGCGCTATGTGCTGCTGTTCCGCAGCCGCAGCCTGCACGGATCGAGCTTTGCGCACCCCCGCGCGATCCTGTTCGACTCCGAGGCGCGCTTCGTGCTCTCGTTCAACGGCGACGCCGGCCAGACCGGGTTCGACGCCCTCGAGACGATGGAATTCGACGAAGCCGGCAAGTCGTTCCAACTGCGCGAAATCAGGTTCCCAGCCGACGCCGGACGCGAAACGCCCGTTCTTGTCTCGCGGACGAACCCGGCAACGTGCCTGAAGTGCCACGGAGAGCCGGCACGGCCGGTCTGGGACACGCACCCGGCATGGCCCGGTGCCTACGGCGAACGGTACGACGCCGCCCTGACCGCCCCGGAGCGGTCGGGCTTGCGGCAGTTCCTGAAGGAGCAGCCGAGCCATCCGCGCTATCGCCACCTGCTCGCGGTCGACCGGTTCGCCGATCCTGAAACGTTCCACCCATCCGCGCGCGCGCGCTACGAGGGAAGCGAACGGTTGCCGCCGAATGCCGAGCTGGGCGCGGCGCTCGGACGCCTGAACTTCGAGGCCATCGTTCGCGAGCTCGAATCCCGGCCGGAATTCGATTCCTACAAATACCTGCTGCTGGCCGCGCTGGGTACCGATTGCGGCCGCCTGGACGTGTTCTTCCCCGATGTGCAGCGTGCCGGGATCGATGGCGCGCTGGACCGCTTCGTCGCCGCGTCCGCGCGCGCGAATTCAGTGCAGGCCCGCCTGAAACAGCTGCGCACGGTCGGCGCCGATCGATCCGGTTCGGGCCCGTACGCCGGGTTCGACGCCATCGAGCCGCTCGACCGGTTCCGCTACGTGGTCGAGACCCGGTTCGGGCTGTCGACGGACCAGTGGACGACCGCGCTCGAAAAGGGCAGCTACGACTTCGGCTGGTCGCCGTCGGCCGCCCGCGAGATGGCCTCGTATCTGCGCAAGCGGGTTGCCCAAGCCGACCCCGAAGCCAAGGCGCTGGCCGACTTCCGGACGTTTTCCGAGCGCGACCCGTACTGCGCGCACCTGCCGCGGCGCAGCCGCGCGGCATTGGCGACGGATCGACCGGCCGCCACCATTGCGGCGCGCCGGGAGACGGAGCCCGCCGCGCCGGTGCCCGCGCTTGCGCGGACCCGGGCGCTGCTGGACAAGTGTGCCGGTTGCCACCTCGGGGGGGTCGGCCCGAGCCTTCCGTTCGACCATCCGCACGAACTGGCCGAGCTGCTGCGCGGCGGGCGTTTCGCGCACGGAACCCTGATGGACGAGATCCGGTGGCGTCTTGCGCCGCAGGCCGGCGCCGGTCGAATGCCGCTGGGCGCGAACATCAGCGACGAGGAGCGCGACGCACTGCTGGAATACTTCGGAGCGGTCTTGCAGCGCTCGTCACCCTGACCGGCAGCGCGCTCACAGACCGTCCAGTGCGCGCTCCAGGTCGGGAAACTGCTCCCACAGGATGTCGCGTTTCCGATTGCCGTCGGCGTCAAAGACGACGATCCGGAAGTCGTGCATCACGTGCTCGTCGTAGATCCAGTACTTCAAATCCAGGAAATCGGCGAGGCGGCGCGTATCGGTACCGGCGCCGCTCAGGAAGTGCCAGGACGGCGGCAGCCGGCGCGCGTCGCGGTAGCGGCGCCATGCGGCCGGCGAATCGTGCGACGGGTCGTAGCTGACGACCACGAAGGAGGCGTCGCGACCCCGGCTCGCCAGGATCTCCTGCATCTTGCGCAGTACCAGCATGCTCGAGGAGCAGGTCTTGCGGCAGGCCGTATACGACATCGTGATCACGACCGGCCGGCCCCTGTAATCGGAGAGCGTGCGCGGCGTGCCGTCGGCGTCGATCCACTGCACGCTGCCGAAGGTCGAATAAAGCTGCGCCGAGGCGGGGGCCCCGAGGCTCAGGGCGACCAGGGCGAATGCGAGACGGGCCAGCAGGCGGCGATCCATGAGCGGCGCGGGCGGGGAGCGGGAGCCAAAGAGACGTTAGTTTCGCCCCGGCTCATCTTAGATCGCGATAAGTCTGGCCCCGTCGCCGCTTTTCGACCGACCCGGCACCAACCCGCACTTCTAGTCTAGGCACGGCATCAAGCGCGCCGCGCGGACCCGCGCGGCCATCGTGGCTGATCGTGGGCGCCGCGACGACGCTCGAAAGTTGGTCAGGGGGAACTCATGAAACCTCGTGGAATACGCCTCGTTGCAGCGGCAGCCTGCGCGGTCGGGATCTGCGCTGGCGCGCCGCGCAGCGCAAGTGCGCAGGCTGCGAGTCCGGACCCGGGCGTCCAGGAGCTCCAGCGCAAGCTCGAGCAGAGCCTGCAACGCATCGAGGAGCTGTCACAGCGGGTCCATCAGCTGGAAACCCAGCGCGCCGCCCCGGCTGCCGGTGCGCCGCAGGCGACGACGCCCGCGGCGCCCGCCGCATCGCCAGCGGCAGCGGCAACCACCCCGCCGGCGGCACCGGCGCCCTCAACCGCGCAAACGGCGCCGCCGGCGGCGGCACCCGACCCGCGCGTCGACGATCTCGCCTCGCAACTGAAGCAGCTGTCGCAGAGCGTGAGCCGGATCAATTCGGAAACGGGCGTGCCGTTGCATGGCTTCATCGATCTTGGTGCGCGCTTCTACACGCACACCGACCCCAACAGCAGCAACGCAGCCAACGGCTTCAACGAGAAGGCGATCGACTTCTACCTCACTCCGGAACTGGGTCCGCGCATCCGGTCGCTGATGGAGATCGCGATCGAGACCAGCGAATACAACCAGTCGGTGGGCATCGACATGGAGCGATTGCAGGTCGGCTACGTCGCAAGCAACGCGCTGACGGTCTGGGTCGGCCGCTTCCATACGCCATACGGCTACTGGAACACCGCATTCCACCACGGCCCGCAGATCCAGACCTCCATCCAGCGTCCCAAGTTCCTCGCGTTCGAGGACACCTACGGCATGATGCCGGCTCATACGGTCGGCGTGTGGGCAAGCGGCCGCCAGCCCCTGGGCGACGGACACTTCACCTACGACGCTACGGTCGGCAACAGCCCGCGCATCCTGACCAACGGCGGCCAGCCGGGTACCGGCCAGGTCGACATGAACCTGCTCGGCTCTAACAACCACGACATGTCGACGCTGGTCAACGCCGGCTACGAATTCGGCGGGGCACTCGACGGATTGAAGCTCGGCCTGGACGCCATGAGATGGCGCACCACCGATGACGTACTTCCGTTCCACAACACGACCGACGTCCGCTTCGTCGGCGCCTACGGCGTATACACCGAGAACGACTGGGAAGTGCTGAGCGAGTATTACCATTTCAACGACGACAACGTCAGCGCCGGCGGAACCGGTCACCGGAGCTGGGCCGCCTACGCGCAGGTCGGCCGCACGTTCGGCAAATTCACCCCGTACGCGCGTTGGGAAACGGCGCTGCTGGACCAGAGCGACAACTACTTCGGCAACCTCTCGGCGCCGATCGGCTCCTCCTACCGGCGCGATACCGGCGGTCTGCGCTACGACCTGACCAGCAACACGGCGCTGAAGTTCGAATACAACAGCACCAAGTACCTCAGCCGTGGCCTGGACAGCTATAACGAGTACCGCTGCCAGGTTGCGGTCCGCTTCTGACGGATAAGGGAGAGCTGATGAAGCTCAGGCAGAAGCTGGTCGTTCTCGCCGCCGCGGGCCTGGTCACGCTGGCGTCCGCCGCCCGTGCCGGCGACGTGTACGTGATCGCCAACTCCGGCACATCGGTCGGTCCGGCCGATGTGCGCGAGATCTTCCTCGGCGAAAAGCAGTTCAGCGGAAGCGTGAAGCTGGTCCCCGTCGACAACTCCGCAGTGCAGGATCAGTTCCTGGCCAGGGTAATGAAGATGGAGTCGGGCAAATACACGTCCGCGTGGACGAAGAAATCCTTCCGCGACGGCCTGAGCCCGCCACCCATCAAGGGCAGCGACGCGGAAACGATCGAGTTCGTCAAGGCGACGCCGGGCGCCGTCGGCTACGTCGGTGCGTCACCCACCGGCGTCGCGATCGTCGGCAAGTTCTGAGGAAGGCGCGGAGAAGCGATGCGCGAGCTTTCGCACCTGAACCGGCGCATCGTCCTTCAATTCCTGATCGTGCTCGCGCCTGGAGCGGTGCTGAACGCCTACCAGGTCACGGTCGAACGGGCGAACAGCCGCGAGATCGAGCGCACCTCGCAGCTGCGCTCGATCTCCGACCAGGCCCGGGCGCACTATGCGATCTACCTGGATGGCGTCGTCGACGCGGTCGACGCCGGCCAGGTGTCGGCCAAGGCGATCGACGCGCTCGGCGCCGCGCTGGCGGACGAGCGCCGGCTCGCGGTCGCGGATCCGGGCCACCCGGTCGAGGCGATGACCGACCCGATGGCGGCCATGCTGGCAGCGCTTCAGCGCGATTCGGGCCTCAAAGGCCTGGCGCCCTTCCGCGCAACGGTTCCCAGCGTCGGCAAGCAGATCGCCTCCGACCTCGCGGCTTACGAGGAGTCCGCCCGGGCGGCCATCGCCAGGGCGACCGCGCCGCGCCAGCAGCTGCTGGTGCCGGTCGCGATGGTCCTGTCGTTCGCGCTGGTGGCATTCTTCATCTGGCGCGCGCTGAGGGATCTGACGGGGCCGTTGCAGCGGGCGATCGAATCCGCCAACCAGATCGCCGCCGGAAACATCGACGTCGCGACCAGCCTGGACACCAGGCGCGACCTCGGCCACCTGCTGGCGTCGATGCGCACCATGGCCGAGCGCGTGACGGCAATGATCGCAAAGATCCGCGTGGCAAGCGATACGATCGAGAACGTCGCAACGGAGCTGGCGCAGAGCAACCAGGAGCTGTCGCAGCGCACGGAACGCCAGGCCGAGTCGCTGGAACGGACCGCCGGCTCGATCGGCCAGCTGGCGCAGACCGTTCGACAGAACGCGCTCAATGCGCGCCAGGCCAGCAACCTCGCGGCCAATGCCAGCCAGACGGCGCAGGCCGGCGGCGCAACCGTCGGTCGCGTTGTCGAGACGATGAGCAGCATCGCCGACAGTTCGCGCCGGATCCACGAGATCATCGGCGTCATCGATGGGATTGCGTTCCAGACGAACATCCTCGCACTGAACGCGGCCGTCGAGGCGGCGCGGGCCGGGGAGCATGGCCGCGGCTTCTCAGTCGTTGCGGCCGAGGTGCGCACGCTGGCCCAGCGCGCGGGACAGGCTGCCAGCGAGATCCGCAAGCTCATCGTCGACAGCGTCGGCCGTGTCGAAGGCGGCGCGACGCTGGCCAACGAGGCCGGCGAGCAGATGCGCGAGATCGTAGCCGCCGCCAAGCGTGTCACGGACATCATCGGCGAGATCACGACGGCCTCGGATCGCCAGGCGGCTGAGATCGAACAGGTCGACCAATCCGTCGCGGCGATCGATCAATCGACGAAGCAGAACGCCGTGCTCGTGGAGCAGGCGGCCGCCGCAGCCGGCAGCCTGGAGACCCAGACCCGCGGGCTGGTCGAGGCCGTCGGCGCGTTCCGGGTGGCCTCGGCGCCAGCCGCCTGAGCGCGGTCGGCGGCCACGCCGCCGTCTATCCGTTCAGGTACTGGCGCACCTGCGCCAGCGCTTGCTCCAGAGTCAGTCCGCGTCCCGCCTCCTGGCATCGCTCGAACGCCGCCTCTCCCATGGCCTCGCGGGTGCGGTCTCTGATGGATCGCTCGAAGGCCAGGTCGGCCGGATCCAACGGCCACTTCATCTGGGCGAAGTGAAAAGCCGCCGCACCTCCGAATCGAGCCGCCGGCTCCCATTCACCGCGCAAGGCCGCCAACCCCGCGCACAGCATCAGCGGGAAAACCCGCCCGTAAATGGCGGGCAGTGACTCGCTGAGTTCCGCCACTTCAAGCAGCTGCTCTCGAATCCCGGCGGTGCTTCCCTGGGCAAGCGCATTCATCACCAGATTGTGCAGGTTCGATGAGATCAACCGCAGGTCACCCTGCAGCCTGGCCTGTACCAGCGCGGCTTCGTACAACGACTGCGCCCGACTCCAATTGCCCTCGATCCGCTCGAGCTCGCCCAGCGCCAGAGCCGCCTTGCCGAAGCATTCGCTGTCAGTTCCGACCTGCCGGGCCAGGACCAGCGCCTCCTCCTCCTGCAGGCGCGCGCCCGCCCGATCCCCCCGTTCCTCGCAGGCCATGCCAGCAAAGGTCAACGCGTCGGCCAGCACGTCCGCGGCGCCGATTTCGCGCGCGATCCGGATGGCTTCCTCGTGCGAGCGCAGGGCCTGCTCGTGCCGGCCGATGCGCGCGGCCAGACGTCCGGCGTTCGTGAGCGCCTCGCGGCGCAAGCGGTGGTGGCGCTCGGCGCCGGCCCGGCCGAGGGCTTCCAGGACGACGCGGTGGCCCAGCGACAGCAGGACACGATTGAGGAAGTACCTGAAAACGCCGGCGACCAACCGCAGGTCCGATTCGGCGCCGTCGGCGATGCGGCCGCACCATGCGTGCGCTGCGAGCAGGTTCTCCAGGTCCAGGTCGAGCCGGTTCATCAGGGCCGCCTGCTGCGGGCCGAACGACTCGCTTCTCGCCCTTTCCGACAGCGCGACGAATACCTCCAGATGACGGGCCCGGGTCGCGTCCTCCTCGGGTCCGAGTTGCTCCAGCGCGAAATGGCGCATCGTCTCCAGCAGCCGGTAGCGCGGCTCGCCATCCGTTTCGGGCTCGGCAACCACCAGCGACTTGTCCACCAGCGAGCCGAGCGCGTCGAGCACGGCCCATGGGTCGACCGCGTCGTCGGCCGCGACCTTTTGGGCTGCCTCGAGAGTGAAGCTGCCGGCGAAGACGCCGAGACGTCGGAATACGGCGCGCTGCGCTTCGTTGAGCAGGCCGTGACTCCATTCGAGCGCAGCACGCAGCGTCTGGTGCCGCGGCAGCGCGAGCCGGTTGCCGCTCGTCAGCACGCGAAAGCGTTCGCCCAGACGGCGGCGCAGCCCCTCGATGCCGAGCAATGGCACGCGTGCGGCCGCCAGCTCGATCGCCAGGGCCATGCCGTCGAGCTGGCGGCAGATGTCGACCGCCGCGGCGACGTTTTCCGCGGTGAGCGAGAAGCGGGGATCGGCGGCCTGTGCGCGCAGCTCGAACAGCGCCACCGCGCCCGCCCGGCGGGCGGCATCGACCGATTCCACGGTTGGCAGCGCGAGCGCGCCGATCCGGTATACCTGCTCGGCCGCCAGCTTCAGCGGTTCCTGGCTGGTCGCGACCCAGCGCACGTCCGCGGCCACGGGGCCGAGCGCTTCCACGAGCTCGGCCACTGCCTGCAGCAGGTGCTCGCAGTTGTCGAGCACGACCAGCATGCGCCGCCCGCCCAGCCGCTGCCCGATCGCTTCGAGCGGCGACTGGCTGCCGAGCTTGACCTGCAGCGCGCTCGCCACGACCGTCGCCACCAGCAACGGGTCGCTGACTGCCGACAGTTCAACCACGCAAACCCCGTCTGCGAATCCGCCGCGGACGCGGTGCGCGAGCGCACGGGCCGCGGCCGTCTTGCCGATGCCGCCGGGGCCGACCACGGTCACCAGCCGATGGGTGAGGATCAGCGCGCCCAGGGCTTCGAGCTCTTCTTCGCGGCCGATCAGCGCCGGCGAGGCATCCGCGGCCGGGCTGGGAGCCGGCGCCGCGAGCGCCCCAGCCGGCTCGGCGCCGGCGGCTGCATCCAGCTTCTGCGAGAAGCGATATCCGCGCCCCGGAATCGTTGCAATCGCCTGCGGCCCGAGCAGCTTTCGCAACGCGGAAATCTGCACCTGCAGGTTGTTTTCCTCTACCACCAGCCCGGGCCAGACCAGATCGAGCAGCTCGTTCTTGCCGACCACGCGGTCGCGCCGGAGCACCAGCTCCAGCAGCACGTCGAAGGCGCGCGCGCCGAGACGGGCGACCTCGCCGTCCACGAGCAACTGGCGCGTCTCGGGCTGCAGCACGAAGCGGCCGAAGGAGAAATCGCCGGGGAGGGACGGTCCGCTCACGGGGTCTCGCGCAGTGAAACCGGCAACGAGGATACGACAGCGCCCGCCTGAAACCTATTCGACCTGGCGGCCGGCGGCGGGATATAGTCGCCAGCAGGCGGCAGCTGGAGCAGCGACGCGGCATGCACTCGTGGTTCGATCGACGGCGGCCGCTTTGCGCGGCGCTCGCGCTGGTTGCGACGATCGCGCTGAGCGCCTGCGCCGGCATTCCAGCCTCGACGATGGTGCGCCTGGCCGCGTTCGATACCGGTCGGCTGCTGACGCTGGATCCCGGCGACCTGATCGTCGCGATCAACGCCGACGCAAGCGTTCAAGCCATCGAGCAGTCGCCCACGACGTTCGAGCTAAGGCTCCGGCCGCGCGACCCGACGGCCTGGGCGCCGGTCGACCGCAGCGTGCCGATGCACGTCATTCCGATGCAAGCCGCCTTTGAACTGCCGCCTGCCGCGCCCGGGCGGCGCTGGTTGCTCTATTCGTTCGACGAACGAGGCGCCGAGCTGCTGCGCGAGGTGCAGCGCCAGTTTCGAGAGCTGAAAGACCGCAAGCAGGGCAACGGAGGCAGTGTCGGATTCGGCATCGGCCGGGAGTGGCTTGCCGAGAACTACCCTCGCTTGCGCGATACGTCGGTTCAGACGTGGCTGCGGCTGGATCGCAACGAGGGGTTCTTCGAACTGTGGAGCGGCCGCATTCGAGACCTCGAAAAGCTCGAATCCTGATTCGATCATCGCCCCGACGGCACGTCTGTTCCCGGTGCGTGTCACACAGGTGCAACATCCGGATCCCGACAGTTCGATGTGGACTCTCTTACGGGCCCATTCCCGGGTCGCGATACGGGAGCACGTCCTCAAGCTCAAGCTGCGTTTACAAGAGACCGACCGGTATGCCGTGGTTCATATGCAAAACCCCCTCGACGGCGTGCTGCGTTCGCATCGACCGGACCCTATGATTCAAGTCGTTACAAAAAGCCCGCTCAAGTTCTGACGCACGGATCAACCGGTTCTTCGGGCGCTGCGTTATCTGCAACGATCCGGCGCCCGGCACCCGAATCCACGGGGCGCGCTCGACGAGGAGGTCACCGTGAAAGTTCGCTCAGCGCATCTGGCTCAAGTGGTGGCTGCCGGCGGCATGGCCGTTTTCCTGGCAGCCTGCAATGGCGGCTCCAGCAACTCGTCCACCAGCATGCCGACCGCGATCAGCTATGTAGGCACCAACGGCGTATTCGCGGCCGCGGCCGATCCCAACAAGGTGGCTTCCGTGTTCCTCGCGCAGGGCATCGCGGGCAAGCGACAGTACCTGAGGGGAACCGTGGATCCCGTGACCGGCATGAACACGGGCCAGCCGGCCGGCGTGGAGGTCTACAAGGCCAGCGATGGCCACATCTATGCGGTCGACCTCACGGTTGCTGGCATGCCGACGCCGGTCCAGATTTCCAACGAGTCCGCCGCGACGGTCGATGATGCTTGCACATTCGGGGGAGCCTCACTGCCGGCTGCGAATTCCGACTACGCCGGAGTGTTTGCGGCGACGGACTTCGTCCATCCGACCAACTTCTCCTATTTCTACCGGCTGCCCGGTCCTGACGGGGTTTGCAACACGGCCGACGACGTGATTCATCTGGTCCGTACGGGGATGGGTCCGAGCCAGGCTCCGGTGGTCGCGCAGGCGATGCCCGCCGCGGCGGTCTACAGCCAGGCCGGCGCGCTCACGGGCTTCGTCGCCAAGCAGGGGGCAAACCTCGTCATGCTCGACGTCAATGCCGCCAATCCCGTCGTTCTGGGGACCTTCGCGGCGCCGATCTCGGTGGCGACCGCGCTGCCATCGGCCGCCCCGAGCGGTTTGCCGACCGGAGACCTGTACGTGATCGACGGCGACATCGTCTACGTGAACTACGCCAGCGCGACCGTTTCCGCACCCCTGTTCACGATCCCCAACTGGACCGTGCATACGACGATCGGCGCAGCCGCTTCCGCCACCACGCTGTATTTTGCCGTCGTCGTTCCCCAGACCGGCTCGACTCCCGCCTCATCGACCATTTATTCGATGCCGGCGGACGGCTCGGCGGCTGCGGCGGCGATCGACACCGAGGTCGGCTACGCCGGGTGGCTGGTCTACCCCGTCCAGTCCACCCAGTTGCTCTTCGCCGTGCAAACCAACATCCCTGCTCCGAGCTTCACGGTCAAGGCGATCGCCGCGGCGGGCGGAGCTCCGAACACCCTGGTCTCGGTGGCGCAGAACAGCGGCCGCTTCATCGCCACGGCTTCCACCGTGTACTACACGAGTTATACGTCCGTGTACACGACGTCGACCGCGACACGTTCCGCGTTCCAGTCGGGCATCGTCGGCACCGATGGCACCGTGATCGAGGCGCCGACTCCCAACTCGGAATTCATGATCGGCGGGCAGACGCTCAGCGGGTTGCCGCCGCCGCTGCCGAGCGCCTACGAAACCATGTTTCGCGTCAGCAACCTGAGCTCGACCGTCACGGTCACGAACCCCCTGAACGTGACCACCACGACGCCCGGTCTTTCGGGTGGCCTGCTGCAGGCTATCGACACCTCGAACAACCAGGTCGCTGCCAGCGTCGGCACGCTGCCGGCCAGCAACGCCACCTACCTGACCGATACGTTTCGCGGGCTCGATAACGCAGGATATATCGATGCGTACAACGACGCCTCCACGGTCAATTCCGCTACGCGCGACCTGTACCTGCTCAATACCCGGGCGTCCAACAGCCTGGTCCGGGTAACGAGCAACCTGTGAGCGAGCGGCGACCGGGAGCGATCCGAGCCCCGGGTCAGGGCACCCGCGCATAAGCCCTGACCGGGAACGTTCCCATGCCCCTCACCTTCGGGGGAACTGCGCTGAACAGGAAGTCGCCGTCCGGTACCTGTTCCAGGCCTCGCAGATGCTCCACGATCAGGATCTCGTGCCTGAGAAGTACGGAGTGGACGGGACGGCTGTTGCGGCTGCGGGTGTCGTCGATGTTGTGCGAATCGATCCCGACCAGCAGAGCACCCCGATCGCGCAGGCAAAGCGCGGCTTCCCCGGTCAGGAAGGGATGGTTTTCAAAATAACGCCCGGCGGCCCAGTGCTCGCTCCAGCCGGTATGGACCAGCACCGCCTTGCCGGCGACGTCCACGTGCTCGAAATCGCGACGGTCAAGGGCCATTCGCTCGCGGTGATCCAGACGAACGACCGTGGCGGGCAGGTCCACGAAGCGTTCAAGACCGGTCTCGCTCAGGTCCTTGCCGTCGGCATATCGATGAAAAGGACAGTCGATGTAGGTGCCCGTATTGGCCACCATGTCGATCCGCCCGATCTGGAACTCGGTCCCCTCCGTGTAGTTCTTCCGGGAAGCCTCGCGGCTGAGGTAATCGCACATCACGGGCCCGGGAAGCCCCTTGAAGGTGACGAGCCCATCGTAAATGGTGTGGCTCAGGTCGATCAGCTTGAGCATTCGGTTAGCTCGCGCATGTTCATGGATATCACTTGCCCCGAGGTTCGTTCGCGAACTCCTCGCCCATCCACTTCTGGAAGGCCGTCATGTTCTGCGGGCGACCCAGGAAGTTCTTGACGAGATCATTGGCACTCATGGAACCGCCCGGCTCCAGTACGACCCGGCGGTAGCGCATGGGCGCATCGCCGCCGAGAAGATTCGCCGGGTCGAACTGCTGATAGAAATCTTCGGCGATGACCTTGTCCCACATGTAGGTGTAGTAGGCGGAGGAATAGGTCGCCAGGTGATTGAAGGAGGCGTAGAAGCGGGCGTCCGAAGCCAGCGGAACTCGCAGGGTGTAGCGCCGGATGTCGCGCAGCGTGACCGTGTCCAGATCGACGCGCTGCGGCTTGTCCTTGTAGATATCGTAGGAAATGGCGGCCAGGGCATTCTGAAGCGCCACGCCGCCCGCACGTCCGAAAGCGGAAGCCCGGTTCATGCGCGCGACCAGGTCGGCGGGAATCGGCTCGCCGGTCTTGTAATGGCGCGCGAAAGAGGCAAGAACCTGGAAGCTGTGCATCCACTCCTCGAGCATCTGCGAAGGAGCCTCCACGAAGTCCGCTTCCATGCTGATGCCGCTGACGCCCGCCCATTTTTGCTGCCCGCCGAGAATGTGGTGCATCAGGTGGCCAAATTCGTGGAAGAAGGTCGTCACCTCGTCGTAACTCATCAGACCGGGATCGTCCGCGGTCGGATCCGGAAAGTTGCAGACCAGGACCGCTTCCGGCAGCTGCCTGCCGCGCACCCCGTCCAGCAGCGGCGCCATCTCGGCGTGGCTGTACTTGCCCGCGCGAGGATGCATATCGAGATAAAAGCGGCCGGTCATTTTTCCGCCTTCCACCACATCCCAGGTTTCGACCGAAGCATCCCAGGCGGGCGCGTCCGGCTCCCGGCGAAAGCTCACGTGGAAGAGGGCCGCGGCCGTGTCGAGGATCCCCTTTTTCACCGCGGTGTAAGGCAGATAGGGGCGAAGAGTCTCGGAATCGAAGTCGAATTGAGAACGGCGGACCAGCTCGGAGTAGCGGAAGCCCTCGTAGCTGAGAAGCTTGTCTGCGCCCGGATCCACCTTGCGCTTCTCCGCCAGCAACATCGCATGTTCGCGTTCCGCCATCGGACGCGAAGCCGCATCGAGCTGCTCGATGAATTGTTCGATGTTGCGTCCGGAACCCATCATCTTGTCGGCCGCGTTGTAATCGGCCCACGAGGAGTACCCGATCAGCCTCGCGATTTCGTGGCGCGTTTGCATCAGTTCCGTGAGAACGGCGCGATTCTTCGGATAAGCCCGATTCATCCAGGCTTCCCACAGGCGGCGGCGCAGGCCGTCGCTCCTGGCGAATTCCAGCGCCGGGAAAAGATCCGGGTAGTTGGTCGAGATGTGGATCTTGCCGGCGGCATCGGGCTTGTGCCTGCCGATGTAATCCTGCGGCAGCCCATCCAGCTCGGAGACGTGCGTGACCTCGACCGTTTTCTGATCGTCCGAGATGTTGCGGTCGAACCTCGATTGATCTTCGGTCAACCGGTCCTGAAGCTTCTTGAGCTTCGCACGGGTTGCCTCGTCCTTGTCCACGCCGGCCAGGCGGAATTCGAGAAGCTGTCGCTGAACGTAGTATCGGGTCGCGGGATCGGCCTTGGACAAGTCCAGGCTGCCCAGCGCCTGGTAAACCACCCGGTTCAGCGACAGGGCCGTGCTGGCGGCGCTGACCTTGATCGTCAGGGCTGTCGCATGGTCGCGAAACGATACGTCGGGGTGTACCTGCTGCATCAATCCGGCCGAGTAGGCCGCCGCATTGAGCTGCCGAATCGCTTCGTCGTACGGAGCGAGCGTGTTATCGATCGTCCTGGTCCCATTGACGGCGACGATTTTAGCGACCGCGCGATCCGCCGCCGCCAGGCGGTCGGCCTCCATCTTTTCGAAGGCCGCCACATTGGGCCTGGCAGCCCACAAGGGCTTCTGGTCGATCGAGGGTTCCTGCGCGGCAGCAGTTCCTGCAAGCAGCGCCAGCGCGATGGCCTCGGCACGGCAGAAGAAAATCGACACGATCACTCCTCGGTTGGTGGCGTACCGCCATGCGGCAATTGGCTGAATCGCGATTTTAGTGACGGATTCAGCGCAGCATCAGCCCCGTGTGAACCGCTTCAGAAACGCCAGTGCCGGCAGCCAGTGCGCCTCGGCGCCGCCCGGGTTGGCATCGGCGCGCAGCGTGGACGAGCCGTGCGTCGAGTTCGACTGCGACCGCAATTGCTGCCTGTCGGCGCCCTTCAGCGCCTGCAGGATCGCCGCCGATTGCCGGACCTCGTCGGCGTCCGACGCCTGGTCGATGTAGACGGGCACCTCGACCTTGCGCGCGGCATCCCGGACCGCAGTTCCGTTCGCCAGGTATTCGCCCGGCGAAAAGGCGACGACACCGGCCACGTCCCCCGGGTGCCCGGCGGCCAGCAGGAAGACGAGCGCAGCCGAATAGCTGGAGCCCCACACCACCACGGGAGCGCCGTGGGAATCGATCTTGGCCCACGCAAGCGCCGCCTCGAGGTCAGGCAGCGCTTCTTCGTAGGTCGCCTTCCGCGCCAGCCCGGCGGCGGTGCGGTTGGTTCCACCGAAAGCGCCGTCGCCCGACCGCTGGTCGATCGCAAGGACGGTGAAGCCGGCGTGCACAAGCCGCGGCGCGATGGGCGCGTATTCGGCGCTGCTCGATCCGGCCTGATGGAAAGCGACGATGATCGGGGGCTTGGCGCCGGCGGCGCGCCAGACCTCGCCGAACACCTTGACGCCGTCGGCGGCGGTCAGCTGCACCGTCTCGGCGGACACGACCGGAAGTGCAAGGAAGGTTGCGAACGCTGCAGCGAGCAATCGGATCATCGACTCGATCTCATGGCGGAAACGACGGTCGGGAATCCGACGCGCCCTGCGAGTATCGCCAGCCCGCGCGTGGCGGGCAAGCAGGTTGCGACGTGCAGCCCATTCGCTGGACTGAAAGGCGCCCGACACCGACCGGTCGGATCGGAGGCATGGTCGAAGGTGCAGCCGCCGGCCGCTCACTCCACCGTCACGCTCTTGGCCAGGTTCCTCGGCTTGTCGACGTCGGTACCGCGCGCAACCGCCGTGTGATAAGCCAGCAGCTGCAGCGGCACCACGTGCAGCAGCGGCGACAGGTCGCCGTAGTGCTCGGGCAGCCGGATCACGTGCACCCCTTCGCTGGGATCGATGTGGGTGCCGGCATCGGCGCAGACGTACAGCTGCCCGCCGCGGGCCCGCACCTCCATCATGTTGCTCTTCAGCTTTTCAAGCAGCAGGTCGTTGGGCGCCACCGTGACGACCGGCATCTGCTCGGTGACGAGCGCGAGCGGGCCGTGCTTGAGCTCGCCGGCCGGGTAGGCCTCGGCGTGGATGTAGCTGATCTCCTTGAGCTTCAACGCGCCCTCCTGCGCGATCGGGTAGTGCAGCCCGCGCCCCAGGAACAGCACGTTTTCCTTGCGCGCGAACACGTCGCTCCAGGCGATGATGTTGGGCTCCAGCGCAAGCACGCTCTGCACGGCGGCCGGCAGGTGCCGCAGGCTGCGCACCACCTCGTACTCGTGGTCCGCGGTCAGCCGCCCCTTGATCTTGGCGAGCGTCGTGGCCAGCAGGTACAGCGCGACCAGCTGGCTGGTGAACGCCTTGGTCGACGCCACCCCGACCTCCACACCCGCGCGCGTCAGGAATTGCAGCTGGGTCTCCTGCACCATGGCGCTGGTGGCGACGTTGCACACCGCCAGCGTATTCTTCATTCCCAGCGACCGGGCGTGGCGCAGCGCCGCGAGCGTGTCGGCGGTCTCGCCCGACTGCGACACCACGACCACCAGCGTGGCCGGATCAGGCACCGAGATCCGGTAGCGGTACTCGCTGGCGATTTCCACATCCACCGGCACCCGCGCGATCGCCTCCAGCCAGTAGCGCGCCACGCAGCCGGCGTAATAGCTGGTGCCGCAGGCCAGGATCAGCACGCGGTCGATACCGACCATCACCTGGTCAGCACTCTCGCCGAACAGCAGCGGATCGAGCGCGATCGCCTGGTCCAGCGTGTCGGCGATCGCTTTCGGCTGCTCGAAGATCTCCTTCTGCATGAAGTGGCGGTACGGGCCCAGCTCGGCCGCGTTCGAGAACGCGGTCAAGGTGCGCAGCGGCCGCTCCACCGGGTGTCCGTCGCGGTCGACCAACCAGACGCGGCCCAGCTGCAGGTCCGCGACGTCGCCTTCTTCCAGATAGATGAAGCGATCGGTCACGCCCGCCAACGCCAGCGCGTCGGATGCCAGGAAATTCTCGTTGTCACCCACGCCAATCACGAGCGGGCTGCCCGAGCGGGCGCCCACCACCCGGTGCGGCTCCTCGCCCGAAAACACCGCGATCGCGTAGGCGCCGCGCAAGCGCCGGATGGCGGCCTGCACCGCCTCGAACAGGTCGCCCTGGTAGTGGCAATCGATCAGGTGGGCGATGACTTCGGTGTCGGTCTGGCTCTCGAACGTGTATCCGTCGGTCTTCAGCTCGTCGCGCAGGGCCTCGTAGTTCTCGATGATGCCGTTGTGGACCACGGCGATGCGCGCGCGCCGGCCCACGCCGCCCCGCGGGACGCCGCGGCCTGCCGAAACGTGCGGATGCGCGTTGGTGGTGGTGGGCGCGCCGTGCGTGGCCCAGCGTGTATGCGCAATTCCCAGGTAGGACGACAGCGACTCGACCTGGTGGTTCAGGTCGGCCACGCGCGCCACGCTGCGCAGGCGCTTGATCTCGCCGTCGGCATGCACCGCGACTCCGCAGGAGTCGTAGCCGCGGTACTCCAGTCGCCGCAAACCCTCGACCAGCAACGGAACGATGTTCCTCTGCGCCACCGCGCCAACGATCCCGCACATGTCCAAGCCCCTTCGGCCATCAGGTTTCGGAATCGTAGTTTGAATCCTAAGAAATTAACTTGCGATATCTATTATGCTGTCGGTAGTAAATGCCGAATCGCTGAGTCTGTGAAAGATAGGCAACATGAATTGCACAAATGCGGAATATTATGTCGATAGAATTGGACGAAACCGACCGCCGAATCCTGAACACGCTCCAGCGCGACTGTTCCCTGACGAACCAGGAACTGGCTGAGCGGGTCCATGTTTCGGCCCCGACCTGCCTGCGCCGTGTGCGGCGCCTGGTCGAGGGGCGCGTGATCGAGCGGCAGATCGCGATCGTTTCGCCTGAGGCGCTGGCCGCCGGTCTGACCGCGATCGTCGAGGTCACCCTGGAGCGGCAGTCGGCCGAACTGCTCGGGCAGTTCGAGCGGCAGCTGGTCGACGAGGGCCAGGTGCAGCAGTGCTACCGGGTCTCGGCCGGACCGGACTTCGTGCTGGTCGTGTACGTCGCCGATATGGCGGCCTATCACGCGTTCGCACACCGTGTGCTGAGCGCGCAGGCGAACGTGCGCAACGTCCGCAGCTTTTTCTCGGTGCACCGGAGCAAATTCGCGCCGGTCATCCCGGCATGACCCGCCGCGGGGTCACTGAACGGGCGGCGCGCTGCCTTTAAACTGGCCCAATGTCCCCGCACACCCCCGCGCCCGCGCACGTCAGCCCTGCCGCGCCACCCGACGGCCAGACCGCCGTCGCCGCGCCGATCCAGACCGATGCCGTGATCATCGGCGCCGGGCCCGTGGGCCTGTTCCAGGTGTTCGAACTGGGGCTGCTGGAGATCAAGGCGCATGTGGTCGACTCGCTGCCGCGCATCGGCGGCCAGTGCATGGAGTTGTATCCCGACAAGCCGATCTACGACATTCCGGCCGTGCCCGTGTGCTCGGGACGCGAGCTCACCGAGTCGCTGCTGAAACAGATCGCCCCGTTTCACGCGAACTTTCACCTGGGTCAGACGGTCAGCTCGCTGCAACGGCAGGACGACGGCCGTTTCCTGCTGGAAACGTCGAAGGCAACGCGCTTCCTGACGCGCACCGTGATCATCGCGGCCGGCGTCGGGGCGTTCGAGCCGCGCCGGCTGCGGGTCGAGGGCATCGCCGAGTTCGAGAACCGGCAGCTGTTCTACCGCGTGCGCGACCCGGCCGAGTTCGCCGGAAAACGCCTGGTGGTGGTCGGCGGGGGCGATTCTGCTCTCGACTGGGCGCTGAACTTCGCGCGCGACGCCGCGCGCTCGGCCGACAGCCTGGCGCTGGTGCACCGGCGGCACGAGTTTCGCGCGGCCCCGTCCAGCGTGGCGGCGATGCGCGACCACGTCGGGCAGGGACGGATGCGTCTTCTGACCGGCCAGATCACAGGCTTCGAGCAGTCCGACGGCGCGCTGGTCGCGGTGCAGGTGGCCGGCGTCGAGGACCAGGCCGTCGCGCGAGTGCCGCTGGACGCGCTGCTGGTGTTCTTCGGCCTCACCCCGCGACTCGGGCCGATCGCCGACTGGGGCCTGGCGCTGGAAAGGCGCGCCGTCACGGTCGACACCGAGCGCTTCGAGACCAGCGTGCCGGGGGTGTTCGCGGTGGGCGATATCAATATATATCCGGGCAAGAAGAAGCTGATCCTGTCGGGCTTTCACGAGGCCGCGCTGGCGGCCTTCGGCGCGGCCCGCTACGTCTTCCCGAACAAGCCGATCCACCTGCAATACACGACCACCTCGACCAAGGTGCACAAGATTCTGGGGGTCGATTCGCCTGCGCCGGCCGGAGCCGCCTGAATGAAGGCAGCGCGTGCCCTCGCGGCGCTGTGCGCGGCCGCCATCGTGGGTGCCGGCACCCCGGCGCGGGCATTCTACGAATCGGCCGAGGACGCGCGCTTCGACTATTACGTGCTGGCCCTGTCGTGGACGCCCACGTTCTGCGCGACACACCCGGACGAGCGCGCCGAATGCGGCCACCGGCGCGGCTTCGCGGTCCATGGGCTGTGGCCGCAGTATGCGGGTGGCGGCGGCCCCGAGCATTGCGGCGCCGCCGGCGGGCTGGACCGGGAAACGCTGCAGCGGGCGCGCTCCGTGATGCCCGACGAGCGGCTGATCCGGCACGAGTGGATCGCGCACGGCTCGTGCAGCGGCCTGTCGCCGCACGATTACTTCCTGGCGATGATCCGCGCGGCCGGGCAGCTGTCGATTCCGGCGGAGTTCGACGGCGAAGCGCCGCACAGCTTGACCGCCTCGCAGATCGTGGCCGCATTCGAGAAAGCCAACCCGTCGCTGACCGCGCGCTCGCTCGTGCTGCGTTGCCGCGCGTCCGACCTCGAAGAGGTGCGGATCTGCCTGTCGCGCGACCTGCACCCGCAGCCGTGTGGCCGCGACGTGCGCACCCGGTGCCGCTCCGGTGTGCTGACGATCGGGACGATGCGCGCGCCTTGACCGGCGCGGCCGGCGCGCCGGCCGCTACTTTTTCAGGTCCTGCTGCTCGATCTGCAGGTAGGCGAAGTGCACGTTGCGCCGGTGGCGCTCCTCGTACAGCGCCCACGTGCGGAACCGAGCAAGCTCCATGTGCTCGACGGTCTGCATCAGGCCGTCGCCGCGCAGGTAGGCGGCGCGCGTGCCGTCCTGCAGTGCCTGCAGGTAATCGCGCACCTGGCCGAGCCCGGCCGCCGGGCCGGGTGCGCCGTGCCCCGGCACCACCACCGAAGGCTGCAGGGACTGCAGGTCGCCCAGCGCACGGATCCAGTCCGGCAGCCGGGCGAGCTGCGCCTGCGGAATCACGCCGAAGCTCGCCAGGTCGCCCGTGAACAGCACGCCGGAGGCGGTGTCCAGCACGGCCAACGATCCGGGCTGCTGGGTCCAGCCGAAATACAGGATCTGCAGGGTTCGGCCGCCGACGCGGACGGTCTGACCGCCCTCGATCAGTCGCGTCGGCCAGGCGACCCGGGTGGCGGCCAGCGCGTCGGTATCGGCCCTGGCCTTCACGTCGGCCACGCACGCATCGCAATGCTCGCGCATGAAGGCGTCGGTGTCGCGATGCGCCAGCACCGGGATCCCGCGCCGGGTGAACGCAGAGTTGCCCAGCACCTGGTCGGGACTGGCCTGCGTGTCGATCGCCAGCACGACCGGCCGGTCGGTCAGGCGCGCCACTTCGGCCAGCAGCGCTGCGCCATGCTCGGCGCTGCTGCCCGTGTTCACGACGACCACCCCGCTTTCGCCGACCAGCACGCCGAGGTTGGCCACCGCGCCCCGATTGGCGACCGAGGCCGCCTGGTCCGCGCCGCGCTGCACGTACACGCCCGGCGCGACCTTCTGCAGCGGGCCGTAGCCCTGCGCCGGCGCGGCGCCCGCGGCCATCGTCAAAATCAGGGCGCATAGCAAGTGCGCAATAATCGAGGGCAGACCACGATGCGCTCCGCGCCCCTGCGGGACCGCGCCCGGGTCCAGGGAGATATTGTTCATGTCGATGCGAGTTTCTATCGCCGCTTTCGCGTTTGCTTTCGCAGCGTCCGCCGCTCCCCCAGCGTTCGCTTACGACTACCCGACCGCCGACCGCGTGCAGTACGTGCTCGAGTGCATGTACCGCAATGGCGGATCCAGCGTCTTCGTCTACAAGTGCTCCTGCGTGATCGATTCGATCGCTCAGAAGTACAACTACGACGAGTTTATCGACGCCTCGACGATCGCGCGCTACCAGACTCTTCCGGGGGGACCGAACATGGGAATCTTCCGCGATGGACCGGAAGAGCGCGCAGCCGCCAAGCGCTTCCGGGAGGTCGAGGACGACGCCCGGAAGATGTGCAGCGTTCCGAAGTAGACGGTCAGGAGCCGCCGGCCGCGGCAGCGCGGATCGCCAGCGAGGTCTCGAAGGTCGCGTCGTTCGAGTCCACCACCTCCGCCTTCAGGTCGCCGTCCGCGCGCGGGACGAAGTAGAAGCGGAAGTTCGGGTTCTCGCTGATCGTGAAGTCGACGTCGGCGCTCATCACCGTCTTGCCCGCGTAGCTCACCTGTACCGTGCGCACGAAGCGCGGCGGAGCGTACATGCGCGTGACCTGGTCCATCGCCAGCCCCGACACGTTCGGGTGGCTGATCATCAACTCGGCCAGGTTCGGCTGATTCATCTGGAGGCCGGCGTCGGTGCGGATCTTCATCCGCCCCAGCCGCGCCATCGCCGCTTCCATGTCCTTGCCCGCCGGCGCCGAGCAGCCGCCCGAGGCCTTCACGTACTTCATGGCCATGTACAGCTTGCCGTCCTGCGTCTCCGCGATCGCGCGTACCCAGCTGTAGTCCTCGATCCGGACCCGGGTCTCGATGTCCGCCCGTCCGCTGTCGGGCGTCAGCGTGAACACGGCGCCCATCGGCGACGGGTTCTTGTCGATCACCAGGTAGATCTTGCGTATCCAGCGGTCCGCCTGCTGCGCCTGTACCGCGTGGATCAGGATCGGTACCACCGCCGCGTCCTCGGCGCGGTTCGGAGCCTCCAGCGCGATCACCTGGTCGGCACCCTGCTCGAAGCTGCGGCCGGCAAAATGCGCCTCCCGCAACTTGCGCCATATGTCGGTTTCGGAGTCCTGGGAGCGCGCCGGGGCGCTGGCCAGCAGGGCGGCCAGCAACGCCGCCGTCAGCCCGATTCGTTGGTTCGAGGTCATTTCAGTCTTCCCATTCCAGCTCGGCGTACGCCGCCGCAATGTTGCGTCGATGATACGCGTCAAACAGCAGCCAGTGCTCGCGCTCGGCGGCTCCGACTTCCTCCATCGCCTGGCCGATGGTCCGGTGGGAGCGGATCGCCGCGCGGGTTCCATCGGCCAGCGCAAGAAGATAGCGCCGCTGCGCGGCCATCGCGGCGCGCCAGTCGCCCGAGGGTCCGTGGCCCGGAACGATGCGGCGCGGATTCATCCTTTCGATCCCGTCCATCACGGCCAGCCATCCGGTCACGCTGCCGTCCAGCGCCGGGATCCGCTCCACGAACAGCAGATCGCCCGCCCACAGCGCGCCGCTGCGTTCGTCGTAGACCGTCAGGTCGTTGTCGGTGTGTGCGGTGCGCCACGCCTGCAGAATCAGCGTGCGCCCGCCCAGGTCGAGCGGCAGCGGCTGCCCCGGCGCCACCTCGCGGGTCGGCATCACCAGGTGCGCATCGCGCGCCTGCTCGCCCAGTTCCCGTTCCAGCGCCCTGGCGTAGGCGGCCCCGCGCGCCGCCAGCGCCGGTGCCAGGTGCGAGTGACCGATGAACTGCGGGTGGTCGGCCGCGAAGGCACTGTCGCCGTAAACGTGGTCCGGGTGCATGTGCGTATTGATCACCGCGCACACCGGCCGGTCGGTGGCCGCCCGCACCGCGGCGCGCAGGCGCGCGCCCTCGACGGGCGAGCCGCCGCTGTCGATCACCGCCACGCAGCGATCGCCGATCACGAATCCGACGTTGGCGATCGCGCCCAGGTTGGCCGCCGTCGCTTCCTGCTGGGCGCCGTAGAACACGTAGGCGCCCTCGCCGATCCCGGTCACCGGCAGCGGCACCACCGGATCGGCCAGCGCGGCGACGGCGGCGAGCGCGAGAACGATCAGCGGCGCCTGCGGGGCGCGTCCGGAAGGCGGCATCGACGGTTCGACCGTGAAAGCGGCGGTTGGTTGTTATCCTAGCCTCCTGATTCACCGGACGGGCAGTCGACCGGAGCCGTCCCGCCGATTCTTCCCGAGGCCGAGCCGCATGACCGATCCGAGGCATTTCGACCGTTGGCGCGAGCGCGCCCAGGCACTGGAGGCCGGCGTGGCCCAGGCCGTCGTGGGGCAGGCGCGCGCGATTCGCCTGACCACGATGGCGCTGCTCGCGGGCGGTCACGTGCTGCTGGAGGGCAATGTCGGCGTCGGCAAGACGACCCTGCTGCGGGCGTTCGCGCGCGCGATCGGCGGCGGCTTCGAGCGCATCGAAGGCACCGTGGACCTGATGCCCAGCGACCTGATCTACCACGCCTTCATCGACGCCGAAGGCCGGCCCCGGGTCGAGCCCGGCCCGCTGCTGCACCACGGGGCCGATCTGGCCGTGTTCTTCTTCAACGAGATCAACCGGGCGCGGCCGCAGGTGCAGTCGCTGCTGCTGCGGGTGATGGCCGAGCGCAGCGTGCGCGCGTTCAACCGCGACAGCGGGTTGCCCCACGTGACCGTGTTCGCCGACCGCAACCGGGTCGAGCGCGAGGAGACGTTCGAGCTGGCCGTGGCGGCGCGCGATCGCTTCATGATCGAGGCGTCGATCGACGCGCCGGCCGACGACGATCTTCGCTGGCAGCTGGTGAACGAGCCGCAGTTCCACGACACCGACCAGTTGCTGGAGCGGGTGCCGCTCGGATTGCTCGACTTCCGATCGTTGCGCGACAGCGCCGCTGCGATCCAGCGCTCGGTGCGTGCCAGCGAGGCGCTGCGGCGCTATGCGCTGGCCCTGTGGGACGCGCTGAACCGGCCGGCAGCGCACGGCCTGACGGTGGAAGGGGCCGACAGCGGACGCCTGCTGCTGGCGGGTCCGAGCCCGCGCGGCGTCTCGATGCTGATGCGGATGGCGCGCGTGCGCGCCTGGCTCGAAGAGCGCGACTACCTGGTGCCCGAGGACCTGCGCGACCCGTGGCACGAAGTGATGACACACCGGCTGGTGCTGGACCCGGTGTTCGAGCTGCGCCGCGCCGAGCTGGTGCCGCGCCTGCTGGCGCGCGTGCTCGATCGCGTCGCCACGCCGTGAGCACCGATGACCGCCTCGACCACGGCGCCGATGGCGCCGGCGTCGTTCGCCAGGAGATCCTGTACCGGCTGGCGCGCCGCCCGCGCCAGGGCCGGCCCGGCCAGCACCGCTCCCGCGCACCCGGGCCGGGGCTGGACGTGCACGGCTTTGCCCCGCTGGCGGCCCATCCGGACGCGCGTCGCCTGGACCTGCACGTGTCGGCGCGCGATCCGTTCGGTCATTGGATGGTGCGCCTGCCGCGCCAGCGTTCCGGCGCCACGCTGATCGTGCTGGCCGACCTGTCGGCCTCGATGGCATTCGGGCGGTCGCCCCGCAAGCAGGACGCGCTGGCCGACCTGGTGGAGGCTCTGGGCCACTCGGCCTGGCGGGCAGGCGATACGATCGGCTTCCTCGGTGCCGACGACGTGCTGCACGAGCAATGGACGATGCCGCCCACGCGCAGCCGCGGCGCCACCGCGGCATTGGCGCAGCGCCTGCGCAGCGCGCGCCTGCAGGCACCGGGCGCCGGCGCCATGGCGCTGGCGGCGCAGCGGTTCGGACGCCTGCGCGACTCGCTGGTGTTTCTGGTATCGGACTTTCATTGGCCCGAGCCGGCGCTCGATGCCACCTGCGCTGCGCTTGCTGCGCGCGACGTGGTCCCGGTGGTGCTGTGGGCGCAGCACGAATACGCGCGCTGGCCGCGCCGCGGCCTGGCCGACGTGCAGGACCTGGAAAGCGGCGAGCGCCGCACCGTCTGGTTCAGGCCCGCGCTGGCCGACGCGATGGCACGCGACGGCGCGCTTCGGCGCGCGGCGTTGCGGCGTCGCTTCTCCGATCACGGCTGGCGCCCATTTTTCTGCGACGGCGCCTTCGATGCGACCGCGATCAATGCGTACTTCCATGGCGAAGATCACCCCTAGCGCGCTGCTGGGCCTCGTGCTGGTGCTGGCCGCCGCAGCGGCCCGGCCGCTGTCCCTGGAGACGGTCGAGCCGCGCCCGTTCGGCTACACGGTAGGCGACCTGCTGGAGCGACGGCTGCTGCTGGATCCGGCGCGCGATGGAAATCTGGATCCGGCCAGCCTGCCGAAACCGGGGCGCAGCGGCCGCTGGTTCCAGCTGCGCGCGGTAACGCCGTTGCCGGACGGGGCGCGCCTGGCCTACCAGATCGTGAACACGCCGCTGCAGCCGGACCAGGAGAACCTGCCCTCGCTGGAACTGCGCGTGATCGGAGCCGACGGGCGCGCACGGGACGCGGCGATCGGCCCTTTCACCGTGACCCTGATGCCGGTGATCCATATGGGCGCGTACGACGTGGTCCACTTCGCCGACCTGCGGCCGGACCTCGATCCGCAGCCGATCGACACCTCGAACCGGCGCAAACGGGTGTTGGCCTATGCGGCCGCGCTGCTCGCGCTGGGCGCGGTCCAGCTGGCCCCGATGCTGGCCCGGCGTCTGGGCTGGCGCCGCGCGGGACCGTTTGCGCGCGCCTGGCGCGCGCTGCGCCGCGGGCCGCTGCGGGGCGAGGATGCGGCCGCGCGCCGTAGCGGGCTGTCCCGCCTGCACCAGGCGTTGGACGAGGCGGCCGGCCTGACGCTGGCCCAGGACAACGTGGAGGCGCTGTTCCGCGCGCAGCCGTGGCTCGCACCGGCCCGCGCGCAGGTCGAAGCGCTGCTGGCGCAATCGCGCGCGGCCTTTTTCGGCGACGCGGCGCCGCCGCCGCGCGCGCAACTGTGTTCGGTGGCCGCGCAACTGGCCAGCCTGGAGGGACAACGTCGGTGATCGTGTTCGCGCACGGCGCACTGTTATGGCTGCTGCTGCTGGCGCTGCTGCCGTGGCTGCCCAGCGCGAGCCCGGCCCAGGTGCGCCTGCCGGCCCTGCAGCGGATCGCGCGGGATGCGCCCTCGCTCTGGGCCGGCCGCCTGCTGCGCACCTGCGCGAGCCTTGCGATCGCGTCGCTCGCGGTCGCATTGGCCGGGCCGCGCACGCCCGAGACGAGCGTCGAGACGGTCGGGCGCGGCGCCGAGATCGTGGTGCTGCTGGACCGCAGCCTGAGCATGGATCAGCCCTTCGGCAGGCCGTCCAACGCGGTGCTGGACCTGAGCGGCCCGACCAAGGCGCAGGTCGCACAGCGACTGATCGGCGCTTTCGCGCGGCAGCGCGGCGACGATCTGTTCGGCCTCGTTCTGTTCAGCACGCTTCCGCTGCCGGTGCTGCCGTTCACGCAGGACCAGGCGGTGATCCAGGGCGCGATCGGCGCTACCGGCACCAGCCGCGCGCTGGGAGACACCGACGTCGGCCTCGGGCTGCTGGCCGCCGCGTCCTACTTCGATGACCGGCCGTACGCGGGTTCGCGCGTCGTGGTGCTGGTGTCCGACGGCGGCGCGCAGCTCGATCCGCTCACACGCGCGCGCGTCACCGATGCCTATGCGCGCAACCGGATCTCGCTGTACTGGCTCTACATCCGGTCGCGATTCAGTCCCGGGCTGTCGATCGCGGATCGGGCCGCCTCAGCGGCCGATGACGCGATTCCGGAGCTGGCGCTGCACAATTTCTTCCGCGGCCTGAAGACGCCATATCGCGTCTATGAAGCCGAGGACCCCGATGCGCTGCAGCGCGCGATCGCGGACCTGGCGAGGCTGGAACGCGCGCCGCTGCAGCTGCGCGTGCTGCAGGCGGGCGCCGACTTGCGGCGGTGGCCGCTCGCGTTCGCGCTGGCCGCGGCGCTGGCGCTCGCCGCCGCCAACCTGTGGACGACCGGACCATGGCCGGCGCGCTCCTGAAACCCACCGTCGCCCGCGCCGGCCGCATCGCGCTGCTGCTGGCCAGCGGTGCGCTCGCCGCGGCGCTCGTGGCCGAATCCTTGCAGCTGGCGCGCGCGCTGCACGTGAACCGGGAACTGGTCCAGCGCCTCGAGGATCAGACCGCCGCGGAGCACGGCGGGCCGGTGCAGAACGATCCGCGCCTGTGGATCGCCGCGGCGCGCCAGCCGGCCCGTGCCGGCCACACCGCGGAGGCCGCTGCGCTGCTGCGGCGGGCCGCCGAAGCCTCGCGCGGCCGCTTGCGTCAGGTCGCGCTGTACGACCTGGGCAACCTGTACCTGCGCGAGGCGCTGCAGGTACGCGATAGCGGCGCGGACGCGTCGGCCTTGCCGCTGCTGGAACTTGCCAAGGAAAGCTACCGCGGCGCGCTGCTGGACCGCCCGGACCTGTGGGACGCCAAGTTCAACCTGGAGCTGGCGCTGCGGGTGGCGCCTGACCTCGATTCCGACGAAGCCGGCGCGGCGCCGATCCCCACCGGCGAGCGCGCGGTCACGACGATGCGCGCGTTCACGCTCGGGTTGCCATGATGGAGAGGCATCTGGCGCGCGCACAGGCGCTGCTGAGCCGCCCGGCCGCCGCGCCGGCGCGGGCCGCGCTGCTGGCGGCGGTGGCCGCGCTCACCGCGCTGGCGCTGCTGGGCCCCCGCCCGGTGCTGCCTCGGCGCGTGTTCGACGGCATCGTGGTGCTGGACATCACGCAGAGCATGAACACGCTGGACACACTGCTCGATGGGCGCCCGGCCAGCCGCCTGGCGTTCGCCAAGGCGCGGCTGCACGCGGCGCTGTCGCAGCTTCCGTGCGGCGCGCGGCTGGGCTGGGGCGTTTTCACCGAATACCGCAGCTACGTGCTGCTGTTGCCGGTCGAGGTGTGCGCCCATTACGCGCAGCTGTCGGCCACGCTGGACCGCATCGACGGCACGATGGCGTGGGCCGGCGGCAGCGAGATCAGCAAGGGCGTGATATCGGCGCTCCGGATTGCCGGGCGGATGCCGCAGCGCCCGGCCGTGGTGTTCTTCACCGATGGCCATGAGGCGCCGCCGCTGCGCAGCGACTACGTGCCGCTCGTTCCGGACGACGCGGCCGATCGGCACGGGATCATCGTGGGCGTGGGGGGCGACGCCCTGCTTCCCATTCCGAAGTTCGACCCGACCGGCCATCCGATCGGGGTCTGGGGTGCGGACGAAGTGCTGCAGGCGCCCCCGCAACCCGGTTCGATCGAGGCCGACCCGACGACGGCGCGTCCGCCAGCGGCCGGCTCCGAGCACCTGAGCTCATTGAAGCAGGGCCACCTGCGCGAACTGGCCGAGCTGACCGGGCTCGGTTATGTGCGGCTGGGCCCGTCCACCGACGTGGCCGGCATCCTGCAGGATGACCGGGCCGCGCACACGCTGGCGGCGCCGGTCGATGCGCGCGCGCCGCTCGCGGCGATCGCGCTGGCGCTGCTGATCGTGGCGATCGGTCCAGCCCGGCGGCTGCCCGCCGGCATCGAGCGCCGCGCGCGCGCTCAGTCGTACTTGATGTAGCGGAAGCGCTGGTCGTCGCGCGGCGTGCCTTCCAGCGGTCCGCCCTCGAGGCCGGGCTGCCACTGGATCACCTCCTCGATCTTCTTCGCCAGCGCGAAGTCCTTGTCGGTGATGCCCTTGGCCGTGTGCGTGCACAGCTTCACGATCACGAACGCGTACGAAACCGCCAGATCCGGATGGTGCCAGGCCGCTTCCGCGAGGTGCCCGACCGCGTTGACGACCATCAGCGTGCCTTTCCAGCTTTCGGTGCGGTACTTGCGGCGGATCCAGCCGTTCTCGTAGGTCCAGTGTGGAAGTTCGGCCGCGAGACGTTGCGAAACCTGCTCTTCCGAATACGCCGTTTCCGGCTTCTTGGTCGATGTGCTCATTGAGTTCCACTCCTTTACGCGTCGCATTCCGCTATGGATGATAAGCACTCAGATTCCTGGAGTCGCAATCCGCTTTTGTTGAGTGCATCGAAGTGTGAAAGAGAACGTTTCTCGAGTGAAATTTATTGTGCAAACGGGATTGCGAGGCCATCGTTGACAGGCGTAATTTCCATAGCAGGAACGCGGATTGTCCAACAACACAAACCGACACGCACGGACATTTGCCTCGATGAAGCCGCGGATCAGTCTCGACTTTGTCACCGGTGGTCCGAGGCGCGTTCGGCGGAGACTGCAATCGGCGTCCGGCGCGGCCGCAGAGGCTTGCAAGAAAGCCCCGCCGCCGATGGCACGACAACCGTAGCAAGGAGACGCTCATGCAGGTCGGAACAGGAATACGCATTCTCTTAGTCGGAGCGGCGGCCGCGGCAATCGCGGGTACCGCTCTGGCGAATTCGGATCTGGCGAAGTTGCAAGCCAATCCGGACAACTGGGCCGCGCAAAACGGCGATTTTGGACAGACGCGCTACAGCAAGCTGGATCAGATCAACAAGGGCAACGTTCACAAGCTGCAGGTGGCGTGGACCTTCTCGACCGGCGTTCTGCGCGGTCACGAGGGCGGCCCTCTGGTGATCGGCGACACGCTGTACGTTCACTCGCCGTTCCCGAACAAGGTGTTCGCGATCAGTCTCGAAGACCAGACGATCAAGTGGAAGTACGAGCCGAAGCAGGATGCGTCGGTCATTCCGGTGATGTGCTGCGACACGGTCAACCGTGGCCTGGCCTATGCGGAAGGCAAGATCTTCCTGCAGCAGGCCGACACCACGCTGGTCGCGCTCGACGCCAAGACCGGCAAGGTGGTCTGGTCGGTGAAGAACGGTGATCCGAAGGTCGGCGCCACCAATACGAGCGCTCCGTTCATCATGAAGGACAAGGTGCTCACGGGCATCTCGGGCGGCGAGTTCGGCGTGCGCGGCTACATGTCGGCCTACGACATCAACACCGGCAAGATGGTCTGGCGCGGCTACAGCATGGGCCCGGATTCGGACATGCTGATCGATCCGGCCAAGACGATGACCTACAAGGACGGCGCCATGGCGCCGGTCGGTGCGGATTCTTCGCTGAAGACCTGGCAGGGCGATCAGTGGAAGATCGGC
>Ga0075030_100000044_pt1 | contig 79277 bp, 59 predicted proteins | sample LitLauG_LLR_2012_FD_71393 | JGI IMG/M metagenome (GOLD analysis project Ga0075030, IMG submission 71393) | Freshwater sediment microbial communities from Pennsylvania, USA - Little Laurel Run_MetaG_LLR_2012 | ecosystem: Environmental > Aquatic > Freshwater > Creek > Sediment | place: USA... | reverse complement strand
CCCCCATCATGATGGGGGCGCCTTCATAGAAGCTGCGCAGCACGGACTCGCTTTCGCGAATGGACTCCTGGAATTTCCTCCTTTCGTGGAAGTTCGGACGCAGCCGGGCGATGAGCGCCGGCATCAGGGACGAGTATGGTCTCTTGATTTTCAGATAAATCTCCGGTTCCGGATTGCGATGAGGAGCACGCACCGAGAGTGTCCACAGCCATGGACGCGAATGGTGTGCCAGAAGCTCCCGCCTGAATCGCTCATTTCTGGCCCATCCTGGCAAGGGGAAGGGTGCGGGATGTGGAATAGCAGACCCGTGTCTGAATGTAGCCATGTGCGGATAAGCTCCCCGGCCACGCCTCCCTCAGGGACGCGGGAGGCTTGCGCCGGCACGGCGGCCGAGCGCCCCCCGTCTTCATTGATTCTGAGCGCCCTTCTCCCTTCATTCTGAAACGTCCGCGGCACCCTGCCGCGGAATCGCTCCGGACAATCTTCCCTGCAGAGGTCCCCCATGAAACGTCTCGTTCTCCCGCTCCTGCTCGCCGCCGCTCGGTGTGCCCTTTCGCAGGGGCCCGATTGGCCCGTTCTGAAACACTATGAACATCAGTTCATCGACAGGATTGCGATGCCCCTGGGAGGAATCGGGACCGGGGATATTTCGATAGGGGGGAACGGAGCGTGGAAAGACGTTGAGATCATGAACAAGCCGGGGATGGGGTTCTATGGCGCGCCCGTGCCGAAGGAGGCGCCATGTTTCATGATCTACACGGAGGACAGGTCCGGACGAAAAACCGCAAGGGTACTCACCGGCCCCGTGGCATTGTCGGAGTATGAAGGGATGCAGGGGAGTACCGCCGCCAATCACGGCATGCCGAGGTTCGCAACGGCGTCGTTTGACGCCGCGTACCCGTTCGCCGTCGTGCACCTCGAGGATCCCCGGCTGCCGGTGTCCGTGCAGGCAAGGGTCTTCAACCCGTTTGTTCCGGGCGATGCGGAGTCCAGCGGGATTCCCGTCGCCGTCATCAGGTACAGGGTCAGGAACAAGACGGCGGTACCCCTGACGGTCGCCGTGGCGGGCGCCATGGATAATTGCATCGGGATGGACGGTTCCAAGGTCGAATTCAATTCCTTCGACAGGAGCATCGTGCCGACGGGCGCAAAGTCGAACCGGAATACGTTCAGGCGCACGCCGGCTCTTGCGGGAATATCGATGACCTCCGACAGCGTCGACAGGGACGCCAGCGCGTGGGGGACGATAGCGCTGACGACGGCGGAGACGGGATGCACGACGAGCTTCAGGACGGAGCTGGACCCGAAGGGCTGGAACACGAACATCAGCGATCTGTGGAACGACTTTGCGGACGACGGCGTCTTCCATGACACGACGTTCAGCCAGAAGGTGAACACCCCGGGGGCGGCGCTCGCTCTGAAATTCGATCTGCCGCCCGGAGGGACAAGGGAGGTCCAGTTTCTCCTGACGTGGGATTTTCCGAACAGGAAGAACTGGTCGGATGCGGTGACGGTCGGGAACTACTATTCGACGCTCTACCGCGATGCGTGGGATGTGGCGGAGAAGACATACCCCCGGATCCCGGAGCTGGAGAAGAGAACCCTCGCATTCGTCCGCCTCTTTCTGGGCAGCAGCTATCCCGCCCCGGTGAAGGAAGCCGCCCTCTTCAATACGAGCACACTCCGCTCGCAGACGGTCTTTCGCGCCGGGGACGGGACGATGTACTGCTGGGAGGGGGTGTTTAATTCCACCGGATCCTGCTACGGAAACTGCACGCACGTGTGGAACTACGAGGAGGCGACCCCGTTTCTCTTCGGTGATCTCGCCAGGAGCATGAGGGGGGTGGAGTACCACTACGGGCTGGACGACAGCACGGGACTCATGAGCTTCCGTGTCTCGCTCCCCCACGACAAGAGCAAAAACTGGAAGGTGGCTGCCGCCGACGGTCAGATGGGGACCGTCATGAAGGTCTACAGGGAGTGGCAGCTTTCCGGGGACGACCGGTTTCTCCGCGATCTCTGGCCCGGCGTGAAGAAGGCGATCGCCTTTGCCTGGATACCCGGAGGATGGGACGCGGACACCGACGGCGTCATGGAAGGCTGCCAGCACAACACGATGGATATTGAGTATTACGGCCCGAATCCCGAGATCGAGTTCTGGTACCTCGGTGCGCTGAAAGCGGCCGCTGGCATGGCGTCGCACCTGAACGACACGGCGTTCGCGCGCGTGTGCCGGGACCTGTTTGAGCGCGGGAGCGCATGGACCGACGCGAATCTCTTCAACGGCGAGTATTACATCCAGCAAATCCGGCCGGTGTCCGGCACGGGGGCGATTGCCGCGGGGACCCGGGCCGGGTTCGGCTCCAGGAATCCCGGCAATCCGGATTACCAGATCGGCGAAGGGTGCCTTGTCGATCAGCTCGTCGGTCAGAACATGGCGCACGTCTGCGGCCTGGGGTACCTTGCCGACCCCGCGCATGTCAGGAGCGCCCTTGCGAGCATCGTGAAATACAACTCCGTGACCTCCTTCGGCGAGCGCTTCAATAACATGCGCACGTACGTCATGGGGGACGAGCCCGGCCTCGTCATTACTGCATATCCCGATCCGGCGAAAACGCCGGGGACCCCGCTCTCCTACGGGAGCGAGGCCTGGACGGGCCTTGAGTATACGGCGGCATCCGGCATGATCTACGAAGGGATGACGGCGGAGGCGATGCGCGTCGTGGTGAACGTCCGGGACAGGTATGACGGCATGAAACGCAATCCGTTTAACGAGGTGGAATGCGGGAATCATTACGCGCGCGCCATGGCGAGCTGGTCGGCCGTCCTGGCGTTGAGCGGATTTCACTATTCGGCGGTCGACGGCTCATTCGCGGTCACGTCCGCCCCCGGCAGGTACTTCTGGTCGAACGGCTCGAGCTGGGGCGACGCCCTGGTGCGCAGAAAGGCCGGAGGCGGGGCGCGTGTCACGATCCGTGTGGCATATGGCCGGCTCGACCTGAACACCGTCGGCGTGGACGGTGCCCGCCCGTTGCGGCTCCGTGCCAGGCAATCCCTCGGCGAGGGTGAGTCCGGGGAATTCAGCGTCCCCGGCGCATGAGCAGGCGGGGCGCGGCGCTCTTCGTGGGGTGAAACACAGGCACTTATGAGTGTCTGCCTAATAAAATAAGGCAAATGCTTGTAATTGTCTTAGAAATGTTGCTCATTGAACCATGAAAGGAAACCCCCTTTTTGACAGGTATGCCCCGCTCCATGCCGTGTGGGACGAGATGTTCTCAGGCGGCGGCAGGGTACGGGAGCATTATGACCGTTTTGCGGCGGCAATACAGGATCTTTCCCCCGAAGAGATGTTCAGGAAGGACGAGCTCGCGAAGAAGCTCTTCATGACCCAGGGGATCACCTTCACCGTCTATTCGAGCGGCGAGGGGATCGAGAAGATCTTCCCGTTTGACATCATCCCCCGCATCATGGCCGATGCGGAGTGGAAGTTCATCGAGTCCGGGATCAAGCAGAGGCTCCGGGCGCTGAACACCTTTCTCAAGGATATTTACAATCAGCAGTTTATCGTTAACGACGGCATCATCCCGGCGTCCCTGATCTACTCCTGTCCGAACTATCTCCGGGAGATGGTCAATGTCCCGGTCCCCTTTGATATCTACACCCACATCGCGGGAATCGATCTGATCCGCGACAGCGACGGGTCGTTCTACGTTCTGGAAGACAACCTGCGCACGCCGTCGGGGGTCTCCTACATGCTGGAGAACAGGTCGATCACCTACAGGATCTTCCCGGATCTGCTCCCCAGGAACAACGTGCGTCCGGTCAGGGGGTATACCGACGTCCTGCTCAGGAACCTCCTGTGGCTCGCCAACAGGCAGTCAAGCAAACCGACGGTCGTCCTCCTGACCCCCGGCATCTACAACTCGGCGTTCTTCGAACACAGCACGCTGGCGCGCCTGATGGGCGTCGAGCTCGTCGAGGGGCGCGACCTTGTCGTCGACAATCACATCGTGTACATGAAAACGACGAAGGGGCTCAAGCAGGTCGACGTCATCTACCGGAGGGTCGACGACGAGTTTCTCGATCCGCTGGTCTTCAGGCCGGACAGCATGCTCGGCGTGCCGGGGATGTACTCGGCGTACCGGAAGGGGAACGTCGCGATCGTGAATGCCATGGGGAACGGCATCGCCGATGACAAGGCGGTGTATCCCTACGTCCCGAAGATGATCAGGTATTACCTCAACGAAGATCCCATCCTCAAGACCGTCCCCACCTATCATCTCGAAGACCCGGAAAGCCGGCAGTATGTGTTTGACAATATCGAACGGATGGTGGTCAAACGGACGAACGAGTCGGGGGGCTACGGTATGGTGATCGGGAACGCGGCGACGGAAGCGGAGCTCGAGGGTGTAAAGGACGAGATCTGCGCCACCCCGCGTCAGTTCATCGCGCAGCCGACGATCAGCCTTTCCGCCGCCCCGTGCTACGTCGATGGAGAAGTCCGGCCGCGCCGCGTCGATCTCCGTCCGTTCGCGTTGTACGGCCCGGACGGGGTGGATATCGTGCCGGGGGGCCTCACGCGGGTGGCACTGCGCGAAGGTTCCCTTGTCGTCAATTCCTCGCAGGGGGGAGGGAGCAAGGACACATGGGTGGTGGGGCAGCCGTGACCGCCGGTCGCGCTGGATGCGTTTCGGGCCGCGGGGGGGGGAACTGACGTGCTGAGCCGCGTTGCCGATGCGATGTTCTGGATGGCGCGATACATGGAGCGAAGCACGTGCCTCCTGCGTGTGGCGCGGACGCACTATATCGCTTCGCAGGACGACATGCTCCCGCTGAACTGGAAGGCGATACTCGACGCCTACGGGAGTTCGCCCGGGAAGGAGAACGGCACTCCTGACTCGCCGCAGGACGTCCTGGGCTATCTTCTCCTTGAGCGTCAGAACGACGCGTCGGTCATCAACAACATCATGCGGGCCCGGGAAAACGCCCGCGCGGTCCAGGATCACATCACGAAGGAGATGTGGCAGGCCCTCAACGATTATCATCACCTGATCCGCGACCCGTCGATGGGAGAGCATCTCACGGGGGGCGACCCCGTCAGCGCGATGGACATGCTGATACGGCAGTCCATGTTGTACTACGGCATGGCGGACACGACAATGGCGCGCGGGGAAGCGTCGTACTTCCTCAACTGCGGGAGATTCCTGGAACGCGCGCTCCAGTGCGTGTTGTTGCTTGAGCGGAAGGCGTCCGGCGCTTTCGTGCAGGGGGACGACACGGGGGTGACGGAATGGCGCACGTTTCTCTATTCCATGAGCGGGTACGAGCTCTATCAGAAAACCTACCGGGAAGGGATCCGGTCGGCGTCCGTGCTCCAGATGGCGGTCGTCAACGCGCAGTTTCCTCATTCCCTTCTTTACTGTCTCCAGCAGGTCCACCGCAACTGCGAGAGGCTGCAGCCCGAAACCGAGGAGCGGAGTTATCAGGAGATGGATTTTCTCATCGGCAACGCCGTGCATCTGGTGCGCTACAGCAGGATTCACCAGGCGGGGCGTGAGGAAGTGGCGTCGTTCCTGGAGCGTGCAAGGACGGAGCTTGGCGCCATTGCCGGAGGGTTCGACGAGCATTATTTTGGACTTCATTAGGGGAGGCCATGGAACGGCACAGGATCCGCCACATCACAAAATACATCTATCCGGCGCCTGTCACGGACAGCGCGAACCAGATCATGCTGTACCCCGTGAATGACGCCAGGCAGACGGTGAAACACCATGAGCTGGCGATCACCGGGAGGCCGGCGGTCGAAGCCTTCGCCGACTATTACGGCAACACCGTCGGGACGTTTTCGATCATCCGGCCGCATCATGAGCTCGTGATCGACTCGACGGTGGAGGTAGAGGTCGAGCCGACGGCGCCCCCTGCGGACGACGGCCGGGCTTCCGCACAATGGGAGGCGTTGAAGGCGGTGCAGGGGACGTCCCCCTACCTGGACTTTCTCTTCCAGGACCGCTGTGCGTCGCGTGAGGAGATCCTCGCCGAGGTCACACGCATAGCGGCGCCCGGGGTGACCCCCCTCGGTGCGGTGCTCGGTCTCGCGGACTTCGTGAACGCGTCGCTCGCGTACAGAAAGGGAGTCACCTCGGTGGAATCGAGCACCGATGAGGTGTGGAACCTGAAGGCGGGCGTCTGCCAGGATTTCGCCCACCTCCTCCTCCTCATGCTGAGAATGGCGGGCATTCCCGCGCGGTACGTGAGCGGATATGTGTGTCCGAAAAACCATGAGATGAGGGGGGAAGGTGCGACGCACGCATGGGCGGAGGCGTTCATTCCGGGCTGCGGCTGGCTCGGCATCGACCCGACGAATAACAGCATCGTGAGCGACAGGCATGTGCGGCTTGCATTCGGGCGGAGTTTTGCCGACTGCACGCCGGTCAAGGGGACGTACAGGGGAACAGGCGAACACACGCTGAATGTCTCCGTGCGGATTGAGTCCGGTCCGACGGGTTCCGCCCCTCCGGTGTACAGCACGGAAGTCAGAAGAGAGGAGCCCTCCTCCAACTCCTACAGGAAGTTCCTGGAGTTTCAGCAGCAACAGCAGCAGCAATAATGAACGTGAACGCAGCGGGGGTCCGCCAGAACGCGAAGATCGTCGTCAAGATCGGGACGAATCTCATCGCCGACCGTCTCTCCGGGTTGAACCTCGATCGGATCAATACCCTCGCACGGGGGGTCTCTCACCTTCGAACCGCCGGCCACAGCGTCGTCGTCGTCAGCTCCGGCGCGATCGGGGCGGGTCTCGCGGCACGCCGGCTCACGGCGCGGCCGCGTTCGATACCGGAGCAGCAGGCGACCGCGGCGATCGGCCAGCCCATTCTGATGGAAGCGTACGAGGCGGCGTTCCGGCGGCACACGCTGATGGTCGCCCAGATCCTTCTGACGAGGGAGGATTTTGCGAACAGGGGGAGGTATCTGAACGCGCGGAACACGATTTCCGTGCTCCTGGAAAACGGTGTCGTCCCCGTCATCAATGAAAACGACACGGTGGCCGTCGAAGAGATACGGCTCGGGGACAATGACACGCTCTCCGCGATGGTGGCAAATCTGATAGGGGCGGATCTGCTGATCATCCTCAGTGACATCGACGGGTTTTACACGGATGACCCGTCCCGCAATCCGCAGGCGGAATTTGTACCGGTCGTGGAGGTGATCACGCCGAAAATCGACCGGCAGGCCAGGAAGACCGGGGGGGAATCTGGGACGGGCGGAATGGCCACGAAAATGCAGGCGGCGAAACGGTGCACCTCGGCCGGGATTGCGATGATCATCGCGAACGGCGGCAATCCCCGCATCCTCCAGGATATCGTCGCCGGCGTGTACAGGGGGACGCTGTTTCTCCCCTCCGCCTCCCGGCTGAGTGTGAAGAAGAAATGGATCGGGTTCGTCTCCCATCCGAAAGGCTCCGTCAGGATCGACGCGGGGGCGGAGGCGGCACTCATGGTCCACCGGAAAAGCCTTCTCCCCTCCGGGATTCTCGATGTGAGCGGGGAATTCGCCGGGAAAGATACGATTGCAGTGCTCGATGCCGCGGGGAAGGAAATTGCCCGTGGTCTGAGCGGTTTTTCCTCGGTGGAGCTCGCCCGGATAAAGGGGAAAAAAACCGGCGAGGTGGAGAAGATCCTCGGCCGCCGTTCGCGCGGAGAGGTCATTCACAAAGATTACCTTGTGCTGCTGAGTCGATGACGACGAACGAATCTTCCGTTGAAATCCTGGCGCGCGGGGTCAGGGAGGCGAGCGGGGTCCTGTATGACTCTTCCACGGCGGCGAAGAACCGGCTGCTCCGTGCGATCATGGCCCGTCTCCGGTCGAAAACCGCTGAGGTCCTGGCGGCGAACAGGGAGGACGTGGAGGGGGCCCGCCGGGAAGGGCTCTCAGGTGTCCTTCTCGACCGTCTGAGGCTGGAAGAGGATGGGATCCGGCGGATGCTGAGGGGGGTGCGGGATGTGATCGCGCTCCCCGACCCGGTCGGCCGCATACTCGAGACCGTGAAGCGGCCGAACGGTCTGAAGATCCAGAAGATGAGCGTTCCGCTCGGCGCCGTGGGGATCATCTATGAAGCGCGCCCGAACGTGACGGTTGACGCATCGGTGCTCTGCCTGAAGTCCGGAAATGCCGTACTTCTGCGCGGCGGATCGGAGGCGTTGAACACGAACAGGGTTCTCGCCGGGACTCTCCGGACGGCCCTCGAGGACGCCGGTCTCCCGCCGGGAAGCGTGGGGTTCATCGATTCGATGGACAGGGAATCGGTGGCCGCGATGCTCAGGCAGAGGGAGTTCCTTGACGTGATAATCCCCCGGGGAAGCAGCCAGCTTATCGCGTACGTTCGTGAGAACTCCGCGGTTCCCGTCATTGCTCACGGCGAAGGCAATTGTCACGTCTTCGTCGACGCATCGGCGAATCTCCGTCGGGCCGGGGAGATTGTGTTCAACGCGAAGGTGCAGCGCCCCTCGGTCTGCAATGCCGCGGAGAAGCTCCTTGTCCACGGGAAGATCGCCGTGAAGTTCCTCCCGCAGATCGCGGAGAGGTTGAAATGCGCCGGTGTGGAGCTCCGGTGTGATCCCGGGGCGCTCGCGTTGATCCCCGACGGGAGGCCCGCCACGGAATCGGACTGGAGCAGGGAATATCTTGATCTGATCATCGCAATCAGGGTCGTCGGTGATGTTCGCGAAGCGATCGATCACATCAACAGGTACGGTTCGCATCACTCGGACGCGATCGTCACCGGGAGCCGTGCGAACGGCGAGCGGTTCCTCCGTTCAGTGGACTCGGCCGCCGTCTACGTGAACGCATCGACGCGGTTCACCGACGGGTTCGAATTCGGACTCGGGGCGGAAATCGGCATCAGCACGCAGAAACTCCACGCCCGCGGGCCGATGGGCCTTGCGGAACTGACCTCGAGCAAATACATCGTCCACGGGACCGGCCAGATCAGGCGGTGAGTTCCCCTCCACAGGAGCGCTCCTTCGAGATGCGAAGAGTTGAAAAACCCCGGGCACGGCGGATCGACAGGCGCCTGAGAACGGAGATCCACAGGCTCGGCGAGATTCTGGGGAGGGTCTTGCGCGACCAGGAGGGGGATTCCCTGTTCCGCAAAGTGGAACAACTCCGCAGGCTGACGAAGGCCGGCAGGAACGGTGGAGCACGGGATCAGAGCGCGAGGATCCGCGCGCTCGTCAACAGGCTCGGTGCGCGGGAGGCCCGGAACATTGTGCGTGCATTCCATATCTATTTCCTTCTCGCGAACGCGGCGGACGAAGCCTTCCGCATCCGCTCGCGCGCTCCCGCGCGCCGGGCACCCCTCCGCCACGGGGACGCGCCGCTTGCCCTCGCCGTGGAGACGCTCCGCTCCCGCGGGACGCTGGATGAATCTCTTCGATCGTTTCTCGCGGACACACGCATTACCCCGGTGTTCACCGCGCACCCGACGGAAGCGACCCGTCAGACCGTCCTGCGCAAGGTCCGGAGGATCACCGAGCTCCTGATCCGGAACGATCCGGAACGGCTTCCCCGCGCCGACGGTGAGAGGATCTGGAAGACCGTCGAGGCGGAAGTGACGCTCCTCTGGCAGACGAGCGATCTCCGGTTCAACCGGATCACGGTGACGGATGAAGTCCAGAGGGGGATGTTCTTTTTTGAGAACGTCCTGTACGAGGCGATCCCGTCGCTGTGCCGGTCGTTCGAGGAATCGGTCGGCGATCCATCGGCGCATGAGCTTTTTCTGCGTCCTCCGTTCTCGCTCGGCTCGTGGGTCGGCGGTGACCGTGACGGGCATCCGTTTGTGACGCCCGGCGTCACGCGCGAAACCGTGCTGACGCTCAGAAAGTCCCTGATGGGACTCTACCGACGTGACGTCGAGGGGCTCTATGAGGTTCTCAGCTCATCGGAGAGGGTCGTCCCCGTCCTCCCGTCGTTCGCCCGGTGGATCGGGAGGCACAGGCGACTGCTGGCGAACGGGGTCTCGGCCCGCAACGAGCCTTCCGAGTCGTACAGGCTTGCGTTGAGGATCATACACGCCCGGCTCACGCTCACCGAGGCCGGAGAGCCGGGAGGGTACGCCTCGAGCAGGGACTTTTCCGCCGATCTCCAGCGGATCCGCGAGAGCCTCGCGGCCGGGAGGGCCCGGAGCGTCTCCGCCATTTACATCGACCCGATCATCCAGAAGGTGCATACCTTCGGGTTTTCGTTCGCCCGCCTCGATGTCAGGCAGAACGCGAGGGTTCTGCGTCAGGCGATTGACGACCTGCTCAGGGCGACGGGGGTCGAGCCCTCGTTTCTCCGTCTCACTGAACCGGAGAAACAGCGGCTCCTCGCCCGCGAAATTGCGAGCAACAGGCCTCTCTACCATCCGCGGCTCCGGATCGAAGGGACGGCGGGGAAGGTTCTGGAGGAATTCGACGTGATCCGCTGGTCGATTACGGCGAACGACCCCGACTCGATGGGAACGTACGTCGTATCCAACACCGAGCAGGTGAGTGATCTGCTGGGAGTTCTCCTGCTCGCCAAGGAGGCGGGACTTGTTGCCGTGAGGGACGGGAGCGTCCGCTCGTCGAAAATCGACATCGTCCCGCTCTTCGAGACCGTGGACGACCTGGAGCATTCTCCCGCCATCATGCGGGCGCTCTATCTTCAGGGTCTCTATCGCGCGCACCTGACCCTGCGCGGGGACCACCAGGAGATCATGATCGGGTATTCGGACAGCAGCAAGGATGCCGGGATCGTCGCATCGGCCTTCTCGCTGTACAACGCCCAGATCTCCCTTCAGGCCCTCGCCGCTTCCCGGGGCGTACGCCTGACTTTTTTCCACGGCAGAGGAGGGAGCACGTCGCGCGGGGGAGGACCGATGTACGAATCCATCCTCTCGCAGCCCCGGGAAACTCTCGGAGGATCGATCCGGATCACGGAGCAGGGGGAGATGATCTCGGCGAAATACCTCCTCCCCCAGGCGGCGGTGTACAGCCTCGGGCTCATGACGGCAGCCATGCTCCTGGGGAGGAGCATCCCGATACGCCCCGCGGAGCTCGCCGCCAGGGAGCGGCACATGGCGCTCTTTAGGGGGATTGCGCGTCGTTCGATGGCGTCGTACAGGTCTCTCATTCATGGTCCCGCATTCTGGACGTATTTTCGCAACGTGACGCCCATCGACGTCATCGAACAGATCGAGATAGGGTCGCGGCCCGCAGCAAGGACCACGAAGCCCTCCTTCGCCTCGCTCCGCGCCATCCCCTGGGTCTTCGCATGGACGCAGAACCGTCAGGTGATCACCGGGTGGTACGGCTTCGGCTCCGCGGTGCGCGAAAGCGTTGAGGCGGGGGAAATCCGCTGGAAGGATCTCCAGTCGATGTACAGGACGTGGAAGTTCTTCCGCTCGCTCGTGGACAATGTGGAGATGATTCTCCAGAAGACGGACATGGGGATCGGCGGGCTCTACCTGGAGTGCGCGGAAGATCCCGACGCCGCCTCACGGATATTTTCCCGGATCAGGGCGGAATACGACGCGACGCTCGGTGCGGTTCTGAAAATCAAAATGAGCAGGACGCTCCTTGAAAGCGACATGCCGCTCCGTCAGTCTCTGCTTCTGCGAAACGTCTACATGGATCCCATCAGCTACATCCAGGTGCGCTTCATGCGGCGTTTCAGGGATCAGCGCACATCGGGGGCCCGCAGGAGGGAGACCCTGTCCGTGCTCAGATCCACGGTGAACGGCATTTCTGCGGGGATGCGGAATACGGGTTGAGTCGGAAACAGTTGCCGTCAACCGCGCCCGCGATCGCCTGTCACTGTCTCTCGGGAACTTCAAATTCTGCCACGGACCGCAGCGACGAGGCGAATCATGAACGCGCAGCCCCGGCCGGAACCGGCCGGGGCTGCGTTGAACGGCCCGGGTACTTCCGCTCCCCGCTACTCGGCTTTCTCCGCGCTCACGCCGTTTTCGACCGTCCCGTCAAGCACCTTCACGAACGCCACGTTCGTAGGTTTTACGCTCAGGACCTGTACCTTTCCGAGCACCGGTCTCGGCCTGCCGTGTCCCTGCGGCGGTATTGCGCCGACGATCCGGTAGATCTCCCCTTCATGAACGGGCGTTCCCGCCGGGAACGTGATATACACGCCGTTATCCCCCCCGGCCGCGTTGACGATCTGATATGACCGGGAACATCCCACGAGCATGGAAAGAAGAAGCAGGGCAAAGAGAGTGAGTTGTTTCATTGTGTACCTCCTGTGGTAGTGCCGCGTGTGTATTGACATCCGCGCCCGGCGATCCTGAGCCCCGGGCACGCCCTTCCAGTCTCCCGCGTCAGAACCTGACCATGAGCGCAAAGATGATCCGCGTCTCAGTCTTTACCTCGTCGGGAACGAAATTTGTGGGATCGCCGAACGGGGGATTGTACCCGTTGGGAGAAGTCACCCCGCCGTGCCCTGCGAAATACGGGACGTTCGCCTCCCTGTGGACAAGCTCGAGGAGCCACGTAATGGATTCGCTCGGCATATACTGGATCGTCGTCGAGAAATCCCAGGCGTCGAATTTGTCCCCCGGATTTGTCGTGAACGTGTTCGCCGCGACACCCGTGGGCGTCAGCACGAGATAGCGGCCCGGGTTGTGCATGAACCCCCCTCCGAATGTCCAGCCGAACACCTCGTTGGTAAACCAGAGCCGGTTGTAAAACATTGCCGCGATGAAATTCTGCGCGGGGCCGCCCGCGCCGCCGAACGGCGTCACGCCACCTCCCGATTCGAACCCGAGGTCACCGGTGATCGAGAATGCGGCCTTGGAGACAAACGCTCCCGGTTTATGGCGGTACCGGTATTCGAAGCTGTTATCGCTATGGATGCGCACCCTGTCGGGATTGTTCGGCGTGTCATAGCCGTAGTAACCGTTAATGACGAGATCGACGGATTCCTCCGGGCGCCAGAGGATCTGGTATCCCATCCCCGGCTGTTCGTTGAACATCCCGTATGTCTGCCAGCCGTTGATGAGCCAGAGCTCGATCTTGAGCTTGTCGGACGGGAATGTCTGGAGCCGCGCACCGTGGAAAAACCAGGGGGTGTTGTCCGACGTGTACGAGGGCTGGTATGACCAGTTCTCGCAGTTGGCGTACGACAGGAGCCCGACATACGACATGAATATCCCGATGTCCAGGTTGATCCCGTGCCACACGTCCCAGTGGTATCCGCCGTACGCCTCGCTGATATACCGGTATGCGTCGGCGAGAGCGAACTGCCCCCTGTAGACGCTGTTGTCGTTGCGCGGGACGCCGGTTGCGCGCGTGCCGAGCTGGAGGAACAACCGCCCCCGCACGTTGTCATAGTGGAAGTCGCCGCCGACCCCCACGAACGAGAGATCGACCTCCCCCTCGCGGAACGTGGCGGTGGAGCCGACGTTCGTGTGGTCGATCGGGCGGTTGAACGAGTAATTGTAATTGACGTCCACCATGAAACTCCCGGTAAACATCTTTGAATCGAGTATCGCGGAATGCCTTCGGTCGTTCCCGTTCAACCACGTGAAATCACCGGACGCGAACGGATCGCTCGCCGCTGAATCGGGCGCCTGCGCCGCCGCCGAATCCGGGGCTGCAGTGCCCGCCGGAGACGATCCCTCGCCGGCCTTCGCCTCGACAGCCACTCCGCTCCGCTGCTGATGCTCCGCCGCCGTCGTCCGTGAATCGGGGTTCATGACGAGAAGAGAAGTCAATATCAGGATGAACAGTATGAGGTCGGTTGACGATCTTCTGTAGCGGCGCTTCATGCAGAGTTCCTCCAGTATGGGTAGTGTCGTTGGCTGTTTCGCCGGCCGATGCGGCAAATATCTCATGAACCCGCCCCCTGCGCAATTAAAGAAGTGTAAAGACATCCTCCGCCGGTGTAAGAAATTCGTTAATCCCGCCTGCGGGAAGGTCCCGCAGATAAATTCCTTATATGTTTCAATCCATTTTTGATGAAATCTTCATTGCGGGAGGCGGGGCGTCTGAGTATGTTCGACATGTATTTGCACAAGGAGGGCATGTCAGATGGAAGCTGTCACCCGCGAGGGATCGTACCGGTGGGAAGACGATTCTCTTCATTGGAAACTCCGGATTCCCGGGCCGTTGAGATTCGGCCCGTTTATCCTGGGGGGGGATGAGCCCGTGTACAACCTGCTCCTTATCGACGTGACGCGGCACGGGGTGTACCTCACGTTTGAAGAGGGGACGTCGCTGACGAAAGGCGCGGTATTCCGTGTCGTACGGCCGTTGGGGAAGCACGATGATCCCCTCCTGTCTCCGGGTCAGTTCCGGAAGGTCGTCGCACTCGTCGAAATCGTAGATATATCGGAACCCGGGCGGGCGCTCGTCCGCGTACTCAGCGGATCCGTGTTAAGCGGAACGGGGGCGGAGAAAAACTGAAGCGGTGTGCGACGCTCTTTCTCCCTCCAAATTCACGCTCTTGGCTGTTTTTAGCCATCTCCCGCCGCAGTGAGAACCCCTGTCTCCGCAGGTCGGACCCGGCATGCGTTTTCCCTCTGTTTTGGCCACGTTCACGCCAGTCGTAACATTCCGAGCATGGCACATTGCGTGCCCTCATTTACAGCGATGCAATCCGGCCCCCCCGCGGGGCTGATCGCCGGCGCCACTGCATGAGTATTCCGGTGAAAAAGGAAATCTCCGTCAAATCGATGGGAGAGGGTCTGATGCCCGCGAAATTTCAAACTCGTATTCCCGTACGATGGCCCGCATGGTCGCGTACCATTCCCTGGTGTGTGTTCGTCACGGCCCTCGCGGCGACATATATGCTCGGTTCGGCGCCGGGATTTGCATCGCATCTCGGCGGGGGTTCGTCACAGGTGATACTCATCGCCGGCCTCATCACGAGCGCGGTCCTCGCAATTCTCGCATGGTCGATCGTTGATCAGAAGATCCTGGAGAGGGAACTCCGCGAGAGAGAGGCGAGGCTCCGTGCGATGTTCGAATGCTCAAGGGATGCGATAGGGGTGTCAAAAAAAGGGATTCACATCTATGCGAATCCCTCGTATCTCCGGATGTTCGGGTTCGAGAACAATCAGGCGATCGTCGGCACGAGGATTATCGACAGCATCGCGCCGGGCAGCCGCGGGAAGGTCATCGAGAACGTGGAACGGAGGGCGGCCGGCGAACATGTTCCCACGTTCTATGAAACGCGCGGCCTGAGGGTGGACGGAAGCGAGTTCGAGGCGGAGTGTAATGTCTCCACGTACGAGTTCAGCGGCGAAATCCATTCCGTCGCGATGATCCGGGACATATCCGACCGCAGGCGGGCCGAAGAGTCGCTCCGGGAGAGTGAAACCCGCTTCCGCCAGCTCAGTGAGGCGGCCATTGAAGGGATTGCCGTGACGGAAAACGGGATTCTCATCGATGGCAACGGGCGGTTGGCGGCGATGCTGGGATATGAACTGGGAGAGATGATCGGGAGGCCGATCATCGAGTTCGTCGCGCCCACATCCCGCGAGACGGTCCTCAGGCATATTGCGGAGGACTACCAGGACGGGTTTGAACACCTCCTCCTGCGCAGGGACGGTTCGACCTTCTACGCCGAGACGCACGCGCGCACCGTCATCTGGGGAGGGAAGGCCACGCGGGTAACGGCGCTTCTTGATGTGAGCGATCGCAGGCGGGCGGAGGAGCAGCTTCATAAGCTCTCCCTCGCCGTCGAACAGAGCCCGGTGTCTATCGTGATCACCGACACCGCCGGGCGCATAGAGTACGTGAACCCCCGGTTCACGAAGGTGACCGGATACACGCGGGAGGAAGTTTCGGGGAACAATCCCCGCATCCTGAAGTCGGGCGAGACGCCGCCGGAGGAGTACCGGGGGCTCTGGGATACGATAACGGCGGGGAGGGAATGGCACGGCGAATTCCATAACAGGAGGAAGAACGGCGAGCTGTTCTGGGAGTTCGCGTCGATTTCTCCCGTGAAGAACAAAGAGGGACTGATCACGAATTTTCTGGCGGTGAAGGAGGACATCACCGAGCGGAAGCGGGGGGAAGAAGCGCTGCGCCAGGCGCAGAAGCTGAACAGCATCGGCACGCTGGCGGGGGGGATCGCCCATGATTTCAACAACGTGCTCGGGGGAATCATCGGCTACACCGACATGTCGCTCCGGTACGCCGCAAAGGGCTCCGTTCTGGAGAGCAATCTGCTCAAGGTCCTGAAGGTCTCGGGCAGGGCGAAGCAGCTCATACAGCAGATCCTGACGTTCAGCAGAAAGGCCAATGCCTACCGATCCGTGATTTCGGTGCGGCCGGTCGTGGAAGAGGTGGTCGAGCTCCTCAAGGCGTCGATTCCATCGTCGGTCATCATCGAGACCGACGTGAGCGCAAGGACGAAACCTGTGCTGGCGGATCCCACGAAAATTCACGAGGCTGTCGTCAATCTCTCCACAAACGCGGTGCATGCAATGGACCGCAAGGGGACGCTGTCGATCAGGCTTTACGGAGAAAGCCTCGACCGGGTTGTGTACGGCCAGTGCGGAGAGATCAGCCCGGGCGAATATACGGTGCTTGAAGTGCGGGACACCGGGTGCGGCATGGATCCGGTAACGCTGTCGAAAGCGTTCGAGCCGTTTTTCACGACAAAGGGGGTGGGGGAGGGGACCGGGATGGGACTGAGTGTCGTCCTTGGAGTGGTCCAGTCGATCGGCGGAGATATCCTCGTCGAGACAACACAGGGAAAAGGGACGTCCTTCAGGCTCTTCCTCCCCGTGACGGACGAGCCGGCGTCAGGCGCCGCCCGCGAAATCGTCCCGATCCCGTTCTCCGGAACCGAACAGGTGCTTTTTGTCGACGACGAACAGATGCTTGTCGAGACGGCGAAGGACCTCCTCGCCCGGCTCGGGTACGGCGTGACCGGAACGTCTAACAGCCTGGACGCGCTCCGGTCCCTGCGCGAGAACTGCAGGGCGTACGATATCCTCATCACGGACCAGACGATGCCGGGGATGAGCGGAATGGAGCTGGCAAGGGAGGCCCGGGCGATACGGAAGGACCTCCCGGTCATCCTGTGCACCGGATTCAGCGATGATCTGGATCAGAAGAAAACCTCGGCCCTGGGGATCAGTCGCGTGGTGATGAAGCCATACCGATACAACGAGATTGCGGAGGTGATACGGAATGTCATTGACGGATGAAAGCAGGGGGGACCGCATGGGGAGGATACTCGTCATCGAGGACGACGAGATCATGAATTCCATGATCGTGCAGTTGTTGTCGGAAGCCGGTTACGAAGCGGTGGGGAGTGAAAACGGCAGCCGCGGACTGGCGCTTCTGGAGACCAGGCCTTTCGATCTGATCATTACGGACATCATCATGCCGGAAAAAGAAGGCCTTGAAACGATCTTTGCGATTCGCAAAAGAAACAAGAGCCTTCCGATCATCGCCGTCTCCGGGGGGGGAAAGCTCGGCCCGGAGCACTATCTCCATCTTGCGAAGCATTTCGGCGCGGAATTCACGTTTCAGAAGCCGTTTCAGAATGAGCTGTTTCTCAATGCGGTCCGGCGATGCATCGCGGGCGTATGACGGAGCGGGGAACGTCCGTTCCCCTCGCGCTGCTCTTCCTTGTTCTCGCACGGGGTCCGGCGGCCCAAGCCCAGGCGCTCCCCGTCAGACACTGGGATCTCACCGGACTGAGGAGCATAGGGAACAAAAGGCGAAGGGGGCTCCCCCCCCGCTGACTCCCGTTACCTCAGGTCGATCTGTGAGCTGCACCCGGGGCAGATGCAGGACTTTGCCATCCGCTCGCGTTCATCCAGAAGCATGTTTGCGGAGCACGTGGGGCAATCGATCGTACGGGGAAGCAGGGAAAGTCTGATCCCTCCATTCACGCCGGATATCCGGGGCCCGCGCATGACGAGGAGCAGGCTGATCTTCGGAAAAAGAACCGCTATCCCGAGCCCGGCGCAGCCGACCGCCCACCATTTCCCCGCGTAGGTATATCCCGTCAGCAGCACTGCCGCGACAGTGAGAGTCAGCGTGGCGTACGCGAGGCCTATGGTCAGACGATGCGATTCCGCCTCGGACAGACCGGCGTCGTCCAGCGTCAGCTCGCTTGCCCGCTCCACCGGAGCATGACCTTCGTCCTGGCCGGCGTCCGCGTCGGGTGTCGGGGATTCGAGCGAAATCCCGATGATCCCCATGACAAATGTGACCGCCAGTGAGACGATCCCGCCGAATATCGCCCCCCGCATGAAATAGACGAATCCGGAGGCAATGAATGCCGTGGCAACCGGAAAAAGGACCCTCAGCCTGAACATTTTGTCGCTGCTCATTTACCCCCCCTGTTTGGCAGATACTGCGAGCCCCGTACTGCATGGGGTTCCCCCTCGCGCGCGTAAAGATAACGACCGGCGACGGGCAAGCGTTGTGATGGTGCTCAAATTCAGCCGGAGTGTGACCGCCGTCAGACAATCAGCTGCGAATCTCAGATTCCCGCGCCGGAGAATGTGGTTCTGACCTGCCGCGCACGCAACATTTTCCGTCACGGACGTACAACTGAAGGGGGAAAGTGTGCGTATTCCTGTCACTCAGAATCAGTGTCCGGGTCGGGGTCTGGAACGATATGGCGACAATCGGAAACGAGAATCGGTACGGGCTTCCGGAACTGAAATTCCGCGAACGCGTTCACCGCGAATACAGGGATCTCAAGGAATCCATGTTGACCGATGAGCAGCGCGCTCGCGCCCGGGAACTCTGGTTCCCCGTCCGCTGGATCGCCGCCGGGTGGTGGCTGTTCAGGGGGATGATCGTCAATCTCACCCCCACGCGGAGAGCGCTTCTTCTTATCGGTCTCATTCTCGCGTTCGCTCGCATAAGCGTGCAGAGTGAGAAGTTGAATGTAAATACGGGCGAGAGTTTCGTGACGGCAGGGATTGTCCTTATCCTCTTCGTCCTGATGCTCGAGCTGAAAGACAAGCTGGTGGCAAAGTACGAGCTTCAGGACGGGCACGCGGTGCAGCGCGCCCTGATGCCCGACCGGAGTCCGGCATTCCCCGGATGGCGGCTCTGGTTGTTCACCCGTCCGGCAAACGACGTCGGCGGAGACCTCGTGGATTTTGCCGGCCTGGAAGGGGGCAAGGCGGTCCTTACGCTCGGGGATGTCGCCGGAAAAGGATTGAAGGCGGCTCTTCTTACCGCCAAGCTTCAGGCGACGCTTCGGGCCTACATTGCAGACAGCCCTTCGCTTGTCAACCTCTTTGGGCGCGTGAATACCGTCTTCCGGCGCGACGCCCTGCCTCAGGTGTTTGCCTCCGTGGTCTCGGCCGTCATCGATCCGTCGGGCGGCACGGTACGCTTTGTGAACGCAGGGCATCCTCCTCCACTTGTGGTCCGGCATTCCGGTGTTCTCCAGACTGACAGGGGAGGGCCTGCGCTTGGGCTCATCGACGCGGCGGAATTCCACGAACAGGTGGTGGATCTTCTCTCCGGTGAGATCGTTCTCATCTATTCGGACGGTTTGATCGAAACCCGGAATGCCGGGGGAGAGTTCTTCGGCGAAGAACGGCTGCGTGCGCTGCTGCCGGGGTCGTGCGCATCCGGGGCGGCGGACCTGGGTGAACGCCTGGTGGAGGCGTGCGACCGCTTCCAGGGCTATGCGCCGGCGCACGACGATCTTTCGCTCGTCATCATGCAGCGGGCCTGACGCCGCTTGTTGACTCGAATTGAAGGGACACTTGTGAAGATCTGCCTCAGCGGGATCTCTCCGGGGCGATGATCACCGTATAATGAAGGTCGCTTAGCCCGGCGGCAGCACGCGCCCTTTTTTCCCATCCCTCTCCCACCATATCACGAATCCGCTTACCGCCTGCACGACGACCAGAAGGCTCGACAGAGACATAATGACTTTTGACGTCAGCCCGAATATGTCTCCCGTATGAATCGCCCTGACCATGATCTCCATCCGGGTCGGTCCGGGTGCGGTCCGTGAATTCTGCGCGACAAGGACCTCCCCGGTGTACTGTTCAATGCAGGCCCAGCTCCTTCCTCCCGGCGTAAGATCTTCCGGAAAACGCATCCTCACATAATACGAGTCGGCGGAATCACCGGGGAATTCAATGTCAAGGGGATTTGCTCCCCGAAGCGCGCCTTTTGCCGCGGAAAGAGCCTGCTCTGGCGTGATGCGCATCGAACCCTGGTGCGGTGATGAAGGAAGCACGCGCCGTATAGGCGAGGTTTCGGTCGCTTTGTAGAGCCAGGGGAGTAAGGAGTCTTCATAGGCGATGAAAACGCCCGTCGTCGAGAGAAGGACAAGAAAGAGCGCCGAGTAAATCCCCGATGCCGCATGGAGGTCGAACATGAACCGGAACAGCGGCGCGTTCCTTTTTACCGTGAAACGCTTGTACCGCCACCAGAGGACCAATCCTGACGCCAGAATCAGGATCATGATTACTCCCGCGATTCCCATGATCGTCTTCCCGGTCTTTCCGGCCAGGAGCCGGATGTGGATCTGGTGAACATAGAAGAGAAGATCTCTCCCCCGCTGTTCGCCGAGGATTTCTCCGGTGTATTGGTTGATATACACCGAAACCCCCTGGGAAATGTCCGCCCGGAAAGGGCAATCGGTTCCGTGAGGGAACCCGAATGAGCCCACCTCGGTACCGGGGTAGTTCTTCCTGACTGCGTCGGCAAGCGTGGAAAGTGGGAGAGGGTTCGGCGAATGGGGGGGGAGTTCGTACAAGCCACGGTTGAACAACCGGTCAAGTTCCGGCTCGAATGCCATAATGCAGCCGGTTGCTCCGAGGACGGTCGCAAAAAGTCCCGCGACGACCGCCGCGAAAAGATGTGTGGAGAGGAAGAACCTTCGAGGTGTCACGGTCGTCGTTTGCTCTCAGACAGGTTCAATGCCCGCATTGTCCGATGTCGTTTCCGTCCGGATCGCGGAACCTCATTCTTTCCGGTGGCAGGGGAAGCGTTCCAATAACAGGTCGCAACAAGCTCACGTGCCTGGGAGTTCCCGGGAGAGCACAGATCATCTACGACAGGTTCAACCCGATCCTGCGGTACGGAACTAACTACTCTTTCATCCCCGTGGGTGATGGGATGCAGTCCTCCCGTGAGGTATCATAGGCAGGACAATAAAGTCGTGCCCCCATGAATCTGTCTGGGGCTATTGAAGAGATCCTTCAAGCACCGCACCTGCGAAGACCATGGACCCCGCTTCCCTTATTTGGTGAGGGACCATCTCCGTGGCACATTCTGGGTACCAATCTGCCGTAAATGTTTCACAATAACGCAACGAGGAGGATTCGATGAGACATGTCAACATTGCCATGGCGGCGGGGGGGGTTCTGCTCTCCCTTGCTATTGCCGGATGCGCAAGCAGCCCGGCGGTAAACAAAGAGGCGTCAACATCCGCAATTCGTGCCGCTGAAGAGGTCGGTGCTTCGAAAGTTCCAAGCGCCTCCTTCTATCTGCAGCTTGCTAAGGAGGAGTCGGAAAAGGGGAGGGTGCTTGCCGCAAGCGGCGACAAGGAGCGAGCCGAGTCTATGCTGACGCGGGCGCAGGCTGACGCGGAACTCGCTGTTGCGCTCTCCCGCGGGGACGCCGACAAGACGGAAGCGGCACAGTCGATTGAGCGGGTACGCCAGCTCCGGGAAGACAATAAATTACCTCAGGAAAGGAAATAACCTATGAAACTCCCTACATTTCTCTTTATCATTGCCTGCGCAGGATTGATCGTGGGCTGCGCGGCAAGCGTTCCCCCGGCGGAGCTCATCAATGCCCGCCAGGCCTATGAGCGCGCGAGCGCCGATCCGGTGGCGCGGTTGGTACCGGCAGAGGTACACAAAGCGCGTGAGGCACTACTCATAGCGGAGAAGTCTTTCCAGGACGATCCCAATTCGTTCCGCACACGCGATCTCGCCTATGTCGCGGATCGCAAAGCCAAGCTCGCTGAAGCGCTTGCAGGTACTGCCTCTGAAAACGCCACTACCGCCAAAGCGAACAAAGACTACCAGACCACCCAGACCGAGATCGTGAAGAACGCGAAGGACAGCCTGGCGTCGTCCGAAAGGAACAGCGCGCTGAAAGGCGAGCAGCTTGCCGCAGAGCAGAAGGGACGCCTTAATGCAGAGAAGAAGGTGGCTGACGCACAGGCAGATCTTGCCAGGCTCGCGGCAGTAAAAGAAGAGGCTCGCGGCCTCGTCATCACACTTTCGGGGAGCGTCCTCTTTGCGTCCAACAAATCCGAACTCCTGCCGTCAGCCCAGGACCGGCTGAATCAGGTCGCGGTTGCCCTGCTGGCCACAAAGGATCGCAAGCTTACCGTTGAAGGACACACGGACTCGCGCGGGTCATCGAGCTACAATCAGGTATTATCGCAGGAGCGTGCGGATGCAGTGCGCACCTACCTCATTTCCCGCGACTATCCCGGGGATCTGATTCAGGCGAGGGGAATTGGCAAAGATCGTCCGATTGCAGACAATACAAGCGCCGAAGGGCGGGCGAATAATCGCCGGGTCGAGATCATCGTTGATCACGCAGTCAGCCAGTAACGAGTCATGAACATGCTGCAGGATACAGGGGATCCGGAGATGTTCCGGATCCTTTGTAGTTTAAGAGATAGGGTAAGCGGCGCGGCAGGTGTGCTCCTCCCCGTCAGGCGCCGGTTTTTGCAATCCCGCTCAGGACGGGAACTAGGGGAACAGGCACGGACATCACTCTCAGTACGATGAGGGTGAGGTCGTCGTCCGGAGAAGATTCGCCCGAGTGGCCGGACCATGTGGAAATGTGTTTCATAATCCCGTCGGCAGCCCGGTCGGCCGATGCAAAAGGCCGGGACGCGACAAACTCCCCGAGACGCTCCTCGCCGAACAACTCACCGGCTTTGTTCCTTGTTTCGATGATGCCGTCGGTGTAGAGGACGATCCAGTCATCCAATTCGAGATCCAGGTCCGCATTCTCGTATTCGGCGTCCGGAAACGGACCCAGCACGGTCCCGCCGCTCGAAAGTCTCCCCAGCCTCAACCTGGATCCGCTCCACAACAACGGCGGAGGATGGCCCGCCGCAGCGTAGCGAAGCCTCCCGTGCGTGACATCGATGAACAGGGAACAGGCCGTGACGAAGGACTCTTCTATTTTTCCCTGGAGAATGCAGTTGATCTGGGTCAGCACCCGCGCGGGATCGGAAAGGTGTTCCGCCTGCGAGGCGAACGCGATCTTGAGCATCGATCCGATGAGTGCGGCGCCCACGCCGTGGCCTGAAACGTCGGCGAGGAGGATGCCCACGCCGGTTTCATCCGTGACCCTGATGTCGTAAAAATCGCCCGCCACTGCAGACATGGGAGAGTAGCGCGCGGCGATTTCGAGGCCGGGAGGAGCGGCGAGGTTCTCGGGGAGATTGGACTGCTGAATTCTGCGGGCGATGTCAATTTCCTGCTCCATGGCCAGCAGTTTCGCCTCGTTGGAAAAAAAGTGGTGCGCAGCGATGTATCCCACCCCGAAAAGCCACAGGACCACCAGGACAGGTTGCTCGAGGTGAACGTTCCAGGGGAAGAGATGCAAAACCACGAGATTGTCGATCATCGCCGGACCGATGAATGCCGTCAGGAATAAAATCCTGAGGACCCGCAGAGCGATCGTCTCCCGGCGGGGCACGATGACGAGATTGACGAGCCATACAAGCACCCAGAGAACGGCGACGAGCGGGTAGATCGACGGTTCCGGAGGCGGTCCCTGGTGGATCAATGCGTAACCGACCATCGCGGCCGTGTACACGATGGTGGATCGGAAGACCCAGACCGTCGAGTTGTACAGGCCGGGCCCGAAGATTTCGACGAGGAACGCGGAGATCACGATGAGGACGGCGTGGGTTACGGCGGCGTTGAAATACGGGTGCGTGAAGGGAAAGCCGACAAGCGCCCTCATTGTCGGCGCATGGGCGAGCCACCGAATGCCGGCGAGAATCAGGATGAGGCCGAAGCTGACAAGAGAGAAGTCCCTGCTTCTCCGGCGGAGAAGAGCGATGAGAATGACCGTCAGGCCGATCGACGATTCGATAAGTCCCGCGGCAATGTCGCCAAAATCAGCCGGCAGCGTGCTCACAGTCGAAACCGGGACTGGCGTCTCAAGAGTTTTCCCTGTCCTGGCTGTGAATCGCCTTGTCGATCATGGCGAGGATCTCTTCCATCGGGGCGGGCTTTCGCAGGAAAAAATCGATCGGGGATTCAGCGGCCAGGGTACGCAGGTTGTCATCATCGTACGCGGAAATGAATATGAACGGGATATCCCTTGAGTCCGTGAACTCCCGGACGAATCGGTGAAACCGGACGCCGTCCAGAGTCGGCATGAAAACGTCCGAGACGATCAGGTCAATCTTCTCTCCTTCCATGGCCTCACGGGCCTGCTTTCCGTCCTGGGCCTTGATGACCTCATATCCCTTCTCGCGCAGGACATTTTCCATAATGGTCAGGAAGTCCACCTCGTCATCGATAATCAGAATTCTCATCGCATACCGGGGATTGTCATGATATATCGTCGAATGATCACCGCCCGCCGTTGAACAACGGATGTGATTATTCGCACTGCGGGAATGGCGCCCGGTGGCTCGACACCGGCTCCGTTTCGGGTCACACCCGTCTCATCGTGGGCCTACGGAGCCTGCCCCGGTCCTTGTAGCTCAGGAACTTCCCTCTGCTGACGCGCGAGTCGCCCTGTCGATAACCGCGAGTATCTCTTCGACCGGCACGGGCTTCCGCAGAAAGTAATCATGAGGGGATTCCGCCGCAAGGGCTTTGAGACCCTCGTTTTCAAAAGCGGAGATGAATATGAAGGGGACCTTGCTGGCGTCGGTGAATTCCCGGACAAAACTGTGGAACCGGACACCATCCAGCGTCGGCATCACAACGTCGGAAACTATCAGGTCAATCTTTTCCCCTTCAAGCGCTTCCCGGGCCTGTTTTCCGTCCTGCGCCAGGATAACGTCAAATCCCTTCCTCCGGAGAATTCCTTCCATCATTTCCAGGAAACTCACTTCGTCATCGATAAGGAGAATTCTCATCGCACACCGGTATGTATTCTAACCTGGCTCGACAGAGCAATAAAGAATACAGGTTCCCCGGTAGAAATGCAAAACCCCTCCCGGCTGCGCCGACAGGGGTTTTGACTGCGACCATGTTCTCACTTAGATGTCCGTTTTCAGGTAGAACGGCAGACTCTTTTTCAGTTTCTCCCTGTGGGCCTTGTAGCGCTGGTCTTCTTCCTTGCAGCGCGGGCACCGGTAAGAGCCGGCCTGACCACGGAAGTCGTTGCCACATACCCGGCAGACAGCCATGACTGCCTTCTTCGCAATTTGCTTCATTCCATCGCTCATTGGGGACTTCCTATCCTTTCTGGCATAACTGCAAAACCCTTACCGGGATGGCCGGTAAGGGTCTCTACAGTGGAAAAGTGTAGCGGGGTTCCGACGTTAGTTCCAAAGAGATTGGGGTTACGATGGCACGGCATTAGTGCTCTCAATATAAGGCATTTGGACCCGAAAAGCAAATCTTGCGAAAAGGCTTGCCCGCGGCAGGACTTGCCTCGAGCAGGTAGCGAATATGCTCGATTTTAGAGGCTTTCCCCGGACTCTGGTATGAAGTCCGGAGCTTTCTCCCCAATTCATGCTTCATGATTCATTTGACCCGTGGAAGGGGCTCTTAGTGGCATCCGGCTAAAGAATTCCTCGTTACTCCCGTCGTGTATTGAAAGATTTACAGAGATGGGTAATCGCTTCCGCTCATGAAAAGAAATCTGCTCAAATCCGGCAAATATCAAGGGAATTTGCGTGGCATACTTCGTGCACAAAGGGGAACAGACGCGAGCACGATGCGACAAATGACGATCTAAGGGTAATCGCGATGAACTGGGAGCTATCAAGGGCGAGCAAGCATAAGTGTCCCTGCGGTCAGGGAACCTACACCGTCCGCAAGTTCGTGGACGACTGGAACAGGTCGGAAGAACAGTGGGATATGGATTGCTTGAAATGCAGGCGGAAATATCATCTCTATTCGAGCATAAATCCAAAGTCCGGAAGGCTGCTTCGAACAAATCGCTGGGTAAAGAGGCGTGAGCTCACAATAGACGGTCTTTCGATCGTCGGAAAAAAAGCGGACCCGGGGGAAAAAGAACTGAGGAAGCAGCTGGAGGAGGTGAAAGCAGGCGGTTTCGAGTTGCAGATGTCAAAGACCCGGGTCTTGAGAGACGGATACAACTGATTCGGCGAAGAGAAGGGGAATGCAACTATGAAACCATTTTATCTTCTCGTGGCGGCCTCTGCTCTACTTCTTGCCGGATGTGCTTCAACTTCTTCACTTGACAGAACGCAACTATCCAATACGAATACAAGTAAGCCGAATCTCAATCAACCCTCGTTATACCGGCCCCTCTCTCGAATTGGGAGAATCAGGTAAGTCAGAGCACCTGCTCATTTTCCTCTAGCGAAGATACCTTGCGAGCTGATCCCAGTAGTGGCTCTGCCAGCCTGCTGCAAGATGATCTCGCCACTTCTCCGGAAACCCGGTGTGGTCAAAAACCAGATGCGTTCCGGATCCCTGCGACGTGAGCTCGAACTTTACCGTGGTATACATGCCGGCGGGCCAATCAACAACGCGCCAGGCTTGGACAATTCGTTTATTCGGGACTAATTCCACGTTTCGGCCGATAATGTGACCGTCGAACAACGAGAATGCGCCGCCCACGGAGGGGCGAAGATGTCCTCTTCTGTGTGTTGTGCTGTCCTTCGCACTCTCCGTGAATGCAAGCGTTTGATGCACTCGGGCGTATCGGCAAAACGAAGCAGGAAGAAGCGCAATGAAAATCAGGTAAGCTCAGGGCCTCCGCAGCATAGAGAATCACCACAGGAACATTCGTCTCGGGCGCGTAAGTTATCATCTCCACATTGCTATTGGAGACCGATCCCCATTCTATATAATATAAGGTCTCGCAGGCCAACTAGCATCCAACCCGATCATCGTAATCCCCACAGGAATGGATCAGCGAAAATCGGATTGAATTGATCGGACCGTAACCTATGTCTGTATCTGTGAGCGGTTCGATCTCACAAAAATCCGCAACGAACGGAACCGACCTGAGTATGTCCGCGTTACCTTAATACACCCCGCCCCACAAACGGCGCCCGGAAAATTCCGGGCACGGTTGGCTTTAAGCGTTCCCGCTATCCCCCTATCCAAATCTGATTCATTCGGTGTTTCCAAATCACCGGATCGTCAGTATCATTGTACCGTTCATTTATTCAATCAATACATCATGAGGGGGGGAGTATGACACGCAGCGAGCTTGAAAGATCTGTCGTGGCCAAACTGCCGGCTATCGTCGGCCTGCGGTGGCATCTTGCCATTCTGGATCACAAACGGCAGAGGGTTCTCGATGTGGTAGTGTCAACGCTGGCCGAAAACGAGAGGCTCAAGGGGGAACTCGGGCGGCTCCGTGGGGTCTGTGACCAGCGACAGATCGATATCCGCCGGCTCCAGAATATGCAGGAGAACACGGACGAGAAACTCACCGAAATGGCGAGACAGATAGAGAACAGCGATCTCATGATCGCATCCCTTGATGCAAAATGCCGGATTCTCAAAGGGGCGCTTTCAGATGTGAGCGTCGGCTAATCCTGTCTCTGCGCCAAAAGGAAAGCCCCTCCCGTTTCTGACGAGAGGGGCTTTCTCTGTTTCTCCAGGGAGGTGTTCCGGGCACAACCGGGAGGAGGGATCGGATTTGGCTCTCGATCGCAGGGTCAATTGTTGAATATACGATTTGGACCAACCTTGGTAGCAAGTGATGTGTCCTGTGTCACAACATTTAGTGTTGAAATATGCTACATCGATTTACAACGATTTGACGTGATTTTTAGCGCTGTTGGACGTTGACGGGTTTAAGACGGTGACGAGATGACGGGGCGGAAGAAATTGAAAACCGATGTCAGAAGGCGATGTTCCGGATGCGGGAGGCCAAGCATAGCACGGAGTGATGCCATTTGCCCTTACTGTCTGCAAAGTGTCTTCGCAACGAAGGATTTACCCTACGAATTACGGCGATCCCAGGCCGCTCGTCATAACAGTCAAGCCTTTGGTGGGAGGGCTGGCCGTATCAACTGAGCCGCATTGGTTCGAGAGCCGTAGCAGAAGCCCCTGCCATCGCGAGACGATCGGGGGCTTCTGTTTTTCTAACGCGTTACGGCGAACATGTGTCTTACGTCACTGAGATTGGTGGGGCGACTGACATATTGGGAGTGTTTGAGTCACATTTGATTTTGATTTCTGAACGGGGGGGTTTTCGAAGCCGGAGGAGAGAGATGGACCCAGAGCGGACGCACACCCCAACGATCAATATGGTGTGTACAAAATGCGGGCAATCATTTTCGCGTAAGGAGACCGGAGATTGTCCGGTCTGCGGGGAGGCAAGCGCGTTGAAGGCAATCGTCACCGGGCCTGACACCCTCAGTCGCGCGCTTCCTGAAAAGAAGAGGAATCGAAATACCGTGACCCAGGGCTGAAAAGCCGGGGGTGGCCTCGTCCAGCAAAATAGAGGCCCTCGCGCACCGAGGCGGCCGCGGGGGTTTTTCTTTCGTTGGGTTCGGCTGCTTTCGTAGCGTTGCAGTTACCATTGACACTTTCTTGTTCTCCCCCTCCCTCTCGTTGTCCGCGCCGATCTTCTTCTCCAACTTTGCACACTCCTCCTCTTCACTCCTTCCGAGCGACTCCGACCCGGCCTGTTGCCCCCCCGAAAATGATTGACGAATTAGCTGTTGCACCCCGGAAACGATTGACGAAATAACAGATATTATTCCTCCTTTTCGCAAAAGTGATCGTGGAGATTGACTTCTGATCGAGGCGGTAATACCTTTCAGTAGTGGTCGAGGCGTACTCCTGGAAGCTGTCGGATGAATGCAAAATTGACGAGTCGGTTTCTGCGAACTCCGGTAGGATGGTCGCTGGCCCGCATGCTTGGAAAACGGTCAGGCCCGCCACCAGGGTATGTACGGTTCGGATCGTTTCGGAGCATACACCCCATCGACCCTCACTGGGGATGCGAACGAGGTTTGCCGATAGACAGGTACTACATTGAAAAATTCATTGGCGCGCATGCGTCCGACATTCGTGGACACGTTCTTGAAGTAAGGGACGATAAATACACCAGGCGCTTCGGCAATGATCGCGTCCGGAAAAGCGACGTAATTAGCCTGCGGGCGGATGATGGGATTCCGACCATCGTCGCGGATCTCACCCGGGCACCGTCTATCCCGTCTGACGCGTTCGACTGCATCATCCTTACGCAGACTCTTCAGTACATCTACGACCTGCGGCGTGCAGTCGGTACACTGTATCGAATACTCGCTCCGGGTGGAGTTCTCCTCGCCACTGTCCCGACCGTCTGCAAGATCGATTCGGAAAGCCGGGTTGAATACTGGAGGCTGACGTCCCGCTCCTGCAGCACACTCTTGGGGAAATTCTTCCCGCCGGGGGCGCTCACGATCAATTCGTATGGCAACGTCCTCTCAGCCGTTGCCATCCTCGAAGGCCTTGCTGCACGCGAGCTTAGCCTGGCCGAGATAGAATACTGCGATCCGGAATATGAAGTGATCGTCTCCATCCGGGCAGTCAAGCCGGAGCCCTCCCGGCTGCCGGCCGGGCACGTGCGTCATTCATAGTCGTAGAAAACCCTCTCACCCCGCGTAAATGAAGGCTGGAGACTATCTCCCCACGAAGGCTGAGCCCCTGTTCAGGAGGTCTTTTCCCCTCTTTTTTGCAGTGCATACTCGACGGCGGATCCGATTCCTTCCTCATATGGCGTAGGTCTGAATCGAAATCGTTTTTCGAATTTTGAAGAATCGAAGATGTATTCATCCTCATTCTGATAGATCATCTCGTACGCCTCCCGAACAATAGGACTGAACAATCCAGCCAGTCTGAGGCTCGTCCTTCCAAGTACGGAATGAGCGGGCGATACTTCGAGTTTTCGAGCAGCGATCCGGATGAATTCCTCTCCTGTGATCGGAGGGCTCGCTGTGGGGAGATGCCACACCTGTCCGTATGCATCCTCGCTCTCGGCAAGCAGCGCAAGCGCCTTTCCACAATCAACCGTGTATGTGAGGGAGTGCTTCTTGTGTGCGTTTCCTAACCACCGCGCCTTCTTTCCCATCATAAGTCTCTCGATCACAAGTGACATGGGGACGCTGCTTGCGCTTGCAAAGGGCCCGTAGAAATCAGCCGATCGGGCAATCAAACCTCTGAGGTTTCCCTTCCCCACAGCCGTGAGAAGAAGATTCGCAATGTGAGCCCTGACTTCCCCTTTCTTGCTGCACGGTGAGATTGGGCTCTCTTCAGTCATCGCACCCTCGACCTTCCCGTACATATAAACATTGTCAAAGAAAAGGAGCCTGGCCCCCGTTGAGGAACATGCATCAATGGTATTCTGCATGACTTTCGGCCACACTTCACTCCATACCAGGGTGTTGTATGGGAGTCCTGCGACAAGATAGACGATGGACGATGTTTCCACTGCCGCAAGCACATCCGCTCCCTTCGTCAGATCGGCCCGGATAGATTCAGTACCCGGGAGTTCGTGCCCACGGCGGGAAACGAGTTTCACTGTCTGCCCCCTTGACTGCAATTCTCGGACGAGAGGGTAGCTTATTACACCGCCAGCTCCAAGAATAATGTGTTTTGAGACCGTCATCTTTCACCCCATAAGTTTTGCAGGCAAAACCGTGCAACAAGAAAGAACAACAAAGGAAACGACATTCAACCAGGCACGAAAACCAATATAAGCATTATGGAGAGGCAACGTGCGATCTCCCGGTATCATCTACAGCTCATTGACGCAGCCGCGTCTTTGAGACCGTCGAAACTGTCCTCTATTCGGCTGGACGATTCTTTCCCTCAGCCTTCTGCAGGTTATTTCGGCAGGGTTGAGAAAAATAGGGGCGGTTGGTCTGACCGTTTTCGCGGCTATGAGAATCGGCGAAGCGATTGATGCTTTGGAGTGACATAACGAACATGGCAATCCGTTGCCAAATGAAGAGAATTGCGGGATGCACATTTTTCTCGCAAGATTAACTGGTCGCTCGTGAAGGAGATGAGGGCGTCCCCCCTCTGAAAGCTGATTCACAGCCTCCCGCGACAGCGCCTTATCCGAGCACAGGCGGTTTACAATTCAGACACTCACGAAATGAGTCATTACAAATTGAGATTGTGTATATCAATTTCGTGGATTCCACAGTATATTGAAATAGAGCTTCAATCCCTCCTTAGTCTCTTGTTCTGAAAACGTCCTCGCCTGGTTGTCCGGCTAATTCCGATGCATGCTTGAGAAAAGTCAACCATGAAGGAGCGACGCCATGAATCACAAATGGGTTCTCGTACCGTTCATCACTTTCGCCCTGACAGCGAATGCCTTTGCTCAGCTCCGGAAGCAGGGGAGTGAATTAGAGGACACTGTGGTCGTCGCCGCTACATCGCCCAATTCCCCGGAGTCCGCTGTCTCTGACGGGCCTCATTCCCACCACTATCAATGGGCGCCTGACAATGACCAGACACCGCAGGTGAGCGTAAACTTTGGGCTCCTTCAACTCGCGCTCGGAGGCTTCAACGTCGCAGGTGAGTTACGCTATGGTCGACTGTGGCTTGAGTACTCGCACGGGATGGACCTGACGCTGAACAATTTCGGCGGGTACGGGTTGAAGAGTGCGGAGCGTGGGCAGAACTTGCATATTTTTCTTCCCTACACCACTGGTTTCGGTATCGGAGTCACCCTCCTCGACGAGCTTTGGTTGGGTGTCGAATTCAAAGACCATAAGTACCAGGTGAACGCGCCGGGAGGACCGGTCGCGAGCTACAACACGTACAGTATCGGTCCGGTGCTCGGATACAAACTCTTCGCCTGGCGAGGTCTATTCTTCAATACGTACTTGCGCTATTGGCCCAACGTAGCCACCTCGCTCAACGGTAATAAGATCACGCTGCAGGGGACAAACGGGAACGTTCTCCATGATGCTCACGATTGGGGATTCTTTGGCAACATCGCGATAGGTTACGCGTTTGATATATAGTGGATTCGCTGTCACGGTGCTTGACCGGGGAAACCGCTGATGGGCATGAAAATACACGCGATTCGAACCGGTTCGGTTCGAGTAAAGACGGCGCAGGTCGAAGGCCGCGGACACGGCTTATCTCGACGGCTGGCCATCTTCACCGACCCCAATTGGACAGGATGGCTGCCGACGTTTGCCTGGGCAATCGAGCACAATGAGGGAGTTGTCATTGTCGACACGGGTCAGGGATTGCACCTTCTTGAAACTGCCAGGTCGTTTCATCCTTATATCCGATGGGAAACCGATTTTCGAATAGAGCGTGAAGAGGAGATCGGGCCGCAACTTCGTGCACTGGGTATTGGCTCCCGCGATGTGAAACAGGTTGTGCTCACTCACATGCACATAGATCACGATGGCGGCCTTGTCCACTTTCCGAACAGTGTGATCCGCGTTTCTCGCGGCGAGTTGCATGCGGCGAGCGGTTGGGCCGGACGCATGGGTGGGTACCTCTCAAATCGATGGCCCCACTGGTTTGATCCGTCGCCGCTCGATCTGACTGAAGGCGCGTACGGGCCATTTTCGGCCTGTAAACGTCTTACCGGGGATGGGGACATTATCGCCGTGGCGACTCCCGGGCACACGGCCGATCATGTGTCAATACTTGTTAAGGACGGTGACATCACGTTTCTCCTGGCGGGAGATACTTCGTATAATGAACGACTTATGCTTGCCGGCACGATTGACGGCGTCAGTGCACACGACACGATTGCGCGCGATACATTGGCTGCGATCCGCCGTTTTGCCGATGCGGGACCGACGGTATATTTGCCAACGCATGATCCGCAATCTGCTATCCGTCTCGCGGCCCGTCAATTGGTCGGACTGACAAGGGATCTTTCAAACGCTTCCACGTAACACGTCTTGTGCTTAGCGTCAGAGTGCTGTGCAGCGCCGCATCCATACTCCAATCGTATGCAGGTCAGTGTGATGAAGATCAGCCACTTGCAACGGGTCGCCATAAACGATAATGAACAATGGGTCTTGGTCCGTGGCAAATCCATCGACGCTCCTCTTCTCATCCACGTACAGGCAGGACCAGGCTTGCCGATTATTCCCGAGGCAGATGCGATGGATAAGCTGCTTCACCTCGAAGACTATTTCTTGGTCGCCTACTGGGACCAGCGGGGATGCGGGAAGTCATTCAACAAATTGGCTGACCCGCGAACGATTACATTGCGGCAGCTGTCGAATGATATCGTCGCATGCACGAGATACCTGCAAAACAAGTATGACAAGCGTAGTGCGATTGTTTCGGGATATTCGATAGGTGCAACTGCCAGTCTCATGGCAGCTGTGGAGGACCCTAACCTTTTCAGCGCTCTCTTTCTTGTTGGCATTGACGTCGACGTACCACGGGCGAATGCCTTCGCCATTGACTTTGCGATGAAGAAAGCGACCGAAACGCGCGACCGGAAAATGATCAAGCGTCTCAATGAGCTTAACAGGTTTCCAATCACTGAATCGAAAGGCTTTCAGGAAAGGGCGAAAATCCTCACTGACCTGGGAGGCATCAGAGCGGGAAGCAGTTATGCGGGCCTGGTGTTTACTTCAATCAAGAATATGCTCCTCAGTAAGTCCTATACAATTCGGGACATTGGAAAGACACTTCGGGGGATGGAATTCTGTCAGAATGCTCTGTTGGCTGAGATGAATGAACTTAACCTGTTCAACTCGATAACGAAAGTTGATGTGAACGTTCATTTTGTCCACGGCAAGCAGGATGGTATATCTCCATTTGATGTCGCATTGTCGTTCTATAATCATCTGTTGTCGGAACGGAAAGAGTTCACTGTGTTTGAAAACTCCGCCCATATGCCGCATTATGACGAACCCGAAAAGTTTGCGAAACTCGTGATTGATGGGATTGCGCGAGAACATATGGCTATATTTGGATGATCTGGTAAATCGAAGTTCACCTCTCGCACAACCACAACGCTGATGTTTCCTACTGCAATTCATTTGACGTGGACAGTCCAGGATTGTCTGCGCAAGATCATGCGGTGCTCAGCAGCAATCTCCCGAGAGCCGGAGCCTCCATGGAGAAGATAATCAGACATGAATTCCCATTGGGCGACTACAGGCTGAACGGCAAGGATACCGTCCTGGCGATGGAGAAGGGATTGGCAGATGCGGCTTGGTACGCATCGCCGGTTCCTAAGGATCAGATGCGGGAACTTCAAGAGCGTCGTGACGGGCCTGCGATCCGCGATACATTGCTCTGGTTTGCCCTGCTGGCCGTTTGTGGATCCGTCGGCTTTGTGCTATGGGGCAGTTGGTGGGCCGTCATCCCATTTGCCGTCTACGGAGTACTCTATGCGTCTGTTTCCGATTCTCGCTGGCACGAGTCGCTTCACGGGACGGCGTTCAAGACAGACTGGATGAACAACGCACTGTATGAACTGGCCTCCTTTATGGTTCTGCGTGAATCCGTCAGCTGGCGTTGGAGTCACCTCCGGCACCACAGCGACACACTGATTGTAGGCCGGGACCCCGAGATTATCGTCCAGCGTCCACCGAACCTGGCGATCTTCATATCGAACTATTTCAACGTGATGGCCTTGTGGAGGTATTCTAACCGCGTCTTCCTTCACTGCACGGGGAGGCTGACAGCGGATGAACTTGCGTACATCCCCGAGAGTGAACAGAGCAAGGTGATTGCGAGGGCGCGTGTCTATGTGCTGATCTACACAGGAGTCATTATTCTGTCGGTCTATTCCGGCACCATACTTCCCCTGATGTATGTCGGTTTCTCCAATATTTATGGCGCCTGGCTTATGGTTGTGTTCGGGTACACCCAGCATGCCGGGTTGGCTGAAAACGTGCTCGATCACCGCCTTGATTGCCGCACGGTATACATGAACCCCGTCAATCGCTACCTGTACTGGAACATGAACTATCATGTTGAACATCACATGTTCCCGCTGGTACCTTACCATGCCCTGCCAAAACTACATGAATTGATCAAGTCAGATTCTCCGGAGCCTTATTCTGGATTATTGAACGCCTATAAAGAAATCATTCCCACTGTCCTGCGCCAGGTCAAGGATCCTGGATACTTCGTGAAACGGCAGCTGCCTGCGCCCAGGGGCCGTGCATCCATGTCTGGACCGGATCAGAGAGCTGTCCTGGATGGTAAAACGTTAATGGACGGATGGTTGGAAGTGTGTGACAGTGATGCGCTGCGAAGAGAATGTGTGTTGCGCTTCGACCGCGACCAAAAGACCTATGCGATGTACCGCACGTCAGATGACAAGTGCTACGTAACGGATGGATTGTGCACTCACGGGAATGCTCATCTTGCTGATGGCATGGTCAAGGGTACGCTCATCGAGTGCGCCAAGCACAATGGCCGCTATGACCTTCGGGATGGATCCCCGCAGCGGCTTCCGGTGTGTGTGGGTGTTAGGACTTATCCTGTCCGTCAGATCGGAAGGAAACTGTTCGTCGAACTGAGCTCGGCCGGTGGGGTTGGCGTCACCCGCGCAGCGCCAATACACACCTTCCGTGTGGTGAGCAACCGGTTTTTGGCTACGTTTATCAAGGAGTTGGTCATCGAGCCGCTTCCCGGGTCGTCGCTTCAGGTCCATCAGCCTGGCGATTACATGCAGATCGATATCCCCTCTTATTCTAAACGATCACTTGGCAATATCGAAGTCGAGGGGCGGTTCGCGAAGACCTGGAAGTCCCAGGGGGTCACAGAGGAATTTGCAGCCAACCCTTTCCCGTGCCGCCGCAATTATTCAATTGCGAGTAATCCGGTAATCGAGAAAGTGCTTCGATTCAATGTTCGCCTCGCCACTTCTCCTCGCGGCGTCGACTGCACTGCGGGTGTGGGGTCGGCCTACATCTTTGGGCTGAAACCCGGTGATATCGTCACCGCAATCGGTCCGTTTGGACAGTTCCATGTCAAAAATACGGTTCGGGAATCCATTTACCTGGGTGGAGGGTCGGGCATGGCTCCCCTGCGCGCGCACCTTTCATATTTGTTCGAGACGCTCGCGACTTCAGCGAATGTGAGCTACTGGTACGGCGCGCGGTCGTTGCAGGGGGTGTTTTACAGAGAATACTTTGAGGAGCTGGCCAGAAATCACTCGAATTTCACCTATCATGTTGCCCTGTCAGAACCGGAGCCCGAGGATAAATGGAAGTCACACGACGGCTTTATCCATGAAGTGCTCAAACGAGAGTATCTCGACCATCATCCGGACCCGACGAATATAGAGTATTTTCTGTGCGGACCACCGGCGATGATTCAGGCTGCGATCGTCATGCTGAAGAATCTCGGGGTACCCCCAACACAGATTGCCTACGATGAGTTTTAGCACATCGTGGAGCTGAACGGCATTCCGACAATCCGACCAGCATTCCATTATTGAGACTCCTGTATTCACAAAACGAGTGTTGGATGCTCTGACCGATGAAGAGTAGAGGGAACCTCTGAATAGGGGGAGGGACGAGGAAAGTCTATTGCTGGCTGAGACCAAGGGACATGATACGCATGCTCTTTGTATTCCGGAAAAACGAACAGAGCGATCTGACCAAGGATCAGCTCAAGAGTCTAAAGGCGATTGTTGGGAAGGAGCTTCGATGAAGAAAAAAACGTTTGACGAATTGTTGACGAGCATTGAACAGGCGGGCGCCGTTTTGCGGGGCAAGAAGGGCCCAGGCCGGGATTTCCGAATTGACAACCCGAATGTATCCGCAATCCGGCGACATCTTGGGCTCACGCAAGAGAAGGTTGCCGAACTACTCGGAATCAGTCCCGCCACACTTCGCAATTGGGAACAAGGCAGAAGGAAGCCGAAAGGCGCCGCCCGCGTGCTTCTCTGTGTTGCAGCGAAATATCCAAAAGCTGTCCTGAAAACTGTTCAGGCATAATTTCCATTGCCGCAGGAGATATCTCCGTTCGTTACTCGGCAGCAATGAGGCTCAATGGAACAAGTGGAGAATTCTGGATATGGATATAAACGATGCACAGCGAGAGATGCGTATCAGGTTTGCCGGGGGCTTTTATGGACAATTCGTTTCGGGTATGTTATGGCTTGTGTCTGCGAGTTTGGCAGTGTGGAGCACTCCCCGAGCCGCTATAATGACGCTCGTGGTAGGAGGAGTTTTCATCTTCCCGATTACAGAACTGCTCATCCGTGTTTCTAAAGGGAGGAGTCCGTTGAGTATACGGAATCCGCTTAGCCAATTGGGCATGCAAATAGCATTTGTCCTACCTTTGTCGATGCCGCTCCTTTTGCCTGTAAGCCTCTATCGTTTGAATTGGTTCTTTCCTGCGTTGATGATCCTGTTGGGAGCACACTATACTCCGTTTGTTTTTCTCTATGGGATGCGGATGTTCGCAGTATTAGCGGCTTTGGTTGCGGGGGGAGGGCTCGTTATCGCTATGTATTGGTCTAGCAGTTTCAGTTGCGGTGCTTGGTATACTGGTGCGATCCTTGTCCTGTTTGCATTCGTTGGGAGAACGACTATTCGACGTGAGTCGAACAAGAGTGTTTCTCGACAAGAAATCGCAGATGAAAATGGTAAAGATCAACAAATGCGTCCGCTTAACTTGTAATGGTAATAGTAACCCCTGCTTTCTTCCTCGTATGCCTCCTTCATTCCTTATGGTTTCTGAAAGGAGAAATTGTAGAGCATACAACCTGGATGGAGTCGAATTCAGCTCCCGACTAGGTCCGGGCTCTTGCAGCGAGTGGGACAGATTTCTTTGCAGGAACGCGAAGCGGAGGAGTGTTTCGTTCAACCGACGAGGGGGAGACTTAGGACGCTTTTGGCTCAATTCCAGAAATGACCGCAATCCACTCGCTAGCGGTCAGTAGGACAAACCTTTTTGCTGGCACGAATAACGGAGGAGTTTGGCGACGACCGTTGCCGTAATGACTCCACTGGGAAAAACAGTTTACCTCTAATTCTTGTGTCTTGCGAAAGCAGTCTGGGAAGGACCTCTTCGGTTGAATCTATCGAGATGATCATAAAAAGGGACGGACGAGAGAAAACATCGAGGACTGACAGACTGGCGGAAACAAAGAATCCCTACCACTCTCGTGATAGGGATTCTTCTTTAGAACCAGTAGCGGGGACAGGACTTGAACCTGCAACCTTCGGGTTATGAGCCCGACGAGCTACCAATTGCTCCACCCCGCGATCGTTCTTTAATATACAGAGGAATGTCTCCTAAGTCAAGCCCCAAATCAATGTCTTTCGATGCGCTATTTCAGCCAACCTTGTGCCCTGTACCACTCGACGGTGTTCCGGATTCCTGCTTCGAGCGGTATCTGCTGCGTGAATCCGAAATCCCTCTGCGCCTTTGATGAATCGCAGGTCCAGTAATCCTGGACCATGTCCCGGGCCTTTTCGAAATTGATGAGAACGGGTTTCTTGCTGAAGAGGCCGAAGAACTCCGCGAAGGCCGCGATGGTAAACACGCCCGCCTCGGGGATCCGGAGACGGACGGCGCTCTTACCGATGATGCCCCGCGAGACCTCACCGATCTCTTTCCATCCATACACCTTGCTGCTCGAAATGAAATACGTCTGGCCGGCGGCTTTTGGGCTGCCGGCGGCCATGACAAACCCGCGCACCAGGTCCCTGACATGGATCAGGCTGACGAATTTCTCCTTCATGCCGACCATGGGCTGAAGCCCCTTGCTCAGTGTCTTGAAAAACTCGTAGATATCCTTGTCCCTGGGGCCGTAGACGGCGGGGGGACGAACGATGGTGATCGGAATTTTGCCACGCTGTTCTTCACAGGCCTTTTCCGCTTTCAGTTTGCTCTTTCCGTAGTTCGTTATCGGATGCGGCGTCACCTCCTCTGTGACCGGAGTGATGCCGGGACTCGGACCTGCCGCGGTCTGGCTGCTGATCTGAACGAACCGCTTCAGCCCCGGGTTGTGCCGGGAGACTGCGTCGAGTACATTAACGACGCCATGTGTATTTCCGCGGTAGTACTCGCCCGGCGTCTTCGCCTTTGTCACACCGGCCGAGTGAAAGACATAGTCGACGCCGGTCACGGCCTGTGCGAGCGCATCCCTGTCGAACAGATCGCCGTAGACGAACTCGAGAGGGAGCCCCTGCAGCCACGCGGTGTCGCTCGTTTTGCGCAAAAGCACTCTGACGGCGTACTTCTGCTCCAGAAGGAGGTCCACCAGGTGGCTGCCGATAAACCCGGTGGCTCCCGTTACAAGTGCAATCACGGGATGCTTGGCCTGAAGTTGAGGAAGGATCGGGATTGACTTTATTGACCGCTTCAATTATATTGAACAAATATCACTTATGCAATCCTGCAACCAGTGCTGAATTCCCCCGATAGCACCACGTCTTCACGCAGCGATCGCACTGCACATTCTATCTACCCAAGCGAGGAAAGTTTCCCAGTGACCCAGGCTACCAAGAAGACTGTCGATCTATTCCAGAAATGCTGGTCGTTTACCCGGGCCGACGAGATCAAGGCCCTCGGGTACTACCCGTATTTCCGGCCGATCGAAGAGAACGAAGGCCCCGTCGTGATGATCGAGGGGCGGAAAATTATCATGGCCGGTTCGAACAATTACCTCGGACTCACCGCCGATCCCCGGGTCAAGAAAGCGGCGATCGCGGCAATTGAAAAGTACGGGACCGGGTGCTCCGGGTCCAGGTATCTGACGGGAACGCTGGACCTGCACATTCAACTCGAAGAACGCCTTGCTGCGTTCTACGGCAGGGAGGCATGCCTCCTCTACAGTACGGGCTACCAGACCGCGCAGGGGATCATCCCGACGCTTGTCGGGAAGGGCGAATACGTCGTATCCGACCGTGACAATCATGCGTGCATCATGGCCGGAAACCTGATGGCGAAGGGGGCCTTTGCGGAGTTTGTCCGCTACAAGCACAACGACATGGGAGATCTCGAGAAGGTGCTTGCGAAGCTCCCCGCGGAAGCGTCCAAGCTTGTCGTGAGCGACGGGGTGTTCAGCACCTCGGGAACGATTGTTGATCTTCCCAACCTCGTGAAGTCGGCGAAAAAGCACAATGCGCGCATCCTCATCGACGACGCGCATGCGACCGGCGTTATCGGGAAGGGCGGACGCGGGACCGCCAGTTATTTCGGGCTGGAGAAGGACGTCGACATGACGATGGGGACATTCAGCAAGACGTTTGCGTCCCTTGGCGGGTTCGTTGTGGGGGATCGCGCAGTCATCAACTGGCTGAAGCACCAGGCGCCGGCCCTCATTTTCAGCGCAAGCCCGACGCCGGCGTCCGTTGCCGCTGCCCTTGCAGCCCTCGAGATTCTCCAAACGGAGCAGTGGAGAATTGAAAGGCTCATCGCCAACGCGCACAAAATGCGTGAAGGCTTCAGAAGCCTGGGTTTTGATATCATCGAAGGTGAGACGGGGATCGTCCCGGTCATCATCGGCGACGACCCCAAAACGTTCACGTTCTGGCGTGCGCTCTTCGACGCCGGCGTGTTCGTCAATGCGTTCATCAGTCCAGGAGTGCCGAACGGGATGCAGATGCTCCGGACGAGCTTCATGGCTTCGCACGAAGACAAGCATCTGGACAGAATCCTCGAGGTCTTCGGCGAGATCGGCCGTTCGCTCGGGGTCATCAGCTGAACCCTGCCTGAGTCTGGCCGGCCCCATCACACCTCAGCCGGGATCCTCTGCAGTGCATCGGTTCGATCAGAAGGTTCGATTGCCCGGACGGTCACCCGGAGTCCGGTCCACTCTACGACAATTGAAAGGCGCCCGCTTCCCATGAACGCCACCACCGTCCGCCCTGTCGCTACAAAATCCGACGAGAAGAAATTTATCAAGTTCCAGTGGGCCCCGTACGCGGGAAACCCCCACTGGGTACCGCCGATGCTCATGGACAGGAGAAAACTGATCGACAGGAAGGGGAATCCTTTCTACAAGCATGCGACGATGGAGCTGTTCCTCGCGGAACGTGAGGGGAAAATTGTGGGGCGGATCGGCGCCATCGTGAATGACAATCATAACAAAGAACACGGCGAGAACATCGGGTTTTTCGGGTTCTTCGAATGCATCGACGACCAGGGCGTGGCAAACACGCTGTTCGACGCTGCGAAGAAATGGCTGAAGGAAAAGGGCGTCACGGCGATGCGCGGCCCCGCGAGCCCGTCGGTCAACGATGAATACGGTCTTCTCATCGACGGGTTCGACCGCCCTCCCGCAGTCCTGATGACCTACAATCCCCCCTACTACAAGCCCCTCGTCGAAAAATACGGTTTCACGAAGGCGCAGGATCTGTACGCCTACTATATTCACAAGGACAAGGTCTTCAACGAGAAGTTCAAACGGATCTCGGACACCGTGCTCAGGCGCGAGACGCTGAAGATCCGCCAGCTTGATATGAAAAAATTCGACGAGGAGGTTCGCCTGATACGCGAACTCTACTCCCGGGGTTGGTCGAAGAACTGGGGGGAGGTTCCGATGACGGAGGACGAATTCAACTACATTGCGAAGGACCTGAAGGCCGTCGTGGACCCGCGCCTCGTGATCGTGGCCGAATCCAAAGGGAAGCCCGTGGGGTTCGGGATGACGCTCCCGGATCTCAATCAGGTGCTTATCAGCAACAGGCACGGGTGGCTCATACCGGGGATCATCAGGATTCTCCTGTTCAAGAAGAAGATCGACCGGGTGCGGATCGTGATTCTGGGGGTTCTCCCTGAATACGCGAACACCGGGATCGGCGCTGCGCTCTTTTATGAAACCGGCCGCCGTTGCGTCGAATCCGGGTATCCCCACGGCGAGGCGAGCTGGGTGAATGAAGACAACGTGATGATGAACAGGGGGGCGCAGTTGATGCAGGGGACAATCGACAAGACGTACAGAATCTATCAGATGCCGATCTGAGCAACCGGGTGATGCGCCGATCGCCGTCGGCGGGTGCGTGTGCGTTCGGCAGGGGGGAAACGATTCGGAAAAGGTGAGGGGATGCCAGTAAAGAAGGTGGAGAAGATCTGGATGAACGGCCGGCTCGTCGATTGGGACGACGCCCGGATCCACGTTCTCTCCCACGTGGTGCACTACGGCTCCAGCTGGTTCGAGGGAATCCGGGTCTACGACACTGCGAAAGGCCCGGCCGTCTTCCGGCTTGACAGTCATCTCCGGAGGCTGTCCGATTCCGTCCGGATCTACCGGACCGAGCTCCCCTACACCCTGAAGGAATTGGAAACAGCAGTCCTGGATACGGTCAGGGCAAACCGGATGCGGTCCTGCTACGTCAGGCCGATCGTGTACAGGGGATACGGTGACGTCGGGGTGAATCCCCTGGGATGCCCCGTGGACGTTAGCATCGCCGTCTGGGAGTGGGGGAGCTACCTTGGTCCCGATGCGCTCACCGAAGGGATCGACGCCTGCGTCTCGACATGGAACCGTCCCGCGCCGAACACGCTGCCTGCCATGGCCAAGGCGGGGGGGAATTATATTCTCTCGCAGCTCATGAAAGTGGAGGCGGTGCAGGCCGGGTACAAGGAGGCGATCGCCCTGGACGTCGACGGGCACGTCAGCGAGGGGAGCGGCGAGAACGTGTTTGCGGTGAAAGACGGGGTCATCTTCACTCCATCGCTTTCGTCGTCGCTCCTGCCGGGCGTTACCCGGGCGTCGGTCATCGATCTTGCCGCCGGGGCCGGGTTCCGTGTGCAGGAGACGCTGCTCCCCCGCGAAATGCTCTACATCGCGGACGAGCTCTTTTTTACGGGGACCGCCGTCGAGGTCACGCCGATTCGCTCGGTCGACCGGGTGAAGGTAGCGGACGGGAAACCCGGTCCGATCACGAAACTACTGCAAAAAGCGTTTTTCGACATAGTGAAAACCGGGATCGATACACACGGCTGGCTGAAATTCGTTTATAATGATTGAAGGTGCGTCCGCCGGACGCGGCTAGGTCACGACACCGGGAGGTGGATCATGAAAAAGAAGTCTCCGCCGAAACGCGCGCGGGCCCGTCGAAGCGCAATCCCCCGCCGGAAAGGCAAAACGAAAGCAGCGGGGGCTGAACATTTCAGCATCGGCTCGATTCTCGTACCGATCGATTTTTCCATCCACTCCAAGAACGCCCTGAAGTACGCCGTCCCCCTCGCGGAGAAATTCCGGGCTTCCCTCCACCTCGTCTACGTCGTCGAGCCCACGATCTATCCCGCTGACCTCGGTTTCGGACAGGTGGTGCTCCCGGGTGTTGAGGAGGAATTGCGGGAGAAGGGGGGGGAGGAGCTCCAGGCCTTGATGGAAAAGGAGATCGGCGGGCGGGTGAAGTCGTCATGTACCGTGAGGACGGGGAACCCCCATCAGGAGATACTCCGCGAGGCGGAGGAGCTCGGCGTCGCCATGATCGTGGTCGCCACGCACGGACACAGCGGAGTCGAGCACATGCTCTTTGGAAGCACCGCGGACAGGATTGTGCGGAATGCGCGCTGTCCTGTTCTGACCGTCTGCCCCGAGCCGGCGAAGTAGCGCGCGCCGGTCGGTCCCAAAGGCGCAAATCTACTTGTTTCTCGTGACGACAAAATCTGCAAACGCCGTGAGCGAGTACTTGCTCGGCGAGGCGGGAAATGATTCGAGCTGCGCCTTTGCCCGCGCAGCGTAATACTGGGCGCGTTCACCCGCGTAGTCCAGCCCCCCGTACTCCCGCACGAACTCGATCACCTTCTGGGTTTTCATGGTTTTCCCCCCGTGGCGTATCATCCCCAGGATCTCTTTCCCTTCGCCCCGCGGCGCCCGGCGGAGCGCGTAGATCAGCGGTAACGTCAGTTTTTTTTCGTTCAGGTCGAGCCCTGTCGGCTTCCCCGTAATGCTCTGCCGGCCGACGTAATCAAGTACGTCGTCGCGGATCTGGAACGCCAGCCCGACGTTTTCCCCGAACTCCCGCAGGCACCGGTGCCGCTCCGCGTCGCCGGTGCTGCTCGCAGCCCCGATTTCGCAGCAGGTCGCAAGGAGCGAAGCGGTCTTGTCGCCGATGATCGTCATGTAGGCCTCCTCGTCCATGTCGAGCTTGCGGCTCTTCTGGATCTGGTGGAGCTCCCCCTCGCTCATGCGGCGGACGGCAGTGGAGGTGATTTTGAGAAAATGGAAGTCCTCTTTCTCGAGCGAGAGGAGAAGGCCCCGGGAGAGGAGGTAATCCCCCATGAGGACCGCGATCTTGTTCTTCCAGACCGCGTTGATGGAGGGGAATCCCCTCCGCGTATCCGCGTCGTCGACGACGTCGTCGTGCACAAGCGTGGCGGTGTGAAGGATCTCCACGAGCGTCGCGCCCCGGTACGACTTTTCGTTCACCCCGCCGCACAGCTCGGCGCTCAGGAGAACGAGGATGGGACGGACTTTCTTTCCCTTCTGCCGGACGATGTACTTCGTGATGAGTTCGACGAGGCCGATCTTCGAGCGCAGAGAGTCCCGGAAGACGTGACCGAACGCGTCGAGGTGCGGCTGAATGGGATGCGCGATGTCCTGAAGAGTCACTGGCGTCCTTGTGATGGGGACCGGATCAGGCCTTCCCGGCCTTCTGTTTGCCGCGCCACGCCCACGCCGACACCCAGATACTGAGCTCGTAGAGCCCCATCAGGGGGAGCGCGAGGAGGATCTGGCTGACGGGATCTGTTCCCGGCGTGAGGAACGCGGCGATGATGAAGATACCGACGATCGAATGCCTCCGGTAGTGTCTCATGAATGCGGGCGTCAGGATCCCGATCTTGGAGAGAAACCACGACACCATCGGCAGTTCGAACACGACCCCGGAGGCGAGGAGGACGCTGACGACGAAATTCATGTACTCGCTTATCGCGATGTTGTTCGCGATCTGCGGCGACCCGAATCCCGCGAAGAACGTGAGCGCGGCCGGGAGCATCACGAAGTAGGAGAACGCGATCCCGGCGAAAAAGCAGAACGTGGTGAAGAAGACGATCCACTTGATGTACTTCCTCTCCTTCGGCATCAGCCCCGGTGCGATGAACGCCCAGAGCTCGTACAGGATATACGGGAGGCTCAGGATGACGCCCGCGACGATGGCGACCTGCATGTAGAGGAACAGCTGCCCGAAGGGTTTCAGGTTCTGGAGATGGATCTGCTGCTGAAATCCCGAGGCGTGTGCGTTGATGACCGTAACGGGCCGCAGGAGCACGCCGTCGACGAGCCAGTCGATGAAGAACCAGCAGATGATCGTGCCCGCGACGACGCTGAGGAGCGATCGGATAATGCGCCAGCGCAGCTCCTCGAGGTGGTCGAAGAACGACATCCCCGACGTGCTGTCGTTCTCCCCGGTATTCCCAAGATCAGTGAAGTCGTTCGCCATGGCGGCTCAATCCCGGTGCGTGGTCTCAGCGCTGGAGAAGGGGGTAGAGGGGGAACGGGCCGCAGAGCCCTGCGACCTTTGCGCGGACGGACGCCGCGACGTCGCTGTTTCCCGCACCCGAGAGGACTTCGTGAAGGAGATCCCCCACCGTTTCCATTTCCCGCTCTTTCATCCCCCGCGTCGTGAGCGCCGCCGAACCGATGCGGATGCCGCTCGTGATGAGGGGGCTCTTGTCGTCGAAGGGGACGCCGTTCTTGTTGACCGTGATCCCCGCGTCGTCCAGCGATTCCTGCGCGTCTTTCCCCGTGAGATTTCTGTTCCTCAGGTCGAGCAGCATGAGGTGATTATCGGTCCCACCCGAGACGACGTCGTAGCCGAGCCGGGTGAGCCTGGAGGCGAGGGCCTGCGCGTTCCGGATCACCTGCCTGCCGTAGGTCTCGAATGAAGGCTGGAGCGCCTCGAGGAACGCCACGGCCTTCCCCGCGACGACATGCATGAGCGGTCCCCCCTGGATCCCGGGGATGACCATCGAATCGAGGAGCTCGGACATTCTCTTCGTGCGGCCCGATTTGGGGGCGACGAGCCCGAACGGATTGTCGAAGTCTTTGCCCATCAGGATGAGTCCGCCGCGCGGCCCGCGCAGGGTTTTGTGCGTCGTGGACGTCACGACGTGGCAGTACGGGATGGGGTCGTTCAGGAGCTTCTTGGCGATGAGTCCCGCGGGGTGGGCGATGTCCGCGAAGAGGAACGCCCCCGCCTTATCCGCGATCTGACGAAACGCCGCATAGTCGATGTTGCGCGAATACGCGCTTGCCCCGACTGTGATCATCTTCGGCCGGTGCTTCATCGCGAGGTCTTCGACTTCGTTGAAGTCAATCAACCCGGACTCGCGGCGGACGCCGTAAGGGATGAATTTGTAGAACTGGCCCGAGAAGTTCACCGGCGACCCGTGCGTCAGGTGTCCCCCGTGCGAGAGGTTCATCCCCATGAGCGTGTCGCCGGGCTTGACGAACGTGAAATAGACCGCCATGTTCGCCTGGGAGCCCGAATGGGGCTGGACATTGGCGTATTCGGCCCCGAAGAGCTTTCTGGCCCGTTCCCGGGCGAGATCTTCGACCACGTCGACGTACTCGCACCCCCCATAATACCTCTTGCCGGGATATCCTTCGGCGTACTTGTTCGTCAGGGGACTTCCGACCGCTTCAAGGACCGCCATGCTGACGAAATTCTCCGATGCGATCAGCTCGAGCTTTGTGTTCTGCCGCCGTATCTCTCCCGTGATTGCGGCATAGACCTCCGGGTCGGCGCTCTGTATGTGATCCATGGTTGCGGTTACTCCTCTTCGGTCTGAACGAACCAGGGGAGAATGTCGCTGATGTGCAGGGCCACGGTAAGCCGGAGGATCCTGTCCCGGACAAGGTTCGCCGCGGTGGTTCCGCGTCCGCCGTAGAGAAGGGCGAAATTCAGCCGCGACTCGCCGGCAAGCGGGACCGCGAGTCCCCCGGTGACTCCCCATTCATTGATCTTCTCGCCGTTCACGTCGACGTACGTGGCCGAGTAGGAGAACCCGAGCCGGTACGTCAGCCTGTCGGCCGACCGCGCGGTCAACTCTGTCGAGCCGGCCCGCTCGGCCCCGACGCCGAACCGGTAGCTGTTCCTTATCCCGTACGGGGTGCTGCCGTAGAAATCCGCCTGTGCCCATGGCTGCGCGCTGAAATCGGCCGCAAAACTCCAGCGGCCGGCCGGCTGGAACCCGAGGCCGAACCCGTACGAAAACGGAATCGCGATCCTTCCGGTCGTCTCCGTGGACGTGTCGCGCAGGAAGACCGTTTGATCGGGTGGAGGGGAGTAATCGTAGGTGGTGAGTTCCGTGGTGTGGATGTTTGTCCTTGTGGTAACGACAAACCCGAGCGAGAACGGGCGGAGCGCTTCGCTGATCGCGTCGAGTCCGGTGATCACCATGCCGGCGGTGATATTGATGCCGGACAGGGATGATTTGAACGTGAGCGTCCCCCCCGTGGTCCCCGTCGTCTGCGTGATCTGATTTGCAAGGCGGGAGATCGTTCCGAACAGGTAATTAAAGGAGAACCCGAACGAGAACTGCTGCAGAGGCGCCCAGGACATGCCGACCTGCCCGCGCGTCATGCCGCCGCTGCCTGTCTGATGGATCTGGTATCCCAGGCTGTCGTGGAGTCCGGTGATCGGATCGACGTTCTGCGACGCGGCGCTCGAACTTGTGTACGTGTCAAAATTCACGTCGCTGTACGGGGTGAATCCCGCGACGACGACGATCCCCGAAGCGCGCGAGACGGGGACGGCGAACAGGGCGCCATGGAAATCCATCCGCGCGAGATAGCGTGATGTGATCCCGTCGGTGGAGTTGAACCCTTCGTAAAATGCGGAACCTTCGAGGCGCACGCGGTCGATGCGGGACCACGACGCGGGTGAAAGGCCGTCGATGTCCAGTGGATTGAGCAGGGCCATCCCCGCGTATCCCATTCCTTCACTCCGCGCCCCCGGGGCGTAGCGGATGTCTCCGAGTCCGAGGATGGAGTAAGTCGAACCTCCGCTCCCCGCCGCCGCGGTCCCGCCGGCGCACACGATGACGAGGGCGGTGCCGAGAACTCTGACGATCAAAGGTGACTTCACGGTCTCTCCTGCGGCTATCGAAGGACGGAATACTTGATTTTGAGCCTCGGCCGCAAAGCGGGGGGCGCCTTCTCGTTGAAAAATGTGAGAAGTTCGAAACTCGCCGCCTGGTAGGAGACGTTCGGCGTGAGCGTCACCCCGTAATTCGACTGTTTGTTCCATATCTGAACGGGGCGGGTCATGTCGACGGTATACGTCAGGAGCGTCCCCGGCAGCCGGACACTGGTCACGGAGTACACGTCCACGCTCGTTCTGTCGCTCGGGGAGAGTGTTGCCGCGAGCGTGAACGAGGTGTCATTCGCGAACCGGTCGATGCGGGTCGTGGCCGGGTCGCCGGTCAGCACCAGGCTGGCCGAATTGACGATCGCGCCCCGCGGGACTGCCGAGACGTCGAAGTTGAGGGCGGACCTGTACGAGACCCCGGACTGGAGGTAGATCAGCTGCGGGTTCGTCGCAAGGTTGTCGATGTTCCCGGCCCAGGTATCGCTTGCAATCGTGTACGACGCGGTATCCACCGGGTTGCCGCTCGGGCTTCCGGCGATGATCCGCACCGTCGGAAAATACGACGTGGAGTCGGTCGTCGGGTACCCGTATTCGTTGAATCCGCGCATCATCGTACAGCCTGCGGTCGGGACGAGGATGATACCGTTGTTGCTGTACGTCGCGCTCGTCGGCGTGGCCAGCCACTGGCGGACCATGGCGGTGTCGAGCGGAATCGTGACGGTCTGGGTGTCCGGGCCCGCGCCTCCGGTGTAGGAGCCCCGGACGGTGTACTGCTCGTAGAATCCCGGCGCCTGGACCGTGTCCCAGGTGAGCGTTGTTTCCCCCCACGGAATGGAAACCCTGTAGATATTGAACGAGAACTGTCCCGAGGAATCGCCGAACCAGGTTTCAAACCTGAGCGTTAGCGTCGCGCTGTACACCAGCGCGGTGTCGCGCGCCGGGAGGTAGGACTGCGTAAACTGGATGAGCGCGACCGAGGTGTAGTTCCCCGAACGGCCGATCAGGTTCACCGAACTGTTCGTCGCGAGCCTCTGCCGGAACGTCGAGCTCCCCGTGGCGACGACGGTCGTGTCACGGACAGAGAGGTTTGTCAGCGGAAGCGCGACAAGCGGCGCATTCGCCGCCGTCGGTTCGTCGCTGCAGCCGGTGAACATGAATATGAGGATCGCTCCCGTTGCCGCCAGGGCGTATGCCCGCGCACTTCCCGGGTGTGTGAATTCAGACATTCTCTTTCGGTACTCCTTTGCATTCGTTCAGGATGAATTCCACCGCTTCTTCCACTGACGGCGCGACGTGATCCGGCGTGATCCCCTGCGCCCGGCATTCCTGGATCGCGCTTGCTCCGTACCCGGTGAGCACGAGGATCCCTTTTGCGCCCGCGCTCCGGCCCGCGAGGACGTCGACGATCCTGTCGCCGATGACGTACGACCTGCTCAGGTCGGCGCCCATCTCGCATTCAGCGCGGCGCAGCATTCCGGCGCGCGGTTTCCGGCAGTCGCAGTCGACGCGGTAGGGGGGTATGCCTGCGGTGGGATGGTGGGGGCAGTAGTAAATCCTGTCGATGTGCGCCCCGCTGGCGGCGAGTTCCCTCTGGAATTTTTCGTGTATCGGGACGAGGTCGGCCTCGGTGAACAGCCCCCGGGCGATCCCCGATTGGTTGGAAATCACAAAGGTGAGGAATCCGGACTCGTTGGCCGCCCGCACGGCGCGACCGGCGCCTTCGATCAGGCGCAGTTGTTCCGGCCCGCTCACGAACTCGACCTCTTCGTTCAGCGTCCCGTCCCGGTCGAAGAATACGGCAGGTCTCCGGGTGGTCATTTGCGGGTGAGAGTCCTGTAGAGCTGAATGTACTTTTTTGCGGAAGCGTCCCACGAAAAGTCCTTCGCCATCCCGTTCTTCACGAGCTTCCGCCATCCCTGCTGGTCGCCGTAGGCGGCCACGGCGCGCTGGATCGCCTTGAGCATGTCGGCGGCGGAGTAATTCTTGAATTTGAACCCCGTGCCGCCGGGACTGGCGGCGTCATCGATGGTATCGTCGAGCCCGCCTGTCGCCCGCACGACGGGGACCGTGCCGTAGCGGAGGCTGTAAATCTGGTTCAGCCCGCACGGTTCGTAGCGGGAAGGCATGAGGAACATGTCGCTCCCCGCCTCGATCAGGTGGGCGAGTTCGTTGCTGAACGTCAGCGCCGCTGCGACTTTCTGCGGGAATTTCTTCTGCGCCTTCTCGAACAGGTCGTGATACTTCTTTTCCCCCGTGCCCAGGACGACGAGTTGAAGGTCCATCTTCATGAGCTGGTCGAGCTCTTCGCCGATAAGATCGAATCCTTTCTGGTCCGCCAGCCGGGAGATGATCCCGATCACGGGGATCCGTTCGTTGAACGGGAGTCCCATCTTGGCCAGGAGCGCCTTCTTGTCCTCGATCTTCAGGTCGATGGACTTTGCGTCGTATTTCAGGGGGATCAGGGAATCGACTGCGGGATCCCACACCGTATAATCGACCCCGTTCAGAATCCCCGTCAGGTCGCTTTTCCGCTTGTTGACGACCCCCTGGAGTCCGGCGCCGAATTCTTCCGACGAACGTATCTCCTGCGCGTACCGCTCGCTCACGGTGGTGATGGCGTCGGCATAGACGAGCCCGGCCTTCAGGAAGTTGACATGCCCGTAGGCCTCGACCCCCTCCATCCCCATCAGCTCGTGCGGAAGCTGCGTTTTGGCGAACGTGGATTTCGGGAAAACGCCCTGGTACGCCATGTTGTGGATCGTGAACACCGAGCGGGTGTCCCTGTAAAACGGGTCGTCCCGGTATACCGTCTTGAGGTACGCCGGGATGAGTCCCGTCGGCCAGTCGTTGCAGTGAATGATGTCGGGCTGCCACCCGAGCCGTTTCAGAACCTCGAGGACCCCGCGGCAGAAGAAGATGAACCGCTCGTCGTTGTCCGGGTAGTCCTTCTTGGTGTCGGGATGAACATAGAGCCCCGAGCGTCCGAACAGGTGGGGATTGTCGATGAAGTAGACCTGGACCTTGATCGTGTTGTTGGTGATGAAGGAGGATTTGACGCTTGCCGTGCGGGGCTTCGGCCCCATGGGGACCTCGATCTCCTTCAGGCGGATCATGTCGTGGAGCTTTGATTTTCGCTCGTTGATGCTCCCGTATCTCGGCATCATGACCCGTATTTCGTGCTCGCTCCCTTTGATGCTCTGGGGAAGGGCGCCCGAGACGTCTGCAAGACCGCCGGTTTTTGCAAATGGTTCGACCTCACTGGAGACAAAAAGAATGTTCAATGGTCTGGACATGCGTCCCTGCCGGTGGTACGTGGGAATTCAACCGCTTGAAGTTTAGAAATTTAACGAAAATCGGCCTCAGAATCAACCTCCGGGGACCGCGAGAACCCCGCAAATATTCTTGACTTTCAGGAGCTCAATATCTATATTCCCCATGTAAATGAGCAAACCAAATCCGGAGCAGTGCCTATAGAGTTGTTCGGTTAAAGGTTAGTGGGGTGAGTGCGGATGCGCCGGGACTTGACGCAATGCGTTCGCTCCATGAGTTCGAAGGATTGATCCTTTAACGAATAACCCAGTTCGGCAATGCAGACCGGTTTTGAATCGCCGAATGTTATGGGTTTCTAACGTTCGGTTTTTTTGTTTTTGGACACGGATAAAGTGATCGCACACCGTCGCATGATACACGTGGTCGTCCCGGCGTCACTGGGACTCATGCTGAATGCTTCCGCGTTGTGCGGAGACATTGCGGTGATCCGATCTGATGCAGGGTCCGTGCAGATTGAATTCAGGCCCCGTTATGTTGAGCCGCGCACGATTGTTGCCGGAGGGACGCAGTACATGCTGATGGATTTTCAAGGGGGGGTACAGGCGCTGCGGAGCGCGTCGGTGGGTGGACCTGATCTTCGCTTCAGGTACATACCGATCGCATTTCCGGGGGAACGCGGGAACGCCGTCCGCGTGATCGCCGCGGATTACGAGGATATCCCGGGGACGACGATTGCGCCGCTCCCCGCGATCCGCAGGAATGAAAAGACCTCCCCTGCCCTCGTATACGAAGCGGATCCCGTGCGTTACGGAAAGGCGGGGTTTTTCCCGGTCCAGGTGGCGGAACTCGCGCCGGTGGGAAAAGTGCGCGCAATGCTCATCGGAGGAGTGCGGATCACCCCCGTGCAGTTCAACCCGGTGGCACGTACCGTGCGCAAATATACGCGCGTTGTGGTGGAGGTGACGTTTGGTCCGCAATCGGCATCTCTTGCCAACAGGGGGGACGATCCGCTTCTGAAAAACGTCCCTGTCAATTACGCCGCGGCGCGAACGTGGGGATCGAGGGGCCTCCGCAAGGCGTCGGCCCCGGTCCCGAGCGTTCTCGCCTCGGGGAACTGGTACAGAATCCCCGTGACGGCCGAGGGGATCTACCGTCTGGATGCGACGTACCTTTCGTCCTTGGGGATCACCCTTTCCGGGATCGACCCGCGGACCATACGGATCTATGGCAACGGGGGGAGGGAGCTCAACGAGGACATTACCGCGGCGAGGCCGGCCGACCTCGTGGAAGATGCCATATACGTATTCGGGGAAGCTGACGGGAAGTTCGACCCCGGGGACTACGTGCTCTTTTACGGTACGGGAGCGAGGGGGTGGGCATATGACCCGGTCGGGAGAACACGCCGGCATTACATACACGATTACTCGGAAGTGAATTACTACTGGCTGACATACGGGGCGGGGACGGGGAAGCGCATGGCAAACCAGCCTTCCGTCTCCTCGCAGTCGGTTATTGCGGTGGACACCTTTGTCGATGGGGTGTCAAACGAGGAGGAAAAGACGAATCTGCTTCTCAGTTCGCCCGGCGGGGGAGAGGGGAGCGGTCGGGAGTGGTTCGGCCAGCAGGTCAACAGCGGTTCCTCGTTCACATACGTGAATAGTCTTACCGGACTGGTCCCCACCGCCTCTATTGTATACCGGTATGCCGTCGCGGGAGTGACGGACAATTCCGCCTCGTTCACCGTGAGCGAAGGGGGGACCCCGATCGGATATGCGCCCCTGTATGCTCCCGTAGGCTATGAGGTGGCGACGGAAGGCGTTTTCCAGGCGACCGGGACCTCCGCGCTCTCCGGGAATCTGAGCCAGCTCAATTTTGCGTACACCGGCACCGGGACGAGCGCCGCGGGATGGATCGGCTGGTTCGAGATCCTCTACCCGAGATCGCTTTCGGGGGTGAACGATTCGCTCCGGTTTTACGCGCCGGACACGAGCGCAGTTGTGGAATACCACATGCAGAATTTCAGCACGACGCCGATGGTCTTCAATGTCACGGATCAGGCGAACGTTTCGATGGTCACCGGCCTGACCGGATCGTTTCTCTTCCGGGCATCCGAGACCTCCGGCGCACCCTCGTCCTACTGGGCGGTCGCCGGGAATTCGTGGCGGGTCCCTTCCGCCGGGACCGCGGCGCAGAACGAGAACATCCGCGGCTATGCGGGCGGCGCGGACTTCATCATCGTCACCTCCTCCCAGTACCGCTCGGGAGCTGACCGGCTGGCGGCCTACCGGTCCGATCCGCTGCACGGCGGACTGAAGGTCTACGTCGCGGACGTGAATCAGATTTACGACGAATTCAGCGGGGGAGTGACGGACGTGACGGCGATTCGCGATTTTCTGAAATTTGCGTACGACAACTGGTCCCCTGCCCCCCGGTTCGTGCTGATGCTCGGCCAGGCGTCGTTCGACTATAAAGGATTGCTCGGGGCCGAGTCGAGTTTCGTGCCGACATGGGAAACCCCCGAGTCGCTCGACGACCTTGAAAGCTGGGCGACGGACGATTTCTACGGTAAATTCAGCGGCACGGACGCCCCCTCGCTCGTCATCGGTCGGATCTCGGCGCGTACCGGGGCGGAGTCGGACGCGTTCGTCGACAAGCTGATCCGGTACGAAAGCAGTTCGGTGGTGGACGATTGGAAAATGCGTATCCTGTTCATCGGCGACGATGCGTGGACTCCGGACCTGGGGGAGGTGGGGAACGGGACTATACACAGCGACGCGGCGGAGGAGCTCTCCGGGCCGGCGTTCACCCCGGCGGAGTTCGAGGAAGAGAAGGTGTACCTCGCGGAGTACCCCACGGTCTATACCGCCGCGGGGAGGAGAAAGCCGGGGGCCTACCAGGCGATCATCGACGATATCAATCAGGGGGTCCTCGTCGTGAATTTTGCGGGGCACGGAAACCCCGTCCAGCTCTCCAACAACGACGTGTTCGACATCCCGACTTCCGTCCCCCAGCTTGTCAACGCCAACAGGCTCTCTCTCTTTTTCTTTGCCACGTGCAACTTTTCCGAATTTGACGACCCATTGAGCCGCACGGGGAGCGAGATCCTCATCAACAAGCCGGACGGCGCGGCGATCGGCGTCGTCTCGGCGGACAGGAAAGTGTATGCGGGAGATAACGCCGCGCTGAGCCAGGGGACGTACCAGGCGATGTTCACGCGGGACGCGTACGGGAGGGTCGTCGTGGACCGCCCGGCTTCCGCGCTCTTTGCATACAAGGTGGCGGGGGGAAACGACGGCACCGACGGCAACGACCAGAAGTATTCATACATGGGCGACCCGACAATGTTCATGCAGTTTCCGCAGGGGTACGCCTCGTTCGACAGCATCAACGGCCGCCCTCTCGACAGCGCGGGCGTTCCTCTTCCCGCGGTCGTGCAGATCCGGTCGCTTTCCCGCGTGACCGTCGCCGGGACGATCCGGGATGCCGCAAACAGGATCGACGCGACGTACAACGGCCTTGCGGAGGTGACGCTCAATGACGCGTCGAGGACCCAGACGATAATCAATTTCTACCCGGGGGCGCCGCCGTGGCCCTACGTTGCGACCGGGGGGCTTCTGTACCGCGGACAGAATTCCGTCACGAACGGAAAATTTGCCGCGACGTTCGTCGTCCCCAAGGACATACAGTACGGCGACAGTCTTTCGCGGGGGAGGCTGGTCGCCTACGTCTACCGGACGGGGGGCTCCGACGCCGAATCGTACACGGGGAACGTCCATATCGGCGGGACCGACTCGACCGCCGTGAATCCGAAGACCGGGCCCTCGGTCCAGATCTACCTCGGGAGCAGGACATACCGGGCGGGGGATCTCGTCGGGGACAACCCGCTCCTGATCGTGGACCTGGCCGACTCGAGCGGCATCAACACATCGACATCGGGGGTGGGTCACCGGATCGAAGCCTGGCTGAACAACGCCTCGCAGAGCACCGACCTCACGAATTACTACACGAGCACGCTCAACAGTTACCGCGCGGGATCGATACAGTACCAGCTCCAGTCCGTTCCCGAGGGGAAGAACACGATCCGGGTGAGGGCCTGGAATTCGTTTGACAACTCCGGGAGCGCGGAAACCACGTTCCAGGTGGCGTCGAGCGATCGTCTGAGCGTCACGGACGTGTTCAACTACCCGAACCCGTTTGGCGGCTCGGGAACGGAGTTCACGTTCCGGCAGAACCAGACCTCACCCCTCGCCGTGACGGTGAAGATTTACACGGTGGCGGGACGGCTGATACGGACGCTCGACGCGTATGCCCCCGGCGACTCGTTCGTCAAGGTGCCGTGGGACGGGCGTGACAGGGACGGCGACGTGATCGCCAACGGGGTGTATCTCTACAAGCTCGTCGTGCGGACCGCCGACGGCCGGTTCTCGAGTGAAGCGCTCAGCAAGCTCTCAAAAGTTCAATAAGCGACTCAATTACAATCCAGGGAGGTAGACCACCATGGTGAAAATCAAAGCATACACACGCATCGCTCTGTTCCTGGCGCTCCTGCCGGCGGTCGCGGCGGTGGTGCCCCAGCGAGCGAGTGCTCAGCCCGGCGCTTCGGCGGTTCCGTTTCTGGAAATCGCGCCGACGTCCCGCGCTTCGGGAATCGGGGAAGCGGGGACCGGGACGGTCGACGACGCGTCGGCAATTTACTGGAACCCGGGCGCGCTCGCCTTCATGGACGGGCAGGAGGTCAGCATCACGCACGCGAACTGGCTTCCGCAATTCCAGCTCCCCGACCTCTTCTATGATTATCTGAACTTCAGGATGCATATCGACGGCATCGGGGGGACCCTCGGCGCCGCCGTCACGTACCTGAACCTCGGGGAATTCACCCTGACGAATTCTTCGGGCCCGACCCCGATCGGCACGTTCAAATCGTACGAGTACGCCGTGACGGTGGGATATGCGACGAAGGCATACGATGATCTGGGCATCGGGCTGAACCTCCGATTCATCCACAGCGCGCTCTCGCCGATCGGCGCGGAATCCGAGAAAGGGAACGGGATCGCATCGACGGTCGCCGTCGACCTTGCGTTCATGTACAAGCCCGACAAGTTCCAGGTACCGCTTCTCGGCGATCTGGGGAAAAAGCTCACGATGGGGGTGAACCTGACGAACCTGGGACCCAAGGTTACGTACATCGACGCCGCCCAGGCAGATCCCCTGCCGACCGATCTCCGCGTGGGACTCGGGTACAAGATCCTCAGCGACGACTTCAACAGCATGACCGCCTCGCTCGACTTCACGCGTCTTCTCGTGCGTCGGTACGCCGACGGGACGTCGGACGCTCTCCCGAAATCGCTTTTCAGCGCGTGGGGGGACGGCGGACTCAAGCAGGTCGACATCTGCGGCGGCGTGGAGTACTGGTACGGCGCCCCGCGTCTTCTCGCTCTCCGTGTCGGATACTTCTATGAGAATCCGAATTACGGGGCCAGGAAGTTCCTGACGTTCGGCGCCGGCATCCGCTACGATATCTACGGGTTCGACTTCAGCTACATCTCCGCGTCCCAGGATGAACCCCTGTCGGACACGATCCGGTTTTCGCTCCTGATCGCCTGGGGCGGTAATTAACGGCTCCCTCCGGCCGCGCGCGAGCGCGGCCGGAGGGACTGATGGTCCCTCTCATTTCGACTTGGTTGCGCTCCTTCATGCGTCCGAAGCTCCTCTTCGTTCTCACGTTTGCTTTCACCGCCGCCGCATCAGGCCAGCATTTCAACCACCATCTTGCAGGCTCACGGGGTGACGCCCGGAGGGTCGCCCGCGGGCTCGCCGGGGCGGATTCCGTCCGCGTGCTCGCGGTGATGGTGCAGTTCCAGAAAGACAATGACCAGTCGAAGGAGGGGAACGGGCAGTTTCAATTGACCGCTCCCGGCGCCCCGTTTCTCGACGCTCCTCCCCGGGACAGCGCGTATTTCGCCGGGCATCTCGCGTTCGCGTCAAACTATTTCCGGAAGGTGTCCGGGGGAAAGACGACGGTCAGCTGGACGCTCGCCGGGGCGGTGTACACGCTTCCCGGCGTGATGGCGGATTATTCTCCCCGGGGGGGAGAATCCAATATCCGTCTGGCGAACCTCGCCCGCGACACATGGAGGATTGTCGACTCTTCGGGGCGCGTGAGCGATTTCTCGCGGTATGATTGCTTCGTGCTCTTCCACGCCGGGGTCGGACACGACGTCGATCTCGTGAGCACGCTCGGATACGACCCCGCGCCGCATGATATCCCGTCGATATACCTCGGGCCTTCCGCGCTCTCCGGCCTCCTTGGCGGCGGCATCCCCGTCAACGGGGGTGCGTACACGATCATGAATTCGGTTATCATGCCCGAGACCGAAAACCGCACGCTCCCGACCGCCACGGGGACCGTCCCTCTCACCCTGGGGATCAACGGCCTCCTCTGCGCGTCGATCGGAAGCTATCTCGGCCTCCCCGATCTCTTCGACACGCAGAGCGGGGCGTCGGGCATCGGCCGCTTCGGGCTCATGGACGGCCAGTCCATATTCAGCTTCAGCGGTGCGTTCCCGCCGGAACCGTCCGCCTGGGAGAGATACTGGCTCGGGTGGGTGACGCCGGTTGTGGTCCCGGTCGGGACGACGTCCCTCTCCCTCCCGGCCGTGGCTCTCGCGGACACGGTGTACAGGGTTCCCATTTCTGACGCCGAATATTTTCTCGTTGAGAACAGGAACCGTGATCCATTCCGCACCGGGCAGACGGTGACATCCCTTTACGCGGGGGTGACGAGCCTCCGGCACTACGCGCGCGATACGGTCGGGTTTTCGTTCGACGACATTTCTGCCCTCATCGGGACGGTCACGGACGTTGACGTCTACGACTGGAGCCTGCCGGGGGGCGTCGACGCGAGCGGCACGTTTTACGACGGGGGGGTGCTCATCTGGCACATCGACGAATCGGTGATCAATGCCGGAATAGCCGTCAACGGGGTCAACGCGGACTCGAGCCATCGCGGCGTAAACCTCGAGGAGGCGGACGGCTCCCAGGATATCGGCCACACGTACGACATCACACAGCCCGGATACGGAAGCGAGTCGGGGACCGCGCTTGATTTCTGGTTCAGCGGTAATTCGTCTCCCGTGAACAAAAACGAATTCTCCGGAACGACGTATCCGAACTCAAATAGCAATCTCGGCGCGATAAGTCACGTCACGATAAACAATTTCAGCACCCGCTCGCCGCACATGAACGCGCAGGCGATCCGCGGTGATGCAGTGTCTCCCCTCCAGGGTTACCCGAGGCAGACGGGAGAAAAAATCAGCTGGAATGTGAGCACTGCGGACTTTGGCCAGCCCTTCGGCACAGCGTTCGTCGTCGGCACAACCGGATATCCCCTCCCCCGGGTGACAACAAACGGTTTGCCGACTCCATCAGCTGGGGAAGGAAAACTCTACCTCCTCCCCCCCGATTCCTCGGGCCGGGTTTCGCCATTCCGCGCATCAGGTATCGTGGCCCAGTCGGGTGCTCCGGGCGGGCCGTTTACGTCCTCAGCGGCGATCGCCGATCTCAACGGGGACGGGATACAGGACATCGTCACCGTGGGCGCAAGTCCCGCCTCGTCGGCGCCGGGATTTGTGCGGGCCTACTCCCTCGGAAGCGCGACCTCCGACAGCCTGGCGACCCCGTTGTTCGAGCGTCTGTTTACCCCGTCAGTCACGCCGGGATTCTTCGCATCTCCGGTTGTCAGTGATTCATTGATCGCTCTCCCCGGTGCTGACGGTTCCGTACTGTTCCTCCACTTCAACGGATCTCTCGCCGACAGCATCGCTCCCCTCTCGCCGGGAACTGGAATTGAAGCGATAAGCAGGTGGAGGGGACCCAATGCATTCCTCCTCATGTACGATGACGGAACTGTCAGGCTGACGGTTCGTGGACCGGACGGAAAGCAACTCCGTCAGGATGTCTCACGGATATTTGGAGACAAGGGTGCGTATTTCAGCCCCGCGGTGACAGGGCTCTTCGGTCCCGACACCGTCCGCGGGCGAATCCTCACCGCGTTTACGACATCCGCCGGGGGGTTTCTCTATCTCGTCGACTCAACGCTGACGCCCGTCGCCGGATTTCCTGTGCCCGAAGCGGCGTATGCGGGAGTTACGCCGATCCTCGCCGACCTGGACGGAGACGGAGTCCGCGATATACTCCTCGCAATCGGCGGGAAGATCCTTGCCTACAATGTATCCGGAGTGCTTCTTGACAATTTCCCGGTCCAGCTCCCCGGGGCTGCTTCAGTCGAATCCCTGATTGCCGGCGATGTCGATGGAGACGGGAGGGTGGAAGTCGTTGCCGTTACGGGCGGGGGTATTGCGTACGCGTATAACAGCCAGGCGAAGCTCGCTCAGGGGTTCCCCCTCGCGCTCAACGGCGGGAGCACCAACATGCCGGGGCCGGGTGAGTCTGCTGCTCTCATGACCGTGGGAGGCAGGATTATACTCGCCGTCGCCGGAGGGGATGGATCGGTATCCGCATGGATTACAGGCCATTACTCCGGCACTCCCGATCCGAGGTTGTACCCCTGGCCTCAATATGGACGGGACTCCCGGCACGGCGGGATTGATCTCACCCCCCTTCAGGGCGTTTCAACGGCGTCCACGTTCTTCCCCGCAGACCGCGCCTACAACTGGCCCAACCCGGTGTACAACGGAAGGACGTTCTTCAGGTTCTTCGTCAGCCAGACCTCCTCCGTGAATATCAAGATATTCGACATGGCGGGAGACCTTGTCACGACGCTCAACGGACAGGGGACAGGGGGGATCGATAACGAGATCCCCTGGGACGTGTCGCATGTACAGAGCGGAATCTATTTCGCGCGGATCGAGGCGAGCAGCGGCGCGTCGAGCGCGGTCAAGATCGTGAAAGTCGCGGTGGTGAAATAGTGCGACTGAGCCGGGAAATTCCCCCCATGCCGCGGCGGTACCTCGCAGTCCCGGCGGCGATACTCGTGCTTCTCTTTTTCGTCGCAAGCCGGGGCGCCTCGCAGGATGATTTCAACCACCCGGAGCTCAACTGGAAGACGATCGAGACCCCCCATTTCTTTGTGCACTACCACCAGGGCGCGGAACGGACCGGTAGGACCGTGGCGAAAATTGCGGAGGATATCTACGGGCCGGTGACGTCACTCTACGGCCATGAGCCGACGGAGAAAGTAAGCTACGTCATCAGGGATTACGACGACATCTCCAACGGCGCGGCGTACTTCTTCGACAACAAGATCGAGCTGTACGCCCCCAGCATGGACTTCGAGTTCCGTGGGACGCACAACTGGCTCCGGAACGTCGTCACGCACGAGTTCACGCACATCGTGCAGATACAGACCTCCATGAAGTTCGGGAGGCGCCTCCCCGCGTTCTACCTTCAGTGGCTCGGCTATGAATCCGAACGGAGACCCGACGTCCTGTACGGCTACCCGAACGTCATCGTGTCGTATCCCCTTTCCGGTTTCGTGGTCCCGGCCTGGTTCGCCGAAGGCGTGGCGCAGTACAACCGGACGGACCTCAGGTATGATTTCTGGGATTCGCACCGCGATATGATCCTCCGCTCCTACGCGCTCGACGGGAATATGCTCACCTGGGATGAGATGGGGGTCTTCGGCAAGACGAGCCTCGGGAACGAGTCTTCGTACAACGCCGGATTCGCGTTTGTCAGCTACATCGCGCGCACGTACGGCGAGAACGCGTTGTCGCAAATATCGCGGAACCTTGCCACGCTCACCGAGGTGACGATCGACGGGGCCATCCGGAGGGCGGTCGGCAAGCCGGGGAGCGAAGTCTACGCCGAGTGGAAGGCCGCGGTCCGGAAGGACTATGAAGAGCGGGTCGCGCGGGTCAGGACGGATATCCGTGAGGGCGAGCCTGTGCCGTTTGACTCGACGGGGGCGGTCGTCGACCCCGGCGAAATCCAGAAAACGGAATCCATGCTCTCCCGCGGCGAGCTCGCCTCCCTTCCGGGAGGCGGACCCGGCGAGTTGAGCCGGTTCGACGCCATGACGGGGTTTGCGAACCTCTACCCGGCCTATTCGCCGGATGGGAAGAAAATCGCGTATGTCAGTGCAAAGGGGGGGGACTATTTCGGCCTCTCCTCCCTCTACGTGTACGACATCGAAACGAGGAAGGAGGCCCTCCTCCGCCCCGGCGTCCGGACCTCACCTGCGTGGTCTCCCGACGGCAGGAGCATTTACTACGCGAAATCCACGAGGGACAATCCGCACTGGTATCTTCAGTTCGACATCTACAGGTACGACTTCGCCGCGGAGAAGGAGACCCGGATCACCCACGGAAGGCGCGCAATGCAGCCGTCGGTCTCCCCTGACGGGAAGTCGATCGCCTACGTCGTGAATGCCGATGGGACCACGAACCTCGCGCTCGCAAACGCCGATGGGACTGCCGAGCGGATCATCACCCGGTATGACCAGGGGGAACAGGTCTACAACCCGAAATGGAGCCCTTCCGGGGACCGGCTCATATTCGATTACTCTATAAAGGACGGCCGGAGCATCGCCGAGATACGCGCTGACGGGTCGGGACTCAGGTTCGTCATACAGGGGAACGACGACTCGAGAACAGGGGTGTTCACACCGGACGGGTCGCGGATACTTTTCTCTTCCGACCGTACGGGGATATTCAACCTCTATTCCTGCGACGTCGCCTCCGGCTCCGTCACCCAGGTGACGAACGTCCTCGGAGGGGCGTTCTGCCCGACCGTCAACGCGGCGGGGGACATCGTCTACTCAGCGTACACTTCCGCCGGCTACAAGATTTACAGGATCGCGCACCCCGGTCTTCTCGCCGACGGGGATTTCCACTACGCACCCGCCGGGGGGGCGTTCGGCGCTCCGCCCGGACTCCCGTTGCCGCCCGCCTCGCCGGACTCTCCGCAGTTCGACTGGAAGGCCCTCCGGTCGTATGACGACACGCAGGTGCCTCCGCCCGAGGCGAAGCCGTACAGGAACATATTCACGAGCGTGACGTACGTGCCGTTCGTCCGCGTCGACAACTACAACCCGAAGAACGGCGCCCTCGACGTCATCAAACCCGGCCTGTATCTCTTTTCGAACGACGTCCTGGAGCGGATCGGATTTTTCGCCGGGGCCGCGATCAACCGCCAGCTCGAGCGGGACCTGTTCCTCCAGTTCTCCTACCGGTCGAGGATCCCGCTCCTGTACGAGGCCGGTCTCGAGCCCACAGCGTCGCTGGAGCTTTACAACGTCACCCGCAAATCGGGGAACTACATCTCGCTCCCGGACAACCTCATCCCTGTGAACGTGACGTACGACCTCCTTGAGTTCGATTTTGCTCTCAGCCAGCCGTTCCTCACCCAGTTCAGCAACCTCGAATTCCGGTACGCCCTCAGCCGCTATACGTCGAACCTCGAAGACTTCATCAATCCGTATACCGCGAGCGTCGTCTCGGGATCCTCCGACCTTTACCTGATCGCCAATACGTTCAACCTGACGTTCAGGCTCGACGCCATCGTGCCCTCGCGGACGGAGGAGATCAACCCCGCCGGGCGCAAGATCATGTTCCGGCTCGGGAGGGAATTGAACAAATTCAATCCCGATGGAAGTTATGCCGTGAGCTCCTCCGGGCTGCTCCTCCCGGTCTACGAGCAGGTGAACTTCACGCGGATGGAGCTGCTGTGGCAGGAGCACGTGCCGTTCCTCTTCAGGGACAACTCGCTGACGTTCACATTCCACGGCGGGACGATCATCGGTCCCCCCGTCAACGAGTTCTTCGATTTCTACGGGAGCGGTCTCGTGGGAATGAAAGGGTACCCGTACTACTCCATCGGCGGAAATGACATCGCGGTGGGGGGTCTCTCGTACAGGTTCCCGATCTCCAACAACCTGGACTTCGGGTTTCTGCAGATCTACTTCGACAAGCTGTACGCCTCGTTCTTCGGCGATGTCGGGAACGCCTGGGGGGAGAATAACACCGTCCCGCAGGGATGGAAAGGGGACGCCGGTGCGGAGCTGAGGCTCGAGTCCTACTCGTTCTATTCCTTCCCGACGTGTTTCTTCTTCGACGCGGCCTACGGGTTCAACAGGTTCCGGCGTTTCGTTTCGAGCAGCAATGAATTCGTGACGTACGGTAAAGAATGGCGGTTTTATTTCGGGGTGCTTTTCGGATTCGACATCGACTGAAGGGACACGGACAATGAACATTCACGCGTCAATCCTTGCCATGGCGTTCGTCGCGGTCGGCGCCGCGGCGGCCGGTGAGCAACCGCAGAGCGTCGTCTTTCGCGGGGGCGCCCCGGCCGTGGTCCTGAGCGGGAACGCCCGGATCGATTTCACCGCTCTCCACGAATTCCCCGCCCTGTTTCAGGAGGGGACTCCGGACGCATTGCAGGACCAGCGGAAGTCCCCCTGGCTCGCGGCCGGGCTCTCGCTCGCGCTCCCCGGCGCCGGAGAATTCTACACCGGGAGTTTTCTCAAGACCGCGGCTTTTTTTGCCGTGGAGGCGGCGCTCTGGATTTTCGCCTACAAGTATGATCTCAAGGGGGACCGCCAGACGAACTTCTTCCAGGACTTCGCGAACGCGCACTGGAACGTGGTCGACTACGCCACGTACGCGCTCAACAACTACGCACCCGGCGGGCCGGCGAACTATCCCGGTCTCTTCAATCCGGGGACGCAGGGGGCAAAGCCCTGGCTCCAGGTGAACTGGGCGGTCCTGAACAAAATGGAGTCCGACATCGCGCAGACCCCCACGGGGACCTATTATTCGCACAATCTTCCGGCGTACAACACGCAGCAGTACTACGAACTGATCGGGAAGTATCCCCAGTTCAACCAGGGGTGGGACGATGTTCAGGGGAAGTCGTTCACGTACGGCGATCAGCTCTCGGCGGAGCTCCTCTGGTATTCGGGACAGCGCGGACAGGCGAACACGTATTACACGACGGCGAGCACGTTCGTGGCGATTGCGTTTGTCAACCATGTCGTGAGCGCGATCGATGCCGCGTTCACCGCGGGGTCGTACAACAGGGGGCTGCATGCGTCGGTGGGATCGCAGGCAGTCCCCTCGTACGGCGGCCTTGTCGCGGTCCCCGTGTTCCGTCTCTGCTGGGGGATGTGAGCGGCTACTTCTGGACCCTGACGATGACGTATGCCGCGCCGCACAGGAACATGATGTTCGCGGACCATGCGGTGAGGAGGGGGTTGATGTCGCCGTTGTAGCCGAACACCTGGCTCACCTTCATGAAGATGAGGTAGATGAAGCAGATGAGTAGGCTGATGCCGAGCTGGACCCCGACTCCCCCGCGGCGTTTCTGCGACGCGAACGGCACGCCGAAGAGGACGACGATCACGCTCGCGAAGGGGAAGGAGATTTTGCTGTAGAAGTCCACGAGCCACCGGGCGACGTCCTGCCCGGCGTTCTCCTGGTTGCGGATGAACTCCTGGAGCGTGTAGTAATCCATCTCGTCCGGCTGCTCCTGTTTCTTGCGGAGGTCGTCGGGGTCGAAATGGAGGCGGCCGGCGGGCATGGTCGTGAATTGCTCGAGCCGCTCGCTCTCCCCGTTGAACCAGCGGCGCGTGCCGGTCCCGAGCGTCCAGCTTCGTGACGCGGAGTCCCACGCCATGCTGACGGCGTCCATCCGCTCGGTCATGACGGTCGGATCTTCGGGGCTGAAATCCTGAATGCTGACGCGCGTGGCGATGTTGCGGGTGTCGTCGAAGTACCCCAGCGAGAGAATCCTCGTCCGGGAGTCCTGGATGTAGATGTTTGCGCCGGATGCGCTGAGGACGTCTTTGTGGAGATAGACCCGCTCGATGAAGAATTTTTTCTGGTTCGCGAGAGGGACCACCCAGCCGTTGAAATACACCGAGACGGCGCTCACGACGAGCGCGACGCCGACGAACGGCGCCATGATCCGGTAGAGGCTGATCCCGCTCGATTTCATCGCCGTCAGCTCGTTCTGGGTCGAAAGACGCGCGGTGACGAAGAGGCTGGCCAGGAGCATGGCGACGGGGATGATGAGCTTGATGATCTCGGGGATGAAAAAGATGTAGTACTGGACGATGGTTCCCCAGCTGGCCTGTTTGTCGATGAAATCATCGAGCTTTTCCATGACGTCGATGACGATGAAGACGAGCAGGACCGCAAAGAGCGAGAAGAGCGCGGTGGAGAGGAACTGCCGGATGATGGACCTGTCGAGGAGTTTCACGGGTTTCCGGGTTCTCCGTCCGCGGGCCTGAACCGGGACCGCCATCTGCGGGGAACGAAACGCGCCAGGAACGACATGTCGATGAAGACGGTTTCGCGCGCCACGCGGACGGTGAGGTAAATGCCCATCAGGCTGATGATGATGTTCGCGCACCACATCCCGGTGAACGGCGAGAGGAAGCCCCTGTCGGCGAGCTTTTCGCCCCCGATGAGGCAGGCGTAATAGAGGACGAAGAAGCCGAGGCTGAGCGTCGCCGCGGTGCCGAAGCCTCCCCGGCGCGACATGATCCCGAGAGGGACGCCGATCAGGACGAAGACGAGACACGCCATGGGAATGGAGTACTTCTTGTGAACCTCCACCATATACTGGTCGATCTGGCGGTCGAAGTTCTCCACGCGGAAGAGTTCCGTGGCGACCGTCGTGCTGAATGCCCGGGCGTCGTTGAGCGCAGCGTAGGGTCCCGCCGCCCCCGGAGCGTAGGCGGACGCGGCGGAAGCGCTCACGGGCTGACCGGCAATGAGCGAGTCGGCGTCCCGCGTCGTACGGGCGCGCAGCCCGTCGACGACTTCGGCGCGGGCGGCCCGCAGGCTGTCGACGATCGCCATCATCGCGGGCGCGCCGAGTTCCCTGTTCCCCCGCTGGAATGCGGACTCGGAGGAGCGCGTGAAGTCGAATCCCTCGACGTCCATCGCGATCCGGTGGCTCTCGAACCTGATCTTCCGGTACGCCATCATCCGCTGGAGGTCGAGCTCGTGAATTTCCCCGCGCCTGAGGTCCATGATGAGCTTGCGGTAATCGGGGGAGAACGAAATCGTCCCCCGCTCCGCCGTGATGCAGACGTTCACCCCGGGGTTCGTGTAGTCGAAAAGAGTCACCCCTTCGAGGTCATTCGTTTTCTCGAACGTCTTCCTGACGAGTATGGAATACCCGGGGATATCCTGGGAAAAGACGCCGTCGCGCAGGTTGATTGTCGGCTTTTTCCTCTGGATATCGATGGTAAGCGTCCGGAGGTCGTGGTTGGCGTCCGGCAGGACGTCGTTGTTGAACCAGAGAAGTGCCAGCCCCACGGCGAGGGCCCCCGCGAACACCGGGAGCATCATCCTGTAGGTGCTGACGCCGCATGCCTTCATCGCCGTGACCTCGTTGCGGGAGGAGAGGTCACCGAACGCCATCAGGGTTGCGACGAGGACCGACATGGGGACCGCCAGGACGAGCATCCAGGCCAGGCTCAGGGCGATGAGCTCCATGATCACCCACGGGGTCAGCCCCTTTCCGACGAGGTGGTCGATGAACTTCATGATGAACTGCAGGAGGAATATGAACATCAGCGTCACGAGGGAGAACGCGAAGGGTCCCAGGTGAGCGCGGAGGATATAGCGCTCGATGAGGAACCGCTGTCGGAGGCTGCTGAGCATGGTGAAGGTAATATACCGCGGATCGCCTTCTTTTCCAATTCTGTCTCCGTTCCGTCCGGATTCACGTGTCCGGTTCGCGTTCCGCCGCCTTGCAATTGTCTGGAGCACATGGTATCTTGAACATGCCTTTCGCATTCAGCAGGGAGTCGGTATCGAGAATGCTTGCTAACGATTGAGGAGCGGTGTACCATCAGCGCTCCTGTCAGCCCGCTCCGTCACGACGTGAGCGGAGCTGAGGCGAGCCGGACGGGAGATCATCCCGGACGGCCTCGCGTCGACAGTCCCCGTCGCCGGTTCGCCGGCCGGGCAATTGGCAAACATCAGAAACGGACCCGGACTCCTTGCTCCATCAGGTTCACACAATTCTCCGCAAGTATCTCCTTGATGCGGCATTTATCGCGGCTGCCGGCGGCGGGCTGATCATTCTGCTCGCCGCTCCCGGCACGGTTGCCGGGTCCGGTCGCCCTCCGGGCGCCGGTGAGGCCGGTCCCTCCCCGTTCAGTGCAGCTCCTCCCGATACGACGCCGGCCGTGTGGGCGCGGGGGAAGATACCCCGCACGCACGCCGACAGTCTGCTGGCCGCTCACGCCGATTCGACCTTCCGTGATTCGGTGCGCACCGACTCGCTGCGCACCGCGCGGCGGAGATTCACGATCACCGACACGACGTACGTTGTGGACAAGGATTCGACGGAACGCCTCCGTGATTTCGTGTACGTCCGCAGAGACGATCCCGTCGTCGCGCCGTTCCCCGGGCGGACGTATCCACTCTTTGCCGCGAACCATGCCCTCTCGTACAGGCGGGAGATGGCATTCGACAGCACGGGGGAGCGTGTCGTGTTCCGCGAAACGGTGGGCGGGATCGATGAAAAGATCCCGGAGGGCCTCCCGCTCAGGGAGTACATCGCGCAGCGCATGAAATACGAGCGGTGGAAAATGCTCGCCGCGGAGGCGCGCAAGACCAAGGTCCTCGTCAAGAAAGACATCGGGGACATGCTTGCGAACATCACCAAGATCAGCATCCCCGTCCCCGCAAATCCCCTGTTCAGCATATTCGGCAAGAACGAGATCAACCTGAGCGTCACGGGAGCGGTCGACATCAAGGCCGGGTTCCGTTCGACGAAATCGGATCAGACGACCCTCTCGACGCTCGACCAGGTCCGGAACGAACCCGACTTCAACCAGGAAGTCCAGGTGAACGTCAACGGCACGATCGGCGACAAGCTCAACATCCTGGCGGACTGGAACACGAAGCGGACGTTCGAGTACGAGAACCAGCTCAAGATCAAGTACACCGGCTACGACGACGAGATCGTGCAGAGCGTGGAGGCCGGCAACGTCTCTCTGGCGACCCCGTCGGCGTTCATCGGGAGCAGCCAGGCCCTCTTCGGGATCAAGGCGAAATTCCAGGCCGGTCCGTTCACGCTCACGACCCTCGCGTCGCAGAAGAAAGGACAGATCAAGGAGGTTGCGGTCACCGGTGGTTCGCAGGAGAGCGACTTCCAGATACGTCCGTACGAATTCGCGACAAACCATTTCTTCGTCGACACGCTCTACAGATCCCTCTACGAGCCCTACTACCAGAACGAGCCGCCGCAGATCAGCCACCCGGAATTACAGATCGTGGAGGCGGAGGTCTGGGTGCAGCGCTCCGGGATCAAACACGATCCGAACGAGCGGCACGCCGTCGCGGTCATGGGTCTCGGACCGGACACGTCGGTGTCGGCTTACCAGGGGGTACAGGCGCTTTCCGATTCCGCGGGGATCGTTGACATCGGGCCTGTCGTCAAGCTCGACAAGACACAGTACGAACTTGACGGCGACGGTTACCTCGGGGAGGTCTCTCTCAACACCAACGTGGCTGACCAGCTCTTTGTGGCGATCGCGTACAGGAACGCACACGGAGATCAGTACGGCGAACTCATCAGGACCCTCGGTCCGAACGACACGACGATCGTCCTGAAGCTCCTGAAGCCGAAGAATCTTCTCGCAAACGGCCGCTCATTCTCCCTCGCGTGGAACCAGCTCCTGAAGAACATCTACCCGATCCCCGGACTCGGAAAGAACCTGAAACAGGCGGGTTTTCAGTTCGACATTTTCCGCCAGATACCGGGGTCGCAGGACCAGAACAGCATACAGAACGAGCCGCTCCTCCGGGTGATGGGGTTCGGCAAATACTCCGCCTCCGGCACGCTCCTTCCGGCCGAGCAGCAGGGGGCGGCGTTCGACTTCCGTCCCCAGAGGACGGTCAGCGTCACGCGGGCGGAGATCATATTTCCCACACTCCGGCCGTTCGATACCGGCATTGCGAATTACTTCCATTCGAAATCCCCCCCCGTCGCTCTCACGGACAGCACGCTCGTGTTCCCCGCGGTGTACGACACGACGCAGACGTTCGCGCAGCAGAGCCCCGCAAACAAGTACGTCATGCGCGGGAAGGCGACCGGCGACGCCACCTCTCAGTTTTCGCTCGGGTTCAACGTGGTGGAGGGGAGCGTGGTCGTTCTCCTGAACGGCACGCCTCTGGTGAACAACGTCGACTACACGGTCGATTACATCGTCGGCCAGATCATCATCCGGAATCCCGCCGCACTTGTGCCGGGGGCGAACCTCTCGATTAAATTCGAACAGAACGACCTGTTCCAGCTCGCCTCGAAGACTCTTCTGGGATTGCGGGGGGACCTCGCGCTCGGTCAGAACACCGCGCTGGGGTTCACGCTGATGAACCTCAACCAGCAGACCTTGAGCGACAAAGTGCGCCTCGGTGAGGAGCCGAGCGACAATACCATCTACGGAATCGACGGCGGGACCACGCTGAACCTTCCTTTCCTGACGCGCGCCATCGACGCCATTCCCGGGCTCAGCACGAAGGAAGCGTCGTCGCTCAAGGTGAGCGGCGAAGCGGCGTTCATGCGTCCCAATCCGAACACACTTGCGAGCACGATCCCGAGCGACAAGGGGGAGGGGGTTGCATACATCGACGATTTCGAGGGGGCGCGCCGCACGATCCCCGTCGGGATAAGCTACGCGGGATGGACCGATGCAAGCCCGCCCGCCGACTCTCTCTCGAACAATTCCCTGGGTGTCGACGACACCACGAAGATGAATTCGAAGGGGAGAATGATCTGGTTCAACAGGCTCCCAACCGACGTGCGGCTGACGGACATCTACCCGCGGAAGCAGGTCGGAAACCCGGCGAACGACGTCGCGACGGTCCTCGACTTCCTCTACGCCCCGCTCCAGCGGGGAGCATTCAATTACAGCCTGCAAAGGGACCAAACGCTCACCCCCTCGAAAAACTGGGCGGGGGTGATGAAGCCTCTCTCGGTCTCCGCGATCAACCTGTTGAAGGAAAACGTCAATTTCATCGAGGTGTGGCTGCGGGTAGACAAGGCCCCCCCGCACTCCGTGATGCACATCGATCTGGGGGCGATCAACGAAGCGGTGGTGAATGACGGTACAGGCCGGCTCCACGGTGAGGACCTTTACCTCGGCACGACCGCCCCCGGCATCCTCCTTGACGGGGAGGACGTCGGGCTCGACATGCTCCCGGACGCTGCGGAGCAGCAGAAATACGCCGCGCTTGTCAGTCAGTGGTCGGGTGCGGAGCCGAGCCTGTCGACCGACCCGAGCGGTGATGATTATTATTTCGACAACACCAAGGTCAATACTGACCCTCACGCGTTCGATCACATCAACGGGACCGAGGGGAACGCCAACGGCCCCACCGGCCGTTTCCCGGACACCGAGGACATCAATCACAACGGCACGCTCGACCAGGCGAATTCATATTTTGAGTACGATCTCGTCCTTGACACCGTGGCGCTCCACAATCCCCAGGTGGTCGGCGGAGGGGGGATCAACCCGAACAACGGCGCTCCCGTACAGTGGTTTCAGTTCCAGATCCCGATAAACAAGATGAGCAGGATAATCGGGAACCCGACGTTTGAGAACATCGAGTTCGTCAGGTGTTACTTCCGGAACGCCTCGGATTCGATTCACGTCAGGATTGCGGATTTCAACCTCGTCGGCAACCAGTGGCAAAAGCTGGTCTCCTCCACGGGGAACACCGCATTCGACAACGACTACAACAGCAAGTTTGACGTGAGCGTCGTGGGTGTCGAACAGAACCCGTCGTACCTCTCGCCTCCCGGGGTCATCGGCGAGCGGGACAAAACGCAGCCGGACTACGTCGTCAGGGCGAACGAGCAGTCACTCGATATACAGCTCAGGGGGATCCCTCCGGGGCAGTCGCGCCAGGCGGTGAAGTTCTATACGTACAAGGCGCTCGACGTCTTCAACTACAAGACGATGAAGATGTTCGTCCACGGGGACCCCTCGTTCCGGTATATCGATACGCTGAATTACGACGCACGGATGTTTTTCCGCTTCGGTCTCGACAGCCTGAACTATTACGAGTACAGCGAGCCGGTCCGTCCCGGGTGGGACCCGTCGAACGAGGTGGTGATCCATTTTGCGGACATCACGTCGATCAAGCAGACACGCGATTCCGCAAACGTCATCTCGAAGCCCAAATCCGTCCCGTCCGGGCCCCCCGGGGCGTACTACCGCGTGCTCGGGAACCCTTCCCTGACGAACCTCGTCTACCTTTCTCTCGGCGTGGAGAACCCGCTCGGAAAGGGGCGGCCTGTCCCCCTGCAGGGTGAGGTCTGGTTCGACGAGCTCCGGCTGATCGACGTCGACAACACGCCCGGCGTGGCCTGGCGGATGGACGCGCAGCTCAAGCTGGCGGATGTCGCATCCGTCGCGTTCAACTATTCGCGCGTCGATCCGTATTTCCACACGCTCGATGCGACGTTCGGTTCCCGGATGCTGACGGCGGCGTGGGGTCTCAGCGCGAGCATGTCGCTCGACAAGTTCTTCCCGGAGAGCTGGGCGGGGACGTCGATACCGATCTCCTATTCGCATTCGGTGTCGACGATCACGCCGAAATACCTTTCGAACTCGGATATCGACGTCAATTCCGCGGCGAGCGACCTTCGCGACCTCATCCTTGCCAGGGGAGGGACGTTGAGCCAGGCCCAGGCGAGCTACGATTCGCTCGTCAACGTGTCGATCACGCGGCGCGTCTCCGACACGTATGCCGCGCCGGGGTTCCATATATCGCTCCCCTCGAACGCCTGGTACATCCGGGACACGTTCAACAAGCTGAACTTCGGGTTCAACTATACGAAATCGCGGGCGATGGACCCCTCGGTGGTGTACAGCCTCTCCTGGGCCTGGAACGCGAGGATCAGCTACGCGGTCTCGCTCCCCCCGGACTATTTCTTCCTGCCGTTCAAGAACATCTTCGACGGCGTCTGGCTCCTCGATGAATACAAAAACCTGAAGATATTCTTCCCGATAACGAGTTTCACATGGTCGGTCGCCGCCAACCGCTCGCGCTCGAGCTCTCTCCAGCGGGTCGAAGGGGCGACGGAGCTCATTTCCCGGCAGTTCACGATGTCACGCTCGATGGGGTTCTCCTGGAAGCTCACGGAGGGGGGGATGTTGAATCTTGCCGGTGACTACAGCCTCTCCGTCGAGTCGAGCCTCCTGGGACTTGAAACCGATCAGCTCGGTAATCAGCGCCCCTTCTCCGCGATCCTGAGCGACATATTCCTGAGCAATCACCTCATCAATTTCGGCCAGGACACCCGTTACAGCCAGCACAACGGGTTCACGACGAAGCCCACGGTCCCGAACATACTGAACGTCAGGAAGTTCTTCGACCTTTCCGCGGGGTATACGGTCGATTACAGCTGGCAGAACACGCTCAGCGGCGGTGATCTCGGCAAATCCGCCGGATGGTCGAGCAGCGCGAACCTGGCGATGAACCTGAAGCTGAAGCAGATGTTTGATCCGATCTTTGAAGAGAAGCCTGCCGCGGGGGCCGCCGCTCCCCCCCCTCAGACGCTCCCGCGCGGAAGACGGGGGGCGGAGGAGCCGGGCGTCGCGCGGGACACCGGCGGGACCGCCGTCGCGGCTCCGGATACGACCAGGCCGAAACTGACGGGATTCGACAAGACGCTTTCCCAGCTCAAGAATCTTGCAAAGGCGCTCGTCAAGATTCCGTTCCTCGATTACGACAACCTCAATATCACGTTCACACAGACGAACCAGGTGCAGAACAGCGGCGTCGTGGGAAGCACGGGGTTCGTCAATTACTGGGGAAGGCTGCCGTTCCTCCAGGACCCGGACCCGAAGTACGGGCCTTCACGGCTGTACCAGCTCGGGCTCATCTCCGACCCGGACGGCAAGCTGACGAATTTCGGCCCCCGTTCGTACTTCCCGTTCTTCGGCTGGGACGTCCAGCCCGGGCCCCGCGCTATGGTGGACGGAGGCGCGATCGTGAACACGTTCCAGCAGACGAACCGGCTCACGTTCAAGACGAGCCGCGACCTCTGGGAAGGTGCGCGCGTCGATCTGAACTGGAACGTCGGGTGGTCGTACAGCAGGACACAGAACCTGTCCACGTCCGATACGACTGCCATCCCGTCGCTCGTCAACCAGACGATCACAGGGAACATCGACCGTTCGTTCCTCACGTTCCCTGACGTCCTCTTCCTGGGCACGTTCAAGACTTCCCTCAAGGAAGTCAGCAAGGAGTTTGCAGCGCTCAGGGCGGACGATCCCAACCGCGTGAACGACGCGACGAATCTGGCGACGTCGTTCGAGAAGGGGTTCGAGGCGCTCCCGTGGCTCAAGAAATTATTCGGCGACTACTACCCGAGAGTGAACTGGAGCTTCCGGTGGGACGGGCTTGAAAAGCTTTCGCTGTTCCAGGGATTCGTCAGCAAGCTCTCGCTCGACCATTCCTACAATTCCGATTTCAGCCGGCAGTTCGAAAACACGCCGGGGGGAGGGGGAGAGCGGACCGACGGGGAACGCGTGGCGTACGGGTTTGCGCCGCTTCTGGGAGCGAACTTCACCTTCAAAGAGCTCCTCAAGGGGAACTTCGGGGCGACGCTCCGCTATAACACGAGCACTTCGTACGATCTCTCCATTTCTTCGCAGAATATCGTGGAGACGCTGACGCAGGAGATTTCCCTCACGGCCTCCTATTCGAGGAAGGGGTTCGAAATCCCCTTCTTCGGTCTCTCGCTCAGCAACGACGTGGACGTGAGCTTCACCTATTCGATCTCGAAGAACTCGAGGAACACGTACGACGTGTCCCAGCTCGACGTGAACGTGACGGGGGTGCCGCTCGAGGGATCGACACGCACGCAGATGGAGCCGCGCATCAAATATGTCCTGAGCCAGCGCGTCACGGCGTCGGTGTACTATACCTACACGAGGGTGCAGCCTGATTTTGCCGGTTCGAGCATCCCCGGGACCACGGAAAACGAAGCGGGCCTGGATATACACATCGCGATCCAGTAAGGCGGAGAGGCGCCGCATCCTTGCGCCAATTTGCATATCGCTCCTCAAAATGCTATTCTTTCATCGAAGGGAACGGGAAAGCATATGGAAGAGGAAAAAGGAAAGGTCCTCTGGGTCGACGACGAGATCGAGCTCCTCCGTCCCCACGTGAGGTATCTGGGCGAAAAGGGGTACACCGTCGACACCGCCACGAACGGCGAAGACGCGGTCGCGATGGTGAAGGAGGCGGAATACGATCTCGTGTTCCTCGACGAAATGATGTCGGGCATGGGAGGACTCCGCACACTCGCGGAGATCAAGGAACTCCGTCCCAGCCTCCCGGTGATCATGATTACGAAGAACGAGGAGGAGTCGCTGATGGAAGAGGCCATCGGGCAGAAGATCAGCGACTACCTGACAAAGCCCGTCAACCCGAGCCAGGTGTTGATGGCATGCAAGAAGTTCCTGGAGGGGCGCAAGATCACCGGCGCGGCGGTCTCGAAAGACTACATACAGGAATTCAATGACATCTCCCGCGCGCTGATGGGAGACATGACGCACGGGGAGTGGATCGACCTGTACATCCGCCTGACCGGGTGGGGACTGGAGCTCGACGAACACCCCGAGCTGGGCCTGAAACAGACCCTGATCGACCAGACGCGCGAGTGCAATCTGGCGTTCAGCAAATACGTCGAGAGGAGCTACAGGGACTGGGTGGAACGTTCGAGCCAGCGGCCGGCGCTCTCGACGGAGGTCGTCGACCGGTACGTGATTCCCGAGTTCCAGTCCGGGAAGTCCGTGTTCTTTTTCGTGATCGACTGTCTCAGGCTCGACCAGTGGCTCGTCATGGAGCAGGTCCTCCAGGAGTATTTCACGATCGCCAAGGAATACTATTTTTCGATACTCCCGACGGCGACCCCTTATTCGCGGAACGCCATATTCAGCGGGTCGTTCCCGAGCGACGTCGAGCTCCGCTTCCCCGAGCTCTGGGAAAAGAGCGAGGACGACGAAAACAGCCGCAACAGGTACGAGCGGCAGTTTCTGGACAAGCTCCTCGAGCGGCGCAAGATCGTCCTCAAGCCGGAGCCGAAGTACATCAAGATTCTCGACGCCGAATTCGGGAGAAACGTCGAGAGCACGATCAATTCGTACACGCAGTCCAGGCTGACCTCCGTCGTCGTGAATTTCGTCGACATGCTCGCGCACGGGAGGTCGGACTCGTCGCTCCTGAAGGAGATCGCGCCGGATGAGTCCGCCTACAGATCGCTCACCCGCTCCTGGTTTCTTCATTCGTCCCTCCTGGGGATGCTCAAGACCCTCGCGAAGAACCCGAACGTGGTTGTCGTCCTGACGACGGATCACGGGAGCATCCGGAGCCTCCGCGGATCGAAGGTGCTGGGGGACCGGGAGGCGTCGACGAATCTCCGGTACAAGTACGGCAGGAACCTGAAGGCCGAGGAGAAGGCGGCGATCTTCGTGAAGAACCCGGAAGAGTTCAAGCTCCCCCGCCGGGGCGTCGCGACGAATTACATCATCGCGAAAGAGGATTACTACTTCGTGTATCCGACGGAGTATCACCGGTATCTCAACCAGTACCGGGACAGTTTCCAGCACGGCGGCGCCTCCATGGAGGAGATGATCCTCCCCGTCATCCGCATGGAACCGAGGGGATGAAGGAGATCCTCTCGCGCTCGGCGGAGGAAACGGTCTCCGCCGGAAAGGCGTTCGCCGGCTCGTTGCGGCCGGGCGACGTCGTTGCGCTGACGGGTGATCTGGGGAGCGGCAAGACCCGCTTCGTCGCGGGGGTGTGCGCCGGGCTCGGCGTCCGCGTTCCCGTGACAAGCCCTACGTTTACGATAATCAACGAATACCCGGCTCCGTTCGGCGTCGTTGCCCACATCGACATGTACAGGATCGGCACGCCCGGCGAAGTGGCGGAGATCGGGATCGGGGAATATTTTAACGACAGGTGCGTCTGCCTCGTCGAATGGGCCGGGGTGGTTTCCGGCCTGCTCCCCGATCTTCGCTATCAGGTGTCATTCGCCCACGGACAGGCCGAAAACGAACGGACGATCCGCATCCTCGGCCCGAACGAGGAGCAGGCCGCGTGAACGTCCTCGGGATCGAAACCGCGACCGCGGTCTGCGGCGCGGCCCTCGTCCGGGACGGGGAGCTGGCCGTCGAATCGTACTTCGATGAAGGGCGTGTGCACGCCGAGAAGCTTATGGGCCAGATCATCGCCGTCCTGGGTCCGGACGGCGTTGCGGGTCTGGACGGGATCGCGGTATCGATCGGCCCCGGATCGTTCACCGGGCTCAGGATAGGCGTGAGCGTCGCAAAAGGGATCGCGTTCGCCCGGGGGATCCCCCTGGTGGGGGTACCGACGCTCAAGGCGCTCGCGATCCGCGCCGCCGCGGTGGACGGCCTTGCGGGCGGGACGAGGCTCCTGGCGGCGCTCGACGCGCGGCGCGAAGAGGTCTACTGCCAGCTTTTCGATGTTACGGAGAGCGGCCCCGTCCCCCTGTGGGAATCGCGCGACATGCATCTCGCCGGGCTCGCCGAAGCCCTGGGACGGGCGCCCCTGCGCGTGACGGGAGATGCCTCGGCCAGGGTGATTGCGTGGCCCGGAATGCCCCCTGCGATCGGGAGCGTTTCGCGTGAGGCCCTCCGATGCGGCGCGGGGAGCGTTGCCAGGCTCGGCGCGTCGCTCCTCCGGGAGGGGAAGGCGGACGACCCCTCCGCACTGGAACCGCGATATATCAAGGAGTTTTTCTTCAGGACACGATAACCGGAAGGACGCAGAGCCCATGTCGTGGTTCAAACGTTCCAAAGAGAATATCGCCTCGGAGACGCAGAAGAAGGATGTCCCCGACGGCCTCTGGACGAAGTGCGAGCAGTGCGGGGAGATCATCCACCGGATGGAGCTCGAAAAGAATTTCTTTACGTGCGTCAAGTGCAACGCGCATTTCCGGATCGGCAGCAAGGAATACATCTCCATACTTCTTGACGAGAACTCGTTCAGGGAATACGACAGGAGGATGCGTTCCGGCGATCCGCTCAAATTTGTCGACACCAAGCGCTACAGGGACAGGATTCCCGAGGCGATACGGAAGACGCGGCTGCACGACGCCGTGCGGTGGGGGACGGGGAGCGTCAACAAGCACGCCATTGTCCTCGCGGCGATGGACTTTTCGTTCATCGGGGGGAGCATGGGGTCGGTCGTCGGCGAGAAGATCGGACGCGCCATCGACCGCGCGTGGAAATCGAAGACGCCCCTGCTCGTCATTTCGGCGAGCGGCGGCGCGAGGATGATGGAGGGCGCGCTCTCCCTCATGCAGATGGCGAAAACGAGCGCGAAGCTCGCCCGGCTCGCGGACGCGGGGATAGGGTTTATCTCCCTTCTTACCGACCCGACGACGGGGGGCGTGACCGCGAGCTATGCGATGCTCGGCGACGTCATCATCGCCGAGCCGGGCGCCCTCATCGGCTTTGCGGGACCCCGGGTGATCAAGCAGACGATCGGCAAAGACCTCCCCCCCGGGTTCCAGCGGGCGGAGTTTCTCCTCGAGCACGGTTTCGTCGATATGGTCGTCCACAGGAAGGAACTGCGGCCGACGATCGCGCAGCTCCTCACATACATCGGCTCCTGACGTGGCCCCCTCCCAGTCCCTCGCCGCATCCGCGGCGTGTTGAAATGAAGACGATACACGAACCGGACCTGATGCGGAAGGAATCGGAAGCCTTCCGCTGCGCGGGAAGGCGCGTCGCGCTCGTCCCGACGATGGGAGCCCTCCACGCCGGCCACGCCGCTCTCTTCCGCGAGGCGCGGACCCGGGGGGACGTCGTCGTCGTGTCGGTCTTCGTCAACCCCGCCCAGTTCGGCGAGGGGGAGGATTTCACCCGGTACCCCCGGGACAGTGAGGGGGACCTTCGCAAGGCGACGGAAGCGGGAGCGGACATCCTCTTCGCGCCGGAGACGGCGGCGATGTATCCCCCGGGGTACCAGACGTTCGCGACCGTCGACCCCCTTTCTCACCCACTGGAAGGAGCGGCCAGGCCGGGGCACTTCAGGGGGGTGGCGACGGTTGTCGCGAAGCTTTTCAATATCACGCGTCCCCACTGCGCGGTCTTCGGTCAGAAAGACGCCCAGCAGGTCGTCGTGCTCCGCCGGATGGCCCGCGACCTCGATATGGGAGTCGAGATCGTCGTCGTGCCGACCGTCCGCGAAGAGGACGGTCTTGCACTGAGTTCCCGCAATGCGTACCTCTCCCCGACGGAAAGGGGCGAAGCCCCGGTTCTCTACCGCGCTCTCAGGATGGCTGAGGAGCGCATTCGCGCGGGCGAGCGGTCCGCCGCGGCCCTCGTCGCGGCGGTGACGTCGGAAATCACCGCCCGGACGTCGGCGAAAATCGACTACGTTGCGGTGAACGACGCTGATTCACTCGAAGCTCTTACCTCTCTTGGGGCCGGGCGGACGGTCCTTGTCTCGCTTGCGGCCCGGTTCGGCACCACGCGGCTCATCGACAACATCCACGTCAGACTATAATAGAGATCCATGGACGCCAGGCTTGCCGTAGTAGTGATGGCCGCGGGGAAGGGGACGCGCATGAACAACCCCTCGCTGGCCAAGGTCATGTACACGATAAACGACCGCCCCCTGATCGGGTGGGTTGTCGATCTCGCTTCGCAGCTCGAATCCTCGCGGACCGTCGTCGTCGTCGGATGGCAGAAGGAGTCGGTCATTGCGCATCTCGCAGGTTCACACCCCCTGGTGAAGTGCGTGGAGCAGAACCCCCAGCTCGGCACGGGGCACGCCGTGATGCAGGCCGAAGAAGAGCTCCGCGGCTTCAGCGGGGATATCCTGGTTCTCTCGGGGGACGTCCCGATGCTGACCGGGGCGACAACGCGCTCGCTGATCGACGTGCACCGTTCC
>Ga0075030_100000042_pt1 | contig 80130 bp, 68 predicted proteins | sample LitLauG_LLR_2012_FD_71393 | JGI IMG/M metagenome (GOLD analysis project Ga0075030, IMG submission 71393) | Freshwater sediment microbial communities from Pennsylvania, USA - Little Laurel Run_MetaG_LLR_2012 | ecosystem: Environmental > Aquatic > Freshwater > Creek > Sediment | place: USA... | reverse complement strand
CTTCGCGCCATCTACCTCTCAGGAGACTTCGATGCCTACTGGCAATTCCACATCGAACAGGACCAGCGCCGTCTTTACCCCGCCTGGACCGTCGTTCCAAAGTAGCCACACCCAAATGAAATACATTTTGATGATGAACACCATGAAGGCGGGTTGCGACGCGTTTGCCGCCTGGCCGAAAAACGACATCCAGGCGCACATCGCCTTTATGATAGGTTTTTCCAAGGAACTGGGTGCCTCCGGAGAGCTGGTATCCGCCGAAGGCCTGGCCTTTCCGGACCAGGCCAAGCTGGTGCGCGCAGGGAAGGACGGCGCGCCCGTCACCGACGGCGTGTTCCCGGAATCCAAAGAGTTCCTGGCCGGCTACTGGATCGTGGACGTCGAGAGTCCTGACCGCGCCTATGCGATTGCCGCCCGGGCGTCGGCCGCGCCCGGACCTGGCGGCGCTCCGCTGAACATGCCCATCGAAGTGCGGCAGGTGATGAGTGGACCGCCCGAAGAATTCCTGTGACCTCGAGAGGGTTGGATGCGCGTGCCGAGGATCTGTTGCGCGAACTCGCGCCGCAGGTGCTCGGCGCGGTCATCCGCCGCTTCCGCGACTTCGCCGCCGCCGAGGACGCCGTTCAGGAGGCAATGGTAGCGGCGGCCGTTCAGTGGCCCGAGGAGGGCCTTCCCGATCATCCGCGCGCCTGGCTGATTCAGGTGGCGGGGCGGCGCATGACCGATTACCAGCGCAGCGAGTTGGCCCGCCGACGCCGGGAAACCGCCGTCGCCATGCAGGCCGACGAACTGGCGGCCCCGCCCGGCATCGAGAGTGAAACGGATCAGGACGACACGCTCATCCTGCTTTTCATGTGCTGTCACGCCGCGCTGACTCCGTCATCGGCAATCGCTCTGACGCTGCGAGCGGTCGGCGGCTTGACCACGGCCGAAATCGCCAAGGCGTTCCTTGTACCGGAGGCGACGATGGCGCAGCGGATCAGCCGCGCTAAGCAGAGCATCAAGGCTTCGGGCGTGCCTTTCCGTTTGCCGACCGACCAGGAGCGGACCGAACGGCTCCGCGCCGTGCTGCACGTGCTCTACCTGATATTCAGCGAAGGTTACACCAGCAGCACCGGCCCCCATCTCCTGCGGCGCGAGCTATCCGGTGAGGCGATCCGGCTGACCCGAATCGTAAACAGCCTGCTCCCGGGCGATGGCGAGGTCGCGGGATTGCTGGCACTCATGCTCTTGACCGATGCGCGCCGCGCGGCACGAACCGGACCGGGCGGCGAGTTGATCTCGCTTACCAAACAGGATCGAACGCTTTGGGATCGGGAGCAGATCTCGGAGGGCAGCGCGATCCTGACCGCGACGCTTTCGAGGGGGTCGATTGGCGCCTACCAGCTACAAGCCGCCATCGCCGCCGTTCATGACGAAGCGGCCCGGGCCGAGGATACCGACTGGCCGCAGATCCTGGCGCTGTACGACCTGCTGAAACGGATGTCCGACAATCCCATGGTGATGCTCAATCATGCCATCGCCGCGGCCATGGTGCGCGGCCCGTCCGCCGGGCTCGAATTGTTGGATGCTCTCGACGCCGATGGGCGGTTGGCCGGCCATTATCGCCTCGACGCCGTTCGCGCCCATCTGCTGGAAATGGCCGGAGACCTTCGGGCCGCGATTGAACTCTACCGCACCGCCGCCAACCGGACGACGAGCCGGCCGGAGCGGAATTACCTGATCACCCAAGCGGCGCGGCTGAGGGAGCTTTGAAAGAATTGCGATGTGCAGGCGAAGTGGGGCCGGCGCCTCCGCCGCATAATACGGATTTCAGTGCCGGCGTGGGATCTGCGGCCAATCGGCGGCCGCCACCCACTGCGGCCTCGTAATCGCGGCGCCCTCGTCGAAACTCGCTCCGATTGCGCCCGCGCTGGAACACCTCGGCGGCCTTTGCCGCATGGCACCTGCGTCACGCGGTCACAGAAATCGGCAAGCACGCGCGCGGCCGGCATCCGCGCCATGCTGACGCCCATGACAATTGCGGTGTCGTCCGTGCTCATGATCCTATAAACATGAGGTGATGCCGACGTGGATGGCTCGAGCTTCGACACCGACGTCCGGGTTCGACTCTTTCGGCAGTTCGTAGCCTCCGGAGAGCCCCCGACGGCGGAAGACCTGGCAGCCGGGATGCAGAGGCCGGTGGCCGAAGTTCGCGCCGCGCTGGAGCGGCTGGCGGCGGGCAAGGCGATCGTGCTTCAGCCCGAGAGCCGCGAAGTCCTTATGGCCAATCCGTTGTGCGCGGTGCCCACGCCGTTCCGCGTACGCAGCCAGGGCCGGTCGTTTTTCGGTGCCTGCGTCTGGGACGCCATGGGAATCGCGGCCATGCTCGGCACCGACGCCGTTCTCGACACCTCCTGCGGCTGCTGCGGAGAGGCCCTGGCGATGACTTTCCGCGGCGGTGAAGCGCTGGCGGCCGAAGGCGTGGTCCACTTCGCCATCCCCGCCCGCCAGTGGTGGGAGAACATCGTCTTCACCTGAAAGACCATGCTGCTCTTCCGTGGCGAGGAGCACGTGGCGCGCTGGTGCGCCCAGTGGAGCCAGCCGCGCGGCGCAGCGCTGACGATCGACCAGGCCTGGCGTTTGGCCCGCGCCTGGTACCAAAACAAGATGGACTCCGCCTGGCGGCGCGCCACCTTGGAGGAGACCGAGGGGCTGATGGCGAGCCTGGGCCTCGGCGGCCCGTTCTGGGATCTGCGGTAGCACTACACCGGCAGGAATGCCGGTGCCACGAACTTTTTGCTTGCGGGTTCGCAAGGGGATGCGCCATATTGGGAATGGCGTTAGATAAGGCTGTGTAGAGCGCACCAAAGTCGTAAGCCGTCCCGATCCGGCGCTCGGGCTGTCTGACGCCGGGGATGTATTCGGTGGCGGACAATTTTCTGTTTTTCACGGAACTCGTGTCGATGCCGGTCCTTGACCTCAAAGGGCGCCGCATCGGCCGTGTCCGGGACGCCGCCCTCGTCCCCGTGGTGCATCCCTCCCGCATCGACCGCTTCCTGGTGGGCGGGGGCGATTCGTGGCTCACCGTAAGGTTCGATCAGATCCGGTCGGTTGTTCTGGGCAAAGGCATTTCCCTCAGCGATGAACTGCTCGTTCCCTACCACGACGACGAGTACATGCTCCGTATCGCCCGCGACCTGCTCGACCAGCAGATCATCGACGTCACCGGCCGCAAAGTAGTGCGGGTCAATGACGTCACCATGACACTTGGTCACGATGGCGTGCGCGACACGCTCACCTTGGCCGACATCGACATCGGTATCCGCAGCATCATGCGGCGCGTGCTCCAGGGCGCTCTGCCGCCTCGCTGGATTCGCCGGCTGCTGGAGGCCATCCCGCCCCGGTCCATCCGTTGGGCGTTTGCCAACGTGCTGGAACCGGACCCGCTTCGCCGCCTGCGGCTCAACATCTCGTACCAGAAGCTGGAAGACATGCACCCGGCGGACCTGGCCGACATCGTGGAGGAACTGGGTCCGGCGGAGCGCGAAGCCATCTTCGAAACCATCGACAGCGAAGCCGCCGCCGACGCGCTCTCCGAGGTCGATCCCAAAATGCAGGCCAGCATCCTGGAGGCGTTGGAGCCGGAAAAGGCCGCCGATATCGTCGAGGAAATGGCGCCCGACGAAGCCGCCGACATCCTCTCCGAACTCGAGGACGCAACCTCCGAAGAAATCCTGGACGAAATGGATTCCGCTCCCAAGAGCGAGGTGGTCGAGCTGCTCGAGTTCAAGGAGGACACCGCGGGCGGCATGATGAACACCGAGTACGTGGTGCTGCATGAGAACGCCTCGCTCGGCGATGCGATGGCCGCGCTCAAGGGGAATGAGGACTTGCTGGAGTCGCTGAACACCCTCTTCCTGATCGATGCCGACGAGCGCCTTTCGGCCTCCATTCCACTGGCGCGGCTGTTTATCGCGCCGGGCGGAGCGCGGCTCAAGGATCTGGCTTCCGAAACGATGATCCAGGTCGCTGTGGACGAAAAACAGGACCGCGTCACCGAACTCTTCGACAAGTACAATCTGCTGACCTTGCCCGTGGTGGACGAAGACGGCAAACTCGCCGGCGTGATCACGGCGGACGACATTATTTCCGTGCTGAGGCAGAAATAGCGGATGAAGGGAATCCTGAGCCGCTTCCGCTATCACATCGCGGTCTTTTTCGCGGTGATCGGCCCCGGGTTTATCACGGCGGTAGTGGACAACGATTCGGGCGGTATCTACACTTACTCGGCCGCCGGGGCCAAGTTCGGATATCTGCCGTTATGGACGCTGCTCCCCATCACGGTTGCGCTGATCATCGCCCAGGAGATGTGCTCCCGCATGGGCGCCGTCACGGGCAAAGGGCTTTCCGACCTGATTCGCGAGGAATTTGGGCTGCGCATCACGTTCCTGACCATGTCTTTGCTGGTGCTGGTGAACCTGACTAACGTGATGTCGGAATTCGCCGGCATCGCCAGCTCGCTGGAGTTGTTTTCCATCAGTAAGTACATTTCGGTTCCCTTGTCCGCGGTGGCGGTCTGGTTCCTGGTAGTTAAGGGTAATTACCAGAGCGTCGAGAAGATCTTCCTCTTCTCGTGTGTGCTGTACATCACCTACGTGATCTCCGGTTTTCTGGTCAAGCCCGACTGGAAGGAAGCCGCCATCAAAAGCGTGGAACCCGTGTTGATGCTCGATTCGGGGTACATCTACATGCTCATCGGGATGGTCGGTACCACGATCGCGCCATGGATGCAGTTCTATCTGCAGGCCGCGGTAGTGGAGAAGGGCATCACGGCCAAGGAGTACGCCGAGTCCCGCATCGAAGTCATTGTGGGCTGCTTCATGACGTCGGTGATTGCCTTCTTCATCATCGTGGCCTGCGCTGGCGCGATCTGGCGGGTGCAGCCGCGCGACATTCAGGACGCCAAGGAGGCGGCGCTGGGCCTGAAGCCGTTCGGCGAGTATGCTTTCCGGCTGTTCAGCGCGGGGCTGTTCAACGCCTCGATTTTCGCGGCCTGCATTCTGCCGCTCTCCACCGCCTATTCGGTCTGCGAAGGCCTGGGATTCGAATCGGGAGTCAACAAGCGGCTCCGCGAAGCCCCCATCTTCTACGGTTTGTACACCGGGCTCATCGTGGTGGGGGCGGGCGTGGTGCTGATACCGAACTTCCCGCTAGTGAAGATGATCCTGCTTTCGCAGGTGCTTAACGGCGCGCTGCTGCCTCTGGTCCTGATCTTCATGGTGCTCCTGATCAACAAGCGCGAGCTGATGGGCGAGTGGGTCAACCCGCGATGGGCCAACTTTGGCACCTGGGTGATGGTGGTCGTGATGATCGGTCTGACCCTTGCGTTTGCGGGCATCAGCATCCGCGACATGCATTAAGAAACATTAAAATTAGAATGGAAGGCCGCGTGATCCAATTCTAAGTTTAGTTAGTCAGCGCGGCCGGGCCTCCGCTTAAGGCAAACGGGTTCAACACGATAAGTGGCTCTATGCCAGGGACGAATCAGGGCCCCACGTATGAGCCGCGGAATCCGTGTTGCATTTTCAGATTTTCAGTGTATGATATCTTAAATGGCACGCGTGCAGAAAATTCGTATGAACTCCAGCGTCAAACCCCAGGCGGGCCAAAACACCAGCCCTTCGTGGTGTGGCGCCGAACGCGTTCACCTGTACGGGTGGGATTCGCGGAGCGAGACCTGGCACGGCCCCAACGAACTGGATGGGCGCAGCCTTCCGGACAAGCGGCTGCTGCAAGCTCTGAGAGCGGCTCCGGGAAAGTCGTGGTACGGCCCCGTAAACTGTTGTCCGTTGGGCGAGCCGGCCACCCGCTTCTTCGCCATCGTGCACGATCTCTGCGATTGTGCCGTGGCTTCGATCTACTGCGACGAATCGAAAGCGGGGCCGGCCGAAATCCTGGCCGTGGTCCCCGCGAAAGGGCGCTCGCGCCTGCGGGAGGAATTCGCGTTCGAGTTTCTGGCGTTCGCGCGTTTTCTGGGTTCGCTCAGCGCCGGGGCCGAACTCGAGGTCCATGAGGCGATCACCGCGGCCGTCGCAGACCGGCATGAACCCAAGAATCTTGTCTTCTCGATCAGCAGCGGGCTCTGGCCCAGTGACCGCGACCATGTGCTTTCGTCCTGTGTCGAGAAAGTTGCGGTGACGTTGTGCCGATGGTTGGCCGAGCCCGCCAGTTCCAGCAGGCACGCTACCGCCGGCTCCAGTTCCGCAGCCTGACCCTACCCTTTGCCGCCATCGTGCCGGTAATGCTGTTCTGGACCAGCCCGCCTCTTGCCCGGGCGCGCGGTGAGAGACTGTAAATATGGCAAAGCAAGAGACCTTCTCCCTGCGGAAGCATCTGGCCAATTTGCTGAACATGAAGGGAGCCCACGTGAACTTCGTGGAGACGGTGACGGACTTTCCGGTGGCGATTCGCGGCGTCAAGCCGCAGGGCGCTCCGCACACGGCGTGGCAACTGCTGGAGCATATGCGGATGGCGCAGGAAGACATCCTGGATTTCAGCCGCAATCCGAAATACAAGGCGAGGAAGTTTCCAGACGACTACTGGCCGGCCACCGAAACACCGCCAAGCGCCGAGGCGTGGGAGAAGAGCGTCCGGCAGTTTCAGAGCGACCTGGAGGAGATGCAGGAACTGGTGGCCGACACGAAGCACGACCTGCTGGTGAAATTGCCGCATGGCACCGGCCAGACGCTGCTGCGCGAAGCGCTGCTGGTTGCGGACCACAACGCGTACCACCTGGGGCAGATCGTGTTTCTGAGGAAGATGCTGGAAGGCCAGACTGTGTGAACGCGATTTCGAATTGTTAAAGGGGCAGCGTCGCACTAGTGTGATCCCCAGTTCGGTTAAGCGCCTCAAATCTCCGGCCCCCGGGTCCCGGGCCCTCGGTTTATAATGGGACTTTCTAATCTGAAAGAACCCACATCATCAAGGAGCAATCATGGCTGGGAAACGGATCGGCATTCTCACGGGCGGCGGCGATGTACCGGGTCTGAATTCCGTGATCAAGACGGTGGTATACCGTGCCGGCGAAATTGGCTGCGAGGTCATCGGGATTCGCCGCGGGTGGGAGGGGTTGACGCACGTCAACCTGGAAGACCCGGCGAGCCGCGCGCGTTACGTGCTGCCGCTGAACCGCGACAACACCCGCACGATTGACCGCACCGGCGGCACCTATCTGCACAGCTCGCGCACCAATCCGTCGAAGATGAAGCAACTCCCACCGGTGCTGGAGGGCCGGAGCTTCCCCTCCAAGGAGTCCAGCAAAAAGGGTGTAACCTCGACGGTGTACGACGTGACCGGCGCGGTGCTCAAGAACATCGAAACGCTGGGGCTGGAATATCTGATCGCCATCGGCGGCGACGACACGCTGAGCTACGCCGCGGAGCTGGACCGGCAGGGCGTAAAAGTGATCGCCGTGCCGAAGACCATGGACAACGACGTGCAGAACACCGAGTACTGCATCGGGTTTTCCACCGCCATCACGCGGGCCATGGATGCCATCGAGCGGCAGCGAACTACGGTCGGCTCGCATGAACGCATCGGCCTGTTCCGCGTGTTCGGACGCGATGCCGGCTACACGGCGCTGTACACGGCCTACGTGACGAGCGTGCGCTGCTGCATCCCGGAGTTCAAGGTCAATCTGCCGAGGCTGATCGAAATGCTGGTCACCGACAAGGCCAGAAACCCGAGCAACTACTCGCTGGCGATTTTGTCGGAAGGCGCGGAGTGGGAAGGCTACACGGTGAAGGAGTATGGCGAGGCCGACGCCTTCGGGCACCGCAAGAAGATGAGCGTGGCCGAAGACCTGAGTTCGGAGATCAAGAAGGCAACCGGGGACGAAACCATCGTGAGCGATCTCACCTACGATCTGCGCTCCGGGAGCCCCGACTTTGTGGACCGTATGGTGGCGGCGACTTTCGCCGGCATGGCGCTCGACGCCATCGAGGAGGGCCAACACGGGCTCATGACGGCGATCAGCAATGGCTGCTACGCGATGAAGGCGATCCCCGATCCCAAACTCGGTCCGCGCCGGGTGGAGGTGGCCACGATGTACAACACGGAACGGTACCGCCCCATGTACGACCACAAACTGAGCCTGCCCATCTTCCTCACGCGGGCCTGACGGTTGAACTGGAGGCGCTGGGTTTCGAAGTCTTGGTTTTCGGGGAGAGCAGGTGCGCAGCTCACGCCGGAGTTGCGCGCGCGCATCCAATCCTCGTTCGACCGGGCGGCAGGCGACGAAGAGCATTTTCCTTCCACCATCGATCCGCGCATCTACCACGTGAAGCTGATCCGCACGCATCTGGGAGGGATGGCAGGCAAGCGCGTGCTGGATGTCGGCTGCGGCAAGGGGCGGTTCGCGCGGGTTTTTTGCGAACAGGAGCCGGCGGCCGAGATCTGGGGACTGGACATTTCCGAGGAGATGCTGCGCTTCGTGCCCGAGGCCATTCGAACGCGCGCCGGGTCGATGACCGAACTGCCGTTCGAGGATGGGTTCTTCGACGCTGCGTACGCCACGGAATCGCTGGAGCACGCGGTGGAAATCGATCGGGCAGTCAGCGAGATCTGTCGCGTCGTGAAGCTGGGCGGCCGCATCGCGATCATCGACAAAAACGCCGAGCAGTGGGGAAAGCTGAACACTTCGGACTGGGAGAAATGGTTCACGCGGGGCGAACTGGAGGGGCTGTTGCGGCGGCACTGCAGCGAGGTTTCAAGCCGCTACATTTCGTACTGGGAAGACGTGGAACCGGACGGCTTGTTCCTGGCCTGGCTGGCGGTGAAGTAGGGTTACCCGGTTGGATGCTATCCAGCTCAGATAAGCTGGACGGGGAGGGAACCTTGCAAATGAATGACGCGTGGATGCTGGTGCTGCTCGGGCTGGTGGCCGGAGCGTTGAGCGGCTTGATCGGAATCGGCGGCGGCGTGGTGGTCGTGCCGGCGCTGGTATTTCTCTTTGGGTTTACGCAACACCGGGCAGAAGGAACCACTCTGGCCCTCTTGATCCCGCCGGTAGGTTTGCTGGCAGTGATGCCGTACTTTCGGCAGGGCTATGTCGATGTGCGGGCAGCCGCGTTCCTCTGCATTGGCTTCTTGTGCGGCGGATTGATCGGCGGCCATCTGGCCACCACGCTCTCCAACGCAGCCCTGCAGAGAATCTTCGCCGTCGCACTGCTGATGATCGGCGCGCGAATGCTGATCGTCCGATAGCCTATCGGCGGGCGATTACCTGGCGTTGCGGTTGGCGGCGGTGGCTGCCTGCCTCAACTCCTTGTTGACCTCATCGAGCAGGTTCTTGGCCTTTTGAGCGTGGCCTTGCATGTCCCACTCATTGGCCTCCTGGGCGGCGACAATTTTCTCATAGGCTTGCTGGCTGAGCCGCTGGGCGGCCGCGAGATTCGGATGGCGGGCGCCGGAAATGTTCTCTTTGGGTCTCTGTGCGATCGCGACGCCCCCGATCAGGAGCGAAGAACCAAGGACTACAGTGAAAAGCCGGGGTTTGTTCATGGGTGCAATTCTATGCTTGGTACGCGGTTTTACGCAAGAGTCCAGCGCATTAAATGCCTTTAAGACAAATCGCGCTCGAATCGGCTCGAATCGGGCTCGAATTGACGGCAAACCCGTGCGGGCGTAGAATCATTCGGAGCCCGGACACACAACAAAACAGAACAGGCCGGGTTTCCACTTCACGCGACTGGAGGGAGTTTCGTGAATCAGCGGTTGCGGTACCTGATAGTTGGTTTACTTGCGCTCGGCTTCATGGGAGGACGCCGGCTGTTGTTTCCGCAGGCCGTTCCTGCGTTGGCGCCCATTAACGCCCCGGCGGCGCAGTCGTTCCTGGTGATTCTGGGCATCGGCGACAAAGCCGATACCAACTGGGACGGCTCCATCACGGCCACCGGAGGCAGCATCCTCAGTCTTGACGGCTGGCGATTCAACAGCGCGGACTCGATTTCGGGAACCTCGAGCTGGAAGCTGTCGGCGCGCACGAGTCCGCCACCACCCCAGGGGACCACGGGGCCGATGCAGGAGAACGGCGTCATCGTTACGATTGCGGCGCCTTCGGCCGCGGTAGCGTTCGAAGTCAGGACCACCCAGGGGAACTTCAGTTTCTCTACGCAGGATGTTCCCTTTGGCGTCAGTAAGAAATTCCTGGGCGGTAGGGCGCTGGCCGCCCAGACGGGCTCGCCGTTGCAGTTGACCTCGTTGATCGAAGAAGAGGACTTCCCGTCGATGGCTCAGTCCGGCGACGATGTCTATCTTGCCTACACGCAGTTCGTCCACGGCGACCGGTCGCAGGCGCGCGGCCTGCAAACGAAGCAGACCATCACGGATTTCACGCCCTACACGCGCAAGGCCGGCGGCGACCAGTTGTTCCTGATGCACTACTCGAAATCGCAGCAGGTTTGGACCGGACCGTTTCCGGTGACGGGCACAGGCGAGGACGCGATGCGTGCCGCCGTGGCCATTGATGGCCAGGGGCGGGCGTGGATCCTGTATGCCACACAACGCTCCGGCAATTTCGATCTCTACGCGCGCAATTCCCGCGCCGACGGTACCATGTCGCCCGAAATCCGTCTGACCTCCGATCCGGGCACCGACCTGTTCCCGGTGGCGGCCACGGACTCCGCAGGCCGGGTCTGGGTAGCGTGGCAGGGTTTTCGCAACAACAATCTCGACGTGCTGGCGGCGGTTCAGGCCGGCGACACCTTCACGCCCGAGACCACGGTTTCGGTATCGCCGGCCAGCGACTGGGACCCGGCGATTGCCACCTCGGCTAACGGCGAGGTGGCGATTTCCTGGGACACCTATGACAAAGGCGATTACGACGTGTACGTGCGACGCGCGCGATTCGCCAACCAGATCGGCTTCGACGACCCGATTGCGGTGGCGGCGACGCTCAACTTCGAGGTCCGCAGCACACTGGCCTACGATCCTCAGAACCGCCTTTGGATCGCCTACGAAGTGTCCGGACCCAAGTGGGGCAAGGACTGGGGGCTGTATGACACGACCGGGATCGCGCTCTATCAGAACCACACGATTCAGGTGCGATGCCTGATCGGCAACGATCTCTACGCCACCACCGACGATGTGGCCCGCGTGCTGCCGGGAGCGCCCGCGGCCGAACTTTTCGAGGCGTCCGCGCCGGGCCCGTTTGCGGCCCAGCCCGACCCGACGATCGCCCAGAAACGCGCGCCTGGCGCCGAAGTCGGCCCGCCCGCGGCGCCCAAGAACAGCTTTCCGCACCTGGTCACGGATTCCGATGGGACCGTCTACTTGCTGTTCCGGGAGCCAACGGGCACCGGGCTATCGACCAGTCACGGAACCGGCGAATCGGTGGGTTCGATTTGGACCAGCGCGATGGTTTATTTCGATGGCAACCAGTGGCACGGACCGGGCGTGCTGGCCTTTACGGACGCAGTTAGCGACAATCGCCCGCCCATGCTTCCGCTGGGGCCGGGCCATCTGTTGATAGCGCATTCCATGGATCACCGGCTCTCTCCGCTGCCCAACGGGACTCCCGCGAACGATTCGGCCAATTCGGACCTCTACGCCCTTGACGTGCAGGTCAGCCGGACGCAAAGCGCCCCGCAGTTGCAGAAGATCGGCCAGGTCACACGCGCGATGCCCGACGCTTCGGTGGCCGCCGAAGCGGCGTCGGTCATACTGAATCAGAGCTTCCGCCCCACCGTCAACGGGCAGCAATACCAGTTGGTGAGGGGCGACTTCCACCGGCACACGGAGATTTCCTTCGACGGCGCGCGCGATGGCCCGCTGATCGATAGCTACCGCTACTTCATCGACGCATCGGCGCTCGATTGGGTGGGCTGCTGCGATCACGATGACGGCAGCGGCCGCGAGTACACCTGGTGGATCACGCAAAAGTTCAGTGACGCTTATCTGCTGGGTTCCAAGTTCGTGCCCATGTACTACTACGAGCGCAGCATCGCTTATCCGGAGGGCCACCGCAACATTGTGTTCGGGCAGCGGGGAGTGCGTCCGCTGCCGCGCCTGCCGACCGCGGCTCCCGATTCGCCTCCCACTCCGGCTCCCGATACCAACATGCTGTACGCGTATCTGCATGCCTTAAACGGTCTTTCGGCCCCGCACACCGGCGCGACCGATCAGGGGACAGATTGGCGCAATAGCGACCCGGAGGTGGAGCCGTTCGTCGAAATCTATCAGGGCGCGCGCCAGGACTACGAGATGCCGGGCGCCCCTCGAGCCAACACCGCGGCGGATTCGATTTCAGGTTTCGAGTCGGCGGGATATATCTCGAACGCGCTGGGCAAGGGCTACCGGCTTGGGTTTGAGGCCTCCAGCGATCACGTGTCTACGCACATTTCCTTCACCAACCTCTGGGTTACCTCGCCCACGCGTGCGGCGATCATAGATGCCATGAAGAAGCGGCGGATGTATGGGTCCACCGATAACATTCTGGCCGACTTCCGCAGCGGCACGCACTTCATGGGGGAAGCCTTCACCACCGGCAGCGCGCCGGTCTTCACGGTGCGTCTGTTCGGCACCGCGCCGTTCCAGAACGTGGTGCTGGTGAAGGACGGCAACGTGGTCTACACCACCAGTGGCGACCGCGTGCTGGCGTTCAGTTTTCAGGACTCGGCGGCGGCCAAGGGCAAGACGAGTTATTACTACGTGCGCGGTCTGCAGACCGATGGACAGATCGTCTGGGTCAGCCCCATGTGGGTGACGCTGCAATGAGGGCCTGGTACGGCGGCCGTTCCTGGCTGTGTTTCCTGGTTTGCCTCCCCGCCTCCGCCCAAACCCTCCGCCCCCTTCACGTTTCGGCGGCCGGCATAATCGAAGACGATTCGGGCAAACCGGCTCTTCTCCGCGGGCTCAACCGCAGCGCCACGGGCAGCGGCAATGCCGATGCCACCGCCACCGACGCCGACTACGCCGCCGAGAACCAGTTGCTCTCCATGAACCTGGTGCGCATCTTCGTCAACGCCGCCTGGTGGAACTCCAACGTGCCAGTGCCGATCGCCAACCAACCGTACCGAAGCTACATCGATACCTTGATCCAGCGCGCCAAGAAGTACGGCAACTACGTGGCGATCCTCAAAGCGGGACAGTTCCCCGACGCGCCGTGCGGCGCCGACGGCAAAAACTGCCCGGCGCCCAACCAGGGCGACCTCAACTGCCAGGCCAACGCCGCGCTTTGCCTGGCCCAGGACACCACCGGCAACTCCATCGACGCGGCGTTCACGTTCTGGGCTGCGTTCGCGAAGAATTACGCCGCCGACCCGGCCGTTCTCTACGACACGTGGGAGGACATGCACGGCATCGATAGCAACACGTGGAGCAACAACCAGAACGACCTGATCGCCGCCATCCGCACCTACGCGCCGCAGTCGCTGATTTTCGTGGAGGACATGGGCACGGCGTTCGAATCGATCGTTTCGGGCGCATTGCCGGACTTCGCATTCGGCAACCTGGTGTGGAATTTCCACATCTACACCGCTTCCACCGGCGCCTGCATCGAGCCCGCATCGCCGCGCTACGCCAATTGGCCGCAGAACATCGCCCCGCTGGTGAGTTACGCCCAGGGCCATGGCCACGCAGCCGGAATTCTGGAATGGGGTGGCTGCAACGACCCCGATCCGTATCACGCCAACATCACGCAGTTCGCCCAAGGCCACGGGATGCCGCTGGTCTACTTCGACAGCAGTTTTCTGATCACTCACCCTGGCGGCAACTACACGCTCACGGCCATCGGCACGAAAGTGGCGCAAGCCTTCACTGCGATTGCGTCGACGTCCGCGCCGGCGATTTCCCTGGTGGCCAACGCGGAAGGCGAAAACCAGACGATCGCGCCCAATACCTGGGTGGAGGTGAAAGGATCGGGCCTGGCGCCGGCGGGTGATACGCGCATATGGCAGGGCTCCGACTTCATGAACAGCCAGATGCCCACGCAACTCGATGGCGTCAGCGTGAAAGTGAACGGCAAGAGCGCTTTCGTGTACTACATCAGCCCAACCCAGGTGAACATCCTGACGCCTCCCGATGCCATGCAGGGCCCGGTGCAGGTGCAACTCACCAACGGCGGACTGGCCAGCGCTCCGGTGACCGTGCAGGCGCAGCCGCTCTCGCCTTCGTTCTTCATCTTCGGCGGCGGACCCTACGCCGCCGCGGTACACGCCGACGGAAGCCTCCTCGGACCAACCAGTCTCTATCCCGGGTACACAACACCCGCCAAGCCGGGCGAGATCGTGCAACTCTACGCCAATGGCTTCGGGCCGACCACAGTGCCGCTGGTCAGCGGATCGATCACGCAAGGCGGAACGCTGACGCCGCTGCCTGTGGTCAAAATCGGTGGCATCACGGCGACGGTTTTGTTCGCGGGCCTGGTGGCGCCGGGCGAGTTTCAGTTCAACGTGGTAGTGCCTGCCAGCACGCCGGACGGCGACAACGCGCTGACTGTGTCGTACAACGGGGCCGCCACGCAGAGTGAGGTCATGCTAACGGTGCAGCCTTAGAACCGCAGCCGCAGACCAAATTCGAGCGACCGGCTCTGCGCGCCGTTGGGAGTGGTGAACTGGTTGGTCACCACGCCAAACGTGCTCGCCGAATCGATACTGGTGGTTGGATCGGCCGGCACAAAGTGGTTCAAAATATTGACGAACTGGAACGTCAGAGTAGCGCCGATCCGCTCCGTGGCTTTGAAGTCCTTGGAAATGGTCGCATCCAGGTTCCAGAACCCGAAGCCGCGAATCGAGCCTGCGCCTCCCGAATTCGTATCTTGCCCGAGAATCGGCCGGCGGAATTCGTTGTAGACCGTGCAAGGATTCGCGAAAATATTGAGGCCGGTGTTTCCGGATGTGCCGGCGCAAAGCCCGGTGGTTTGGACGTTGTAGTTGGGGCTGCTTCCGCCAGTGAAAGGAGACAAACCGGCTGCCTGTTGGTAGTTCGCGGTCTGCCCGGCGTAGATCTCTCCGAAGTCTTCGCCATTGGAGGATGTCGAGAGCCTCTGTGGCAGGCCTGAGCGGGCCGTGAACAACGGCGAGATCGTCCATCCGCCCAGGATCCGGCCGGCCAAGCCTCGCTGGCCCTTGAAGAACGGCGGCTGATAGAACATCAGCAGGCTATAGGTGTATTTCACGTCGAACGGCTGCACGCCATAGGTGCCGAAAGTCTTGAAGTTATAAGGATCAGGCACAGTAATGGAACTGCTGGCCTGGACAACGCTGCCGGTGCCGAGCGCCCTGCCCCAGGTGAAATTGGAGCGGGCGGTCAAGCCGTGCCAGTCGTGCGTGGTGAACGAAACGAAGGCGGCGTTGTAATTGCCGTGCCCGAGCGAGTTGATGAAGTCGAACGCGCCGGTAAGCTGCTGTCCGGCTCCGGGTTGAGCCAGCAAGCTTCGCGCAAGGACCCAGCTTGGCTTTTGGCTGAGATTCACCCAGACCTGGTAAACGTTGGTGGCCTTGATGTTGCCTGCCTCATTCTTTACCACCGCGGCCGTGCAAGTGGCAGACCCGGTACAATAGGCGGAATTGGCTCCGCCAAGCGCCGCCTCGAAGAAAGGCTGTGCGGTAACGGTTGCCGTGTTCGGAGTGCAGGTTGGACCAGCGCCGGCGCAAATCTGGTTGTATACGGCAGCCCATGCTTGCGCGAAGCTCTGGCCGTTCAGGGTGGTCATATACGGCACCGCATCCAGATTGATTTCCTGAAACTCATGGGCAATCTTGCGGCCAATGTAGCCCACTTCCATCGTCATCTTGGCCGAAATCTGACGCTGGATGGTGAGAGTGAACTCATCGGAATGGTTGGGCCTCATATTCGGATCGAGTTGCGACCCATCGGCGGCCGCCGCGTTGAGAATGCCGTTCTGAGTCAGGCCAGGGTAGAACGGCTGAGGCAACGTTTGGGTGACGGCGGGCAGTGGAGCATTGTTGCCGTCGACGCCGATGCGGAATGCGTTGGCCGGAGTAGCGCCACCGGACCCGGTGCACACGCCGTTCATCGCGGGAGCGACGCAGGACACCGCCTGCAGCAAGCCCGGGCCCAACAGGGGAACCAGCATCAGATCCACACCATTCAATCGGCCGTAAATGCGAGAATAGCCGCCCCGGATTACGGTCTTGTTCCGGCCCATCAGTTTGCCGAGTACTCCGCTGTCGTAAGCCGGACTCCATGCCATCGAGACACGCGGGCTGAATCCGCCATAGAACGGGTTGTAGGGATACTTGCTGGTGTCGCCGTTGATGTTGCGGATGGTCTCAAATCCAATGGTCGGATTGTAAACCTGCCCTTGTAGAGCGGCCTGCTGCTTGTTGAGCATGTAGCCCTGGATGCTGATGGGGTTGCCGCCGGCGTCCACCATCAGGACCTGCTTGCCGTTGATCTCGTACGGCGGCATGGCCAGCCCCCAGCTCAGACCGTAGGTCATCGTCAACGTAGGCCGGATATGCCAGGTGTCGGAGAAATACACGTCGTAGGTCGGGACCACGCTCTGGTCGAAGCCCGGCGTCCCCAGTGGATTGAGCTGAAGACTCGACCCGCTGCGGGTGTACATCACCTGAGTCTGATTGACGACGCCCATGAGTTCGTTGAACAGGATGGGATAGCCGGCAGCCGCGCTGGCGGCCGATCCGTCCGGGGGGGTGTAAGCGGCGGCATTGAGGCCGGTGCCGGCCACCTGATAGGTGGGCGAGGTGTCGATTCCGACGCCGTTATCGTTGCGCCCATGATATAAGAACTGGCGCATGTACGTGCCGCCGAACTGCAACAGATGGTTTGCTTTGAGCTTGCTCACCGTGTCCGAGAAGAAGTAGTCGTGACCGTCCCAGAAACGCTGCCGCACGTTTTGGGAGTCCACGTTGTAAGGGATTAGCGACCCGGTCTGGCTTTCCCCACCGATCTCAACCGCGCCACCGATTCCGGCAAACTGTGGCGGCCCGGCTTGCGTGGACCACTGCCAGAAATTGCGCAGGTAGCTGAAGCGGAAGTCGTTGGTCGTGTTCGGGGAGAGAGTCGTGGTGAGGCCGGCCACCCAGAACGACGGCTTTACCGGCCGCGGGGCAAACGACATATACTGCCCTTGCTTCGCGCCAGATAGTAATCCCCCCATGTCCGTCTGGGTGTTCACGAGCTGGTTGAAAGTATAGTACCGGTAACTCGACATGAACTTCCACTTATCACCAAAATCGTGGTCGATGCGGCCCACCACGAAATTGGACGTCTGGGGAAGCGGAAGATTGCCAAGGTAGCCTTGGGCATTGGCCCCATCGACATATCCCGTGGTGGTGCTGCTGACGGTGAAATTGGGATCGTTGGGCAGCGGCATGGTGTTCCAGATTTTCTGAATGAGTGGGTTCACGCCGATCCCGCGCGGGTCGCAAGGTTGTCCGCCGCAAGTGGCAGGGTGATAGGTGACGCCGTTCACGGTGACGTCATAAGGGTTGAGGTTGTACTGACCGCCGCCGCCGCCCGCTTTCGGAAGGGTAAGGACGCCGGCTCGCATCAGCGCCGTCGGCGATCCGCGTTCGAAGCTGGCCACATTCGGGAAACGGCTGCCCTCGTAGTTGAAGAAGAAATAAGTCTTACCGCCCCAGAACTTCGGCGTCACGGGTCCACCCACGGCGCCGCCGAAGCGGTTTCGATGCGTGGCTGGAAGGGGAGTCGCCTGCCCGTTCAGCAGGGTGTGGTTATTCTTCCAAAGATTGGCGGCGCCCACGTTGCTGCCAAAGTAGTATTCGTAAAGGGCGCCATGGAACTCATTGGTTCCGCGCTTGGTCACCATCTGGACCTGGCTGCCGGCTGCGCTATTGAAGTCCGCAGCCTGGTTGCTGGTGCCAACCTTGAACTCCTCGATACTCTCGATCGGAGTGGGTATCACGCCGGTCGGCGTGCCGCCGCTCGAAGCCGTGCCGCTGTAACCGTTGCCGATCGTATAGGTGGTATTGCCGCCCGCCATGTCGTCGCTGTTGTTTCCGCCATCCAGTTGGAAGCCGTTCTGGTCGATAGCGGCTCCGGCCACATTGCCGGAGAGAGACACACCCACCTGCAGCACCGACAAGCTCGAGGCGTCGCGGCCGAGGTTGGGCAGCAGTTGAAGCTGGTCGTTATGGAGCGTCGAACCGATGGTCGCGTTGAGCGTCTGCAACTCCGCACCCGCCGAAGCCGTGACTTCAACTACCGAAGTGGTGGCGCCAATCTCCAGGGTGACATTGACGCTCAAGGCGGAGCCCACGTCCACTTTTTGGCCCTGGATCTTTGCCAGACTGAAGCCGGAATGGCTGAACGACAGGTTGTAGACGCCCGGCTCGACGTTAATGAAGGTGTATCGTCCAACCTCATTGGTAAGGGCAGTCCGCGCCGAGTTCGTGGACGGGTCCAGCATTTTCACTAGAACGCCGGCAATGGACGCATTCTGCTGGTCAGTCACCAGCCCGCTAATCGTACCCGCGGAGGTTGCTTGTGCCCAGGCCGATACCGTCGTTATGCACGCGATCAACAGCCCCGCGAGCACGGAAGAACCACAAAGACTTTTGAGATTGGAATCTCGATTCACAAACCCCTCCTGAGCGTAGATTGAACCCAACTAACCCTCTGGATCGGGGGTTTCCCCCGGACGCAGCGTATTTGACCGATGATAGGGCGCAGCCAGGGACCGTGTCAAGCAAATTGTTCGTATTGTTAGTATTAGGAACCTTTAGTTACAGTACCTTCCCGGCCGAACGGCACGCCGGCCGGGAAGGGAGCGCTGTGAGATAATGAGCCTGCTATGACAGCCGCATTTTGCCGCTTTCGATGGAGCGCGGCCACGCTAGTGCTGCTGGCCGGCGCCGCGCCGGCGCAACCGCCCCAGTTTGGCGGAAACCAGCCCGATTTCGTTCGGCAAGGCCAGCGTTTGATGCGCGAGGGCAAACCGGAAGAGGCCTTGTCCCTGTACCAGACCGTTCTCAAAGCCAATCCGGATTCCGTGCCTGCACATAACGCCGCCGGAATCCTGCTGGATCTGATGGGCAAGGGCGAGGACGCCCGCGAGCATTTCCAGAAGGCCATCGATCTCGCGCCGGGCGCTGCCGCTAAAGCCAACGCGCAACGCGCCATGGCCATGTCCTGGGGGTTCAGCGGCAACTGCAAGGAGACCGTGAAGTACGAGCAGATGGTCTTGCAGTACTACGCCGAAACCAAGGACTTCTATCAGCAGGGTGAAATGGCCGATGAGGCTGCCCGAGTTTGCATCGACAACGACGATTTCGATACGGCCTATCAGTGGTACAGGACCGGGCACGATCTGGGGTTGAAGCAACCGGACATTCCGGCGGACCGGAAGAGCCTGTGGGAATTCCGCTGGGAGCACGCACAGGCGCGCGTCGCCGCGCGCAAAGGCAACCAAACGGAAGCCGACAAGCATGTGCAGGCGGCCAAGGCGATTCTCGACAAGGATCCCCAGATGGCTGGTCAGCAGGCCATCTTCTTCCCGTACCTGATGGGATACGTCGCGCTGTATCGCGGCGATTACCAGACCGCCCTGGAGCAACTGCAGAAGGCCAACCAGAACGATCCCTTTATTCAGTGCCTGATGGGCGACGCCTACGAGAAGCTGGGGCAGAAGGACAAGGCTTTGGAGTGCTACAAAAAGGCGGCCGCCACCACGGCGCACAACCCGCCGGCGGCTTTTGCCGTGCCATACGCCAAGAAGAAACTGGCCGCGCCGGCGAAAGCCGGGAAAAAAAGCTGAAGCCTGAGGGTCAGCCCGCCACCACCTCTGCCAAGCGGTCCTCGTCGTAGCCGAGGACGATTTCGTCCCCTTTCACCAGGATGGGCCGCTTGATCAGGTTGGGATTTTGGGCCATCAATTGCACGGCTTCGGCTCGCGACGGCGGATTCTCTTTCATGTCGCGTTCGCGGTACAGGTCGTTCCTGGAATTCAGGAACATCTTGTAGTCGCGGGCGCCGATCAGACTTTCCAGTTCGGCGGCGGTCAGTCCCTTATTCAGGTCCACTTCAACAAAATCGATGCCTTTGTGGCGAAGCCAACTCTTCGCGTTGCGGCAGGACGTTCAGGTAGGTTTGAGATAGAGTTTCATATAGGCGGCTGCTTCAACGTTACCAAAATCCTATGGAAGCGGGCGATATGCCAACAACCTTTTCAGAAGCGCCGCCCCGGGCAATCGCACAGGACCCTCCGCGCAAGCGGTGGACACGCTCCGAGTGCTCGATACTCGAGGCAGCTGGTGTCTTCGATCAACAGTCCTGGAGCTGATCGAGGGGGAGTTGATCGACAAGATGGGCAAGAAGCGTCCGCATGTGGATGCGGCAACTTTGTTGCTGGAGTGGTTGATTCGGATCTTTGGAGGTCGATGTGTCAATTCCGGGGCGCCGATCGAAGTGGCTCCCGAGGACAACCCTACCAACGAACCCCAACCCGATCTGATCGTGTTGCGGAGCGACTACGCAGGTTTCCGGTCCGCTACGCCGCAGCCGCAGGATCTGCGCTGCTGGTCGAGGTCGCTGACACCACATTGGCTTTTCGATCTCACCACCAAGGCCGCCCTGTACGCTCGAGCCGCTGTTGTCGAGTATTGGGTCTTGGATGTGCCGGGCCGCCGCCTGATCGTACCTCGGGCACCGCACGACGGCCAATACCGGTTGGTTGTGGCTTACGGCTCCCAGGAAAGTGTTGCCCCTCTCTCCGCTCCGGACTCGCCCCTCCGCGCCGCCGATGCGTTCCCCGGTTCACGCTATAGCCAGTTCAAATCCGCATACCGTTCGCCGGTCAGGTGAAGGAAAAGCGGTTCCAGCGCGTCGAACGGTTTCCCGTCGAAAGTGATGGACCCGTCGTTGGCGAAAGCGGTGATGTCGCCCTGCCACACCAGCTTACCGGGTTTGGTGATGATGGCCACCTCGGTGCAGATCCGCTCCACGGTTTCCAGCACATGGCTGGTGATAAAGACGGTGCGTCCCTGCTCGGTGAGACGGCGCAGCCACTGCTTCATCAACGACACGCCGGCTGGGTCGATGCTCTCGAAGGGCTCGTCGAGGAAGAGCACCTCGGGCGAATGGATCACGGCCGCGGCAAACGCTACGCGCTTGCGCATGCCGGTGCTGTATTCGGAGAGCGTCTTGCCCGAGTCCGTCAGTTCCAGGGCAGCCAGCAACTCCGTTACGCGCTGGCGCGCGGTGGCGCCGTCCAGGCCGAACATGCGGCCCACAAAGGCCAGGAACTCGTGCGCGTAGAGCGGCTCGAACAGGCCGAGCGTTTCCGGCATCACGCCGATGCGCCGCTTGATGCCGGCGTTGTTGGCGTCGAAGCGCTGGCCCAGTAGTTCCACTTCGCCCGCGGTGGGGTCGAGCAGCCCGGTCATGCAGCCGATCGTGGTGCTCTTTCCCGAGCCGTTCGGGCCCAGGAAGCCGAACATCGTGCCGGCACGAACGGTGAGCGTCAGGTTCTCGACGGCCACCGTGGGCCCGTACTTCTTCACCAGGTTGGTCAATCGAATCGCATCCATTGGATCAGTCTCGTCCTTCCACCACGGCGAGCAGCCTTTCGCGCCGGGCAACGAACATCCGGCTGGTGAACTTGAGGGATACCACGTAAAAGCCGATGCCGGCGAGCGTCAGCGGGACACTGCCCCACCAGTTGCCGGCGGAGACCGAAGCGGGCGCCACGCGTATCACCACCTGCGGCAGGAAGAGGCAGGCCAACATGCCGCCGATCAGCACGATGTTGCCGCCCAGGGAAAGGTCGTTGCCGAAGCTGCTGGCATAGTTGCCGCGGCGCGGGTTGAACAGCGTCACCCACAGCCCCAATCCATGAAAGACGAACAGCCCGGTGATGCCGCTGCCCACCAGCATGAGCAGCCTGCGTGCGTCAAAAGCCGCCGGCTCGAAAATCACCCAGGCAGCCAGGGCGATGGGCAACATGCTGCCGCCCAACAACAGCGAGGCGTAACTGCCGGTGCGCAGCGCGGCCGCCGGGTCCGTAGGCAACAGGAAGTAGCGGCGGAATGCGCCGCCCACGTACCCGAATAAGTTGACCGCGATCCTCGACGTGCCGAGGAAGGATACGACGGCGAAGGTCCCCAGGGCCTCGGCGAACAGTCCGTCGGGCCCCGATTTTCGCGACAGGTTGTAGGTTAGAAAGGCTACTAGCGGCAGGCTGAGCAGGTATAGTGTGCGGAACCGGTTGTTGCGAAAGTAGAAACGCAGCCAGTGCGCCACCAGGGGCGCATCTTCGGGATGGAAGATGGCAGCAGCCAGCCGGTCGGCCGGCCCGTCGAAACTCATCGCGGTGCTTTCCGCGGCGACCCGAACCCGCGGCGGACGGCGCTCCAGGGTCACCAGTGCTGCGGTCAGCCCCAGCCCCCAACACAAGATATTGCCGAGGCCCAGACCTGCGCCGGAATCGCTGCGCACCATGGCGGCCGCCGCGCCGAAGGGCGGCGTGTAACCCAGCACTTCCACAATGCCCGCCGACAGGGCCGTGTTCTTCTGGAACGCCGGCTGAAGCGCCGATGGCGCCAGAGAAATGGCGAGAATCAGCGTGAGCAGGATCACAGCGCCGGATTTGCGCTGCATCAGGCGATCGACGATCAGCGCCAGAACGCGGGCCGCCAGGTAGTTGCATACGAACAGCAGGAGCGTGGCCAGGAAACCCAACCAGAACGAACCAGCGCCGGCCACGTACAGGCCCACGGCGAGCCCCAATTCGAGGGCGAGGAAGAGGAACCAGAATGGGTCGACAATGCCGACCAGGTGCCGGGCCAAGCGCCGCTCGATGGCGTTCACCGGGTAGCGGCGGAGCTCGCTTTCGGAGAAAATTGCGTTCATGCCGAAGCCCAGGATGGTAGTGGCGATCAACGCTTCGACGAAGAGGATGGAGAGCGCAATCTGCGCCACCATCTCCGCCCTGCCGCTGCGCACGGCGGACAGAGCGGCTCCGAAACCGCCACTGGCGCCTAGCGCGATCAGCATGACCAGCAGGATGTAACCCGCCAGAAACAGGGCGATCCGGCCACTGCGCGAACGCGTCTTGGCCCACAGCAACCGGTAGCGCAGGCGGACCAGTCCGGCGATGAGAGCGGCGTTCATTCGGTAGCTTCCTCGGAGGCGCCTGCCAGCAGCGTTGACCTGGCGCAGCCATTTCATCCTAGCGCACACGGTGGCAGCGATTGTGTGACCGAGCCGGGTAGCTCCGCGTTAAGCACCCAGGCGTGGCAGCGTGCCGCAGGGGCCACGCCCGCGGCAAAAAGCAACCGCCGGCGCTACGGTATCATGGGGAGAATCCCATGATTCAAGAACAACTCCCTGAGGGCCTGACTTTTGACGACGTTCTTCTCGAGCCGGCCCGTAGCGAAGTGGTTCCGGCCGAAGTCGATACTCGAACCTGCCTGACCCGGCAGATCGGGTTGAATATTCCGATCGTATCGGCGGCAATGGATACCGTCACCGAATCGCACCTGGCCATCGCTCTGGCACAACAGGGCGGCATCGGAATCGTGCACCGCAACATGTCGATTGACCGGCAGGCGGAAGAAGTCGACCGCGTGAAGCGCAGCGAGAGCGGGATGATCGTGGACCCCATCACGATCGGGCCGGAAGAGCCGATCTCAGCGGCGCTGGCGCTGATGACGCGCTACCGCATCTCGGGTGTGCCGGTAACCCGGCACGGCAAACTCGTTGGCATACTGACGAACCGGGACCTGCGCTTCGAAAACCGCTTTGACCTGCCCATTTCCGAAGTGATGACCAAGGAGAACCTGGTCACCGTGCCGGTGGGAACCACGCTGGAACAGGCCGAGGCGATCCTGCACAAGCACCGCGTGGAAAAGCTGCTTGTGGTGGACGATCACTTTGCCTTGAAAGGCCTCATCACGGTCAAAGACATTCAGAAAAAGTTGAAGTACCCGAGTGCCGCCAAGGACAGCCAAGGGCGGTTGCGCGTGGGTGCGGCCATCGGGGCGACCGGCGATTTCTTCGAGCGCGCCCAGGAACTGGTTGCGCGCAAGGTGGACGTGCTGGCCATCGACACGGCGCACGGCCACAGCGGCCGCGTGCTGGCGGCGGTGAAGACGATCAAGAGCAAGCTGCCGGAGGTGCAACTGATCACCGGCAACGTGGCCACCTACGAGGGCGCGAGGGAACTGATCTCGCTAGGCGTGGACGGCATCAAAGTAGGGATTGGCCCGGGCTCCATCTGCACGACGCGGGTAGTTTCGGGCGCGGGCGTTCCGCAGATGACGGCGATCGCCGAATGTTCACGGGCCACCCGCGAAGGCGGAGTTCCGTTGATCGCCGACGGCGGCATCAAGTATTCGGGCGACATCACCAAGGCGATTGCCGCCGGAGCCGACTCGGTGATGATCGGCAGCCTGCTGGCCGGCACCGACGAAAGCCCGGGCGAGACCATCCTTTTCCAGGGCCGCACGTTCAAGACCTACCGGGGCATGGGCTCGATGGGCGCCATGTCGCCGAGCAATGCCGACCGGTACTCGCAGGACCCCAACGCCAAGCTCGTGCCCGAGGGCATCGAGGGTCGGGTTGCGGCGAAAGGTCCGCTGTCCGACCTGGTGTACCAACTGGTGGGGGGACTGAAATCGGGCATGGGCTACTGCGGCGCCAAAGACATTCGCGCCCTGCAGCACGAGTCGCGCTTCCTGCGCATTTCGCCGGCGGGCCTGCGCGAAAGCCACGTGCACGACGTGATCATCACCAAGGAAGCGCCGAACTATCGGGTGGAGTAGGGCTCAAGGGCGCCTGGCCTCACGGGAAAGAGGCAACGCCTACCCCAGGTATCGTTGCAGATCGTCGTTGCGAAAACCGTGCGCGAACGCCGTCTCACGCGTGATCCGGCCGGCGCGCACCAGGTCGGCCAGCGACTGCTCCATCGTCATCATGCCGTCGGCGCGGCCGGTCGAGAGCTGGGAGCGAAGCTGATGGTCGTCGCCTTTGCGCACCAGCGAACGCACGGCATCGGTCGCGATCATGATTTCGGTCGCCGGCCAGCGGCTCACGCCATCCACACCGGGCACGAGTTGCTGCGCGATGACCGCCAACAGCGCCAAAGAAAGCTGCTGCCGGATCTGCTGCTGGTTGCCCGACGGGAAGGAATCGAGAATGCGCGACATGGCCTGAATCGCATCGTTGGTGTGCAGCGTGGAAAGCACCAGGTGGCCGGTCTCGGCCGCGGTGAGCGCCGTCGCGATGGTCTCCGCATCGCGCATCTCTCCGACCAATATCACGTCCGGCGTCTGCCGCATGATGCTGCGCAGCGTAACCGCGAAGTCCGGCGTATCGCGCCCCACTTCGATCTGCTCGATGATGGCGCTGCGGTTGGCATGCTGGTATTCCACCGGGTCTTCAATCGTCACCACGTGCGCCGCACGCCTGGTATTCACGATGTCGATCAGCGCGGCCAGGGTGGAACTCTTGCCGCAACCGGTCGGCCCCGTCACCAGCACCAATCCCTGCCTGCGCTCGGCCAGCTTGGCGAGCGACACGGGCAGATGCAGCCACTCCAGGGTCGGGATGCGCGATGGCAGCAGCCGGATGCTGGCCGCCAAGGTTCCGCGCTGGTGGTGGATGTTGACGCGGAAGCGGCCCAGGCCCTCGCGCACAAAACTCAAATCCACCGACTTGCGCTTCTGCAGTTCCTCCATTTGCGCCGGCTCGAGCAGCGGCAATACCAGGTTCCGTACATCGTCGGCCTCGATCGGCGCACCGGGCGCGGCCACCAGGTTGCCGGTGACCCGCAGCATCACCGGCGCGCCTGCGATGAGGAGCACGTCGGACGCGTTGCGGCCGGCCGCCTGGTGCAATAGTTGATCCAGCGACGCCGTGGATTGGCCCGGGCGCACCACCGCATACTTCTGGCTCGGCGCCGCGCGGTTCAACTCCGCGACAATCTTCGAAAGCTCGTTATCGTAATCGCCCATGAATCGTTACTGCGGAGTAAGGGATCTGCGCGCTCACCGGGGAACGATGCCTGACGTATCCTCGATACGGATCACCCGGTTATCGATTTCCGCAGCCTTCCCTGTGAGTGTGTCGAGCTTGTCCACCCGATCGTCCCATAAAATTGCGGGTCCGCCATGAGAACTCTGATTTTCATTTTAGCGCGAGAAAATCTTCTTGCGGTAACCTACTCTCTTGAAGCTGCTCATCTTCTCCGATATCCATAATGATTGGACGACGCTGGAACGCCTGCTTGGCATGGAGGCGGATTACTACATCGCGGCCGGCGACCAGGTCACGTGGTCCAGAGGCCTGGACCGGTGCGGCGGGATTCTGCAAACGCGCGGGGACCGCGTCTACGTGCTCCCCGGCAATCACGAATCGGCGTCGCAGACCGGCGAAATGTGCGCCCGTTACGGCCTACACCATTTCCACGAGCAGCACATGCAGGTTGGCCGGTGGCAGGTCGCCGGCCTCGGCTACTCCAGCCCAACACCCTTCCATACGCCGGGCGAATACACCGAACCGCAGCTCGCCGAGCGCCTGCAGCGCTTCGCCGAACTGTCGCCGCTGGTGCTGATCTGCCACGCCCCACCCTACGGCACTGAGCTCGATCGCATCCGCCCCGGCCTGCACGCCGGGTCCACAGCCATCCGCGATTTCATCCTGCGGTACCAGCCCGCGTTCTTCTTTTGCGGCCACATCCACGAGGCGGAGGGGGTCGCCATCGACATGGGGAAGACCAAGGCCCGCAACGTCGGCAAGACCGCCTACCTGTTGGAACTGGACTGAAGGTGCGGCGCCGGAGGGTGCATGGCTACTCGCCTGCCGGCTTCTCGTCTTCCCAAAGGAAAACCTCTTCCACGTTTTTTTCGAAGGCGCGTGCAATCCGGAAGGCCAGCGGCAGCGCGGGTTGGTATTTGCCGTTTTCCACGGCGATCACGGCCTGCCGGGAGACCCCGATGCGGGCCGCCAACTGTGCCTGGGTCCAGTCCCTTTCCGCGCGCAGCACGCACATGCGGTTCTTCATCGATAGTGCCTGATCGCGATGCCGTACCCGGCCGCATAAGCAAACGTCATGAAGACCCAGACCAATACGGCATTCAGCGGCCCCACCGCCTGTGCCCTTTGCAGGTAACCATAAATGAACACGACCAGCATGGTGGCCAGAAAGGCAAAGGCGACGGCCTCGAAATGAACGCGCTTCTAGAATTCGTCGAGCCTGCGAATTCCGCGGAGAATCATGACCATCAGCGTGACATTGCCGGGCACCGGCAGCAGCGCCAGGCCTACTCTCCCAGCAGGCCCTGGTTGCCAGCGCCGGAGCGCTACTGCTGCCGTGATATCCAGCGCCGTCGCCAGCAGTGCAACCCACAACAGTCGCCCCACGTGTCCTTGTGGATGTCTCCCGCTCATGACTAAAAGTAATGCATAAATTACTCTTAGTCAAGTATAGAGTTCGTTGCCATTTTGGGCTTAAAACCGAGCCGAGATGCAAACGGCTTGGAAGCTCATCCGGTGCCATGCTAGAGTTTGGTTGTGACGTCCTGGAGTTGCTTTGGTTGGTGTATCGGTCCGACACGGCATCTCCCAGAGCCGCTAGATGCTCACAAGCTGTTGATTTCAAGGGCGCTTAGCTCAGCCGGTTAGAGCGTCTGCCTTACAAGCAGAAGGTCCGCGGTTCGAGCCCGCGAGCGCCCACCACCCCAACCTTTCGCTTTCGCTCACCGTGGCTTGGAGTAGAATAACGAAGGTTCGAACCAAAATCAGTCGAAGGAGAGTATCCACGTGAATCGCTTTGCCGACGCTTTATTAGCCCTGTCGCTGGCCGGAGGCTGCCTGCTCCAGGCGCAGACCAACCCCCTGATCGCCGAGAACAAGGCCGCGTACAACAACGTCAAGAACAACCTCCTGAAGGCCGCCGAAAAGATGCCGGAGGATGCCTACGGCTTCAAGCCGACACCCGAGATGCAGTCGTGGGGGCAGCGGATTGCCCACATCGCCAACCAGATTGGCACGTGCAGCGGCATGACGGGCGAACGCAAAACGTCCGACGCCAACAACAAGACGGCCAAGGCCGACCTGGTGGCCGCGCTCAAAGCGTCGTTTGAAGCCTGCGATGCCGCCTGGGACAGCATGAACGATACCCGCGCCCTGGAAATGATCGCGGGGCGCGGCGGACAGCGCTCGCGGCTCGGAGTTCTGATCGGCAACACGACCCACGATGTCGAAATGTATGGGTACCTGTCGGTGTATATGCGGCTGAAGGGCGTGGTGCCGCCGTCGAGCGAAGGGAGATAGAACCGGGCTTCCGCAGGCAGGTTGCCGGTTACTTGCAGAAGGTGGACCGAGCGGCAGGTTGCACGCCTGAGCCCGGTTTGAAGTATGCGGCGCTGGCTTCGGCGGCGCGGGTGCTGACGTCACAGGCCTCGCGAAAACGGGCTTGCGCAAGAGCTTCGTCCTTCGTCTCGCGGTACATCTGGGCTACGCTGTAACAACTGGCGGCCATGCCGGCGTGGCAGGCTTTTTCGAAATACGCGATCGCCTGCGCCGGGTCGATTGACGTGCCCTGGCCATTGCGGTAGCACTCGGCCAGGCCGCCGCAGCCGCGCCACCAACCGCTGTCGCAGGACTGGCGGAAGAGCGTGAAGGCCCGCGTATAGTCCTTGGGAACGCCCAGGCCGCCGTAGTAGAGCGATCCAAGGATGAAGCAACTCTGGCCGTCGCCGTGGGCACAGGGCTGCTGGAAGACGTCCGGTCCTTCCTGTTTTACCAGGGCGACCAGAGCCTGGCAGGCATCGCGCCGGCCCAGGTCGCAGGCGGCGCCGAAGTTCCTGGCGGCTTCGGAGGGGTCGCGTGGCGCCAGGCGGCCTTCGGTGAGCACGACTCCCAGAGTGACGCAGGCGCGGACCGACTGGTGCTTGCAGGCGATGTCCATCGTTCGGACCCAGGTTTCACAGGCCTTCCTGCGGCCCTCTTCGCATGCCTTGTGCCAGAACTCGGAGTTGCTGCCGGGATGGCGTCCGCCGACGAAACCGGTGAGCGCCATGGTGGCGAAGAGCGAGATCCACAGCGCCATGTGCCCGAAGTTGGCTTGGCGAGGGCTCCAGTTCGAGACCCACTCCAACGGACGCAGCTTCCATTGCGCCACACGCGATTCCACCGACGTGCTGACGCGCTCCAGCCATCGGACCGTGAGATTGAGCGGCGGCACGCAGAGCAGCTTGTCGTAGAACGTGGGAACGCCGAACCAGCCCAGCACCGCGTAGAGGACGAAGACAGCGCAGCCGTACATCGCCCCGAAGAGGACCTTGCCGAAGCTGCGGCGCGGCGAGGTGGCGGGGTCGGTGACCAGCAGGTGCAGGCCCAGGAAGACCGCCGCGGGGATGTTGGAGTCGACGAAGTAGAAGACGCCGGTGGATCTGGTATAGATCACGTTCAGCGCGTACAGCGCGCCGGCGGCCGACAGCGTGACCAGCGTCACCGAGAACAGCGCCTGGACCACCAGGCCCAGCAGGAAGATCTCGATGTAGATGTTGGGCGGCCGCCCAAGGGTTACGGCGACTTCCTCGGCCCAGGAGATTTGCGTGCTATGGGTGACCAGCAGCCCCAGCGAGAAGATCGCCAATGCAATGGCCGAAGGATTGAAGATGTGAGCGCGCCGGCCGTCGCGGTTCCACGTCACGAACTCCTTGCAAAGCACGCCGGTCGAGACCAGCAGAAACTGCAGGAAGAACCAATCGTCTTTGAACCAGAGAAACAGGTTGGTGCTGAGCACGATGGGGAATGGGCCGAAGCCGAGAATCCATTTATCCCGGCGCGACCAGCAGACCAGCATGTCGAGCGCATAGACAAAGACAATCTGCGCGACGATTAGCGGCGCGTAGTGGTAAACCTCGCGCCAGTACCAACCCCAGTAGAGGTAGATGCTGCTGTGCATGGCGAGTTGGACATAGTGCACCGGGCGCGGAACGATGTCGTAACTCAGCACGCGCCCGGCGCGCGTCACGCGCCGGCGCAGGACGAATTGAAAAAGCAGAAGTGCCGCTGCGGCAGCCAGGAACGAGCCTGTCAGCCGGGAATTCGCTCGGACCCAGCCCAGCAGCAGCGGAAAGCACGCCAGCAGCAGCGTGAGCAAAAACGCCAGGCGTAACGGCGGAACTCGATTCGACGGCCGGCGGTCTGGCGTGGTCTTTGTGGTCATGTTCTCCTGATAGGGCAGGCCGGAGGCCCACCTTACTTAGAACGAAAATCGCAGCGAGCCTTGCATGATGCGTGGCGCGCGGGTGGAACTGACTTGCCCGAACAAGGTGTTCGTCTGCGCGCCCGTCGTCAGGTCGAAACGCGCTCCGGTATTGATTCCCGAGTACTGCGTGTGGTTGAAAGCGTTGTACGCTTCCCAACGGAAAGTGATGTTGCGTTTCTCACTCTTTAAGGGGAAGCGCTTGGAGAGAGCAAGGTCCGTGTTGTTGACGCCCGGATTCCGCACGCTGTACTTGCCCGCGGTGCCACGGTCGCCCTTGCCCTGCACGGCGAACGCCGCCGGGTTGAACCAGGCGTTGAAGGTGGACCCGTTGGCGTTCGGGTCGCCGACTACGTTGACCCGTTGGCCGTCGCCGCCGCCGGTGAGATCGGTGCCCTGGACGGTGCTGAAACTGATGGCCGCCGGCGTACCGCTGACCCACTGCGCGATCCCGCTCAAGTTCCAATCGTCCAGCACCCATTTCACGAGCTTGTTGCCGTTCAACTGCCGGCTCACATTGGGCAGCGCATAAGTGAGATTCAGGACCGCGTTGTGCGTCTGGTCCGAACCGTCAAAACCATAACTCCATGTGCGCAGATTATTGTCAATCGGGATACCCGTGTAATCCATGAACTTGGAAAACGTGTAGCTGAAGCCGAACTGCAGGTTGTTCGCGAAGCGGCGGTTGATGCTGAGGAGCAGCCCGTGGTAGTTCGAGTTGTAGGCGTTATCAATCCAGGCGACGTTGTTATATCCGGGGTATGGGCGGAAGAAGTTATCCGTTACCCCGCCGGTGTATTGCGGCAGGAAGTGCGTGCCGTAGGGTACAGTGTTGATCTGCAGCGTTTGCGGGATGTGCTGGCCCAGCACGCCGGCGTAGGAAACGTCTACCAGGATGGAACGTCCGATATCCTGCTGCACGCCGAATGTGATGTTGTAGTTATCCGGTGTCTTATTGTTGATGTTAAAGCCCTGTGTGTTGCTGGGCGAGAGGGTTCCGCCAGTCTGCAGAAAGGTGCGCATGTCCCCGTAATAGGTGATGGGCGTGAGAATCGCCGGCGGGTTGTTCACCATGTTGCCCCACTTGCTGAGACGCGGATTGTAGAGGATCGCCGCGCCGCCGCGGATCGCCGTCTTTCCGTTGCCGAACACATCGTAAGCGAAGCCGAGACGCGGCCCCCACAACACTCCCGGTTGATTCACAAAACCCGTCGGTATATTCGCGTCGCCCGAAGTTACTCCGCCCGGAGCGGGATTGCCCACGCCCGGCACGAAGAGGCCTATGTACACAGCGGGAAGCAGCGCGCCTGTTAGCGGATTTTGCGCATTCCGGACCCCGTTTTGGGTTACCGGAGCATAAAGTGGAGGAGCCTGGCTGGCGTTATAAAGGTTCCGCATGAAAACGGACTCCTCGCCCTTCTTGTGTGGATACATTTCCCCGGCCCAGGTCCACCGCACACCGTAGTCGATAGTCAGCCGCTTCGCTATTTTCCAACTGTCCTGCGCGAACCACTCGATCAGGCTCTGGCGCATGTTCGCGCCGTAACGGATATTGGATTCCGTGTAGCTGTTGAAAACCCCCAGCGCGGCGTTCGAGAAAGCGTAGTTGCTGTCCAGTGGGTTGAGAGTGTTCTTACCGAAATCGAACGTGCCCGAAAAAGTGCTCTGCTCTCCCTCGTACTCGCGAATGCGGTAGACGTCGAACCCTACTTTGATATTGTGCGTGCCCCGCGTGATGGCAACGCTGTCGCTAAGGTTGAAGGTAAAGTCCGTGCCGCCGGTAAGCAGGCGGCTGTCGTAGCTCACGTTGGGGGCGTTCGGCACGCCGCCAAAGGAATAGCGCGGAATGTAGCCGCTCGCATTCGCCTGGGGATACCATTGGCCAAGGTTGTAACCGATGGCCGAGCGCAGCACCTTGTTGATTTCGTTGTCGCCATAGGGGTACCAGGCTTCGCGGTTGTGCCGGACTCCGGTATTGAATTCATTGACCACGGTGGGGCTGAAGACCCGCGTCCATCCTGTGGCCAAACCATCCTCGGTGAAACAGTAGCACTGGGCGAAGAAGCCAACCGGGCTGGCGCCGCCGGCCACGGCGTAGCCTTCCTGCTGCGCATTCCAGGTTTTGCCGCGAACGAAGACCCGGTCCTTGTCCGTGGGAACGAAGTCTAACCTGAGAAGTTGGCTCCGTTTGGGATCCTTAAAGACTTCCTGGATCTGGAAATTATAGTTGCCGCCGCTGATCGCGCGATTGAAAAAGTACGGCTGCGGCAGGATATTCATAAGCGCCTGCCCGTTCGGATTGAGACGCGACTTTGGGATCACGTTGCCGGGAAACGGCGCACCGGCCGTGGTGTCGGTGATCGGAATCACCTTTCCGTTGGTATCCAACGTCTGGGAGAAATCCCCCTGGCGTTCGAGCGAGGTCGGCATGGTGTAGGAATTCAGCGAGCCCGGAGTGGAAATCAGCGCCTGCTCGATGTTATAGAAGAAAAACATCTTGGTTCGGTTCTGGTTCCAATGGCCTGGAACATAAACCGGCCCCCCGATGGTTCCGCCGAAAGTGTTGTAGCGGTACCGGGGCCGCCTCACTCCGTTGCGGTTGTTGAAGAAATCGTTGGCGTTCAGCGCATCGTTGCGGATGTATTCGTACCCGTTGCCGTGGTAATCCTTGCCTCCACCCTTGGTAACCACCTGCACGATCGGTCCGCCGTTGCCGGCATATTCGGCCTGATAGCTGTTCAGCAGCACTTTCACCTCGCCGATCGCGTCCAGCGTCGTAACACTGGAAAACACATTCGGCGTCCCCTGGTCGTTGCTGACCACGCCATCCACCGCCAGGATGTTAGTGCCTGACATGGCACCCGCAATGTTTGGCGTGCCGGTGCCGTAACTGCCACCGGTGGAATCCTGATCGGCCTGATATTGCACGCCAGGAATGGTGCGCAGCATGGAGACCACCTCGCGTCCCCGGGCCGTGAGGCTGCTCAACTGACTGGTCGTCAGCTCGGCCGAGTGCTCCGAGCTATCTACCTGTACCTGCGCGGCCTCCGCTGTCACGCTCACGGTTTCGGTGACTTCCCCGATCTGCAACACGATGTCGCCGAGCTAGACCCGCTCGTTGGCGCTCACCACCACCCCGGAACGCTGGTACGCCTTGAAACCCTTCTGCTCCACTCGCAGGTCGTAGGTTCCCGGCTGGACCGCGGCTAGATTGAACACGCCCACTTCGTTCGCCGTGCCTGTTCTGGATTCGGACGTCGTGGGGCTGGTGATCACGCCTTGGCCCCTGCGATGACCTGGCCGGAAGGGTCGGTGACGGTACCGGATATGCTTCCGGTAACGGTCATTTGAGCGCCCATCTCCCCAGCGGCTAACGATACGAGAAGAAGGCTCAACGCAGCCTGGCGAAGACTTTTAGACGACATGGATTCCCTCCCTGAATGTGACGAGGACTTTAACGCTATACCAATGGAAATCATCCTACGTCCGCACGCGCTGAAAGTCAATAGGTGACCACCGGCAGATACCTCGCCGGCTCCGCCTGATGAAGTCCACCAGGTGCAGGGTCTCGGTGGTGGGTATTTCGGTCTCGATCCGGGCCAGGGCCTCCTCCAGTTTCAATCCGGATCGATAGAGAATCTGATAAGCGCGTTTCATGATACTGACATCAGGCGCACTGTATCCGGCCCGCTTCAGACCCACCAGGTTCAGCCCCTTAGGCTCGATTTGAAAACCGGAGTAGGTGAAGAACGGCGGCGCGTCGAGGTTGACGCGTGTGTTGCCACTGATCATGGCGAGCCGGCCGACCTTCGAATACTGGTGTACCAGGACCCCGCCCGAGAGGAAGGCCAGGTCTTCGATTTCGACATAGCCCCCAAGCAGCACGCAACTGGCGATCACTGTCTGGTTGCCGATCTTGCAGTTGTGGGCGATGTGGCCGGAAGTCATGATAAAGTTGCCGTCGCCGATCTCGGTTGCCGATTCCGGCGGAGTGCCGCGTGAGATGGTGAAGTGTTCGCGGATCTTGTTGCCGCTGCCGATCCTGAGGTAGCTGCGGGCGCCGTTGAAGTTCTTATCCAGCGGGTCGGTGCCCAGCACAGTTCCGGCCGAGATCTCGTTGCGCTCACCGAGCGTGGTCCAGCGCTTGATGTAGACGTACGGTTCGATCAGGCAATCGACGCCGATCCGGACGTCTTCTTCGATCACGCAAAACTCGCCGATGCGCACGCCGGGTCCGACGACGGCATCGGGATGGACGCGTGCCGTGGGGGCAACGGCTGCGGAAGGGTCGATGGGCATGAAGTTATATGGTACGGCCTGTTCCGCCCGGCACGGCGGACACACGGTTCTTCCCGATCCCGACCCTGACTCCCGACCCCTGGCCCCCGACCCCTGGCCCCATATATCATCAACCTATGCGAGTGCGCGAATTGGCGGAATGGCTGGGCGCGACGTTTGAAGGCGATGGCGAAAAAGAACTCTCCGGCGTGGCGCCGCTCGAAACCGCCGGCGCCGCCGACGTGGCCTTCGTGGGAAGCCGGAAGGCCGCGGCGCAAGCCGAATCGTCGTCGGCCGGATGCCTGATTGTGCCCATGGACTGGCCCAACCCCAACTACCGCACCGTGATCCGCGCCGCCGACCCGCGCACTGCCATTGCGCGCGCCATGAACCGCTTCTATCCCACCGCGGAACTCAAGCCTGGCGTGCATCCCACGGCGGTAGTGGGCACGGATGTCGACATGGGCGCCATGGTGTACGTGGGTCCGCATGCGGTGGTAGGCGACGGAACGCGCATCGGTGTGGCCACCAGCATCGGCGCGGGCTGCATTGTGGGGAAGCGCGTGGCTCTGGGGGAGGGCTGCATGCTGCATCCCCACGTGACGGTTTACGACAACGTGGATATCGGGCGTGGCACCATTCTCCACTCAGGATGCGTGATCGGGGCCGACGGGTTCGGGTACGTCATGGAGCACGACCGCTGGCATAAGTTCCCCCAGGTCGGGCGCGTGGAGATCGGGAACTTCGTGGAGATCGGCGCCAATTCCTGCGTGGACCGCGCTGCCCTGGGCGTCACCTCGATCGGCGAAGGGACCAAGCTGGATAACATGGTGCATGTGGGCCACAACTGCCGCATCGGCAAACACGTAGTGGTCGCCGCGCAGACCGGATTTTCGGGCGGCGTGGTGGTGGAGGATTACGCCGTGATCGGCGGGCAGGTGGGGATCGGCGACAAGGCACGGATCGAATCGCGGGCCGTGCTGGGGTCGGGATGCGGCATACTCACGTCGAAGATCGTGCGCTCGGGTGAGACGGTGTGGGGCACGCCGGCCCGTCCTCTCAAACAGCACCTGGAACAACTCGCCAACCTGGCGCGGCTGCCGGAAGTGCGGCGCGAAGTGGCGGACTTGAAGCGCAGGATCGCGGAACTCGAGGAGCGGGACTGATGCTGGTCGTGGTGGGCGGTCACTCGCGGAATATCGGGAAAACGTCGGTGGTGGCGGGGTTGATCCGCAAGCTGAAAGAGCGCAAGTGGACAGCCGTGAAGATCACCCAGTACGGCAACGACGTGTGCACCCACCACAGCGCGGCCTGCGGCTGTGAACCCGAACCAGGCCAGCCCTTCGCTCTCACCGAGGAATACGAAGCCAACGCCACCGACAGCGGACGCTTTCTGGCCGCCGGCGCGGAGCGCTCCTTCTGGCTGCGGGTGCCGGCCGGCGAGTTGCCGCGCGCGGAAGCCACCGTGCGCAAGATTCTGGCTCAGGGAGACAATTTGATTGTGGAATCCAACAGCGTGGTGGAACTGGTGCAGCCCGATGTGTTCCTCATGCTCTTGGATTTCTCGTGCCAGGACTTCAAGGCCTCCAGCATGCGCTTGATGGACCGCGCGGACGCATTCGTCGTCGTCGACCGCGGCTTCAATGCTCCCCTGTGGCAAGACATCTCACGCGGCATGTGGGACCACAAGCCGCAGTTCCTGGTGAACCCGCCGAACTACGTTACGTCCGCGGTGACCGGGTTCGTGAGATCCAGGCTCTCGACTCTCTCCGCACGTTGAGCCGGCAGGCGGCGAAGCGCCGCAGTGGCTTCGGCGAGCAGGCGCGAGGCGTCGCCTAACTGGCACTCTATGGCTTGGAGTTGGGCGTGGACGCGCGCATCAGCGGGCGGCGTCACCAGGTTCAGAAGATACACGCTGGTTTCGATGGCGCCAAGCGGCTGCCGCAGATCATGGATCAGGTTGATGAGCAGATCTTCGTGGCGGGCAATCGTAGGTGAGGCCATTAGCAACTCGTCAAAGGACTGTGTCAGTATAACGCGGTTGCAGCGCGGGCCAAACTGGGAATTGTCCCAGGGGGTGGCGTGAGTTGTGTGACTGGTTACGCTACTGGCTGGCTCAGCGAGGCCAAGTGCGTGGGCCACTCGTCTTCGAGAGCGGCGAACCCGTTTGGCGCCGCCGCGGGCGCCCTGGTTTCCGCTCCGGACGCCCCCGCCGGCCGGCACATCACGCGGTTGCGGCCGTGGGCCTTCGCCAGGTAAAGCGCCTCGTCCGCGTCGCGGATGAGGTTGTCGGCATCGCCGCTACGCGCGTGGGAGACGCCGATGCTGACCGTGATCCTGCGCGTTTCCTGACCGGTTCCAAACGGGGTGGAGCCGATGATCTCCCGCAGCCGCTCGCCCTGCGCGCGGGCGTCGGCCAGCGTGCAACCGGGCAGCACCACCAGAAACTCTTCGCCGCCATACCGGCCGATGGAGTCGTAACAGCGCCCGGCTGCCCGCAAGCGCTGTGCGGCTTCGCGCAAAACGGCATCGCCTTCCAGGTGGCCGTAGGTATCGTTGATGTTCTTGAACCGGTCCAAATCCAGCATCAGCAACGACAGAGGCTGCCGTTCGCGCTCGGCGCGGGCAGCTTCTCTGCGCAGCACATCCAGGACGGCGCTGCGGTTGAGAAGCTGAGTGAGGCCGTCATGCGTAGCCTGTTCTCGCAGCGCTTCGCGGGCGTGTAAGAGTTGCTCTTGCAGGTCCAGGATGCGGCAGCCCGCCCGTAGCCGAACCCGCAGTTCGTGGGCGTTGAAGGGCTTGGTGAGGTAATCGTCCGCTCCCGCTTCCATGCCGTCCACCAGGTCCTGCGAATCGGTGCGGGCGGTGAGCAGCAGAATGTAGATGTATGGTTCGCTGTTTCCCCCGCGGACCCGCCGGCAGACCTCCACCCCGTCCAGGCCAGGCATCATCCAATCCAGAATTGCCAGCCGGGGGGCGTTCTTTTCCCGCAACAGATTCCAGGCTTCCATGCCGTCGCGCGCGATCACGGCATCGTACCCCCAGTTCGTGAGCATGCTGCGGAGCATGGATCGAAAGACCGGATTGTCTTCGGCCACCAGGATGCGCATGGGTTTGGCTGCTTGGTCTTCGGGTTGCACCGCCGGCGTGGCCACGAACTGGACTTGGTTGAGCACCTAGGGTCTTATCGGCTGAAATCCCGGGAAACCTTAGTGACACGGGCATTCCTGCCTGTGTTGCTTTTCCCGTGGGCGTTACAATCGAAATCGATGCCCCTATCCTTCGAGTTCCTCCGTGGCGTTCTCGGCGTCGTGGGCGTGGCCTGCGCTTATATGGCCGGCCGCTCGCTCATCGGCGTCCGCCAAGGCTGGCTGAAGCTCGGGACGCTTTACGGTTGGATCCTCCGCACCGCTGTGTGCCTCTCGGCCATCGTGTTCCGGCATCCGGTGGACCAGGTTGCGGTGGTGCTCTGGGCTTTGGCCGTTGCCGTGTTCGGCCTGGCGCTCTGGCAGACGTCGCACCGCAAGCCGCCTGAGGACCTCACCCGTCAGATCTTTCCGGAGTAGACCCGTCAGAAGCCATGGCAAAGGCTCCCACCGTCCTCATCTTCTCCACCTTCGAGGATCTCAAGCCGTACCGCTCCGCTGCCCGTGACGCGGCGGTCGCCGCGAAGTTCCTCGTCGAGCGAATGGAAGACTTCACCGCCAGCGGCCCCCGTCCGCCGGTCTCCGAATGCCTGGCACGTGTCGCCGCCGCCGACGTGGTGGTGGTCATCGTCGCCCACCGCCACGGCTGGGTCCCCGGCCCAGGCCCCAAAAGCATCACCCGCCTCGAATGCGAGGAGGCCGTCCGCCTGGGCAAGGAGGTGCTGGCATTTCTGGTGGACCCGGCCAGCCCATGGCCCGAAGATGCCCGCGAGGACTTCCTGGTGACGGCGGCCTTCCGCGCCGGAAACGCAACCGCCCATCTCTTCGCCGAAGTCCAACGCAACCTCAAAGCCCTCACCGAGTTCAGAGACTGGCTGAACAGCCGCGCCATCCCTGCCACGTTCACCAACCCCGACGATCTCCGCAGCAAGGTTTCGGACGCTCTGCGCGAGTGGCGTCGCCGCCATCCCGAATTCGCGGACGCCCCCGCGCCCGCCCGCCAGGACTATGCCGACCCCACCACCTACCTCAAGTACCTGCGCGAACAGACCGCCTGGATCGATATCCGCGGCCTGCAAGTCGGCGCGGGCCGAGCCTACCGGTTCCCGATCGAAGACCTGTACATTCCGCTCACCACGCAGCCCGAGGCCGGCGCCGCCGGGCGCCTGGCCGAACGCAAGCCGATGGAACTCGAAGAGGCCCTGTCTCACCAGCGTCTCGTGATCGTGGGCGATCCCGGCTCCGGAAAGACCACCTTCCTCCGCCACATCGCGCACGTCTGGTGTGCCGGGCTGCTCGACGCGCCGTCGCACGCGGCTCTGCTCTTCCCCATCTTCATTCGCGTCTCCGATCTGGCCGAGCACATCCGCAACTGCAAGGAGAAGGCGGGCCGGCCAACCACCGGGGAATCGCCGCACTGGCTGCTGCATTTCCTGAGCGCCCAGAGTGAGGAGCTGAACTGGGGCCTCGATGAAGTCTTCTTCCGCGACAAGTTGAAGAGCGATTCCTGCATCCTGCTGCTCGATGGCCTCGACGAAGCGCCCAACCAGCAGGAGCGCGACGCCATCGTCCATCTCTTCGAGACGGCGACCCAGGCTTATGGCAACTGCCGCTTCGTGGTCTCCTCGCGCCCGCTCACCTTTACCGCGCTGGCCGGCTTCCACACCGCGCAGATCGAGCCGCTGGAACGGCCGGCCATCGTAAAATTCCTCGAGCACTGGTGCGCCCGATTGTTCCCGGAGGACGCGGCCGGGGCGAAGCGCCACCTCGCCGAGTTGAGCGAAGCTCTTCACCGCGCCGAGATCCGCCGCATGGCGTGCAACCCCGTGATGCTCACCGCGCTGGCCGTGGTCCATTGGAACGAGCGCCGCCTGCCCGAGCAACGCGCCGACTTGTACGAGTCCATCCTGCTGTGGCTGGCGCGCGCCCGCCAATCCCGCCCGGGACGCGAATCAGCGGAACGGTGTCTGGAGCTGTTGCAAAGCCTGGCGCTGGCCATGCAGGCGCACTCGCAGGGCCGCCAGGTGCAAGTGGAGAAGGGCTGGGCGTCGAAAGTTTTGCCGCTGGCCTTCGTGGAGCGGGACGAGGTGGATAGCGGCATCATCGTGAGCCGGGGAAGCGAAGTCCGCTACTGGCATCTGACGTTTCAGGAGTACCTGGCGGCCCGCGCCATCGCCGGCCAGCCCGATGCGGCCCAGTACGAGCTGCTGGTGAACACCGACAGGCTCTACCTGCCGGAGTGGCGGGAAGTGGTGCTGCTCCTGGCCGGTGTCCTGATCCGCCAGAGCCGCGGCAAAGTGGACAGCCTGTTCTCGGCCGTGCTGGATCGCCTCGGCGCGGCGCCGTCCCTTGCCGAACAGGCCCGCTGCGCAGGCCTCCTGGGCGCAATGGTCCGCGACCTCACTCCGCTCGGCTATCAGCCTGCTGATCCGCGCTATCGCGGCTTGCTCGACGCCGTTTTGGGAATCTTCGATGCAAAGAAGGCCGCCACGATCGACTTTCAGATCCGTTTGGAGGCGGCCGAGGCCCTCGGCCAGGCCGGGGACCCGCGCCTGGGGCCGGGAAGATAACTGGATTACCATCGCCGGAACATACGACAACGAATCGCCAGCGCACGAAGAGACTATGAGCTCCTATCGGACGAACGCCGCCGGACTGCCGGCGGCTTCGGCAAATGGAGTGAGCCCGGTAAGTGGCAAGATCAACTCGATCACCCGAACTGGCCCGTGACCGGAGTGAATTGGTACGAGGCGTCGGCCTACTGCGCTTGGGCGAAAGCGCGGCTGCCGACCGAGGCCGAGTGGGAACGGGCAGCGCGCGGGACCGGCGCCAGGAGGTATCCCTGGCGAAACCAAGAGCCGGATGATACGCGAGCCAACTTCGACGATACCACCCTCGGATACCCTACGCCGGCCGGGATGTATCCAGCGGGCGATACGCCGGAGGGGATTCAGGACATGGCCGGGAACGTTTTTGTGTGGGTTACGGACTCCTGGCCCTACGGGAACCCCGCGGACGAAGAGGTCCTTCTGACGGCGCGGGTGGTGCGCGGCGGTTCCTGGTTCGACGGTTCGATGGACCTGAGCGCCGCCCTCCGATTCCCGGTCGAAGCAGGGGCTCGCGACGACTTCATCGGCTTTCGTTGTGTCCGGGACCTGGTCCCTCGACCAGCGCTACCATCGACTCATGAGCGCGACCACCCAGATCACCCTGGAAGAATTCCTCCGCCTGCCCGACACTCCAGGCAAACAAGAACTGCTGGATGGAGAACTGATCGTCCTGCCCGTCGCCAAGTCTGACCACACACGGGTCACCGTGGATGTCTGCTTCCTATTGGCGGCCGCCGTGCCCAAGTCTTGTCTATGGGTCGAGGCAGGATACCAGCTTACCCGCGGCTTGCTTGCAGCCCGATGTAAGTGTCAGTTGGCCCGATCGGCCCGTCGTGAACGGCTGGCTGCAACGCGCCCCCAGGCTCGCGGTCGAGGTCGTCTCCCCTATCCAACAAGGCTGACAAAATCGAGAGAAAGGTCGCCGCTTACCTCGAGGAGGGTGCAGCCGAAGTCTGGGTGCTCTACCTCAGCACCCACAGCATGATGATCTTCCGCAAGGAAAGCTGGGAGCGCGTCACCCAAACCTACCCCTGCTCCTTGCTCAATGTCACCGTGGACCGTAGCCTCATCCTGCCACTGTCTGATTGCCCTTTTTCGAGATGTCGGCTATCGGCTCTGCTCTACCAGCGCGAGTTCGTTCCCACGAAAACGGCGCCCACGATCAGCATGAGCGCGCCCCACCACAGGGCGGCCCGGAGCTCCGCCAGCACCACCGGGTGCGCCGGAGGCGTGAACAGGTCCCACATTCCCTGACCCATGATGAGGGCTCCGTATACGATCAGCAGCAGTCCGATAAACACCCAGATCGAGATCATTCGGCCATCCAGTCGACTCATAAAGTGGGCGCCTCGGCCGCAACCCTGCAGGGCCAGGCCTGCGTGTGTCATAATCGATTTCGTACCAATCGTAACATCCGGCCGGCATTTTCACGCCTTTGGAGCAGTCCGCTCACTGCCGTCCCAGCACAAAAGGATCTTGGATTTTGAAATACGCCCTGTCCACCCTGTGCCTGCTTGCCATCGCGCTGGGCCCCGCCGGTTACGGTCAAGAACCAGAACCCCCGCCAAAGGCGGACGAGTCAGTCGAACTGGCCGACCCCATGGTCTGGCCCGACTGGAAGGGGCGCGAGATCGTCTTGCTGAAGCGCGTGTTTGGCCTCCAGGCGCTATTTGCCATCGCCCCCGCCGCGGTTGCCGACCAGGCTCGGCGGTTCCCCAGGGAATGGGAGCAGCACTGGGACGGCTTCGGCAAACGCGCCGCGTCGGAGTACGGCCAGTTCGTGATTTACGCCGGCATCGAGAGCGCGGTGCAGGCCCTTCATCATGAGGACCCGCGCTACTTCCGCCGGGGAACGGGCAACTTTTTCCAGCGCACGGGCCACGTCATAGCCAGAACGTTCGTAGCCAGGAAAAAGGGCGGAGGGGACACGTTCGCCCTGTCGTTGCCGGCGGCGGCCTACGGCAGTTGGGCCATCGCCAGCCGCTGGAATCCGCGATCGCTCCACGGGCCCCTGAGCGTTTTTGAGTGGGGAAGCTCGGGTGTGGAAATGAAGGCGTCGGCCAATTTCTTCCGGGAATTCTGGCCCGACGTAAAGGGCTTCTTCCGCAAGAAATAGCGCACCCTGCTCCCTTCGAGGACGCCTACGCCGCGTTGTGCGCCACCCGCGAAACGGCGTTGACCAGCTTGCGGTAGGGGATATCGCCAAAACTGTCGAATGCCAGCCATTCGCCGTCGCGCCAGCTTGAGTAATACCAGCGTGCCAGCAGAGCCAGATACTCCTGCCGCTCGCGAAGGGTGAGCTTGCGGGGCGCGACTGCGGCGAAGGCTTCGCGCAGTTTTTGATCGAGCGAAATGGTCCGGCCGTCCTTCTCGAAACGGAAACGCTGCGGTTCCTGCCAATTGCCGTCGCGCACGAAGCCCATCTCCACGGCGTCGGGCGCCGCCGAACGCGTAATCGCGACACCGTTCAGCCGGTCCACTTCGTGCGCCAGGTCGTCGCGCAATTTGAGCACTTCCTGCACCTTCTCGTAGCGCTTGTGCTGGCGCGCGGCCTCTTCGAACATCATCTCCTCGCTCAGGCGGTCGCGGGAGCGGCCGATGGCGTCCATCAGCGACCGGCCTTCGGTTCGCAGGAATTCGGTCACGCGCGCCACTTCGTTTCCGTACTCGGCGGGTCCCACCACCTCCTGGCAGGGCCGCAGGCACATGGCCATTTCGCCGTAGATACAGCCGGGATGGTCGGGCTTGGGCTCCAGGTCTTCCTGGCAGCGCCGCATCTGAAACAGGTCCAGGAACTGCGACTCGAAGCGCTCGGCTGAGGCGCGCGAGCGAAACGGTCCGAAGTAAAGACCGCCGGTTCGCGTAAGCTGCGTCGTGATCAGGCTGCGCGGGAATTCGTTGTTGAGCACGATCTTCACGTAGGACGGCAGGCGCAGCTTGATCAAGTCGGCGTAGGTGTCCGGGAAATACCGCCGCGTTTGCTCATAGGCGAGCACGCTGGATTCGAAAGCCGACCCGGTGAGCCGGTATTCGATGCGCGCCACGGTGTGCCGCAGGTTGAGCAGGCGCGACGGCTTCTCCCGCTCCTTGAGCAGGCGAAGCAGGCGGCGGCGCAGCCACCCGGTCTTGGCAACGTACGGCTGGCCCTCTTTCGGCCACAGCACGAAAACCGCCGGCTGGTTCGGCAAGGCTTCGAGCGCCGCATCCAGTTGCGCCAGGTCGTCCGCGAATTCGATCGCCGTCATCACTGACACAGCCGCGTCCCAGTGGGGCAGGCAATCTTGCCTGCAGCCGCCGCAGGCTGCCCCACATCTTACTCCGACACGGCCTTGGAATCGATCAGCGCCCGAATTTCGGCGATGCACCGGTCGAGCGGCTTGGCTCCCTGGTCGCCGTGTTTCCGGTTGCGAACGGCCACCTGGCCGTTGGCCTGTTCGCGATCCCCCACCACCAGCATGTACGGAATCTTCTGCATCTGGGCATCGCGGATTTTCAGGTTGACCTTCTCGTTGCGCTCGTCCACCGTGGCGCGGATACCCGCCGCGTCCAATTGCTGCTGCACGCCGCGCGCGTATGTGGTCTGGCGTTCGGTGATCGGCAGCACGATGGCCTGCACCGGCGCCAGCCACACCGGAAACACCCCGGCATAGTGCTCGATGAGGATGCCGAAGAAGCGTTCAATGGAGCCATAGAGCGCGCGGTGGACCATCAGCGGCTGGTGCTTGTGGCCGTCTTCGCCAATGTATTCGAGCTGGAACTTGCGCGGCAGCGTGAAATCGAACTGCACGGTCGAAAGCTGCCACGGGCGGCCGATGGCATCCACCAGCTTGACGTCGATCTTGGGCCCGTAAAAAGCCGCTTCGTCCGGGATCACCTTGGCCTGGATATTCAGCCGTTCGGTGGCCCGCCGCAGAGCGTTCTCGCCCAGTTGCCACTGCTCGGGCGTGCCGTCGTACTTGCCGCTGGCGCCGCCATCCCAGGTGGAAAGCTCGGCGGTGTATTGGCTGAAGCCGTACGTGGTCAGCGTGTCCACCGCGAATTGCAGGCAAGCCACCACTTCGTTTTCGATCTGGTCGGGCGTGCAGAAAATGTGGGCGTCGTCCTGCGTGAAACCGCGTACGCGGAACAATCCGTTCAGCACGCCCGAGCGCTCGAACCGGTAGACCGTGCCCAATTCGCCGAGCCGCACCGGCAGATCGCGGTAGCTGTGCTGCCGGTCGGCGTAGATGAGAATGTGGAACGGGCAGTTCATCGGCTTGAGCTGGTATTCGGCATCGTCCAGTTCCATGGGCTTGAACATGTTCTGCGCATAGAAATTGGCGTGGCCCGAGGTCTTCCACAGATCCAGGCGCGCCACGTGCGGCGTATAGACCAGCGAGTAGCCGCGCCGCAGATACTGGTCGCGCATCCAGTCTTCGAGCTGTTTGCGGATGATGCCGCCCTTGGGATGGAAGAAGATCAGGCCGGGCCCCGCCAGTTCCTGGATGCTGAACAGGTCCAGCTCTTTACCGAGCTTGCGGTGGTCGCGCTTCTTGGCCTCTTCGATCTGTTTGAGATACGCGTCGAGGTCCTTCTGGCTGAAGAAGGCGGTGCCGTAGATGCGCTGCAACTGCTTGCTGTGCTCGTCGCCCTTCCAGTAGGCGCCGGCCACCGAGAGCAGCTTGAAGGCTTTGATGTTCGACGTGCTGGGCAGGTGCGGCCCGCGGCAGAAGTCGATGAATTGCGGGCCCAGGGTGTACTCGGTGAACACGTCGCCCGCGCGCTCCTGGATCAGCTCGCACTTCATCCAGGCGTCGGAGTATTTCCTGAGGCCTTCCTCCTTGGGCGTCAGCACCCGCTCGTACGGGAGATTGCGGGCCTGGATCTCCCACATCTTCTTCTCGATTTTTTCGAGGTCGTCCGGTGTGAAAGGGGTGGCGCGATCGAAATCATAGTAGAACCCGGTGTCGATAGGCGGACCGATGCCCAGCTTGGTCTCCGGGTACAGTTCCAGGACGGCTGCGGCCAACAGGTGCGCGGTGGAGTGGCGATAGACGACGAGCGATTCCGGATCTTTGGCCGTGAGGAGTTGCACGGCGGCGTCGGATTCAAGCGGGCGGGTGAGGTCGTAGAGCTCGCCATCCACTTTGGCGACAATGGCGGCATCGGCCAGGCGGGGACTAATCGACCTGGCGATTTCCAGAGGGCTTGTGCCCGCGGCGACGGGCTTCTTACTGCCGTCGGGCAGGGTAATCTCGATGTCGCTCATAGGGAGTTTTCAGCGTAACACGCAGGCCGGGACTGGCGCTTTCCGCGACCGGCTTCACGCCTCGGTTCGGTGACTCCCTACTTCAACCTGAGGCTGTTGGTGACCACGGTCACGCTGGAGAGCGCCATGGCCGCCGAGGCCAGCATCGGCGAGAGCAGGCCGAGCGCGGCCACGGGAATTCCAAGGGCGTTGTACGCGAAGGCCCAGAAGAGATTCTGGCGGATGATCCGCATGGTTCGGCGCGAGAGCTCGATGGCTTCGGCGACGCCGTTCAAGTCGTCGCGCATCAGGACGATGCCGCCGGCCTCCATGGCGACATCGGCGCCGGCCCCCATCGCGATACCGAGGTCGGCCTGCGCCAGCGCGGGAGCGTCGTTGATGCCGTCGCCTACCATGGCTACGCGCTTTTGAGCGGCCTGTAGCTTCCGGATCGCCGCGACCTTCCCGTCGGGAAGCACCTCGGCCAGCACCTGATCGATTCCGGCTTCCCGCGCCACGGATGCGGCGATTTCCTTGCGGTCCCCGGTGATCATCCAGACCTCCAGACCCATCGCCCGCAGCCGGCCCACGGCTTCGGCGGCTTCGGGCTTGATGGTGTCTGCGATCTCGATGCTGCCGGCGGGCGCCCCATCGATCGTGACCGTGACGCCGGGCTTGCCCACCTCGACCACGCGCCCGGCCACTCGCGCGCGAACGCCGTGGCCAGCTAAGGCAACGAACTCGGCGGTCTCCGCCAACGCCAGGCCGCCATCGGCGGCGGCTTCCACGATGGCCTTGCCGAGCGGATGCTCGGAATATCGCTCGGCGGAAGCCGCCAGCCGCAACAATTCGTCCGCGGCCAGACCGGCCGCGGACCGCACCGCCGTCACCCGCGGTTTGCCGCGAGTCAGCGTGCCGGTCTTATCGAGCACAATGGTGTCGATCCGGAACGCCATCTCGAGCGCCTCGCCGCCTTTGATCAGGACGCCGCGGGCAGCGCCGCGGCCGGTGCCGACCATAATCGCGGTGGGGGTGGCGAGGCCCAGCGCGCACGGGCAGGCGATGATCAGCACCGCCACCGCGTTGACCATGGCCACGCCGAACGGCGCGAACCAGAGCCACGCAGCGAACGTGACGAGCGCCGCCGCCAGCACCGCCACGGTGAAATAGCCGCTCACCACGTCGGCCAGGCGAGCCACCGGGGCGCGCGAGCCTTGCGCCTGCTTGACCAGCTCGATCATCTGCTGCAGCAGGGTGCCGCGCCCCACTTTGGTGGCCTGGTAGCGCAAGCCGCCGGAGCGGTTGAGGGTTCCGGCAAAGACCGGGTCGCCGGGCCGCTTCTCCACGGGCACACTCTCGCCGGTAAGCATTGATTCATCCACGGCCGATTCGCCATCCGCCACCGTGCCGTCCACGGGAATACGCTCTCCCGGACGCAGCACCAGCAGATCGCCGAGGCGCACATCCTCGGTGGCCAGCTCGATTTCGACGCCATCGCGGATCACCCGGGCGGTGGGCGGTTGCAGGTTCATGAGGCCGCGGATGGCCTCGCCGGCTTTGCCGCGAGCCCGCGCTTCCAGCAGGCGGCCCAGCAGGATCAATGCGATGATCACGGCAGCCGCTTCGTAGTAAACCTCGTGGCGGCCGCGCAGAGTCTGGTAGAGCGAGTAGATAAAGGCCGCGCCGGTGCCCAACGCGATCAGCGAGTTCATGTTGGCCGAGCGGTGGCGGAGGGCGCTCCAGGCGGCCAGGTAGAATGGGGCGCCCGAATAGAAAATCACCGGCAGAGTGAGAGCCAGTTGGATCCACGGCGCATACGGCACCGGCAGCACGCCATGCGACATGCCCAACACCAGCACCGGAGCCGCAAAGAGGGCGGCGGCCAGCAGGCGCCGCCGGTATTCCGGCTCCTCGGCATCGGGCCGCACCTCGGTCCGGGGGACGCCGTAACCCAAGTCTTCGATGGCGCCAACGAAATCGGCGACCTTGACTCTGGCCGGGTCGTATTCGACGGTGGCCGTGTTGGTGGCCAGGTTTACTTGGGCCCGCGCGACCCCGGGTGTGCCGGCGAGGGTCCGCTCGATGGTGCGGGCGCAGGAGGCGCAGGTCATGCCGGAGACCGGCAGATCGATTCGCTCGGGCGCGATCGTCTTCATGCGGGTACTTCGTAGCCGAGTTGCCGGACCGCGTTGGCGATGGCGCCGGGTTCCACCAGGCCGGCATCGTATTCCACCGCCGCACTGGCCTTGGCCAGATCGACCACCGCTTTCTTCACTCCTGGCGTGGACAGGAGTTTGCGCTCGACGCTGCGCGCGCAGTTGGCGCAGGTCATGCCGTTCACGGAAAGGTTCAAGTTTTGGGTCGCCATACTTATATGATGCAACTGTAGGCCTCCAGGAACCGCGCACGCGGGAACCGGCCCTGCAGGAACCGCGCACGCGGGAACCGCGCGATACTGTCACGGGGGGCTCATGACTTTTGCTGACGCCGCGCTGGCGCGCCGGCTGGAGGCGGCCGAGGCGGCGAATGCCCGCGGTTGCACGGCGGTGCATCCGGAAGCGGCGGTGCTCGAAATCGCCGGCGGTTGCGCAGTGTTCGCGGGCGCCGATTCGCCGCTGACCAACGCGGTGGGGATCGGCCTCAACGGTAGGGTTAGCGAGGCTGAGATCGGCGCTCTGGAGGCGTTCTTCCAAAGCCGCGGCGCCCGCGTGGCCATCGACTGTTGCCCTCTGGCCGATCCCGGCCTGCTGGAATCGCTCGGCGAGCGCGGCTACCGCGCCACCGAATTCAACAACGTGCTGGTGAAGCGGCTGGCCGGCGTCGATGCCGCCCTCACCCCACGGGTGCGGCGCGCTCTGCCGGATGAGGCGGAGCTGTGGTCGTACACCGTGGGCCGCGGTTTCTTCGACCAGCCCAACCTGACCACGGAGGAAATGAACGTGGGCCTCGCCATCTTCGCCATGCCGGGAGCCCTGTGCTACCTGGCAGCGCCCGAAAACGGCGAGCCCGCGGGCGGCGCCGCGTCGGCCATCTACGGCGGTCTGGCGACGCTGTTTGCCGATAGCACGATCGCTGGCTTCCGGCGGTTGGGTCTGCATCGCGAGCTGATCGCGGCGAGGCTCAACCAGGCGCTGGCGCAAGGCTGCGACATGGCCACCGCATCCACCCAACCCGGCACTGCGTCGCAGCGAAACTACGAACGCATGGGGTTCGAGGTGGTGTACACAAAGGTGACGCTGGTGGGGTAGGCATCCTCGCCTGCCCATAGCGGTGCTATGTTACCAGCATGGGCACGATCGTTGGCGTCTCGGAGGGAGAGTACCTCGCTACGTCCTACGAACCCGACTGCGAATTTGAAGACGGCGTGCTGATCGAGAGGAACTTGGGCGAACAGGATCACAGTTGGCTGCAGACGGCGCTCGGGGCATACTTCTTTCGCAGGCGCAAGCTCTGGGGTATCGAGGTCTTTACTCAACTGCGGCACCGTATCCGAGCGGGCAAGTACATGGTGCCCGATATCTGCGTCATTCAAGCGCCACGGCCGGCAGAAAAGGTCTTCTCGAAGCCGCCACTGATCTGGATCGAGATTCTGTCACCCGAGGATCGCCCGCTGAAGGTCAACAACAAGGTCCGGCAGGTGATCGAGTTCGGGGTGCCGAATGTTTGGGTTATCGACCCGGAAACGCTCGACTCCGAAATCCACACGCCCGCTGGAAGCCGCAAGGTGGAGGACCGGATACTGCGTGTCGAGGGCAGCCCGATTTCGGTTCCGCTGGATGGGCTCGAGGATTATTCGTAGCGCAGGGCGACCACCGGGTCCACTTTCGCGGCCCTGCGTGCCGGAATGTAGCACGCCAATAGCGCCACGCAGGCCAGGATTCCGGCCACTGCCGCGATCGTGATCGGATCGCGGCTCCCCACCCCGAATAGCAGGCTCTCCATGAGCCGCGTCAAGCCGATCGCTCCTCCCAATCCAAGAGCCAAACCGATTCCACTGAGCAGCATCCCGCTGCTCAGAATCAGCCGCAAAAGATCTCCGGTCGTCGCCCCCAACGCGCCCCGAATGCCGATCTCGTGTGTGCGCTGCACCACCGAATAGGAGATCACTCCATAGATTCCGATGGCGGACAGCAGCACGGCGATCACTGCAAATACGGTGAGCAGCAATGACTCGAGCCGGTTTCCAGCCATCGACTCGTCCTTGATTTGTTCCAGCGTCTTCATATCCGTCAGCGATTGGTCTTTATTGATCTCGTGCACCGCCTTACCAATCGCCCGTTGCAAGGCGGACGGGGCCATCGCCGCCCGTACCACCAGCGACTGGAAGAACACAGGGCTCTGTTCATTGGTGACGTACATGCCCGGATTGTCGCTCTTATCGTCCAGGTTACCGACCGTTTCATCGGCCACCACGCCCACCACCTCCCAGGCGATTTCAGGACCCAGTTGCGTCTTGCCCGGTACAATCTCCTGAATCAGAATCCGCTTGCCCACCGGCTCTTCCTTGGGGAAGTACATTCGCGCCATGGTGGTGTTGATCACGGTGACCGGCGGCGAGCCCTCCCCGTCGCGATCGCTCAGTTCGCGGCCTTTGCGGAACTTCATACTGAGCACGCGGAAGTAAGACGGGCTGACCATCTTGAAGAAGCAGGCGCGGCGGTTGGCGCGATCCACCATGGGGCGATCGGCGATCTGGAACGGCATTCCATACCCCCACCCCTGCATCGGCAGCGCTGACGTGAGGGCGACATCACGCACTCCCGGCACCGATCCGACACGCTCCACCACCTGCCGCAGATAGCGGTTGAGCTGCGCCGCGTCGGGAAACCGCTTGTCCGGAATCGGCAGGCCCGCTGTGATCACGTTGGTGGAGTCGAACCCGGGATCCACGTGCTGCATGGCGAAGAAACTGCGTATCAGCAGGCCCGCGCCCGAAAGCAGCACAAACGCCAGTGCGACTTCGGTCACCACCAGGCCTCCCCGCACCCTCTGCCGAACCCTGCCGCCGCTCGACCCGCGCCCTCCTTCCTTCATGGACCCAGCCAGGTCCGGTCGCGTCGCCTGAAGCGCCGGCGCCAACCCAAACAGAATGCCGGTGAACACCGAGAGGATGAGCGCGAACAACAGCACCCGGGAATCCATGCTGACGTCGGCTTCTCGCGGCAAACTGAACGGCGGAACCGCCAACAGCAAGCCGGCCTTCATCGCAAACCCCAAGGCCACGCCCAGGGCGCCGCCGGCCAGGGACAGCAGCACGGTTTCCGTCAGGAACTGCCGGATCAATCGCCACCGGCCGGCCCCCAGAGAGGCGCGGATCGCAACCTCGCGGTCCCTCGACGTGGCCCGTGCCAGAGTGAGATTCGCCAGGTTCGCACACCCGATCAGCAGGACCATTCCCACTGCCGCAAGCAGCAGGATCAGCGATTGCCGTAACTGCTTGCCGACGATGGTTTCGGAGAATCGGTCCACCTGCACTCCCCATCCCTTGTTGGAATCCGGGAAATCGCGCGCGATGCGTGCCCCGATGGTGTCCATTTGGGCCCGTGCCTGCTCCAGAGTGACACCGCGTTTGAGCCTGGCAAATGCGCCGAACCAGTGAAAGTTTCGGGTCATGTTCTCCGGCTCGAATGCCAGGGGACGCCAGATCTGGCTGTACGCCCGGTCGAACGCGCCTCCGGCTGGCAAGACGCCAATCACCGTGGTCGGCTCGCCATCCAGGATGATCGACCGGCCGATCACCTGCGGATCGCCGCCAAACTGCGATTCCCAAAGCGCGTGACTCAGAATCGCCACATGGTTCTTGCCCGGCTGATCTTCGTCGGCCGTGAACGATCGCCCCAGCGGTGGCTTGAGGCCGAAGATGTCGAAATAGTGCGGCGACACCCGTGCCCCGCGCAAACGCACCGGCTCTTCCACACCGGTCAGGGTCACCGACCCTCCGGTTTGCGCCGCCATGTACTCAAAGACGGTATTTCCCTTTTCCCAGTCCAGGTAGTTCAGGGTCGAAATCCCGTTTCGACCGCCTCCCGGCGGCTTCTCCAGAACCCGCAGGATGCGGTCCGGCTCCGTGTACGGGAGCGGTTTCAACAGCACGCCATCGACAAAACTAAAGATCGCCGTGTTGGCGCCGATGCCGATTGCCAGGGTTGCAATTGCTACAATCGTAAAGCCCGGGCTCGTCCGGAGGGTCCGTAAAGCGTAGCGAAGATCCTGCAGGAATTCGTTCACAACCCGCACTCCTCCAAGGGGGTAAGACGAACGATCGCAAAAAAAGTTCCTGAGATCCTATCCCGCCAGAGGAGATGTCCGGGTCCACGCCACGGCTCCAGCCGTGGTAGATTTTAGCCGTGCGTATTCTCTTGATCGACGATGACGCCGAACTCTGCAGCCTGCTGGTCGAGTTCCTGCAGCGGGAGGGCTATTCGGTGGAGAGCGAGCACGAAGGCAATCGCGGATTCGAGCGGGCGCTGCAGCCGGGTATCGAGTTGGTGGTGCTCGACGTGATGCTGCCGGGCATCGATGGATTTGAGATTCTGCGCCGTCTGCGCGCGCAGAGCAAAGTGCCTGTGATCATGCTCACCGCCCGCGGGGAAGACGTCGACCGCATCGTCGGGTTGGAACTGGGCGCCGACGATTATCTGCCCAAGCCGTTCAACCCGCGCGAGTTGGTGGCGCGAATTCGCGCCGTGGCGCGGCGCTACGAGCCGCGGCCGCCGGCGCCTGCGAACCGCCTCGAGGTGAATGGTATCGTGCTCGATACGGGCACTCGCGAGGTGACGGCCAACGGCAAACGCGTCGATCTCACCACCTTCGAATTCGACATCCTCGAACAGCTCATGCGCTCGGCCGGCCGCGTGCTTTCCCGCGACACCCTGATGGAGAACTTTTACAACCGCAAGTCGACGCCGTTCGACCGCTCCATCGACATGCACATCAGCCATCTGCGCAAGAAAATCGACAACGGCGATTCTTTGATTAAGACCATTCGCGGCGTGGGATACCAGTTCTGCCGGACGCCGGAAGATGCGGGTGGCGAATGAAGATGCATCGTGGGGAAATTCTCAGCCGTATCTGGTTCACCCTCTTTGGGAAAATTCTGGTCTGGTTTTGGTTCACCCTGGCCATCACCGTGGTGGGCTCGGCCTTCATTTCGGCGCTCAAGGTGAACGAGAACGATTCCGACGAGCGCGCCCCCGTGGCCCGGCTGGTAACCCTTCAATTGGAGGAGGCGCGCAGCGCCTACGAGTTGGGCGGACGTCCAGGGCTGCAGGCGTTTCTGGAAACGCTGCACCGGGTGTATGACGCTAACGGAATCCTCACCGACGGAGACGGGCGCGACCTGCTGACCAACCAGGACCGGTCCCCATTGATCCGCCACGCCCGGCGGCGCGCCCTGTTCCAGTTCTTCCGCACGGGCGACGCCACCGTGGCGCGGGTTTCCGGCGACGGCAAGTTCTGGTTCTTTTTTATCGTTCCGCGCGCCGCCGTGGGAGCCTGGTTTCTGCTGCCGGACCACGTATTCGTGATGGCGGCGGCCGTGCTGCTCTGTTATCTCCTGGCGTTCTATCTGACCAAGCCGGTTCGCGAGCTGGAACGGGCCGTGGAGCAGTTCGGCAGCGGCGACCTTACGGCGCGCGTCGGGTCCACCCGGCAGGACGAATTGGGCCGCCTGGCACGCACCTTTGACCGCATGGCGAGTCGCATCGAGACCCTCGTAGCCGCTGAGCGCCGGCTGCTGGAGGACATCTCGCACGAACTACGGTCACCGCTGGCGCGGCTCGGCGTGGCGGTGGAACTGGCGCGCTCCGGCGAAAACCTCGACAGCGCGCTCAATCGGATCCAAAAGGAGTCGGACCGGCTCAACGGCCTGGTCGGCGAACTCCTGCAGGTGACGCGCGCCGAGGGCGACCCAACTTCCCTGCGCCGCAACCCGGTGCAACTGGACCAACTCGTGCAGCAGCTTGTGGACGATTCGCTGATCGAGGCCGCCGCCCACGGCTGCGCCGTGAAATTCGAGCAGCGCGAGGCGGTAAAGGTGGAGGGCGATCCCGAGTTGCTGCGCCGCGCGGTGGAGAACGTGATCCGCAACGCCATCCGCTATTCGCCGCGGGAGACGGCGGTGGAAGTTACGCTGGCGCGCAACAACGGCAAGGCCGTAGTGGACGTGCGAGACCACGGTCCGGGCGTGCCGGAGGAGGCGTTGCCGCGTCTGTTCGACCCCTTCTACCGGGTGGAATCGGACCGCAACCGGTCGAGCGGCGGCATCGGCCTGGGCCTTTCGATTGCGCGGCGGGCGATCGAGTTGCATAAGGGCGCGATCCGCGCCACCAACGCGCATCCGGGGCTCGAGGTGGAGATGGAGCTGCCCGTGGTGTGAGGATGCTGGAGGCGACGCGGCCTGGCCTGCGCCTGAGTTACTATGAAAGAGCCGCCTGGAGGAATCCGGCTTGACCACCGAAGAAAAACTGGACCGCCTCACCAACATCGTGGACGCTCTCGCCACCACGGTTGTCGCCCACGACAACCAGATCGAGCAACTGATCGCCATCGGCGAAAAACACGAGGCGAAAATGAGGGAACTCGTCGAAGAATCGCGCAACCTGCAGCGCCAATGGCAGGCCTACCTCAACACGCTCCCCAAGAACTAGTACTCAGAAGCGGCACAGGCCTCCCGGCCTGTATTGCCGGTTAGCAAGCGCACAGGCGTTCATACTCTTTCGGCGGCCCCGATTGTCGAGTTGGCGCACGGGACGCGCGGCGCGCGATCTGCCGGTGGTGATATGTGCCGCACCATACGGCCGTTTTCCCAAAGTAAGTGGAAACCCGTCTAAAATGAAGAACGTCTGGAGGATTATGTCGTTTTCTCGGAAGCTGTTCTGGGTCATTGCCGCAGGTTCGTTTCTGTTGATTTCCGCCACTCCGGGGTTGGCACAGTTTGTGCCCAACCGGTACACCTTGCTCCTTGAGGATCCGCCGGTAGCCTCGCGGTTTGCCTCGCATGAGCTGATGCGCTCGCAGGAGGCGGAAGCTTATCGCCAACAGATCGAAACCCGCCAGGCGGCCGTGCTGAAAAGCCTCGCCGCACGCGGCATTGCAGTTACCGGTTCGGTTTCGGAAGTATTGAACGCCATCTTCGTGAACGCTCCCGCCGATCGGATGCCCGAACTGGCCGCAATGCCAGGCGTGATCGGCGTGCGGCCGATGCGGCGCTTCAAGCTGGCGCTGAACAAAGCCACGCAACTGATGAACGCGCCGGCGGCTTGGACCGCGCTCGGCGGATCTTCGAACGCCGGCAAAGGCATCAAGATCGCGGTGCTTGACTCGGGCATCGACCAGACCCATCCCGCGTTCGTGGATTCCTCACTGACTATGCCGGCGGGCTTCCCTATCTGCACCACCGGCCACTCCGAAGATTGTGCTTACACCAACTCCAAGGTGATCGTGGCCCGCAGTTACGTACGGCAATTGGGGGCCGGTTCGGACCCGAAAAACCCCGCTGCCGATTCGGTCCCCGACGATTACTCGCCGCGCGACCGCGATGGCCACGGCACGGCCGTCGCCTCCTGCGCCGCGGCCAACAATGTCACCGGCACCGTGTCCTTCAGCGGCATGGCGCCCAAGGCATATCTCGGGAATTACAAAATCTCCGGCTCGCCGGGCGTGCTCGATGGCTCCACCGACGGCGCTCTCATTTCGGCCATCAATGACGCTCTCAAGGACGGGATGGACGTCGCGACCCTTTCGGTTGTCGGTCCGGCGTTCTCCGGCGCGCTCGACACGGGTGCGGCTTGCGGACTCACCGGGAATGCCGCCTGCGATCCGGTGGCTACAGCCTATGAAGCGGCTGTCAAGGCCGGCCTGGTGGTCGTGGTGGCGGCCGGGAACAGCGGATACGACGGCAATAATTATCCCAATTCGCCTACCTTTCTGAGCATCGCATCTCCGGCCAACGCCCCATCCGTGATCGGCGTCGGGGCCACCATCAACTCGCACGCGTTGGGCGCCACTGTCAGCGTGGACGCCGCCGGCGCGCCGTCCAGCCTGAAGAACATCGCGGCGATGGACGGCGACTCCGCCGCCCCTTCCCTGAGCAATAACCCGACGTACTCGGCTTACCAGGTAGTGTTTCCGGCGCAATCCGCGCCGCTGGTCGATGTGACGCAATTGGGCGACAACGGCTACGGCTGCGCGGCCTTCCCAGCCTACTCTTTGGCGGGAGCTTATGCTCTGATCCAACGCGGACCTCTACCCTATGCGACCGCCGGCTGCCCTTTTGACACCAAAGCCAGTAACGCGATGGACGCTGGCGCCGTGGGAGTGATCTTCTACAATGGCGATTCCTCTGCCACCGTCAATCCGGAGGACATGGGGTTTGGGAGCAGCGTGACTACGATTTTCGGACCGACGGTGATGATCTCGCAGGCCGATGGGCAGGCCCTGAAGAGTTATATCGGCGCGCACCCGGGCCAGACCGTCACGATCAACTTGGCGGGATCGGAAATCGATATCGCCACCTATAGCCAGACCGCAAAGTTGAGCCCGGCTCTGACGGGTAACATGCTGGCGGCTTACTCTTCGCGCGGGCCGGCGCCCGATGGCATCATCAAGCCCGACCTGGTGGCGACGAGCGGTCTGGAAACCGATTCGAGCAATTTCGGACCCGATTCGTCGAATGACCCAGACCTTCCGGTTCCTGGTGGGATCTACACCGCCGCGCAGAAGTTCGACCCGAACGGCGGCCTCTACAGCGCGAATGGCTATACCGGCATCGGCGGAGGCACCAGTTTCTCAACGCCCCTCGTGGCGGGCGCGGCGGCGCTGGTGAAGCAGGCCCACCCCGGCTGGACGGCCACGCAGATCAAGTCGGCGCTGGTCAATTCCGCGGCGCAGGATACGGCTACGGATACCTTCGGCGATGCCGTGGATGTGGAATCGATTGGCGCGGGCCGGCTGGATGCAGGCGCGGCCGTAAAGGCTACAGTCACGGCCGAACCCGCCACCGTTTCCTTCGGGTTTCTGAAGACCGGCGTGTTGCCGCTCAGCAAGACCATCACCATAACCAACAAGGGCACGGCGCCGGTGACACTGACGGTTGCTGTGGTGACGGGCAAGCCCGCCACGGGCGCCTCGGTGGCGGTCGATAAGCCCAGCCTGCCACTGGCGGCGGGCGCCGCGGGAACCATCACGGTCACGCTCTCCGGCGCCGTGCCTGCGGCCGGCCAATACAATGGAGCCGTCACGTTGCAGGCCACCGGCGTGTCTCTGCGCCTCCCCTACATGTTCGTGGTGGGCAACGGCTCCTCTCCGAACCTGATTTGGTATGCAGGCTTCGATGGTCTGTCCGGGCAGGACTTGGGCGGATACCCGGTGGTGCAAATCGCCGATCAGTACGGGGCTCCCGTGGCCGGTTCCGCGGTCAGTCTTTCGGTCAGCCCGCGTGGCGCTGTCACGTTCAACAGCGTCGCCGGCGCACCCGCCTGCTCGCCGGCGACCTCCACCAGCGTAGTGACCTGTAACACCGACAATTATGGTTTTGCCTGGGTGGATGCGGTTCTGGGAACCGCAGGGTCCCCTACGATTACGATTACCGCCGCGGGGCAGAAGAACCCCGTCAGCGCCTTCATCAGCCCGCAGCCCACGATTACGTCGGCCGGCGTGGTCAACGACGCGTCGTTCAAGGCCCCGATCTCCGCGGGCTCCTACGTGGCCATCTTCGGGACTAACCTGCTGGACACGAACTATCTGTCCAACTCCCTCGGGGACACGGCGATTCCTACCGCCGATGGCACGCTGCCGCTGGTGATCGACGGCACCACCGTCAGCTTCGATGTGCCCTCGGCCGGAATCAGCGTGCCCGGACACCTGACCTTTGCCATCGATTCGCAGGTCAACGTACAGGTGCCCTGGGAACTGCAGGGACAATCGTCCGTGAAGGTCAAAGTGAGCATCGACGACAACTTCTTCCTGGGGAACGTAGTGGACGTGCCGCTGGCACAGTACACGCCGGCATTCTTCCTGGGCGGCTCGGTGATTGCCGCGGAAGATGCCCAGACCGGCGCCATCATTACCGCCAGTAACCCGGCGGTGCCAGGCGAAATAGTGGCGCTCTACATGAATGGACTGGGGCCCGTGAACAACCAGCCGGCCAGCGGATCCCCGGCGCCGGGCGGACCGAACCTGGCGTCCACCACCACCAATCCGACGGTGATGTTTGGCACTCAGCAGGCCCAGGTCCTGTTCAGCGGCTTGGCGCCCGGATTCGCCGGCCTGTACCAGGTCAACGTGGTGGTGCCGAGCGGTCTCACCGGGAATCAGCAGGTGACACTGGCCATCGGCGGCGTGACTTCGCCGGCCGCTACGCTGCCGTTGAAGTAGCTCGGACACACGCTGGGAGGCCGCTCGTACGGCTCGCCGTTACTTGTTATACTCGTTCTCTTCCCATGGCGAACCCGAAATATGCGGCCTCCGACAAACCGGTGCCGGTTGCGGAGTTGGTGGACACACTGAGCGACGGCACCAAAGTCAAACGGCGCCTGCCCCGCATGCGGGCATGCAATGAGAAGGTCGAAAAGGACAAGCTCTGCGCCGGCCACCTGAAGCGCTGGTATTTCTTCGGCGACGAGGTCAAGCGCAAGTTCGGCGCCGATGCCGAGATCTACCGCTGCGAGCACTGCAAGACCCTCTATTTGCCCAATCGGGAAGAAGAGCCGCGCACCGGGACGCTCAGCTATTAAGCGGCACGGGCCTCCTGGTCTGTGTTGCTTTGCCTGGGTTGCCTTTTGCCTGCCCCCAAAGAAAAACCGCATCGGTCGCGTCCCCAGACCTACGGGAGTTGATCCGATGCGGCTCGCCCAGGTTGGGCTGGGATTCGGCGTCGGGCTGCTCTGGAAATTTCTCGAGTATCGAACGATTTCTGGTCAGGTCCGCGTCCTAATTTTCCTTACCAGAAACGCCAGACAACTACCGCTACCGGAACCCCCGGTGAGATCGTATGAGACCGTCTGACAAAAAAACCCCTCTGCAATAACCAACAAGAGGAAAACCCATGAGCAAAACTCTTACAAACATCGGCTCCCGCAAGCACGTTGTCTTTTGGCTCACTCGTCTTCCGCCTGCCTGCTACAGCAGAGGGCAGGTTTAAAGGTACTTCGCCAATTCACATCTATAAATAGCAATCGGCCCGCCACCTGTCAACGTCCATAAGCCCTTTTTATTTCACTATTTTCGGCCGCAGCGAGCTTTCCCGGTTGTGACCCGGCGGGCAAGTTCTGTGTCGCTATGACACAATCGAGGTGAGATGACCCGAATCCGGATCGCCGGCCTGCTGTTGACCTGCTGGGCACCCTGCCTTGCCGCCCAAACCGGGGCCGTGCCGGCCGACGAGCCGGTCATGGTGGCCACCGAGCATCCCCGTCTCTTCCTGCGGCCCGCGCGGCTGCGGCTGCTCAAACGGGAACGCGACCGGTCTTCGGCGCGCTGGATGCAATTCCAGACCCTCATGGTGGGGAAGGCGCCTATGCCCGAGCCGGGCTTTGCCGAGGCACTCTACCACCAGGTCACGGGCGATGCCGAGGCCGGGCGTCGAGCGATTGCCTGGGCTTTGGGCCCCGGCGCCGATCTGCGGCAGCAGGCCCTGGTGTTCGACTGGTGTCAAGACCTGTCGACCGAGGCGCAGCGCCGCGATCTGGCGGCCCGCCTGCAAAAGGGCATCGCCGCGCCGCCGCCCGCCAACGAAACCGTGGCCCAGGTCCGGTCCCGAGTGCTGGCCGCCGTGGCGGTGTTCGACCATGTTCCTCAAGCCCCGCAACGCGAACTGGAGCGCGTGGTGCGCGCCTGGTGGGGCGGAAAGATCGTGCCCGCGCTGAAAGCCGGCCGCAGCGCCATTGCGCGCGACGATGCCGAACCGCTGTGGGAGATGCTGCACGCCATTCGGGATAGCACCAACATCGATCTGCGCGAAGCGGTTCCGCGTTTCTTCAAGGATTTTCCGGTCGAGCACCTCATGAGCTATTACCCGGCGCTCTACCCGGCGCCGGAAAACGATTATCGCATCGGATTGACCCGCCGCACCGGCGAGCCCGATTTGCAATTGGCGGCGCTCTCCCGCGTGGCCGAAATGGAGATGGTAGCCCTCGACGTCAACGCGCCCGAGACCCAGGTGCTGCAAGGCTGGCTGATGCACGACAAGTTCATGCTCAAGGGCACTTTCGGCGCGCCCTACGAATTCCTCTGGGCCAATCCGTACCAGCCGGGCTTGAGCTATTACCACGTGCCGCTGATCTACCACAACCCGGATTTCGGCAAGCTGTTCGTTCGCTCCAACTGGGACGACGATGCCGACTGGTTCGGCTACTTCGACGGCGTCATGCAGAGGTTCTCCGAGGGGCGCCTGACGCCCCTGAACCCGAAGCTCATGACGGCGCCCATCTCCCTGAAGGAGGCCGCCATCGTCTTCGGGCCACAAGCTCGAAAGTTCCAGATGACGCTGGACGAGGAGCAGGCGGTATTCGTGATGGGCCTGGAGCCGCGGCGGGCTTACGACGTGGAAATCGACGACGAAGAAATGTTCGAAGCCGAGACCGACCCAGGCGGGATCCTGGCCTTAGACCTGCCGCACGGCAAAGAGGTCGGGGTGAGAATCCACGAGGGATGCCGGATGCCGGATGCCGGATGCCGGTGAAGCGAGCAACCGGCATCTGACATCCGGCATCCGGCTAGACGGCCATCAAGTGAAGCGAGCAACCGGCATCTGACATCCGGCATCCGGTTAGACAGCCATCAAGTGAAGCGAACAACCGACATCCGGCATCCGACATCCGGCATCCGGCATCCGGTTAGTACGCCCAGCGCCACAAACTGGTCCCCACGGTGTAGCCCGCGCCCACTGCGGCGAAGAGCACCAGGTCGCCCTTCTTGAGCCGGCCTTGTTGAATCGCGTCGCGGGTGGCTAGCGGAATCGTGCCTGCCGTCGTGTTGCCGTAGCGTTCGATGTTGATCACCACCTTCTCGGGCGCAATGCCCAGACGGTCGGCGGCGGCCGTGATGATCCGTTTGTTCGCCTGGTGGGGAATCATCACCGCCACATCGTCGCCGGTGAGATGGTTGCGATCCAGCAGTTCGCGGCTGGCCTCGTACATCTTGCGCACCGCATACTTGAAAACCTGTCCGCCCTCCTGATGTACGAAGTGGAGGCGCTGGTCTACGGTTTCGTGCGACGCCGGGCGGCGGCTGCCACCGGCGGGCATCTTCAGGAAGTCGCCGCCGGAGCCGTCCACTTCGCCCAGAAAATCGATGAAGCCGGCGCCGTCCTCGTCTTCACCGGCCGGCTCGATCAGCACCGCGCCGGCGCCATCGCCGAACAGAACGCAGGTGGCGCGGTCGGTGTAGTCGATGATCCGGCTCATCGTGTCGGCGCCGATCACCAGGACGCGCTGATGCGTGCCCGCGGCCACCAGGTGGGCGCCGGTGGTCAGTCCGTACAGGAATCCTGAGCAGGCTGCGATCAGGTCGAATCCCCAGGCGCCGCGCGCGCCCAGGGCGTTTTGCACCAGGCAGGCGGTGGAAGGGAAAAAATAATCGGGGGTAACGGTGCAGACGATGATGGCGTTTACCGTGGACGCCTCCACGCCCCGCTGTAGCAGCGCGCAACGCGCCGCCTCCACCGCCATATCGGAGGTGGCCATGTCGTCCGCGGCAATGTACCGCTCGCGGATGCCGGTGCGCTCCATGATCCACTGATCGTTGGTCTCCACCAACTTCTCGAGGTCCTGATTGGTGAGCACGCGCGGCGGCGTATAACACCCGAGCGCCGTGATTTTCGCCTTGGCCAGTTTCATGATCTTTAATTGTTCAGGGTAACATTGCAAGGTGAGAATCGCCGCGCTCGTTCTGACGGCTCTGTGCCTGCTCGGCTTGTTTTCCACGGAAATCGCCGACACGGACTTCTGGTGGCACCTGAAGAGCGGCCAGTTCGCAGTCGAGCGCCGGGCGTTGCCTGCGCCCGATCCTTTCGCTTTCACTACCGCGATGAGCGCGTCCTCCTACCGCTTCAACCTTACCCATGAGTGGCTGGCCCAGGTGGGGCTCTACGCTGCTTATGCGCTCGGCGGTTTCCCGGCCGTGGTGCTGCTCCGGGCCGCGCTGCTGGCGGGGCTGTGCGGGCTCGCCGGTTTTCTGGCGGCGCGGTTCTCCGGCAACTTCGTCGCCGGCATCGCGGCCGCCTTCGCCACGGCCTCGGTGGCGGTGGAATTCACCGCGGACCGGCCCACCTTGGTTTCCTTCCTCTTCGTGGCCGTTTTCGTCTGCCTGCTGGAACTGCGTCGCGCCGCGTGGCTGCTGCCGCCGCTGGCCTTACTCTGGGCGAATTGCCATGGCGGATTTGTTCTAGGTTGGCTGGTGCTGCTGGCGTACTGCGTCGAGCGCCCCCGTCTATGGCTGGTTGCCGCCTGTTCGATGGCAGCGTCCGCCCTCAACCCGAACGGCCTCGGTGTGTTCGCCACGCTGCTTGCCTACCGCAAGAGCGCCATGACCGCGAACCTTCTGGAGTGGCGTCCGCCGTTGTGGTGGGGGCCGCCGTATGGGTTCGATCTCCTGCTGTATGCTGCGGTGGTGGTGCTGGCACTCTCTTGGAAGAAGGTACGGCCGGCCCACTGGATCCTGTTCGTGGCCTTGGCGGCGGCCTCCCTGGCGGCCTTCCGCAACATCCTGCTGATCGGCTTCCTGGCGCCGGTCTTGATTGCCGCCTACTCTCCCATTCGCCTCGCCGTGCCGCGTGCGTTGACCTGGCTCGTTCCGCCGGCGCTGGCGGCGGGAGTGGCGGCGGGCATGGCTCAGGGGTCGTTCTTTCAACTGCGCGCCGCCGAGTGGATGGTCCCGGGCGGCGCCGCCGGCTATCTGCTGGCAAACCACGTCGGCGGCCCCATGTTCAACACCTACGAGGAGGGCGGCTACCTGATCTGGAAGCTCTGGCCGCAACTGCGCGTGTTTATCGATGGCCGCGCGCTCAGTGAGCCGCTGTACCGCGACTACCGCCAGATTCTGTTCAACGACGGCGCCCCCGCCGACCAGGTCGTGGGGCCCCGCGCGGAGTTGCTCGACCGCTACGGTATCCAGGTCGTGGCGATGAACACGCTCGACTTTGCGTCGGGTGCACTCTACCCGCTGGCAATCGCCTTGGCGAATCCGGACAGCGACGAATGGCAGCTTGTCTACGACGATGCCCAGGCCGTGATTTTCGAGCGGCATCCGCCGCCCGGCACGGCGGTGCTGGCCAACAAGTTCGGCCGCCTTCTGAAGCACCTGAATACCGAGTGCGAAGCCTACATCGAGCACTCGCCCGATACCCCCCTGTGCGCGCGCACGCTGGCCGAATATTGGCTTCGCAATCAGGCCGCGGCGCCGGCCAGGCGGATGTTCCGCTTGTACCTGGAGCATGCGCGCCGGCCCGATCCCGAAGCGGAGCGGGCGTTGCGTGGATTGCGGTGATCGTCAGTCCCCTCGCGGCCAGAGCAAACTCGACTGCCGCCGCAGCGGGAGTTTTCGTTTGAATCGCGCGCCGGAAGCCTTGAGTCCGCCAGACGAGAAGCGTGGTGAGTGCCGCCGGGTTGTAGGATCGGATAAGGACCTGGGGCGCCGGCTGCCTCTTGTCTGGACGTCGTAGACTAGGTAAACGGCACTCATGAGGATCAACCTGTTCGGCAACCTGCGGATCAGTTTCGCGGGGCGGCCGGTCACCGCCGTGAACACGAACCGCCTCCACTCCCTGATCGCGTATTTGATCCTTCATGGCGATACGCCGCAGCCGCGGGAGCGGTTGGCTTTTGTGCTGTGGCCGGCCTCTATCGAATCGCAGGCACGGACCAATCTGCGGCAGCTTCTCCACCACTTGAAACGAGCGTTGCCGGCTGAGTGCCACTCGCTGGTTACCGATCATTTCGCGGTTCGATGGCGGCAGGACACTCCCTGTGCAATCGACGTTGTCGATTTCCAGGCGGCGATCGCCGAGTCCGTGTCCGCGCAAGCGGAGAACGATCTCGCGCGGGAGCTACGATCCCTCACTACCGCGGCGCAACTCTATGAAGACGACCTTCTGCCCGGTCTCTACGACGACTGGCTCACGCCGCTGCGCGAGGATTACCGGAGGCGGATGTGCGAGGTGTTGCACCGTCTCGCCCTACTTTTCGAAGCTCGCAAGGAATACGCAGCGGCAATCCCGTGGGCCGAGCGCCTGGTTTCCCTGGATTCGATCTGCGAGGCGCACCATCAATTGCTGATCCGGCTGCATGCGTCCAATCACGACCGCTCCAGCGCGCTGCGCGCCTACCACCAGTGCATGCGCGTGCTGCGGCGTGAAATGGGTGTGGAGCCGGGCCCGGCGACGCTGGAGTTGTTTGAACGAATCCTGAAGGCGGAGCCTGGAGCCAGTCGCGGACTGGCGCACGGATCGCTCGTACCCGCGGCAGCGAAGCCGCTGTCGGAACCGCAGAAAGAGCGGGCACTGGTAGGTCGCACGATGGAATGGCATCGTTTGGCATCGGCCTGGCAATTGGCGGTGGAGGATGGTCCGCGAGTGGCCGTAATTTCGGGTGAGCCCGGGATCGGCAAGACGAGGCTTGCCGACGAGTTGTATCACTCGTGCGCCCGGCAAGGGTTTGCGACCGCACGCAGCCGCTGCTACGCCGGACAAGGACAGGTGGCCTACGCCCCCGTGGCCGAGTGGCTGCGCTCCGATGCGGTCCGCGCGGGCTGGACGAACATCAGGCCACAGCAACTGGCGGAACTGGCGCGGCTGGCGCCGGAAATCCACGAGCAGTTTCCAGAACTCGAACTGCCCGGGTATGGACAATCCAGTCCGCTCGCCGAAAGCTGGCAGCGTCTCCATTTCTACGAATCGATGAGCTCCGCGTTCGGAAAGTGCCGGAAGCCGCTTCTGTTGTTTCTCGATGACATGCAATGGTGCGATACGGACTCGTTTGAGTGGCTCAGCGCTCTGTTGACCTCTTCCGCCGCGGCTGGCATCCTGGTCCTCGGGACGGTCCGGGCGGAAGAAACTGGCCGCGAGCATCCTTTCACTCGGTTTCTGGCCGGGCTGCGGCAATCGGCAGTCGTCCTGGAAATTCCCCTGGAGCCCTTGGATGCCCAGGAGACGGCCGAACTGGCGCGCCTCGAATCCGCGAAACCGCTCGAAAGCGTAAACCTGAGTGAGATCTTTCGTGCCACCCGGGGCAATCCGCTCTTCGTGGTGGAGAGTGTACGGGCCGGAATGCAGAGCACGCGGGTTCATGCCGTGTTCGCGGCGCGTCTGGCACAACTGACGCCGGCTTCGTACGAACTGGCTGGCCTCGCCAGCGTTGTGGGAAGACCGTTTTCCTTCGACCTGCTCCAGAAGGCGACGGATTGGGACGAAGCCAGCGTTTCCCGCGCGCTCGATGAGCTCTGGCGGCGGCGTATCATCGAAAGCCGCGGAACTTCGGAGTACGACTTTACCCACGACCGCGTGCGCGAAGTAGCCTGCGCGGAACTGAGCCTGGTGCGCCAACGCTACTGGCACCGGCGCGTGGCGCGGGCGCTGGCCGAGGTGCATGGGGCCGACATCGAGGGCTGGAACGGCCAGATTGCCACGCATTTCGAACAGGCCGGAATGCCGGAAGAGGCGATCGAACATTACTGGCGGGCGGCCGCCTACGCGCGCCAGCGCTATGCTGACACGGAAGCTGCAGACGTGCTCAGGCGCGCCCTGGCGCTGTGCCGGGCATTTCCAGAGTCTGACCGGAGGCTGCAACAGGAACTGGACCTGCTAGTCCCGCTGGGCGTGGCGCTGGTGACGACCGAAGGCTACTCCGCAGCCGAAGTGGGCGAAACATACGGTCGCGCGCTCGACCTTTCGAGACGGCTCGGCGGCCGCAATATATTCGCGATCCTAAGCGGCGACTGGGTGTTCCATACCGTCCGGGGCGATCTGGAAAAAGCGCGACGGACCAGCCTGGAATTCCTGAGATTGGCGGAGCACGAGCCAAATCCCGGGCTGATGCTGGCGGGGAACTTCATCCTGGGATGCAACCTGTTTCACTTGGGCCAATTGGAAGCGTCGCTCGCCCATATGAGCGCGGCGCTCCGCGCCCACAGCGGCTCGGGAGACACTGTGCTCGCGTTCTTCGCTGGGCCGGACCTCGGCGTCTTTTGCCGTTCTTACCTCGCGCATCTGGCGTGGCACCGCGAAGACGGGAACGATGCCAACGGTTTCGCCGCCGAAGCCATAGCGGCGGCGAGGCGGATGTGCCATCCATTCAGCGAGGCGATCGCACTTGACTATGCCACCCTGCTCCACGTCTTCCAGGGCGAAAGCCGTGCGGCACTGGAACGCGGGCGGGAGGCCGTAGAGTTGTGCCGCCGCCACGGCTTCACGTACTACCTGGCCATGGCCAATATCCTGGCGGGCTGGGCGGGAGCCGCGGAGGGCGAAGTAGCCCCCGGCCTGGCACAACTTCGCGAGGGTCTGGACGGGATGCGCCGTCTGGGTGCCGAACTCCGCCTTCCGTACTATTTCACGCTGCTGGCGGAGACGTTAGGACGCGCCGGTCTCGCCGGCGAGGCCCTCGCCAATCTCTCCACCGGCTTTGCCTTCGCGACCAAGAACGGCGAGGAGTGGGCGGTCGCCGAGTTGCACCGTGTGCAGGGGCAACTGATCGCAACCCAAGGAAAGGCCGGACCGGCGCGCGGCAGTTTCCGGCGGGGCGTCGAGGCTGCGCGGCGGGCGGGTTCCCTGGCGTTGGAGCGAAGATTGTCGATGCTAGCCGGCGGAACGGCCGCAGGCAGCACTTCAGAACGCTTCTAGAACGGCGCGCGTGGCAAAGTAAACATACCCGGCGGGGAAAACCAATCGAGCGCCGGCAGAGGGAGAACACCGATGTCTTTACAACAAGCGATTACCGAGTTTCGAGGCCAGTTCCGAGGCGCAGTGATCGAGCCTCAGGATGCGGGGTACGAAGAGGCGAGGAGGGTCTACAACGCGATGATCGATCGCAGGCCGAGGCTGATCGCCAGGTGCACCGGCGTCGCGGATGTGATGGCCGCCGTGCGGATGGCGAAAGCCAATGATCTGCGGGTTTCGATCCGCGGTGGCGGGCACAACGCGGCCGGCCTGGGTGTTTCGGACGACGGCCTGGTGATTGACCTGGCGCCGATCAACTACGTCAGGGTGGATCCTTCATCGCGCACGGCCCTGGTGGGTGCGGGTTGCAAGTGGAGCGATGTGGACCATGCGACACACGCATTCGGCCTGGCCGTGCCATCGGGCATCATCTCGAGCACCGGGGTTGCCGGGCTCACGTTGGGCGGAGGAATGGGACACCTGACCCGGAAGTACGGCCTGACGATCGACAACCTGCTGTCGGTCGATATGGTGCTGGCAGACGGCAGCTTCGCCGTGGCAAGCGCCGAGGAGAATGCCGACCTGTTCTGGGCGGTCCGCGGCGGAGGGGGGAACTTCGGCATCGTGACCTCGTTCCTGTTTGAGGCGCACCCGGTCCATACCGTTTGTGCCGGTCCGATGCTCTGGAACCTGGAAGATGCGGCGGACGTGATGAAGTGGTACCGGGAATTCATCACGCAGGCGCCCGAAGAAATGAACGGCTTCTTCGCCATGATGACCGTGCCGCCGGGGCCGCCCTTCCCCGAGGAATTGCACCTGCGCAAGATGTGCGCGATCGTTTGGTGTTATCAGGGTTCGATGGAGCAGGCCAACACGATCCTGGAGCCGATTCGCGGCTACCGTCCGCCGGCTTTCGAGTTCTTCGTGCCGATGCCGTTTCCCATGCTGCAAGGGATGTTCGACCCTATTTATCCCACTGGCCTGCAATGGTACTGGAAGGCGGATTTCTTCAAAGAACTCACCGATGCGGCGATTGAGAAGCATCTCGAACACGGGGCGCTGCTGCCGACCTGGCAGTCGACCATGCACCTGTATCCGGTGAATGGAAAGGTGAATCGAGTGGGCGAAGCCGATACGGCATTTGCCTATCGCGATGCAGTCTGGAGCGAGGTGATTGTCGGGGTAGACCCCGATCCGGCGAATGGTAAGAGAATCACCGACTGGGCCAGGAGCTATTACGAAGCGCTGCATCCGTTCGGTGCCGGCGGCGCTTATCTGAATTTCATGATGGAAGAAGGCGAGGACCGGATTCGGGCGACGTACCGGGGCAACTACGATCGGCTGGCGGCTGTCAAAGCCAGGTATGACCCTGGCAACTTCTTCCGCGTGAATCAGAACATCCGGCCCGCCGCATAGCCCGACCCGCGAACCAGATCAGGCGGAAAGGCGCGGGGCTTACCGCGGGCGAAATCGTCCTCGTGACCGGCCAGCCGCTTGAACATTTGCGAGCAGGAGAATGCAACACGGCCCCGATGCGTTCATGCGCTTGACCAAGACACCGCGCAAACCGGTCTCACGTTTCTGTCCATCGACAAATCAAAGTTAAAAACTATCGAAGCCACGAAAGACGCCCTTGCCGCCGCGCTGAGAGTCACCCGTGACGCATCCTTTGAACCGTGCTAAAAAGCTACGATGAAAGGAGGGCAAGAGCATGGCAACTATCGATTGGTCCAAGTGTCCCGCCATGGAAAGCGTGCCGGGCCGGCTGAGCGGCGCATGGGTGTTTAAGGGTACCCGTATGCCTGTGTCCGCTGTGTTCGAGAACCTCGCCTCTTTGACCGTGTGACGCCAAAGGGCATCGCTCGCGCTTTGCCCGGTCACACAGTCACGATCGCCAAAGACCGGTGATGGGATAGGGTGAGCAACGGCGACTTGCTGGCCGTCGCGGACCAGGCCGGTTTGGACGTGCTGCTGACCGCTGACAAAAACATGCGCTATCAGCAGAACCTTGCAGGCCGCAGGATAGCCCTTGTGGTGCTCAGCACTCCGCAATGGCCCGTTGTGAAATTGCGCCTCGAAAAGATCGCGGCAGCCGGGAATGCCGCGACCCTCGGCAGCTATATCGAAGTGGACCTGACATGAACGCGGAACACCCCGGAACCGCCCCACATCACTTTTGATCCCGACAACGTTACCCACCCCCAACCTGGCACAAGCGAGCACCCGCCGCCTTCGCCCGCTGCTACAATCGAGTTTCCGCGTGAAGCATCCGTTGATCGGGCCCGTGGCTGCTATTGCCGCCGGGATCCTGGTTGCCCGCTTCGTACCCTTCCAACAGTCCGAACTCCTGGCGGCCCTCGGGGCTTTGCTGGGGCTCAGCGTCCTCGCCTTCTGCCGGAAGGCGCGCACCCTCGCGACCATCTGCTGCTGGCTGGGGCTCGTGCCCGCCGGCGCCCTCACCGCGCTGCGGCACCGGCCCGGACCGCCTCCCGAACTGGACGCCGAAGGGCGGGAGATCGTCATCCTTGGCGGCTGCGTCGTGGAGCCGCCGGCGGTTTCCGGAGAGCGCGAGCGGTTCATTCTGGAACTGGACCCGCACGCTCGGGCGCAGGTCACGCTCTACACCAGGAACGGCGAGGCGCTGCCCCCGCTGCACTACGGCCAGAACGTCGAGCTTGACGCGCGCGTGCGCAAGCCTCGCAATTTCGGCAACCCGGGCGCCTTCGACTACGCCGGCTACCTGGCCCGCCAGGACATCTACTGGACGGCGTCGGGCGCTGCCAACACGGTGCGCATTCTGCCGGGCCGATGCGGCTCCGCATTCCAAAAGGTAGTCATGGACCTGCGTGCCGCGGCCCTCCACCGCATCGATCAACTGTACCAGGGCGACTCATACCAGACCGGATTCATGCAGGCCATTCTGATCGGCCAGTCCTACCAGTTGCAGCGCATCTGGACCGAGAACTACCGCTCCACCGGCACCTTCCATGCGCTGGTGATTTCGGGCACGCACGTGGCCATCCTCGCGGCTTTCTTTCTGTTCGTTCTTCGCATCTGCTTTGTTCCCGAAAGCGCGGCCCTGCTGATCACGGTTCTGGCGGCGTGGCTTTACGCGCTGGTGGCGGGCTGGCAAGCGCCGTGTGTGCGGTCGGCCGCCGGCCTCACGCTGTTCATGATCGGCAGCTACTTTTACCGTCAGCGCCGCTCGCTGAACCTGCTGGCGGCCGTGGCGCTGGGCTTTCTGATTCTCGACCCGGAGCAGCTTTTCGACGCCAGCTTCCAACTGACGTTCCTCGCCGTGGGATTTCTGGGCGCGTTTGCCGCGCCGGCCATCGCAGCCACTTCCGGCCCGCTGGCGCGTGGTCTGGAAGACCTCCACGATACCGGCCGCGACCTCCACCTTCCGCCCCGCGTGGCCCAGTTCCGCGTCGAAATGCGGCTGCTGGTGGAAACGCTGCGCCGCACCACGCATCTGCCGCCGGGCGCCGCCACGCTGACCATCACCATTCCCGCGCGGCTGTTGTTTTTCCTTTACGAAATCACGCTGGTCTCCGCCGTGGTGCAGACGGGTATCGCGCTGCCCATGGTGGTCTATTTCCACCGCGTCGGGCTTTCGGGCCTCTCGGCGAATGCCTTCGTGGTTCCGATCATGGGGCTGGCGGTGCCAGTGGGATTCGTCGCGGTGTTCACCGGCTGGCAATGGGTGGCGCACGTGGGCGGCTGGCTGCTCTGGCTCTCGCAAAAGGTCGTCACCTGGCACGCCAATATCGAGCCGAACTGGCGTATCCCGACCCCGCCCGTTTGGGTGGCGGTGGCGTTTTCCGCGACCCTCATCATGGCCGCACTGGCGCGCGGGCGGTGGTGGCGCGCCGCATCCGCCGCCGGCGTGGCGGTTACTTTGACGCTGCTGCTGTGGCACCCGTTCGCGCCCGAGACCCACCCCGGCGAACTGGAGATGACCGCGATCGATGTCGGCCAGGGCGACAGCCTGCTGGTGGTCTTCCCGGACGGCAAACGCATGCTCATGGATGGCGGCGGCATTCCGGCATTCGGGGGCCGCACGCCTTCGCACCTGGAGATCGGCGAGGACGTGGTGGCGCCCTATCTTTGGGACCGCGGCATGCGCGGCGTCGATATCGTGGCTCTCTCTCATGCCCACGACGACCATATCGGCGGACTGCCGGCGCTGATCGGCGATTTCCGTCCCAAGGAAATCTGGACGGGAGCGATTCCCGACTGTCCCACCTGGCAGGCGGTTCGCGAAAAAGCCAAAGCCGTAGGCGCCCGGATCGTTTCCTGGCAATCGCCCAGCCGGTTCGCATTCGGAGGCACCGAGGTCCAGGTTCTCGCGCCCTTCGCGGACTACGTTCCCGGCGACACCCCCAAGAACAACGACTCGCTGGTCCTGCGTCTCTGCTATGGCCGCCACAGTTTCCTGCTCAGCGGCGATGTGGAACGGCCGGTCGAACGCGAGATGCTGAACGCCGGCGAAATTGAGCACACCGACGTGCTCAAGGTGGCGCACCACGGCAGCCGGACCTCCAGCACCGAGGAGTTCGTCAGCGCCTTGACGCCGGCCTTCGCGGTGATCTCGGACGGCTTCGAGAACAGTTACGGCCACCCGCATCCCACGGTCCTCGAGCGGCTCGAACAGCATCATGCCGGCATCCTGCGCACCGACCGGCAAGGGCTAATCAGTATCCGCAGCGATGGGCGCCATTTGGCAGTGAACGCGAACTCCTGGTAAGAAGCCAGTGGGGTGGGCGTCCTCGCCCGCCGGCATCCCCTCAGCCGGAGCGTTCGCGCATGCGATCATTGGTTGGGTGCGGCCTGTGCGAAAGGAAGAACCGACCTGGCGGCGAACTGGGCAGGATCTTGGCGGACTGCCGGTTGTGAGCCATCCCGCAACCTTGCCAATCCTGCTGGCGCTGGCGTTGGCGGCGCCGGGCGCTCGGGCGGCGGAAATCCACGTGATGAATTCCGGCGGTTTCGCGAGCGCATACCAGGAACTTGCGCCGGGCTTCGAGAGGCAAACCGGGCACAAACTGGCGGCCGTGTACGGGCCTTCGATGGGCGAGACTCCAGGGGCCATCCCCAACCGCCTGGCGCGCGGCGAGGCGGCAGACGTAGTGATCATGGCACGGAGCGCACTGGACGCCCTGGTGAGTGCCGGGCGAGTGCGAAAGGGGAGCGAGGTGGACCTGGTGCGCTCACGCATCGGACTGGCTGTCAAAGCCGGGGCGCCACGGCCGGACATTTCGTCTGTGGAAGGCCTCAAACGGACATTGCTCAGCGCCCGCTCGATCGCCTATTCGGACAGTGTCAGCGGGGCTTACGTTGCCAAGGAGCTTTTCGCGCGCCTGGGCATCGCCGGCGAAGTTGCGTCCAGGTGCCGCATGATCCCGGCAACGCCCGTCGGATTGATCGTGGCCCGTGGCGAGGCGGAGGTCGGTTTCCAGCAGATCAGCGAGCTTTTGCCGATCGCCGGAATCCAGGTGGTGGGCCCGATTCCCGACGCGGTGCAGAAGGTGACCGTGTTCTCCGCCGGCATTACCACCAAGGCCCAATCGCCCGAAGCGGCGCGGCGGCTGATCGACTACCTGGCCTCCCGCCAGGCTTGGCCCGCCATCCGGCGCAGCGGGCTTCAGCCGGTTTCCGAGCCGGACCGGTAGGCGCCCAAGAAGCGCCGCGACCACAGCGTGGCCGCAAGTCCGATCGCTGCCGCGGCCGACAGCCATACGGCAGGCATGGCTTTGTTGCCTGTGGCCTCGATCAGCCAGGTGGCGATCATGGGCGTGAATCCGCCGAACAGCGCGGTTGCCAGGCTGTAAGCCAGTGAGAATCCGGTTGCGCGCACCTCCGCCGGCATGATCTCGGTGAGATAGACGATCATCGCTCCGTTGTAGCCGCCGTAAACGAAAGAGAGCCAAAGCTCGATTGCGATAAAGCGGAAAAACGAAACTCCCGCAACCATCCAGGACATAGCTGGATAGACAGTCAGCAGGGCCAGAACCGTGAACCCGATGAGCAGCGGACGCCGGCCCGCCTTATCCGACAGCGCGCCCATCACAGGCAGCCAGAACAGGTTCGAGATACCGACACACAGGGTGACGACGAGAGCGTCGTTCTCGGCCAGGTGCAGCGCGCTGCGGCCGTAGGTGGGAGTGTAGGCGGTGATCAGGTAGAAGGCCACGGTCGTCATGGTGACCATCATGGTCCCCACCAGGACGAGGCTCCAGTTGGCCGCGATCGTACGCATGACCTCACCGGCGGAGGGGTGATGTTTGCGCTGCCGGAAGTCTTCGGTCTCGGTCAGTGAACGCCGGATGAGGAACAGCAGAGGGATGATCAGGCAACCCGCGATCAACGGCATGCGCCAGCCCCAGGCGTCCACCTGCGCCGCACTGAGGAACCCGTGTAAGACCACTCCTGACAGAGCGGCTACGATTACCGCCAGTTGCTGGCTGGCGGATTGCCAGCTAACGTAGAGTCCCTTGCGGCCGGGCGTGGCGATTTCCGCCAGGTAAACGGAGACTCCGCCCAATTCGACACCGGCGGAAAAGCCTTGCACCAGCCGGCCGAGAAGGATAATCAAGGGCGCGGCGATACCAATGGCACGCCAGCCGGGAGTGGCCGCAATCGAGAGCGTCCCGACGGACATGAGCCCGAGGGTCAGGATCAGCCCGCTGCGCCGCCCATTCTTGTCGATGTAGGCCCCGAGCACGAGAGCGCCCAGAGGCCGCATCAGAAAGCCCGCGCCGAATGTCGCGAACGAGAACATCAGCGACGCGAATTCGCTCGTCTTCGGGAAAAACGTGCGGCCAATCGCGCCGGCGTAATAGCCGAAGATCATGAAATCGTACATCTCCAGGAAATTTCCGCTGGCAACCCGGATGACGGCTTTCATTTTCTCCCGGCGCTCACCGGGTCGGAGTTCCGCGGGCATGTTGGTCAGACCGTTTTGGTGGCGCCGGCATCGAGGTCGATGAGGGCGCCGTTAAACAGGCTTCCGCCAGGCCCGAGAACGAACGCGGCCAGCGCGGCGACGTCTTCCGGCTCGCCGATACGGGTCAATCTGGCACCTCGGACGAATTCCGCCTCCGCGGCTCCAAGCGAGATCGACCTTTCGCGGGCAAGGGATTCGAGGCGGTCGCGAAACCGCTGGGTCCGGATGGTCCCCGGATTGATGGTGTTCACGCGGATTCCGTCCTCCCATCCGGCCTCGGCCAGTGCCTTGGTGAGCGAGAGCAGCGCGGCGTTTACGGAGCCGCCGATGGCGAATTGCGCACCCGGCGTACGCCCGCCCACGCCCGAGATGAAGAGCACGGTTCCCCCCGAGCGTTTCAGGTGCGGCCAGGCGGCACGTGTGAGCCGTACCGCGCCGAAGAACTTCAGGGCGAAGCCGTCCGTCCAGTCTTCATCCGTCAGTGATTCGAAGGCGCCTCGCCGCGTGGCGCCGGCGTTATTGACCACCATGTCGACGCCGCCGAGGGTCTCGACGGCGAACCCGGCCAGGCGCGCCGGCGCATCCGGCAGCCGCAGGTCCGCCGCCAAAAGTTCCGCCGTTCCCGCGGCGGCCCGGATGGTCTCGCGGACTTCGGCCAGCCCAGCCTCGTCGCGGGCGCCGAGGACCACGCGCGCGCCTTCGCGCGCCAGGCGGATGGCGATGGCGCGGCCGATGCCGCGGCTGGCGCCGGTAACGATGGCGCGTTTTCCGGCGAGAGGCTGGCTTGCTTCCATGGCGTTCGACCATTATCGCAGCCTGGCCGCTGGCCGGGTCACTACCAGGGTAGCGCCGCTGAAAAGAGCTGACCGCTGATGGCTGACCGCTGATAGCTTCGGGCGAAGCCGCGCTGTGCCACTCTAGAAGCATGATCTCGTGCCGTAACCTCACGCGCCGGTTCGGTGATTTCACCGCGGTCCAGGCCCTGACCCTCGAAGTCCCGGCCGGCGCCATCTGCGCCTTTCTCGGACCCAACGGAGCAGGAAAGTCCACTACCGTCAAGATGCTCACCGGCCTGCTGGCGCCCACGTCCGGCGAAGCGGAGGTGTGCGGCCTGAATGTGGCGGCCCACCCGTTCGAGATCAAGAAAGTCATTGGCGTGCTGCCCGAAGATCTCGGCCTGTTCGACGACCTCACGGTCGAAGAACACCTGTTGCTCACCGGCGACATCTACGGCGTGGACCACCGCCAGACCCGCGCCCGCACTGATCAACTGCTGCACGCGCTGAGCCTCGATCACGGCCGCCACACCTTCGCCGCGTCCTGCTCCCACGGCATGCGCAAGAAGACGGCGTTTGCCATGGCGCTGCTGCCCAATCCGCGGGTGCTCTTCCTCGACGAGCCGTTCGAAGCCATCGACCCCGTCACCGCCAAAATCATTCGCGAGTTGCTGGTCTCGGTGGCGCGTCACGGCGTGACCGTGTTTTTGACTTCGCACATCCTCTCCATGGTGGAGCGCATCGCGTCGCAGATCGTGATGATCCGCAAGGGCAGCATGGTATGGAACTCCAGCGTGGCCGACTTGCCGCAGTCCCTTGAAGACCATTATTTCGATCTGGTGGAATCGCCCGTGGTTGAGGAACTGGAATGGCTCGGCTCGCCGCGATCCTGAGGGCGCTCGCCTTGGCCTACCGCCGCGACTGGACGGCTCTCCAATCGCTGGCCGGCAACAACTTCTTCCTGGCGACGGTCTTCTTCATGGGCAAGGCCGGCGGCTTCCTTTACCTGATCCTGGGACTGGTTGTCCTGTTCCCGATGAGCACGGACCCCATGCGCAAGATCCCGGCGTCGCGGCTCGCGCTGTGGCCGCTGGAACGCCGCGAACGCCGCCTGCTGCGTTTGGTGAGTCCGTGGGTCAACCCGATCACGTGGGTCATCGCCGGCCTCGCCATCTGGACCGTCGGACGCACCATCACGGCGGGTTTGTGGGCCTTCATCGCCGGTGTGTTTCTCGCCGGCTTCCTGCTCTCCGACCTGCCGTTTCCGTCGGCGCCCAGTATGTGGCGGCCCATCCCGGCCTTCCCCGGCCGGCTCAATCAGTTGATCCGCAAGAATGTGCGGGAGATCCTTTCCACCCTGGATTTTTATTGCGCCCTGATCCTCAGCCTGTCCGCCATCGGCTTTCGCATCGCCGGCGTAGACATGCCCGGCGAGGCCTTCATGGCGATGGCGCTGCTCGTGGTTCTGGCGCTGGCCAGTTATGCGCAGTGCCTGTTCGGCCTGGATGGCGAAGGCGGCCTCTCTCGCTACCGCCTCTTGCCTCTCCGCGGCTGGCAATTACTGGCCGCCAAGGACGCCGCTTTTTTGCTGGTGGCCATCGCGCTGACCCTGCCCCTGGCCCCGCTGCCAGGCGCCGGCGCCGCGTGTGTCGCGCTGGCCGCCGGCCACGCCCCCGCGGTCGAGAAGCCACGCACGCAGACCCGCTGGCGGTTCACCATGGGGGTGCTGATCTGGAACGGCGTCCTGCAGATCGTTTTCATGGCAATGGCTGCCTCGACCATCTGGACCCATCCCTGGGCGCTGGCGCCGTGCGTCGCGGCATGGCTGGGCTCGCTATGGTGGTACGGGCGGGAGATGGAAAGGAGAATGCAGGTATGAGCCGGCTACGTCAGCGCCACCACGGCCGCGCTCACCGGCCGTTCACCCACCGGGATCAGCGTGAACAGGGGCGCCGACTTGTAGCGCCGAACCCGGTCGCCGCCCGTCTGCCGCCCACTGAGCGAGAAGAGCCGGATGACGGCCAGATCGCCCGATAGCTCATTCAACACCAAGGCGTACTGCTTATCGGGTGTCAGAATAATGCAGCCCGGCTGCTGCCCCACCTGAACCACTGCCACTAGCTTGCCTGTCTCGACGTCGAGCACCGTCACACCGTTCGTCTCGGGGTTGGCAATCAGCAGGTAAGACGGGCTGGTCTCGCTCGTCACCACCATGGCGCCCGGTGCCCGTCCCGCCAGAATCGTCTCGACCACTTCGGTGCGGAACGGATAAACCGTTACCACTGCGTCCAGGCCGTCGCCCGTGATGTAAAGCTGGCCTCCCAGGGGCGTGAAGCAGAAATGGCGCGGAGCCAGCGGGAGCGGCAGGCGCACCACGGTTTTTCCGGAACCGACATCGTAAATGGTGAGGCTGCGGTCGGCTTGGCTGCCGGTGATCAACTGGCGGCCGTCGAAACGGAAGCGGCCGATGGAGGGTTCGGTGGCCGTCCGGATGGTGCGGACAATGCTGGCGGTGGCGAGCGAGGCGATGGCGATGCTGCGGTTGTTGCGCGTGACGATGGCGGCTTCGTCGAATCCGCGGCTGAGGTCAAAATCGTCCGGCGGGGCCGCCAGGCGAATGCGGCGGCCCGTTTTGAACGATTCGAGCGGCAGTTCGACCAGGCTGGCAGGGTCGCGATAGAGCACCCAGAGCGCATCGCCGGTGCGGGACAGGCACATGCCAACGGCTTCGTTCCCGGCACGCAGGCGGCGGCCGATTTTGAGGAAAGTGCCGTCGAGTTCATAAACAGTGCCGGCCTGGGGAGCCAGCACGTACGCCTTAGGCTTGCTGGGATGAGCGACAATCGCGCCCGGCGCGGCGTCGAGCGGAATCTGCTGGCGCAGCCGGAACCGGGTCAGGTCGATCACTCCAATCGACCGGCTGTCCCGATTGGCCACGAAACAATATCCGAAAAAGCCGGTGGCCTTCTGCGGCGCGCAGGCGGTGAGCCCCACCACCGGCGAAAGCAGCAGGCTGCGCCGCGAAATGGGAGGGTGGGTCACTATCTCATTCTAATGGAGTGGCCGGAGAGGGGCGCTCCACATGTTATCCTGATGAAGAACATCCAAGGCGGTTTCGAAACACCCGTTCTCTGTTTCCGAATCGGAGAGATGGCCGAGTGGTTGAAGGCGCACGCTTGGAAAGCGTGTTTAGGGGAAACTCTAACGTGGGTTCGAATCCCACTCTCTCCGCCAGTTTAGAATCAATCATTTAAGGGAAATCGGCGGGTCTGGCGTGCAACGATGTGATAGGATGGGCCTGAAAAATGGCACTCATCCTTTACAGGCGGCATCGTAAGGAATGCGAGGCTGGTTATCCCGAAGACCTCCGCTCCGGCGAGTTCGATGAGGGCAGACGCGGGTGGAAAAAATGTGGTTGCCTCATTCATGCTTCCGGAACGCTTGGCGGTAAGTTCGCCCGCAAGCAAACCGGGAAAGCGAACTGGGAGGAAGCCAAGGCTGCCAGGGCTTGGGAGAAAGATGGGGCGTGGAATGGTCCGGCCGTTGTTAATGGCCCTGATGTCGTGGAACCGCCGACCGCCCTGGCTCCCCCGCCCGACGCGAAAACAAAGTCCATTATGATCGAGCGGGCGGTCCAAGCGTTCACTGCGGAACTCTGCGAGCACGCAGCGCAGAACACCCAAAGGAAGTACAAGCTCATCCTCGCGAAACTGACCGCCTTCTCCAAAAGCAGAGGCTACGTCATGCTCGATCAGTGGGGACCCATTGACCGTTCGCGAATTCCGTTCGTCCTGGTACGTCAGTTCTCAAACCGCCGCGAAGAACATGAGCACCGTCAAAACGTTCTTCGAGTTCTGCGTGTCGAACGAATGGGTCTCGCGTAACCCGGCCAAACTGGTGAAAAACCAGCGCGGACGTGATGCATCCGACAGACGCAGTGAACAGAAGCTGCCGTTTACCGACGAAGAGTTACGCAAGATGTACGAGGCCTGCGAAACCAAGTACGGAAAGCAGGAAGTCAAGTGGTCGCGGGTCATCCATCATCACCGTGCTTCCGGTGAGTACGTCCGGTATAACTTTAAATGGACAGGTCAGGATCTCGCGGACTTTATCTCCGTGTCAGTCTATACTGGGCTACGCATTTCCGATGTGGCCACGTTTCGCATCGACCGGATGCAAACTACCGGCGAGATCCTCGTCAGGACGACGAAGACAGGTGCACATGTTTATACGTGGGTTCCCGAATGGTTACAGGAACGCATTCGCGCACGCGCGCGTCAATTCGGGCCATGCATTTTTGGGGAGCACCGCACGACGGACATGAACGTCGTCACCGATGTTTGGCGCCGGAAATTGAACAAACTGTGGGTGCTTTGCGGGCCTTGGAAGGAAACGCCTACTCCTCATCGGTTTCGGCACACGTTCGCGCGAATCTTGCTCCAGCGTCCCGGTGTTACCGTGCGAGACGTCGCCGAACTTCTCGGCAACTCCGAACAGATGGTCCGAAACCACTATGCCGCTTGGATTCCGGAGCGGCAAGAACGGTTGACCGCCGTGCTAAAGGACGCCTTCAGCGAGAAACCAAAGCCGAACGTCATCGAAATACCCAAGTCCGGATCCAGATAATTCGTGTAGAACGCCAAGCCCGACTGAAGAATATCCCTACCGAAGCATTTACGGACAAAGATAAACCGAAGGTCCCGGCTTTGATGGCTCAAAGGGCTGGGTTGAACAGCTTCGTGTGAACCCGTCGTGCGACCGACTCCGGTACACTGTAACGAGTCATTGATTTGCGCAGACCCATCCGGACCTTTAATACACCCGGCTCGTCCTTTACTAACAATCGAACAGTCTCCCGCCCCAGCCGCCATTGCCTGGCAAGATCACCAATGGTGTAATGTACCTCGAATGTGGAATCAAACGGAGCCTGCCCTGATTCCTGTGCTCGAAGTTGGATCACGCTAATCTCACTTCCCCTGAATTCGTATTCATTCAATAGCAGCTCGCCAGCCCGGGATCCGCTGCCGGAACCGGTTGGCCTGAAAGTGGAGCTCGTCACGTTAGAGTAGCGGTAGCCAAAGCGAGACCATTTGTTGGCGAGTGAACGCCGCCCTGGCCCCTTAGCTTAACTAAGTATCCGTCCCATCTCAAAGCATAGTGCCAGTCGTGGAGCACATTCATCTCGAACGAATTGCGTCCATAAAACCTCGCGCGTAGCGAACGTCACGCCTATGGAAGCCGTCTTTTGGGGCTCCTCTTACTTCGCTGAACATACTCCGCGATCGCGCGATCCCAGGCGTATCGGTCTTCTGGCGAGAGGTGCTCGTACCGCTCTTCTGTCACGATCAAGCCTGTACGGAGGTACGCGTAGATCAGTTCCGCAGGAATCCGCGCCTTCCGCATTAACCTGACGAACTCTATATTTGCAGGCTATCTACTTCTAACGAGTCAGGGATGGCAAAAAGGGGATCGATGAACACCGGATCCTCAGGTCCGGCGTCTCGCCCGAACTTGTCTTGAAGTGCGTCGAGCCGTTGGCGCACCGTATTCTGCGATCCTTCGATCAACCTGTTCGTCCGACTTTTAGTAATTGAAACCTTTGCCATCACCACCTCACGACGATTCGTTCTTGGGAACATTTTCTCGGGTCTGTGCACCGTCCGCTGATTCGAATCGAGAACAAAATACCTCGGCTGTTAACCGAAGGGTTGTAGGTTCGAATCCTACCTGAGGAGCCAATTCTTTCAACGACTTACGCGCAGTTCTTCGATGCTTTCCACCCCCTGAATTCCCCGATTGTAGGGATTCTTGTAGGGACTCTCTTTCAACCTCCTGCGCATCCGTGGGCTCCGGCGAGCAGTCCTGCGCCGGCTTCGCGTTGTTGACCGTGCCCTCGGCTCGTTTCTGGTTCTCCCCAATCACCTGGAGGGCATCGCGCTTCGCCTTGCATTCGGATCTGGCTATAGTGCTTCAGCATCTGGCGGGAAACGTGACCGGCGATGTCCATGATCGTCTGGTCGCCGGCGCCACTCTCGGAGAGTTCGGTTATGAGTGTGTGCCTGGAATCGTGCATCCGC